>Ga0247727_10016362_pt1 | contig 11988 bp, 7 predicted proteins | sample WisWelCaveWW1625_FD_202498 | JGI IMG/M metagenome (GOLD analysis project Ga0247727, IMG submission 202498) | Biofilm microbial communities from Wishing Well Cave, Virginia, United States - WW16-25 | ecosystem: Environmental > Aquatic > Deep subsurface > Groundwater > Cave microbial mat | place...
CGACACGGAGTACTTCTGCACGCATGATTAGCTCCTCCGTACCTCATAAAGTTCACTGCACCTCCTTACCTGATAACCCCAAAAATTCACTCCGGAATGGCCTCTGCCTTACTCGTTAATCCACCAGATACACCAATAGACCCAACTCCTCAAATTGGGCATTGGTGAAGCGAGCGAATTACAACCGGCCCTCCGGCAGGCCGGTGTACGAGAAGCCGGCAGACGATCATTCAGACAGGCGCAAAGATTACCGCTCGGCCTGCATGAATGATGCCAGTTATCGTGCACAAGGAATCACGCCAAAGTGCTACCCCAACTTCAGCGGATTCCTCCGGTTTTTCCTCCTCTAAAGAAAAACCGGCGTTTCCTCTAATAAAGAAGCTAAAACGAACGGCGAGAAAAGGCTGGACTGGTGGGATAATTTTGTGAGCAGTGCGACCCGGCGCAATTTTTAAAATTTTCAATGCCGGGCTGGTCCAACCGATTTTACAGCTTTTCAAATTAAAATAAGTGAAATTATCGAAATATAAACAATAGCGCCACAAAATGCAAGAAAAAAATTAAACAAAATTGAATTTTTTTTGACTTCAATGCGTTACAGTTTAAAAAGTATTCTACCGTAGGCTCAATTTTAAAGTTAGGGTGAAGCATTTCCACCCCGGCGTTGATTTATATAAAACGGCCGCTAAAATCACTGCGGCATAAAAAATTGACGATGCCGGCGACCATCTCATCCACCAAACCGTCGGGCACTCCATCCGGGTGCAGGGATTGAGGCCGCATGTCGCAAATATCGTTTACGTAATCGACGACCACAAAGCGGCCATCCGCCGTCAGCGCGATTTCAGCCGAGAAAAAATCCAGGCGGGAAACTTTGGCAATTTTGGTGATAATGGCGCGCATGGGAGAAAGATAGAACTCGCTCTCTTCTGCAAGCTCGACCCGGCGATAGACATGGGTGATGTCGTTCCACCAGGATAAAAACGTTTGTCCGAGCACATAATAAACGCGAAACCAGGCTCGTGCGCCGCCGAGCATCGCGGGCTCGACCTTTTCCTGCAGCAGGAATTTTTGATCATATTGGCTCTGGCGTGCTTTTAACACATCGGCCAGGGTTTCGGCGCCAACGACAACGCCGGTGCCGCCGGCGCCAACTGCGGGTTTGATAATAAACGAGCGGCCGAGCCGAGCCAGATCGGTAATTTTGATTTCCGGTTCGTGTTTATAAGAGGAGAGAATGATGGTGTACGGCACGTTCAGGCCGGCGGTGATAAACTCGAGGTGCATCGTCGCCTTGTCCAGGCAGCGCTTGAGATAGCGATAGTGATTGACGATCCTCGTTTCTCCGCCGGCAATGAGTTTGGCGAGCGGCTCAAATTCCTTCCGCACATCCGAGCCGCGGTCAAGATAATGGCGAAAGACAAGTTGCTCGTTAAAGTATTTGGCGCTGACCTCAGCGACATTGGTTGGATGGATGACGCAGACCGAAAGGCCGCGGGTTTTGCCGGCATGCTTGAGCCGGTCGATAAAATCCTCGTCATATTCCCACTCCCAGGCGATGCCGAGGTCGACGATATGAAGTTTGGACGAGGGTCTTCCTCGAATAACGTCCTGTAAATCCGCCGGGGTTGTCAATACTTCTGCTGCAACTTCGATCAAGTTTCGTCCTTAAATTTTGTTCGAAATTAAAAATAACGAATAGGACGGCAATTTGCAACAATAAAAATTTTTATTGCGATTATTTTTATGGCTGGTTATATTACAATTTGTGCCGGAGTGCAAAGCTGAAACTTCCGCAATTCCGAGGTTTCGGAATTGCACTCCCTCAAAATGATCAGGAAAATTTAAAAATCGTGTTGCCAGGAGTTATCAATTTATGCGGAAGTTTATTGTTATCAGCAGTGCCTTGTTTCTATGTTTCATTCAGCCGTCCTTTGCGCAACTTCCCGAAGAAAAACCGGAACCGAACCCCTTTCTCGATAGCGGCTCTTCCGAGCCATTAGATTTGTTGCGGCGTTATTACCAGCGGCAAATTCTTCAAAAAGATTTCTCCCGCCTCGGCGCCGACTTGATCGGCGATCCCGCCAAACTTTTCAGCCAGGCCCAGGCCGCTTTTGCCATGGAAGGCCCGATCGATCCGGCCCAGTATATCGTCGGCCCCTCCGATATTTTGGCCGTCACGATTGGCGGCGTTTCGCCATATACGCATGCGGCGCCGGTGACGCCGGAAGGAACGTTTGTTATTCCCACCGTCGGCGAAGTGGCGGTCGCCGGCAACGCGCTGGCTGAAGCGAAAAATAATGTCCGTGCGGCCGTGCGCCGGAAATATACGACCGGCGACATCGGCGTGCATTTGTTGTCGCTGCGAACCTTCAAAGTCTCGGTGGTTGGCGCGGTTGCCAATCCCGGCGTCTATACGGTAACGCCGGCTGATCGAGTTGATCGCGTCGTCTCTCTTGCCAACTTCGAAGCGAAAGCCAACGCCTCCAAAACCAACGTCAATCCTGAAACGCCGGCAAATTTTTTTGCGCCTCCCGAATCCACACCGCTTCCCATTTCGCTGCGCCATATAAAATTGTTTCGCGCCCAACGCGATACCATCGCCATCGATCTCGTCCGCTATTATGCTGCCGGCGAAACGCGCTGCAATCCCTATCTTCGCGATGGCGACGTGGTTTTCGTGCCGCCGGAAAATTTGTCCGGCAACAGCCTCAGCATTTTCGGCGGTGTGCGCAAAACCGGCGTGATTGAATTTCGCGACGGCGATAGCCTGCGGACTTTGCTGCGCATCGCCCAGGGCACGACGGCGCTTGCCGATCTCGAGCATATAGAAATCGCCCGCTTTCTGCCGGATGGCCGGCAAGCCGAAATTCTCACGATTAATTTACGCGCCGGACAAAACGGCCGCACACCGGATATGGCCTTGCAGCGAAACGACCGCATTTTTATCCGCGAAGATCCGGAAATGCGGCGGGAACGCATGATTACCGTTGCCGGAGCAGTGGTGCGGCCCGGCGAGTATGCGCTCATTCATCAGCGCACCATGCTTTCCGAAATTATCAAGCGCGCCGGCGGCTTCAATTCCGAGGCCTCGATTACGGAATCCAAACTCATTCGCCACTACAAACATCCGGACGAGCTGCACAAGAATCCCGATTACACCCGCCTGCTCGAAGTTCGCTTGACGGATTTGAAAAAGGAAGAGCGCGAATATTTCAATTATGAGATGGCCATCAAACGCGGCTTTGTTGCCGTCGACTTTGCCAGACTCTTCAATCATCACGAGCAAGCCGCCGACGTCGAAGTCCGGGAAGGCGATGAAATTTACGTGCCAACGCTTCGCCAAACCGTCAACGTCTTCGGCCAGGTGACCAATCCCGGCTACGTCACTTATGTGGACAAAATGGATTATCGCTATTACCTCGAGAAAGCCGGCGGCTTCAGCAAAGAAGCGGATCGCGATAAAGTGCGCATTTTGAAACGCGGCACCAATGCCTGGCTGAAGCCGGACGATACCAGGCTCGAGCCCGGCGATCAGATTTTTGTCTCGCGTCAAATTCCGCGTCCGGCATCTGCCTACTTCAACACCATTCGCGACATCTTGCAAACCACAGCCAGTTTCGCCACTCTGGCGCTGCTGATTATTCAAGTGTCAAAGTAACGCCACGTTTTTGGAGATCGATCATGACGAACGAAACACTCAAGCTGGAGGAGCAAGTCAACGGCCAACTGGCAGGAGGGCATCTCTTCGACTACCTTTATATTCTCGTCAAGCGGCGACGATTTATTATTAAAACCGTTTTGGCAGTCGGGATTTTAGCCGCGGCGCTGAGTTTGCTGATGCCGAATTGGTACATGGCCACCGCCTCGGTGCTCCCTCCCAAACGTCCCGGCGGTTTGTTGAGTCTGTTGGAAGGCTCGGGATTTTCCTCGCTGCTCAGAAATTTGCCCGGCATCAGCGGCCGCTTCGGCAGCGGGCAGGAAACTTACAGTTATATCGCCATTCTGCAAAGCCGCACGGCGATGGAACGAGTCGTTCGCAAGTTCGATTTGATGGCGGTGTACGACATCAGCGACAGCTCGATGGATAAAGCCGTGCGAGCGCTGCGCAATAATGCGACGTTTGATTTCGCCTCGGAAGGCAACGTCGTCATTGCGGTCTTGGATAAAGATCGCCAACGCGCCGCCGATATGGCGAACTATTTCGTCGATCTGCTCAACGAGCTCAGCGTGCAGCTTGGAACGCAGGAAGCGCGCAATAATCTCGAGTTCGTCGAGCGGCGCTATTTGCAAAATCAACAGGATCTCAAAAACACGGAAGACAGCCTGAAAGCTTTTCAGCAGCGTTACGGCATTTACGCGCTGCCGGAGCAAACCGCCGGCGCCATTAAAGCTGCGAGCGTCTTGAAAGCGGAAGCTGACGCCAGAGAAATCGAGCTGGGCATTCTGCGGCGCAGCTTCGGCGACGAGAATTCCCGCGTGCAGACGCTGCGTTTGGAATTGTCCGAGATGAACAAAAAAATGAGCGAGATGAAATTCGGCACCGCCGATTGGTACAAAGATCAATCGCTCAATCTGTTTGTGCCCTTCAAAGACGTTCCTGAAGTCGGCGCCGAATATATCCGGCGCTACCGCGACTTCGAGATTCAAAATCGGATGATGGAATTTTTAGTGCCGCTGTACGAGCAGGCCAAAATCGACGAGCAGAAAGACACGCCGGTGGTGCTGGTGCTCGATCAAGCCGTGCCGCCGGAGCGCAAAGCCAAACCCAAACGCAGCCTCATCGTGCTCATCATCATGGCGCTCGCCGCCATGTTCGCCACCACCTGGGTTTTCGTGCGCGAAATTTACGACCGCGAAAAAGATCGCAATCCGAAAATTTCGGCGATCGCCGAAGAAATCAAACGGGGCGCCTTCTATCGGAAAATCCTTCAAAGAATCAGATAGTTAAAGTGGAATTTGTGCCAAAAAAATTTGCAAAAGCGCGCGCAAAGACGCAGAGACGCAAAGACTCGCAAAGTTTTTTTCTCTGCGTTATCTTTGCGACTTTGCGGCTTTGCGTGAAAGTTCTTGCTCTTACTCGCGTTGCTTTTAATCCGTTGCGTTGTTTCTATCCGTTGGGAAAATTTTTTCTCCCAATGTTTTTATTTATTCCCGCAATTTTATTCAGCCAAAATCAAAACTTCCAAATTATCTACCTCGCCGATACCAAATATGCCGGAGATTCGGCGTGGGTGAATAAAATAAAAACGGACTGGTCCGCCACCGGCGTGAATTTGCGCCTGCAATGGGCCGAAATCGAAAATGAAGCTCACGCGCTCGATTGGACGAACGTTGACGCCGCCTTAAAAAGGTTGGAACAAAACCAGCTCGATATTTATATCCGCGTCAGCTTTATCTTTACGCGCCACGCCTGGTTTTCCCAGCCCGGTTATTACACCAACGATGATTTTCACCGCCGCTGGAATGGAGAGTTTTATCTCAACCCTTATCTTCTCACGCCCAATCCGGACGCGCACGGCAAGCTGTTGACGTTTCTTTCAGCCAATGCCCGCGCCAGGATGAAAGAGTTTTATCGACAAGCTCTCGCACATTTAAATCAACAACCTGAAAATATCAGACGTCGTATCAAGCTCGTGGTGCCGGCGCTCAGCCAGGACGATGAGTCGGAATATCCCTCGCATGGTTGGATCGCGGCAAAAGATTCGGCGGAAATGACCGGCTATGCGCGACCCGAGCAGCAAGCGTTTATAAAACTTTTGCAGGCCAAATACAACAACCCCAATCAACTCAACCGTGCCTGGAGCGATGGCGCGAATTTCAAAGCCATCAGCCTGGCGAACATCAAAATCGGCGAATACCGTTGGCATAAACAACAGCCGGTCGCCACGCCGTATAAGTATCCCAAAGGCCGAAAAGATTGGATTGACTTCCGCGCCGGCGCGCTGAAAAAATTCCTCGATGAGCTGGCGGCGCTGACAAAAAAAGCGAAGTTCAATTTTGGTTTGCAATTTGGCTCTTTCTATGATAACGGTATCGTCTATCGGGGATTCTATGATCCAACGTCTTTGCTTGAGAAAATTGATTATCTGATCATTGGCGATGTTCCGGAATATGAACCGAATTTCAAGTTTGCGGCGAATTATACGCGCAGCCTGTGCAAATATTGGGAGTGGAGAAATTCACGAGGCTCGAACGACAAAATAAAATTCGCCACCGAAACTAACTGGCCGGAATACAATGGCTATTCTCCCGAGGTCTTAACCGAGTATTGGAGCCGGCAACTGCGCCGTTTTTATGAACAAGGCGCTGCCGCGCTCTTTGTTTCGCATTGGGGAACGATGGACATCGGCGAAGCCGCCGGCGTTTCTGCCCGCGTCAAAGACGGCAAATTAAACGCACAGTATCCGCAATGGGCCGCGACGTTGCGATCATATAAAACCGCTCCCATTCAAAATATTTCATCGACTCATGCAATCCATTTAAGTTGTGAACAAGGTCTCTATTTTCGCTGTGATTCCGGCTGCGGCGGCAGCGATGATTATTTCTACAACAACGGTGTTCAGGTCGCAATGAATCCAGCCAGATATGAATTTCCGCTTTATCGTTTTTTTAAATCAGGCGCCGGTGATCGACCAAGCCTTGCGCAGGATGAGCCGGAGGGTGATATCGTCACCAATTACATGCTCATCCATTCACCGGCTTATTTGACCAGCCAATATCGCGCGCTTCACTTGACGGCAACGAGCTACATCATGCCGGCCTCGGCTTATCGAATTTTGCAGCAGCGTGATTTGAAAAATATAATGACTAACGAACCGGTTTTTCAAGCGAAGGTGCGGATCAAATGAAGGGTTATTTGCAAAATAACTGGATTGAGCAATAATCATGCATCTGCCCCCATTATTGCTGACAGCAACGGGTTTTGTCGGCGTCGTTACCGGACGTTTCATATTTGGCCGCTGGTTCAACCATCTTTCCCTGTATTCTTTTATTTGGGGAACGGGCCTGACTTTATATGAAATGCGGCTGATCGATTACCAACCGATAACCGGTGAAGTGTGGATGCTGCTTGGTTATGCGTGGAGCGCTTTTGTCGCAGGGGCCGCAACTCTCGCCATCGCAAGAACTGCCGTCGATGTTTCAAATGAATCGGCAATTTTGAAAACTGCAAATCCTTTCTCGGAGCGGCGAGTTTTCATTATCGCCATCGTGATTCTTTCGGCGATTGCGCTCATCTCCACTTTGCGGCGCTGGTCAATTTTAATTGATATGTTTGGCGACATTCCGGGCGTCCTCTTTAGCGGCTACAAGATTTATCGATTGCGAATAGACGGGAAACTCCCCGGCGTCATTCCGTATTTTAATTCGTTTGCACTGGCAGCGATTTATCTCGGCGGCGTCTACAGCGCGCGCGCCGGAAAATTTAAGCTCATCACGCTGCTGCCCTGGTTCGTGGTCATATTGGATGATATTGCGCAGGCCGGAAGAGCGAAAATGTTGGTAGGCGCCATCCTTTTCGGCAGCGCCTATTTTCTTGCCAGGCTGGCGCTTCCCGAAAAGAGAACGATGTGGACCCGCAAAACGAAACAATTTTTAACCGCTGGATTTCTGCTCGCCGCTTTGCTCTTTGTGGCGGATTTCGTCCGTAGCTACCGCGGCACCGAAGAGCGTTTTTATGGCGCTTCGAAGGAATTAAGGCAATTCGAAGGCACCGCGATTTTAACGCCATCGATCTACCTCTATCTTAGTTCGCACCCTGGCATCTTTAATGCCTATTGGAAAGCCGGCGGCGAACATCCTTTTCCAGGATCGAATACTTTCGCGCCGGTTTTCCGAATTTTAGCCCGACTCGGCATTGCTGAAACCGTGCCGCATTTTTCAAAATTTTATAATATGCCGATTCAATCTAACACTGGCACCTATCTCCGCGAGCTCCATGCTGATTTTGGCATCGCCGGCATCCTGGTGATGCCTTATGTCATTGGGTTCATTTGCACGGTTCTTTGGTTTCGCATTAAACGCCGGCCCAGGCTGGTATCAACGGCGTTGCTCACGCATCTTTATGTGATTGTTGCCTTCTCATATCTGTATCAAGTCACGCGCGTGGGAGAATGGACAGTAAGCTTGATCGTCTCTCTTGTGGTCAGCTATTTTGTTGACCGCTGTTACTACATTGAAACGACAAAAAAACCTTTAGCAAGTGCGGCATAGTTGGGATTGCCCTTGATCAAATGCCGGAAGATATTTTCTATGGAGCAGGTCACGCGCATTCGCCGGAATTCCATTTTCTCGCTGCTTTCTTCCGGCATTCGATTCGCAACTAATTTTTTTTTATTTTTAGGTATCGCGCGCTTTTATGGCGCCGAGGTCTTTGGGCAATTTACGACCGCCCACACTCTCTCGACACTATTTTTGCTGTTGGCGGATTTCGGGCTGGATTTGTTGTTTACCACTGAAGTGGCACGGCAACGTGAAAATGCTGATTTATTATTTCGCCGTTTTTTCGCGGTGAAATTGCTGTTTGCCGGCGTTGCCATGATCGGAATCTGGCTCATGCCTCTGGCACACAACTTCAGCGCCACCACGAAAGGGCTGATTTATATTTTCGGCCTCAGCGTTGCCTTTAATGCGCTCATGAATTTTTTCTTTGCGCTATTTAAAGGCTTCGAGCAGCTTCAACATGAAACCAGAATATCCTTTGTTGCGAATGCCGTTCTTTTAGTTTTGCTGATTTTACTCGGCATTCTCCACGCGCCGATATGGCTGTTTGCGGCAGTGTTTACCGGCACACGGGCCCTGGGGCTCATTTTGGCTGCGGCCACCGCCGCACGGTTCGTACAGCTAAAAATGCCCCATCTCAATGTGGCGGAGTGGAAAGAGGTGATGCGTCAGGGTTGGATCTTCGGAATATATCTGTTATGTGGAACGCTTTTCTTTCAATTGGACACTTTGCTTCTGGCATTGTGGAAAGGAGACCATACCGTTGGAATCTATCAATCCGTAATGAAACTTGTGGCATTAACGCTCGCCTTGCCAGAGGTTGTCAACAACGCGCTGCTGCCGTTGTTTTCGCGTTTTTATCATGAAGATCAACAAAAATGGATGCAGTTGGGACGACTCTTAAACAAAACTTTATGGCTGCTCGGACTTCCCGTCGCCTTGATCTTATTTGTCTATGCTGAAAACGTCATTGCAATTCTTTACGGATTGAAAGAATTCGCGCCGGCAGTTCCCATCTTGCGCGTGGCGGCATTGATTATCATCATCCGTTTTGTTTGGGAATCGTATGGCCTTATGCTCACAACTTCAGGGCGCCAATTTGTTAAAATGATCATTGTGGTCATCGCCACCATCATCACCATCGCGCTTAATTGGTATGCGATTCCACGATATGGCGCTTATGGCGCCGTCATCGTATCTCTGGTGACCACGCTTTTTGTGGCGTCGGGCTTTGTTTTCCACTTGCGTTATTTTTTTTTGAAGTGGACGCTTGACACCCGCTATCTTCTGCCTGCACTCTTAACGGTTATTTTGGGATTCATGTTGTGGAACGTGCAGGCGCTGAGTTTTTGGTACGGCCTGCTTGTTGTCCTCGCTTGCTACGCGTTCATTTTTTATATAGTCGGCTATACAAAAGATGAACGTCGTGCCGTGTTTTCCAGGCGGAGAAAAGAAATGGCAATTCATAACTTATTTCACTCACTTTTTATTTGATCGCCATGATTACAGAGAGGCTCGTCCTCGAGCAGGAGAACAATTCGGAACTCATTCGCTTACATTTAGCGCGATACGAATTCGCCAAAGGCTTTGTCAGCGGCAAAAAAGTTTTAGATGTCGCCTGTGGCTCAGGATATGGTTCTGCGATATTAAAAGAGGCCGGAGCCGCGAAAGTCATTGGTCTTGATATTTCCAGCGACACCATTAAATATGCCAGTGCGCACTTTCAAAACCGGGGAATAGAATTCGTCGTTGAGAACGCCGAAGATCTATCTTCCTATCGTGACTTTGACGTGATTGTCTCTTTTGAAACGATCGAGCATCTCCAACATCCGGAGACGTTTCTTTTGGAGATCACGCGTGCATTGACGCCCAACGGCATTTTGATCATTTCCACACCACAGCATGAAAAAACCCGATTTGGTAATCCCAACAATCCGTTTCATGTCAGAGAATGGACGCTGGAGGAATTCGAAACGCTTCTTTCAAAAGATTTTAATCTTCTTAATGTTTATGGCCAGTACGGCTTTGGAAAAAAGTGGTTCCCGTATAGCCGAACCGTGCAACGCTTATTTTGCCGAGCTCTTTTCCCCGAGCGCCTTGCGAACATCGACAGCTACCCGGTGCTGGCCCAACCCCCTCGCTTTAAAGTATTTCAGCTCGATTTGGCTTATATGGTTATCGTCTGTGCGGCTAAAAATTGAAATAGTTTTATGAAAAAATTTGACATGAAAAATCATTTCGATTCTTTATGGCGCGGAAAAATTTGCCGGCGCGGTTCCGGTTTTGCGCGCCGCCGCGTTTATGGTGGTAATACGTTTTGTTTTGGAAACGTACAGTGTCATGCTGCTCAGAGACATTGAGTGCCTACTACAGCATCCCAATTGCGCTTGTCGTTCACGGAGGTATTTCTTATTTTTTTGGATATACAAAGGCGGAACGGCAAATGATTTTTTCGCGTACAACGGTTTAATAAAGGTGAGTTGCAAATGTCGGTCGAAGTTCTTAATATAGTTCTTAAGCTGGAGGATTGATATATGAAACCTATACAGAACGCAAGAATTTTTATCCCAGCCTTTGGATTGTTTGCCGCGTTGTCGCTAACCTCCGCTTTTGCGCAATCGAATACGTGGACAAAGACCGCGCTTTCTCAATATATTCGCACAATAGTTATAGACAAAAACAATCACATTTATGCGGCAGGAAACGGTCTTCATCTTTCGACGGATGCCGGAGTAACGTGGTCTAAAATCGAAAATGGCCTTCCTGCTTCGCTCGTCTCATTTGGAATCAGCCCTCGGGGAGATTTTTTTGCTTGTGGGACCTTCGAGGTCTATCGTTCGATGGATCAAGGCAACAGTTGGAAGCTCTGTTTTAGTGGTTCACCCAATTCTATATCAGGGATCGCTTTTACGCCGGCCAGTGAAATTTACGTGACGGCGGGAAATGGAGGAATTCATCATTCCAAAGATAATGGCAATACCTGGTCGCAAATTCCAATCGGACTTTCGACTCGCGCCCACACGGCCATCGATATAAATTTCGGCATCATTTGTGTCGCCGATACTAACTACGGGATTTGGGAATTTTTTGAAGGCGGCGACCGGTGGTACATTGTAAATGGCTGGATGCCATATAAAAGTATGCTGGCGTTGCTCGTCACCCCAACCAGGCAAATTCTGGCAGGCACGACGAAATACGGCATTTATAGTTTACCCTTAAATTCATTTCGGATCTATCCGGCCAATAATGGGCTTCAGAGCATGGGCATTACAGATCTCGCTTTGGCTTCGAATGGCGATATCTTTGCCTGCTCTAATCAATCCGGAGTTTACCGTTCGACCGATGACGGCAAAAACTGGACACAAATCAATCGCGGACTGCCTGTGGGCCGTATCGCCTCTGTCGCAATTGATAACAATTATCGCCTTTACGCCGGAACAACAAACGATGGTTTATATCGCCGTTTGCAATTGAATACGGTTGCGCCCGCAGCCTCGACGCTTCTTTCTCCTCTCAACAACGCGCTCGTTCGCACCACTTCAATCCGATTGCAGTGGCGCAGCGTCAATGGCGCCGATTCTTATCGCGTTCAAGTCGCGAGCGATACGACTTCGAATTCATTCATCGTCAATCAAGGTGGCATTACTAATCCTTATTACGACTTGCCCGCGCTTGCTTTCAACCAAACTTACTATTGGCGTGTTGAAGCTTTGAATCCTGAAGGCGTTAATTGGTCGACGTGGTGGAAATTCAGCTTAACCAACG
>Ga0247727_10016363_pt1 | contig 11988 bp, 7 predicted proteins | sample WisWelCaveWW1625_FD_202498 | JGI IMG/M metagenome (GOLD analysis project Ga0247727, IMG submission 202498) | Biofilm microbial communities from Wishing Well Cave, Virginia, United States - WW16-25 | ecosystem: Environmental > Aquatic > Deep subsurface > Groundwater > Cave microbial mat | place...
AGATCGTTGTGGAATTTGTAAAGATATAACTTTGAGCCGTTTTGCTTTGTTGCTTGCTTCAAGTCCTCTGCAGATGATTGAGCGAAGTGATCTCAAAGAAAAAATCCAGAAATTAGGGCCTCACAAGAATTTGATTCGAGGCGCACGCTTGTTAGCCTTAGGGATTTCAAAACGTATAGAGCCTCAAAAAACAGACTCTCTTATACAGCCAGCAGGATGGAAGTGGTGATTGTAGAGATAAACAAAAATCAAGTAATTGAATTGATGGGGCGCACCTTATGTGTTCCTCAGTCAGATTCAAATGATTTAGACGATATCATTCTTGCGGCAAGTGTTCGTAGGATCGCAGGATTTGTTTGTCCCTGCTCTGAGATGTCTTTAATTAAAGAATTAATTAATAGCTTGAAACATCTTTCTGAAGACGAAGAAATTTTAAAGCATAAGATCGAAGATATTATTGAAAAATTAATTATAGGCGGAGATTTATTGGAACTGAGTGATGTTTCAACAAATGAGATAAATGCTAAAGGCACATGGATTTTTGCAGCATCTCCAGCGTTTATGGCTCGTCCCAATGGGAATATTTTCATTTTTGGAATTACGCCAGATGAAAATTCTCCCTTATCTTCTTTATCAGAGCGCATTCAGTATGAAGGCTGTAAAAGATACATATCTCCCAATAGTGAGGAAGATATTGGTACAACATTAAAAGAATTAGGATTGATAGAGTTCTCAGAAGAATCATGGCTGAGATTGCCAAAAAATGTTTTGCCGCAAGAATATCTATTAAAGATTGATGAAAAACTTACCAATAGTAATTATTCGGGAAGCATTCCCGATCTCACGATTCTAGATTCAGATAGACCAGTGAATTACTATCGTGGGCGTTGGGTAGTCCCCAAAGATCATACTGGTCGTTTTGTTGCGCGACGCCCTCAAGTATATGGCGCGCCTATATGGTGTTACGTGGAGTTAGAAAATGGAAATGCAAAAAAGCTTTTAGATTTTCCACTTCATAGTGGCGGCCTCAAACAGAGGGGATGTGATTGGGCATGGCGTCTGCAAATGGCTATCGATCACCACAAAAACTTTTCTCAACATTACCGAGTCCGGAAGCAAGATAATGGAGCAATTATTGACTTCTTTTCGCCCTTACCTTTGTGGGCGGAAAGAAGGTTTATTGCACTAGGCCAAGCTGTGCCGCCCCAGAAAAATCTATTTTCATATTTAATACCGAGTGATGAGTTCCTATATGCAGAAAAGTTCATAAAGGAATATCTTTGGCTACAACAAATAGATTGATATAGAAATTTATAATGTCAAAAACAGTTACAGAAACTATTAACGAATTACATTCATCACTCAGTGATTATATTGAGGCGACGTATCATATTAGTGATCCTACGCTTGTAGCCCAGCGAAAGGAATTGTTGAGCCGATTGGGCGTGATATACCAGCAGCCTTACCTGGAATCGACACCTAAATATGTTGCTGGCAAAAAGTTTGATGAAATAACCAATCTTCCTGAGGCAGCTCGAAAAATATATGAAGCGTTGTCAGCGCAAAAAGAGGGCCAACCAAAACTAATATATAACCCTCCTTATAAGCATCAGTTTCAAGCGGTTGAAGAATGTTTGGTCAAGGGTAAAAACCTAGTGATCATGACAGGTACGGGATCAGGAAAAACAGAATCATTTTTACTCCCCATCATTGGGAAGCTAGCAAGGGAGGCAAATGAGTCTCCTCAATCTTTCTCGGAATATAACGCTGTTAGGGCACTAATACTTTATCCGATGAACGCCTTGGTAAATGACCAACTAGGCAGACTTAGAAATTTATTTGGCGATGTTCGGCTAAAATCTTATTTCAAAGACTGGTGCGGAAGAATTCCAACTTTTTCGAGGTACACAAGCAGAACTCCTTATCCAGGAGTGCGTAGCTCCAAAAAGGATCAACATAAATTAAAAGCAATTGAAGATTTTTATGTAGAAATAGAAAGAGCAACTTATAGCGAAGATGAAGAGCAAAAAGCAAAGGCATTAAAATTACTTAACCAGCTAAAATCTAAGGGAAAATGGCCCGCTAAGCCTAATTTATCTAAATGGTATGGGGCTAAAGGAGAAAAATGGCAGAGTAAAGATGAGGAGTATCTTCGAGCCGTATGTTTGCCTGAAGACTCAGAGTTAATAACTCGCCATGAGGTTCAAGCTACTCCGCCAGATTTAATGATCACAAACTACTCGATGCTTGAATATATGCTCATGCGTCCTATTGAGCGGTCAATCTTTGAAGATACGCTTCTATGGCTTGCTGATAATCCAAAAGAAAAATTTTTAGTAGTTTTAGACGAGGCTCACTTATATAGAGGTGCTGCAGGAGCAGAGGTTGGCCTTCTTCTAAGACGATTAAGGGATCGCCTAGGCATACCTCCTGAAAGATTCCAAGTTATATGCGCAACGGCAAGCTTTGAAAGTAAAGAATATGCACCAGAATTTGCTAGTAAATTAGCGGGTGTTCCTGCTGAAAGCTTTGTTTCCATTACTGGCGAATATGACCATAAGAAGGACGAGCAAAGCGGCACAGAAGAAGATGCTAAAGCTTTAACAAGCGTAGATTTAGAAGCATTTTATAACGCCGATAATGAAACACGTTCTCAACATATTCTTTCCTTTTTGAAATATAGAAAGGTGTCGTATGAAAAAAGCGTAGAATATTCTTTATATAATGCTTTGAAGAATTTTGGTCCTCTCAGTAAATTAATAAATATAACTATGGGACAGGCTAAGCCAATTGTTTCTCTTAGCAGCGCAATCTTCCCCAAAGTTGATAGTGCAATCGCAGATCAAGCATTAACCAATCTATTAGCATTAGGTAGTATGGCAAGAGAAAGCCCAGTTGAATCTGGCCTTCTCCCTTGTCGTATTCATAATTTTTTTAGAGGACTTCCGGGACTGTGGATTTGTACCAATCAACAGTGTTCTGAAATTCCTGAAGAACAACGCGGAGGTATAGGTGGAAAATTATATAGCCAACCTCGGGAGCGTTGTGATTGTGGGGCGCGAGTTTTTGAATTTTATACTTGCAGAAATTGTGGCTCAGCACATGCGAAAGCATATACCGATAATTTAGACAGTCCGAGTTCTTTATGGTCTGAGCCGGGACATAGAATTAGATTAACTTCTGCAGAGATTACGGATTTTTATCCATTAGATTTATTATTAGAAGAACCTGTTAAAAAAGATAAAACGGAACCAGTAATATTAGACATTTCCACAGGCAGAATTAATCCTGAGAATCTAGGAGAAGATGTACGTACAGTCTATTTAAGGCGAGAGCGAACTGCAGAAGCTGTAGATGATGAAGACGATGATGCAAGTGAAGAAAGCTCATTGGGTGAGTTTTCTCGTTGTGCGGTCTGTAGTAAAGGCGGGGGAAGCAGAGGAAGTCCTGTTCAAGATCATCAAACGAAAGGTGATCCGCCATTTTTGTCACTTCTTTCTAGACAAATTCAGATACAGCCTCCAAGTTCCGCAGCAAATGACACTTTTGCACCATTGCGGGGGCGGAAAGTTTTAATTTTTTCTGATTCAAGACAAATTGCTGCGAAGTTAGCTCCGAATCTCCAAATGTATTCAGTGCGTGACGCGCTGCGTCCTTTGTTGGTTTGGGGGCTTAAAACGATGCAAGCTAATCAATATATTGCTAAAGACCTATGCTTAGATGATGCTTATTTAGCGATCTTGATCGCAGCAAACCAATTTGGAGTTCGCCTTCGTCCTGAACTTCAAGCGTCAGAAAACTTTTTTGCTTTGGATCAACAAATCAGAAATGAAATACAAAATGGTATTTTAAATGATGAGATGGGCTTTTATCAGCTATTTGTTAATTTGCGGGGAGAAAAGGCCCCTGAATCCCTTTTGAAAGATATTGTAAGCACACTTGCTGATCGTTTTCTTGGTCTAGAAGCTTTGGCCTTAGCTTCAATTTGTGAAAAAGAGAGACATCAAAATTCTATTGAAAAACTTCCTGATATTCCGGGACTGGCTACCACTAAAGAAGCGAAGTTGGCGCTGGTGAGATTTTGGATTAGATGTTGGCAAGGGCCGGGCTATTGGCTTAGAGATATGCCCGGTTCTTGGTGGAAACCTTCTGCAGGTCGTATAAGAGAAGGAGTCAAAGGGCATAAATCAGGAAAATTTAATGCAATAAAATCGATTTTAGTGAACAAGCAATCTGAGAAAATTTTTTACGAACAGTGGTTGCCAGAACTTAAAAAGATTTTTACGGATGATATGACGGGCACTTATCGTATTACCGGAAAAAATCTCAGTTTATATTTTGGGGAGAATTGGATACGTTGCAAAACCTGTTCTTCGGTACATAAAGCAATCCCTAACATAGATAAGTGCTTAGAATGTGGAAGTCATTCTATTGGTGCTCTTAAGCCTGATGAAGATGAAGTTTTCATGGCACGAAAAGGGTATTATAGACGAGGAGTAAAAGGTATATTTTCTGAAACTCCAGTGCCTCCTATGGCGCTTATTGCCGCAGAACATACAGCTCAACTCAATGCTCCACAAAGTGAAGATGTTTTTTCCAAGGCTGAAGAAAATGAGCTTTTATTCCAAGATATCGACATCGAATGGCCATTAGGTCATGGCCCCAGATGCGCTATAGATATCCTTTCTAGTACAACAACTATGGAAGTCGGTATCGATATCGGGGCTTTATCCGGTGCGGCATTACGAAATATGCCTCCCGGCAGAGCCAATTATCAGCAACGAGCTGGGCGAGCTGGGCGAAGAGGAAATGCTGTTGCCACTGTCGTAGCTTTTGGGAGTGTTGATAGTCATGATGAACATTACTTTTCGCATCCCGACGAGATGATTTCTGGGCCTGTAGTTGATCCAATAATAACTCTTAATAATGTTGATATTGTTAAGCGTCATGTACGAGCATTTTTACTACAGAAATATCATCAAGCACGATTACCGGATATAATTACGCCACAGCAATCAAATCTTTTTTCGGTTTTAGGCAAGGTCAAAGATTTTGTGCAAGGAAATGGGGTTCTAAACCGCAATGATTTTGCAGCTTGGCTTAAAAAACATGAAAAAACTTTACAAGAAAGAGTAAATTCTTGGATTCCTGAGGAACTTACAGCAGGAGATAGAACGACGCTTATTGAAAATCTAATCGAAGATTGTTTGGAAGCTGTAGATGACGCAATTGATTACAAACTGTATCAGAATACACCACCTAATACGGAGAAAAAAAGCAATTCAGAAAACTCTGAAGAAGAGAATGTAGAAGTTATCGAAGAAGAAGATTTAGGAAAGTCCAATTTAAATGATAATCTTTTGGATAGGCTTTTATATCGTGGGAAATTGCCTCGATATGCTTTTCCTACTGATGTGGCAACATTCCATGTATTCGATGAAAACAAGTCTACTTCATTCCGCCCAGTTATGAAGTTTGCCCCCTCTCAAGGATTGCCTGTTGCTTTAACTCAATACGCCCCCGATAGGCAGGTATGGATATCAAATAAATGCTATACGTCGGGAGCGATATACTCTCCTATAAAAACAGAACGCTCTGATGCATGGAAAAAACGAAGACTATATTATGAATGCGAAGTATGCGGATTCGCGGAAACTGAAGATTTCAGCCAAGAGAAACGTCAAGAAATCAGAGATTGCGAGGCTTGTGGAGAAGAAGGAAGTTTTGGCCCTCCGCGTCCTTGGGTAGTGCCGCCCGGATTTGCGCATCCAATTGATCTTCCTGAAGAAACATCGCCGGAAGGCATTCCAGATGTGAGTTATGCGACACGCGCTAAACTTGCAATGCCATTTCAGGATACAGAACAATGGATATCCATCAATGATAGGATGCGTGCTCTTAAAGTAAGAAAGCATTTATTGGTTTCCAATACTGGTCCTGCCGGGGAGGGATATCATTATTGCGTTAAATGCGGTCGCATAGAAGCGGCAACAAATTCTTCTGGAATTTTAGGAGCACCACATAATAAGCCTTATCCAGATGATGAAGGTTTATGCCCGGCTGGAGGCACTTCTAGAATAGTTTTAGGGACCGATTTTATAACAGATATAGGTTTATTCTCTATTTCTTTAGAACCTTTAAAACTGAAGCCAAGCATTTATTCTACCAACGTAGCTTTGCGAACTCTTTGTGAAGCCTTAGCAAAGGCAGCGTCGGGGATATTAGAAATCGAGCCAAACGATATCATTGCTGAATTTCGTCCTGCTCTTAATTCTAGAGGAAGGACAGGAAAGCAAGTTGAAATATTTTTATATGATACTTTACCGGGTGGCGCAGGGTTTTCTACGCAACTTGTCGAATTCCATGCCGAAAAGCTATTTAAAGAAGCTTTGCGTATTATGGAGGATTGCAAAGAAAAATGTGATGCTTCATGTTATCGTTGCCTTAGGACATTTAAGAATAAATTTGAGCACGGGCTTCTGGATCGCCATGTAGGAATTGAGTTGGCGAGATTTATACTCACTGGGGAAATGCCGCGTTTTGATATCGAAAGAGTTCAAAAATCAACAGAGGCTCTTTATCAAGATTTGATTAGGAATCAAACCGATGGAATTCATTATAGTCTGAAATCTTCGACGGATGGTTCTGATTCTAAGGGTGTGATTTTGGCTGTCCGTAAAGATGGAAAGAAATATGCTATAGCAATTTGCGGTCCTTTAACTCCTGAAATACCCGCTAACACAGAAGTTAAGAAAATTTATTTTGGAGAAATAAAATCTGATATGGAGGTCATTCCCATAGAGGAATTTTTAATACGCAATAATCTTCCCTCAGCGACAAAAACAATATTAGAAAAAGTTGCATAATTTGAATTAGAGGGGTTTCCGATGATAGAAATAGTGGGTCTGACCTCTGGATCAGAATTTGAAGCTGCTAATCATATAAAAAATAAGATTCTGCAGCTTTGGCCAGATATGGGGCAAAGCAAAGAGGATGTTATTAAAATCTTCTGCGGTGCAAAGCTGTATAGCTACAAAGTTCAAGATATAGACCTTTTAATTGTAGGGTCTTTTTCAAAACATAGACATTTTGATGCTGAATATAAATTTTTTCCACGCGGCAATGAATCGTTTATTCCTAAAAATGCCTATATTAAAAATTTTATTTTAGTCATAGAAGTCAAATCTCATGACCCATCTGGGGTTCGCTTTCAAGACAAGGTTGGATTTGTTAGATATAGAAAAACAGAAGGCTTTGTTTGGGAGGATGTTACTGAAAAAAACAGAACTCAAATGTTTGAGTTTAAGAAGTACCTTGGTGATCAAAAAGTAGATAATGTTTATGTACAAGACTTAATATTTTTTACAGGTTTGCGTGAAAACGATTTTCCTGCCCGACCTCATAATTTCTTTGGAATAGATTCTGGCTTTGAAAGAATCCTGAATATTCTTGGCCAAATTTCGGGGCCAAAGCGAGGTGAAAGTCGATCTGCTTTTATCGAATTTGGAGCAGAAGAAGATTTTAAAAAGATTTTGTCTCCCACTTTTCCACTTTTCAAACAATTAGACCCAACACCAATTGATCGAAGGAGGATGGATCGTATCGCCAGCGGTTCGGTTCAAGAAGATTGGGTTCAAGAATTGGGGAGCAAACAAATTATTCTTAAAGGGCGTGGAGGCGTAGGAAAGACCGTGATTATGCTTCAAATGGCATACAAAGCCTTTGATAGACAGAATAAAAGGTCTTTGGTTCTTACCTATAATAAAGCATTGGTTGCTGATATGCGAAGAGTTATGGCCCTTCTGGGGGTGCCCAGAAGTATAGAAAGCGGTGGCATAAATATCGATACCGTACACTCATTTTTTGGACGCATTATGTATGCTCTTGGAATTACAAATTCTGAAGACAATTTTTTAGAAGCTTATGAGGAGAAAAAAGACAATTTATTGCACTTTTTAAAAGAGGGTGCAGTCACTACCGACGATATAAAGAAATTAATAGCTCAAAAGCCGGATAGATTTTTTTGGGATTTAATTTTTGTTGATGAGGGGCAGGATTGGCCTCAAAATGAGATTGAAATCCTGAAATATTTATATGGAGTCGAGAAACTTATAATTTCTGATGGTGTAGATCAACTTATAAGAGATTCGATTGCTGATTGGCCTAAGGGTACAGATCGAGAAATTCTTAGGACGAGGAGATTAACCCGATGTCTTCGTATGAAAGCAAATTTAGCAATTTTTGTTTCTGATATGGCTGAGCTTTTAAAATTAGAAAATTGGGACCTTGAGCCAAACATTGATGCAAATGGCGATAGAATTGTGATTGTTGAGGGAAACTATTTTAAGGATTATAAATTTCACAATGGTTTTTGCGAAGAAGCAAAAAATTCAGGAAATTATCCGATAGACCTCCTATTATGCGTTCCGCCCAGTTTGGTTGATCATAAAAATAAAAAATCACAAGCTGCACAGTTTTTACTCGAAAATAATGAAAAAGTATGGGATGGAGCTATTCAAGATATAAGGCAGAATTTTCCTACTGATAGAGAACAACTTAGAATCGTTCAATATGATTCATGTAGAGGGCTTGAGGGGTGGACTGTTTTTAATTTAGCTTTTGATGATATGTGGCAATACAAATACAACCAATGGTCAAAAGAACCACGTGAGCTTGGAGGACTGTTTGATACAAAAGAGGACATGGCCGCTGCGTATGCTGCGCAATGGTGCATGATTCCTTTGACCAGGGCGTTAGATACATTAGTTATTCATGTCTCTAATAATCCTAGTTTCATCAAAGATATTCTTTTATCCGTAAAAGAGAAACGCCCTGACTTTGTTGAATGGGTTAAGTCATAAAAGCATTATTTAAAGGAGTTGATCATGAAGAAGCTCGTTAAAGAAGATGTTGCCGCCGCTGTTTTAGGATGCAGCATTCATAAACTGCAAAGGGATCGCCGCATTGGCAGCCCTATTCCCTTCGTAAAGATCGGTCGTTCTGTTCGCTATGATGTGGATAGCCTTGAGGAATACGTGCGTCAGCGTACGTTTACTTCCACCTCCCAATATGGAAGTAAATAATAAAAGAACATTCAAAATCTTTTATCAGAATGCTCTTTACTTGGAATGTTCTTCTTTCAGCCATTCCTTGAACTCGGGTGTATCAAGCATACGTTGGAGCTGGCCTGAGGCAGGCACGGCTTCACCTTTTACCCATCGGTAGGCGCAGCACTACGACAGATTATTCCCAGCGTTTCGCCGATGAGCGGAAAATTTGAGTGCTTCGACAGGTCCCCGAGCGTCACCAAGCCCACCAGCCGCTTGTCGGCATCAAGAACCGCCAGTCTTCGCACCCGGTTCTCGCCCATATTTTTTGTAACCGCATCTCTGGTATCTGTGTCCCGGCAATACAGAATTTCGGGACTCATGACCTGCTGCGCCGTTGTTTCGGAGGTAATTTTTCCTCCCGCCACACAACGCACGGCAATATCGCGATCCGTAATTACACCCACCAGCCTGTCATCCTTTGCGACAAGAATGCAGCCACAATCCCGCTGTAACATCCTCTTGGCCACTTCCTCAATAAGTGCGTCCGGTGATACAACCTCTACATTTGTGCTCATGATATTCTTGATTGTCATATAAACGGCCTTTTCTGATTGTTTTTGTTATGGCCCTTACTCGAACAGGGAAGGAGGCAACCGTGACAGGTATTGCGTCACGTAGCAATGAGCAGGGTGAACTTGCTTTTACTCAGAATATTTCGTCTTTAACCTTTTCTCGAATGCTTTGAACTCCTTTGAATTTAATGTGCGCTGGAATTGATATTCGTCCACTGTGAGCAACCCAAGTTCATAGAGCACCGCGCCCAGCGTTTCTGAGACAGGTGTGTTTTCATCTTTTGTATCCATCAGTGACTCTCCCTTAAAAAGAGGTAATGCCTTTGAGTTTTGCCTGTGTTGCCCGGCCTTCGAGAACAGGGGCTTCAAAACCCCATGTTCCGCCCGGTTCCAGATTGTTGATGTTGGCGATGGTGCTGCCGACCTGAGTACCCGCGTCGTCATATAAGTTAAATTCAACCTGGGCATAGCCATGTTGTTTATTGGTATTGTTTTTCAGAGTGCCGACCACTTTGCCGAAGCCGGAAGGATCCATCTGTAACGAGAAGTTCTCAACGACCAGCCCTTTGGGCGCAGATATTTTCTGCGCGGTGGCGACAGGTTCATCAGGCGAGGAAGCGGCCTGCAAAACATCAATGCTGCCGCCAGTCAGTTCCGATTGCGGCATGGTGGTGGCCGCACCGCCCATAAGAAGGACGAAGAACACGACAACGCGAACGCCTGTAGAAAGAGCCATGCCAGTGGTCTTGTGTGCGAAGCGGCGAACGGGCGGCAGGAGCAGGAGGGCGATCATGAGATACGCCGTGCCCATTGTTGCTATACCCGGCTGGAATAGCCCTGCGATCCCGGCCAGCAGGAAAAGCCCGCCCAGACCCCAGCTTGTGATTAAGCCCAGTGTGATTTTCGTTTTTTCGGTTGTAACTTCAGTCATTTCATTCCCCTTGTTTCAAGTCGTTAAAAGCGAAACGGCCACCAAGGAATGACCTTGGCAGCCGGGAAGTAGTTACCATTACATGAACGGCGCAGCTTATTCGCTTGCGCTATTTTATTCAGCCGCCTTCCCGACCATAGGTCGAAGAAAGCAGCATCACTATTAACGGCCTGATGCTGTTTAGGCCGCATGTAAGGGGTAACTAGCCCCGAGCAGGCCAACCCGGCCTGCTTACCTTTAATTATAGTGTGAAATTACAAAGAGATATATCGATAATTCATATCTTCATGATCGGACTCGAAAAATTCATTCGCGCTGTGAATTTTTTGTTTTAAAGCCCGTAGAAGTTGTTCAACATTTTCGGCAGGGGAAGCACTGCCCTTGATACCCCCCACATATAGGGTTCCCTAGGGCTTTAGTATTTGCGGGTATTTCGCGCCGCCCAGGTTCCGGCCAGTTACACCATATTTCACGACCTGTTCACCAATCTTACGGAAACATATTAAGCGGTTCCAGCGGTTAAAAGCGGTCAAATCCACTTGCTTTATATTATAGAGGAGTACAAACACTTTATCTTTTTTCGGCTCAAATAAAATAGAGTCGAAATCAACCGCTTTCGACCGCTCAACCGCTTTTCACCAACCACCATAGTGCAGGATGACCATGATCATCGACTTTGTTTTCAAGCCTGAGATTGTTGCAAATCCTTCCTTTATGCCGACTGAGCCAATGCCCTAATCTTTTCGACGTTAAAAAACCCTTCTGATCCGCCGCCACATTCATAAGCGCCTCTCTCAGCGCGGGATGTATATATTCCTTAACAGGAGAAAGATCATTCCAAGGAACATCTTTTTCAAAAACAAAATCGATTATTTGCTTCGCCGTATAAGGCTTTCCTCCTGTAACATCCCATAAAGTAGTGAACACCTCTGAGATCGCCTGCAGCGTTGGATCTTCCGCACGGGCCACTTCCATGCTAGCCAAAGGATCAGTTTTACCTAGCCACACCAATGCAGAGCGCAGGAGGTCCGACCATTCCTCAAAGGATGCAAGGCACGGCTGGATGACGTCTGGCTTGCCAGCGACGATATAGGCCCGGACAATAGTCAAAATGGCCGCGATATACTTACCGCGATTATCAAGAACCATCTCAAAAGGTTTTATTTTAAAAGAGCGTAATTCTGGGCGTTCGGTCTTGGCATCCAAAAGACATTGCACAGCACGGCGCGTAATATCACCCGTAAGCCGGATGTTGTTGCCGTTCGCGAAAATAGTTGAACGGGATTCGATGGTGACCTGTTCGGATTTGCCGAGGATACGCACGGTCACGAAGGGGCGTTCGATGGCCTGGCAAAGCGCGTCGCCCCCAAGATCACCGTTATGATTATCAATTGAGATTATTGACTGGCCAGTGAGCAGGGCCGCGCCAAGACGT
>Ga0247727_10016364_pt1 | contig 11987 bp, 10 predicted proteins | sample WisWelCaveWW1625_FD_202498 | JGI IMG/M metagenome (GOLD analysis project Ga0247727, IMG submission 202498) | Biofilm microbial communities from Wishing Well Cave, Virginia, United States - WW16-25 | ecosystem: Environmental > Aquatic > Deep subsurface > Groundwater > Cave microbial mat | place...
TGGGATAGGAGGGCATTATGCGCCTACACACATCTCTCGTACTCGTCACACTGGTCAGTATGTTGACGTTGTCCGGCGTTGCACAACCAAACCAACAAACCGATCCGCCTCAAGCCGTCGTCCCCGAAGCGATTATCGTCGCTCCGGTGCCATTTCCCTTACAAGTCCGAGTTTGGCCAGAACGCCTCAACTACGAACCGGGCGATACGCTGAAAATTAACTTTTCGGTCAATCAAGATGCCAATGTCTATCTTTACGACATTACCCCCGACGGTCGAGTCAATCTGATCTTTCCGAATGCATTTCAGCCTGTGAGCTTTGTCAAAGCTGGGATGTATTCTCTCCCCAACTCCAACAGTTATAGTTTCAAAGTAAAAGAACCCTACGGAGTCGAACTGCTCCAAGCGATTGCCGTCGCCACACCCATAGCCATCCCCGGCGCGCAATTCACACCGCAAAATCCCTTCCCGCTGCTTAGTAGCAAACCAAAAGAGTTTAAATTGCAAATGATCAGTGTGATCAACAACAGCATAGGGCAGAGCCCATGGGCTACCTCGTGGGCTCAGTTCGTCATCGAGTCACGCGAGACGCGCCTTGCCATTAATTCTACGCCTCAGGGCGCAGCAGTCTATATCGATGGAGATTACAAGGGCGATACGCCATTGCAAGTGACGGTCAACCCGGGGCGTGTGCGCATCAAGCTCGTAAAAGAAAATTACATTGTATGGGAACAAGTAGTCCGCCTCGACAAAGGCGCTCTCTTGCCGATCATGGCTCAATTAGTTTTCAATGCGCCCACCATAAACCCCGCTATAACGCGACTGATCGTAAAATCGCAACCGTCCGGCGCAGCCGTTCATATCAATGGCCTCTATAGAGGCTTAACGCCCGCTGATCTCGTGCTCGAGCCGGGCTATATCGAGCTACGCCTCACACGCAATGGCTACGAATCATGGGCGACCACTTTGACATTGAGCGCGAATAACTCAGTACAACAGATCGTTGCCCAGCTCAATCCATTGCAATCCGCTCTGCCGGTGACGCCGCCTCCTAGCGAAGCGCCCGTGCAGCCCCCGATTGAACAACCCTCGCTGCAACCACTACCAAGGCCATTGGAGCCCGATATTTCTGTAACCGTGCACGTTTCCAATGTAGCTTTGGGATTGAATTTGGGCTTAAACCCGCTTGGTATTCCCAGCCTGGGCGCAGACTTCGGCTGGCGTTCCGGCGTCGGCATTTTCAGCCTTGGCTCTTCCGTTTTGGTCACAGACAATGATGTCCCTGAATTCAATGATCTTGGCTATCCGGCAAAATTCGATTACGGAGAGCGCATCTTCAACGACGGCCCTGAAGTCGAGGGTTATATCAAATTGGCCGCGCTTGTCTTTGATCTTTTTTCACTGGAAATTGCCGGGGGCATTTCGTCCCAAGAGCAAGCGCACGTGGCGCTGCCTCCCGGTTTTAGTTTAACGCATGAGCTCGATGTCGGCGTCGTGCCCAATGGGTACACGACGACCAAAGTGTACCTGAGTGGCTATGTGGGGTTTGGTTTGCATCTTGGCAATTTGACCATCAGTATCATGGATCATCCACGGCGCGGCAGAGTAATCGGTTTGTCGATTCATTTTTAAGAAAACAAATGAACTGCCGAAATTCATATTACCGATTACCGACAATCTCGGCAGTTCATTTACTTTTGCATCTGAGCTACATATAATGAAAAAGTCTCGGTCTTGCGGTTCAATCCTCCCGATGCCTGAGGGACTCGTGCGAGGAGGTGAAACCATCGCCTAATTTGTTGGATCACACCTAGCGTCTTGTTTGGTCTTGGTCGATTTGCACACTCTTGAGGAGGTGTTGGACTTTGCTCAAAAGCAAATTATTTTTCATTTGTTGTCTCACGTGTCTCATTGGTCTCTCACTCTTTACATTTGTCGCTGAAGCTGCCCCGGTTGATTGCACAGCCAACTTGGATGCTTGTACTTTTAACGGAAATGTGAGTATTTCTGGCAACCTCACCGTAGGCGGCATTGCCGGATTTAATACGCTGACGGCCGCGCAGCGCATCGCTCTTGTGTCGGGAGCTAATCTAACACTCGACGCGGGCATTCTTTCAGTGAATCAGTTGGCGGCGATTGGAAACCTGACTGCCACGGGCGCAACCAGCGGCGCTCTGCCCGCCGGCTTTTACTTCTATCGGGTGACCGCGCTCAACGCCAATGGAGAAACGACGGGGTCTAATGAAGTTGCAATCTGTCTCGGCGTTGTCTGTAATCCCACCAACAATCTCAATGCCGTGACGCTCGCCTGGGCTGCGGTGCCCGGCGCCACGGGGTATCGTGTCTATCGAGGCAATGCGCCCGCACTACAAAACACTGTCTTCACAGCAAGCACCAATACGTTTGCGGACAATGGCACTCCCGGCACGCCTGCTTCTCTTCCAGGGCTCAACACGACGGGCGGTTTGATCGCCAACACGACGCCCGGCGGCACCCTCTCGCTCGCTACAGGTGGAGCCAATCGACTTTTTATTGACAGTTTGGGCAATGTCTCGATCGCGGGCTCGCTCGCCGTCAACTCCGCTCTTTCTGTGCGAGGCTTGGAGATTCCCGGTATCGGTGTGGTTATCAACGAACTCGGCCAATGGGTCGGAAGCCCTACGGGTCTGCAAGGTCCCGCAGGCCCTCAAGGCCCGCAAGGGTTTCCAGGGGTCCAAGGATTACAGGGCCCGGCAGGCCCGCAAGGGCCTCCCGGTCCGACCGACTTTGTGACATTGGATGCCCGCTACGTGAATAAGACAGGCGACACAGTGACGGGCAGCCTTGCTGTGAACAATAATTTGACTGTAGGCGGAGCAATCGTCGGCACCACCTTTATTGCACCGAATGCCGGCAACCAGAATGCCGCGTTTTTGCAAAGCTCAGGCTTCGGTTTTTCGACAGTCTATTCACGACACCTCGGCGGCTGGCGAGCGGGCAACTTTATCTCACAAAGCAACGTGGCAACCGTGCGCGTGCAAAACGCTGGCCCTGGCGCGCTGATGATCGGCGTCAACAATACCGGACAAATTGTCTTTGCCGTCGATGCTGCAGGCAATGTGTACGGAAACAGCCTCTTTGTTTTGCCATTGCCCTCCGAAGCGCCGAAGGGCTCCGGGAAATCGGGCAATCCCAATGAGCTCAATACAGATCGGCAACAAGGCCAACAGCAAGAGCCACAAGACCCTACCGTCCGTGGTCGAGCGTTGATTAACGGACAGGGCGAATGGGTAGGCGCTTTCAGAATTCAGGGCATCGGCGAAGTCATCAATGCCCAAGGGCAGATCCCGCTGACACGTTTACCAGCTGGAGTCAAAGGAGATAAAGGCGACCCCGGTCCACAAGGGCCTCAGGGGCCTAGCGGCCTTCAAGGAGCTCAAGGTCCACAGGGCCCTCAAGGACCGGCCGGTCCCTCAACAGGAGTTCCTGGCCCGCAAGGACCCCAGGGTCCACAAGGCCCCGCAGGTCCAGCTGGCGCAGCCGGAGCAAAAGGTGACAAAGGAACCAATGGTGATCGCGGCCCCGCTGGCCCCCAAGGTCTACAAGGCCCCACAGGTCCGGCTGGCCCCGCCGGCGCAAAGGGTGACAAAGGAACCAATGGTGATCGTGGCCCTGCTGGCCCACAAGGGCCTCAAGGCCCCGCGGGTCCGGCATTTAGTGGCCCGACCCTCAGTTTGCTCAGCCAAAACCAAAACTTTACCTGGTCGATCAATGCGACAAACGAGGGCGATTTGCAGTTCACTCAAGCCCAGCGCAATGCTCGCGAAATTACCCAAAGTCTGACGCTGGGAGCTGGCGGGTCGTTGACTGTACCGGGCAACCTGAGTGTGAAGGGCAAAAAAGAGTTTGTTCAAGACGACCCCACAGACCCCACGAAGCAAATTGTTTTCGTCGCGCTCGAAGGCCCTGAAGCGGGCACCTATACTCGCGGCACCGCGCAACTCAAGAATGGCGAAGCGACTATTACTTTGCCTGAGGCGTTCGCTAAAATCACGAACGAGAATGGCTTGACGGCCATTGCCAATTGCGCCGATGAGTGCAACGGGTTACGCATTGTTCGAGTCTCTCCGACTCAATTGGTCATCAAAGAAACGCAAAACGGCAAAAGCAACGCTCACTTCTATTTCTTCGTTCAGGGTGTACGCAAGGGATTTGAAGATCACCAAGCAATCGTAAATAAGTAAGATTGATTTTGTGGGAGCTTAGAAAATGCTCTTGGGCTCCCACTCTCTTCAAGGAGGATAACAGCGTGAAAAAATTTACATCCATTGCTCTGCAAAATTTTGTATTAGTCTCAGTTTTGACTCTCTCTATGGTCATAGGAGCAGGTCAATTGAGCCAAGCCCAGACTCAAACTTTTGAAAACGTCAATGTCACGGGCAGTCTTACGGTCGGCGGTCTGGCGACGCTTTTGGCGAGCGAACTGCTGGAGCCCTGGGTCGTCTCTGGTTTGGTCCCCAGCGTCTCGGCAAGCGCGACGGCGATGCTTGTCTCGCCTGGAACGGCTTATAACGTCGTGCGTTTTGTCCTCAATGCTCAAAAAGAATTAGCAGCGTCCGGTACGGGAGCGGCACACACCGAGTTTGTCTCGGTCACTCGCACGGGAGAGCTAGTCATCAGCATGAACCCGCGTGCCTTGACAGACCTGCCCATTGCCGATGTCTCGGTCGGAGCCGATGGACGCATTACGACTTTCAGCGATGTGCGACGCCAAAGTCTTGTCTTTCGCGTCAATGGAATCGGGAAACTCAATCTCGATGCAAACGGCAATCTCATCGCAACGGGCAACGTCACGACTACCGGAGTCAACATTGCCGGCGTCGGCCCGGTGATCGACAGCACGGGCAAATGGGTAGGCAATCCAACAGGGCTACAAGGTCCTCAGGGACCGCAAGGCCCACAAGGATTACCGGGAGCTACCGGCCCCCAAGGTTTGTCCGGGCCGCAGGGTTTACCCGGAGCACAAGGCTTGCCCGGCCTCCAGGGCCTACAGGGATTTCCTGGGCCACAAGGCCCCCAAGGTTTGCCCGGGCCGCAGGGTTTACCCGGAGCACAAGGCTTGCCCGGCCTCCAGGGCCTACAGGGATTTCCTGGGCCGCAAGGCCCCCAAGGACCGCAGGGGCCGCCCGGGCTTCCTGGTGCGGGCGTTGGCTGGGCAGCCAATGGTATCAATATCCATAACACTAATTTAGGTAACGTCGGCATCGGCACCAACATTCCGGCCGCACGCTTGCACGTCGTTTCGCCGGGCGCAACGGCGGGCATCTTCGTGACTGGACCTGGCATCGCCGACGTCGAGATCGGTAAGACCACTCTAGAGCTCAACAGCGTCAACAATTTTCGAATTGGAACGAATAACATCGCCCGGCTGAGCATCACTTCTGCGGGCAATGTCGGCATCGGCACGACCACTCCATCTGAGAAATTGGAAGTCGAAGGAGACGTTCAAGCGGCTGGATTCAAAGTTCAGACCGGTGGCAATATTTGGACTGTCGGCACCATTGGAGGCGGCACGATTCTGACGATCGTGAAGGGCAGCAACCTCTTCAACATCACTTCAACAGGAAGCGTCGGCATCGGGACGCTGGCTCCTGCCGACAAGTTGCACGTCGTCGGCACGGTGAGGGCGACAGCCGGCTTCAACGGTCAGTGTATCCAGAACGCAAACCCGGCTTTCAATGCCAACGCGACGCGCTCGTGCAATATGGACTTGGCCGAATCCTTCTCCACCAAAGAAGCAACCGCCCCGGGCGATCTTGTCGTACTCGATCTATCGAACACCGCCAGCGTAAAAAAATCATCCCGTCCCTATGACGAGATGATCGCCGGTGTGGTGCCTCAGAACCCAGGCCTCGTCTTCGATGAAGGACGAACGCATCTGGCAGGAGACAATACGCGCTTTATCACCAAAAATAAGACGCTCGTGGCGCTCGCCGGACGTGTCTATGTAAAAGTCTCTTTGGAGAATGGCGCAATCAAAGTCGGCGACCCCCTAACAAGTTCGTCCAAATCGGGTGTGTCTATGAAAGCAACCAAATCAGGCAAGATTATTGGTTATGCGCTTGAAGCTGCCACAAAAGACGGTCTGGTGCTCGTCTTCATTCAACCCGGCTATTACATTCCGGCCAGCGTTGTGGAACAGCTCAATCAGCTTTTGGATAAGAAGTAAATTTTCAGATTGGACTTTCTCGGGGCACGGCGATGCCGTGCCCCGATTTTAGAGATTTTCTTTCCTCCAGCTCTTATAATACAGTCATTATGAGAAAACATTTTTATCTAAGTTTACTTGGTCTGTTCACCCTTGCGCTGATGCTCTCCGGGTTTTCAGGGTGCGGCAATAACGCTCAGCAAGCAACAACAGAGAAAAAATCTACAAAGCAATCTGCCCAGACACCGACGTCGCCTCCCCCGTCAACTGCATCTTCCAATACAGCCAATACAACAAATTCGAGTTCAGCGTCTGCTTCTTCAAATTCGTCAACCCCTTCATCACAACCGGCTCAGCCTCCGACAGCGACAGCGCAGCCCGAAACTGCCAAGGCATCTGTAATCAAGGCTGTTTTCGATGAAAAAGCCAAACCGATCATGATGGCTGCGGCAAAGGTGTATGGCGGACTGGAGAAACCGATTGACCTGAGTGACCTCACGATCGAATCCAAAGCAACGGGGCCATCGCCACTGGGCGGGCAGCTCACGCTCGATATGACGTTTTATCTCAAAGCCCCCGATAAAATTAAGACCATCACTTCGGGGTTCTCGCCAGGGCAAAAGATCGTCGTGGGATACGATGGGAAAAATGGCTGGACCCAGGTGATGTCCGGCACCGTGGTGCTGCAAACCAAAGATTTACCCAAAGACCAACTGAGACAACTAAGTGTGCAACTGGCGCAAAATCTCTCCCGCGTCAACAACCCCTTCATCGAAGCGATGAAACTCGAAGGATATGCGTTTCAATACATGGAGACGGTCACGCTTGACTCTAAGTTAGCCGATGTAATCGTTCTTCGATCGCCCGATAGAAAAGCGACCAAATTTTTTGTCGAACAAAAATCGCATGACATTGTCAGGTCCGAGCAATCCAATGGAGTCGAAACGATCATGACCATCTTTGGTGATTTTCGCCAACTGGAGGGACGCCGAACTCCATTTTTACTTAGGACAATGCAAGAAGACAAAATGGTCGCCGAGATGCAAATCAGCAACATGAAAATCAATTCCGGGCTTGAAGACGCTTTCTTTACTAAACCAGAAAGCAAATAGTTTTTTAGACAATCGCGTATGACAGAGCTCCAATTTCAGCGACGTCAATTTCTCAGATTGCTCGGCTTTGGAGCCGCATCTTGCCTGGCGCTCAATATCGTAGAGCCAGCGCAAATCGTTTGGGGCCAAGCAAATACTCTTGACAATCTTAACGAGCTTCTTGAGCCAATTCGCTCCGCTCAGGGAGAAACAGGCTTGTTGCTCAAGCCCGAAAGTTTTGAAGCTTTGTATCGCGATTGGTTTGGACAAAATTATGCGCTCGGTTGGGGACTTGCTTCGCGGAGTTGGGCCAACGGGCCAGCGCTCTGGCACAATGGCTCGAATACTTATTGGTATGCACTGATCTGGGTCGCGCCGCGACCATCGCACTGCTGGCAGCAACGAACTGTGTCGGAGCCGCTCAAGAAGGCATAAAAGCCTGCGATTCTGCTATCAACGCCATGGTTCGCCAGTATCTCTAACAGAGTTCAAGAAAGATAAAGATAAAGAAAAAATGGGAGCGAAGTATGTCTATCGCTCCCATTGCAATTGGTTGCTTCAGTAAAGGCAGAGGACCTTTGCCCTATTTTCTTTTGTTTTACTTATAGACGAACATCACGCGGGCCAAGCACATCTCGTCCGTTGTGCCCTCGCCCCACGTCAAATAACGTGGCTCCAAGGGCTTCTTATCGGGCCCAGGGATCGGGCCGCTGTTATCGTAAATACAGGAGATGCGTAGCTTGTCCCCTTGCTTTACGGGGATCGGTTCTTTGTACCAGAACTCCCCCTGCCAGTTAAAATCCCAATGTGGAATATCTAAGAGAATTTTCGCATCGGGCGTGTCGGGGTTAAGCGTGACTTTGGTCGCAATGCCGCGAATATGCATATGACTTACAACGCCCATCGCCACGCCCGTGGCGCGAATGGTCGTGTCGCAATGCGTTTCTTGCGCCGCGCCGTTGCCGATTTCGCTATTGAGATAATCGTCCACGCGCGTGCCGCACAGCAAATGGGCTCCATCAGCAACGTCTTTCATCATGCTGTGTTGCATCGCATGATCACGATGGCAGGGATCGTTCTTATCCGTCGGATACGGCCCAGGGCAACGCACTTCAACCGGAGCGACGAGCGCCGTGCCGCGCAAGACATCGATTTGCTTTTCTTCAGGCACATAGTAGAAGGCCGCTTTGGTGATGTCTTGCACGGGAGCCGTCATATTGATGGTGTTGTAGTGCATCTGCATGACAATTTTGGTTCCGGCACGGACAAGACGCCCGGTGTCTTTGGGGAAAGTCGTGCCGCTTGTGCCCGGCGCCCAAAAACCCAAGACTCCCGGAATGGTGGTACTGCTGCCGACAGTAGGGCCGCCAAAGCAAGTCCAGCCTGGGCCGGCTTCGACCCGATCTTGCTCTTCAGCCGCTTTGGCCAGATCCGCATTCACCAAGAAAAGAACCACATGGTGCACGAGTTTCCCCGCGCCAGGGAGAATATCATATCCATTTAGAAAAGTGTCTTGTTTGATTTGAGGGTCGAGCAAGAAGCAACGATAGTCATCTAAAAGGGCTTTATTCGGTGTGTAGGCAGCATCCATCGTTACGACTCGATCGGGTTGAGGTTTGGGTTGTTCGGGTTGTTGCGTTCGAGGCGGTCTCTGGCTCGGATCGCCCAGCGGCATCCCGGCGGCCACCCAAGATGAAATCGCCGCCTTGTCTTCGGGCTTAAGCTTGCGCTCATTGAGCATCGCCGGAGACTGGGGGCCGGGCAGCCAGGGCGGCATCGTATTGTTCTCGACGGAATACTTGATACCGCTTGCCAGGCGCACGACCGTTTCTGGTTTTTCGAGCGAGAAGGGCGCAATGCCTCCCGCCACGTGACAGCCGAGACAATTGGCAGCGAGAATCGCTTCGACTTGGCCATAATAGGTCGGCGGCGCGGAAGTTTGGCTTTGCACGACACTGTTCACGAGCGCAAAACAGCCAACGCCCATCGCAGCAACCACCAGTAAGATCGATACTTTTTTGTTTCTCATACCTCACCTCAGATCGAGTCGTGAGGCCATTATAACTTTATGCTATGAAGGAGGCAATAACAGAGTTCTAGGCAGCCTCGCCCTCAAACGATAAAACTAGGCTTGACACTATTTTTCTCTTTTTTCCATCACGAGACATGCCCCGTTGATGCAGTAGCGCTTGCCCGTGGTCTCGGTTGGACCGTCGTCAAAGACGTGCCCCAAATGGCTGGCGCACTGGGCACACGTGACTTCAACCCTGTGCCTGTTATGAGAATAATCGTCATGATACTCCACGGCTCCCGGCAGTGCTTGATCAAAGCTGGGCCAGCCGCAGCCAGAATCAAATTTAGTATCAGAGCTGAAAAGTTGATTTCCACAAGCCGCACACGAGAAAGAACCTTTATCTTTACTATGGAGCAACGGGCTGGTAAAAGGTGCTTCGGTGCCCTTCTCGCGCAAGATGCGATACTGTTCGGGCGTAAGCTTCTTTTCCAAATCTTGCTCATTTACGAATTTTTTTCTTTCTTGATTCATGCGATCCCTTCTGGCTAATTAGAGAGTCTGTTTAGTCTTGCTTTTACACAGTAAACCCATTTCTATTTTGCATAAGCTATGAGTCCCTGACCTGGGCTCCAATGATCGTATTCCATGTAGTGGGCTGTGCCGGCTGCTACGTCAGCGCCAAGCAGCCGCTCGACTACATGCAAAGCACCGTCTATTCCGGCCGATACGCCCGCCGTGGTGATGATTTGCCCGATGTCGACGAATCGTGTCTTTTCATGAACAATCGCGTTCGGCGTCATTTCGCGTAATCGCTCCACCGCGCCATACCACGTCGTCGCCTGCTGTCCGTCCAAAAGTTTGGCTTTTGACAAGAGCATCGCGCCGGTGCAAACCGACATAATGATTTCTGCGCTGCACGAAATTTCTTGGAGCCAGTGTATGACCGATTCGTTCTTTTGCGAATCTCCAGTAGAGCCGCCGGGCAGCACGACAATATCCGGTGTAGGACAATTGTTGATCGTGTATTCAGGCGTGATCTTGACAAAACGTTGACTCATAATGGGGTCGAGGCTGACAGCGACCGTGTAGACGTTGAAAGCCGCTTGGCCATCCACAGATGTCGCTTGAAAGACTTCACCAGGGCCTCCAAAGTCGAGAATCTCGACTCCATTATAGATAAAAATGGCGACATTTCTTTTTTTCATAAAACCTTTCATAGAACGCTTCTAGGCAAACCTGAAATGCCTATGGAGAGACATAATCCAAACACTCTCCCAAGTTCACTTGTCGATAAATGTCACGCTGCCCAGGCACATCTCGTCGGCGGTGCCCTCGCCCCAAGTGATGTAGCGCGGCTCGATCGGCTTCTTGTCCGGGCCAGGAATGGGGCCGCTGTTGTCGTAGGTGCACGAAATTTTCAACTTGTCGCCGGCTTTGAGAGCGATCGGCTCTTTGAACCAGTACTCGCCCTGCCAGTTAAAGTCCCATCGGGGAATGCTGAGCAAAATGCGCGCTTGCGGCGTGTCGGGGTTGAGTATGATGTGCGTCAAGGTGCCGCGCAAATGCAAGTGCAACAATACACCCAACGCAAGTCCACTGGAGCGAATAGGGTAAGTGCAGTTCATCTCTTGCGCGCTGCCGTCGCCGATGCCACGCGTCTGGAAATAATCAATCGTCGTACGGCATAGACGATGGATGCTGTTCGCTTCGCGCGCCATATTGGTGCGCTCTAGAGCATAAACACGATTGCACGAATTTTTCGGATCTGTTGGGTATTTCCCGGGGCAGCGAATTTCGACAGGAGCTACGAGTGTTTGATCGCGCAAGGAAGCCAATTGAGTATTATCGCGAGCGAAGCTGAGAGATGCTTGGGTTGCATCGCTCTGGGCGTTTCTCAAATTGGCCGTGCTGTAGTGCACTTGCATGATAATCTGTGTTCCCGCTTTCACGAAATGCCCTGTCCCGTCAGGGAAAGTGGTCCCTGTCGTGCCGGGCACCCAGAAGCCGATGCTGCCATCCAAGCTGCTCGCCCCCATCACATCTGCCCCGCCAAAACAAGTCCAGCCCGGGCCGTCTTCGGCGAGATCATGCGCCTTGGCCATCTCGACATATTCAGAGGCCAATGTGAAGAGAATCACGTGGTGCACCACTTGCTTGAGACCGGGTGTGATGCCATAGCTCGTCACAAACGCATCGCTTGTGATTTGAGGGTCTAACAAGAAGCAGCGATAGTCGTCTGTAAAAGTGCGATTTGGCGTGTAGGCCGGGTCCATTGTCACAACGCGGTCAGGTGCAGTCAAGGGTTGCGTTTGAGCTGGATTCGTCGCCGGGCGCTGGCTTGGGTCGCCCAAGGGCGATCCCGCTGCAATCCACGACAAAAGCGCGGCTTTGTCTTCAGGCTTGAGCTTACGCTCGTTGTGCATGGCGGGAGTCTCTGGTCCCGGCGGCCAGGGCGGCATCAAATTATTTTCGACCGAATACTTGATGCCGGAAGCCAAGCGTTTCACCGTCTCTGGTTTTTCCAGAGAAAAAGTAGCGATGCCGCCGGTGACGTGACAACCCAGACAGCTGCTGGCAATGATCTGCTCAACATGGCTGTAATAGGTTGGCGCCGGTGTCTGTTGACTATTAACGATCGCAAAACAACCGAGACCGACGAGTAAGATTATCAGAAGTACGGCCAATTTTTTTCTTTG
>Ga0247727_10016365_pt1 | contig 11986 bp, 9 predicted proteins | sample WisWelCaveWW1625_FD_202498 | JGI IMG/M metagenome (GOLD analysis project Ga0247727, IMG submission 202498) | Biofilm microbial communities from Wishing Well Cave, Virginia, United States - WW16-25 | ecosystem: Environmental > Aquatic > Deep subsurface > Groundwater > Cave microbial mat | place...
GCTGGTCGCGCACCGTGAGCATCGTCTTCGCCATCCGCTGCGAGATCGTCGGGTTGATGTTCCCGCGGTCGAGCACCTCGGAGACCTCGAGGTCCATCTCGAGGCGCACCTCGTCGCTGTCGTTCACGTGCGGCGTCATCTTGAGGGTCAGGCCCACGTTCTGCCGGCCGACGGCGGCCCCGCCGAGCCCTCCGAGCGCGCCGAGGGCTCCGAGCGCGCCTTGCGCTCCGGCGGCGCCGGCAGCGCCCGCGAGCGCGCCGAGGCCTCCCCCCAGGATTCCCTGCTGGACCGGCACGTTCTGGCCGACGCTGATCTCTGCGGGTGTGTTGTCCGTGGCCAGCAGGTTCGGCGTGGACAGGACGTTGACGTCGTTGTCCGTCTGCAGCGCCTGCAGCGCGACGCCGAACGCCGGGATCGAGATTCCGGGCGCGATGATGTCCTCCGAGCCCTCCAGCTCGGGGCCGCGCAGGCCCACGGCGAGGCCCGTGAGCGACGCCGGGTCCAGGATGATCGACGAGAACGGGATGCCGCCCTCCTGCGGATAGGCCGTTCCGGCCAGGAAGAGAGACTGCTCGCCTCCCGTGTCCACCGTCGTCCCGCCGTGCAACGCGAGGCCGAGCCGTCGGATGCGCGACATCGAGACCTCCATCACGACCGCCTCGACGAACACCTGTCGGCGCGCGACGTCCAGGCGCTCGACGACCTGACGGAGCGCGGCGTAGTCGCGCAGCGACGAGACGATCACGAGCGAGTTCGTCGCCTTGTCGGCCGAGATCCGCACGTCGCCCTCGAAGGCCTCTCCCTGCGCGGCCGGGGAGGCCGCGGACTCGCCGGCGGAAGCGCCGCGCTTGGTGGAGGACGAGCGACGGCCCGACTGGAGCTGCTGCAGGACGCCGGACAGCTCCTCCGCATCCGCGTGCTGCAGCATGTGGACGTGGATGTCGCCGCCGCCCTCGGACTCGGGCACGTCCAGACGCCGGATCAGCTCGAGGATGCGCAGGTAGGCCGGCTGTGTCGCCACGATGATGAGCGAGTTCGTCCGGTCGTCGGGGATGATCTTGGACAGTCGGCTGACCTGCGTGCTCTCGCCGACGGTGGCGGGCTCCGTGGCGGTGCCGGCGGCCCCGGCCTTCGCCGGTCGGCGCGTCGTGGAGCTCCCACGACTCTTGCGCGACTCGGTGGCGCCGGCGGTCGCCTCGAAGATCTCGAGGAGCTTCTCCGCCAGGTCGGATGCGGCGACGTAGTGGACGGGCTCCACCCAGACCTGCTCGCCTGTCCCCTGCACGTCGAGCTCGCCGACGATCCCGAGCATGCGGCGAATGTTCGAGGCCGAGTCCGTGATGATCAGCGTGTTCGTCGGCGCGTAGGCCGTGATGTCGCCGTTCTGCGACTTGAAGCGGCCGAGTACCTCCGAGACGTTCTCGGCGGAGGTGAACGTGAGCCGGTGCAGCCGCGTGATCATCCGGTCCTCGGACGGTGCGGGCTCGCCGTCGCGGTAGAGCGGGAGCGGCGACTGCCGCGAGTCTGCCGAGTCGACGATCTTGAGGTACCGCCCCGAGGGGACGACCGTCAGCTGGTTGATCTCCAGCATGGAGAGGAACGCGCGGTAGGCCTCGTCGGCCGTGACCTTCGTCGGCGCGAAGATGCTCGCCTTGACGCTGCGCACCTTGCCCCCGTAGATGAAGCGCTTCCCGGTGATGCTCGAGATGAGCCGGACCAGATCCGGGAGGTCCGCGTCCTCGAGGTTGAGCGAGAAGCGGCCCGTCGGGCGGCGGTACTCGATGCCCGTCTCGAACTCGGCCGCGCCGGAGCCGGCGGCGCCGGTGTCGCCGCGTCCGCCGCCTTCGTCCTCCGTCTCGCCGCGCTTGGTGGCGGCCGCGCGACGCTTGGTCTCGCGATCGCCGCCGCCCTCCGAGCCGCCCTCGGCGCGCGAACCCGTGCGCAGCCGCCCCGCGGGGCCCTGCTGCTGCAGCGCGCCGCCCGGCATGGTCTGCGGCGGAACGTAGGTCGGTCCCCCCGGCGCCCCGGGGTAGTTGGGCCCCGGATAGCCGGGCGGCATGCCCGGATAGGTCGGGCCCGTGGGCCCGTAGGTCGGACCGAAGGGCGCGGTCGTCGGCGGCGTGGTCGGCGTCGTGGCGTCGGTCTCCTGAGCGACGGCCGCGGTCCCGAAGCAGGCGGCCGCGACGACGAGGCCTAGCGGAATGTAGCGGAGCTCTTTCATCGGATGTTGTAGTCCATGTTTACCTGTTGCCCTCGCCGGGTGACGCGCACCGTGAGCCGGTCGGCCGTCCGGAGGCGCGCGTATGCCTCGAGGGCCTTGTCGGGGCTCGTCATCTCGTACCCGTTGATGGCGTGGATGATGTCGCCGTTGTGCAATCCGATCTTGCCGAGCAGGCTCGACCGGCGGACCCCGTAGATCTTGAATCCCGTGACCGCGCCGGACTCCTCGTGCGGCAGGATGCGCGCGGTGCGCATGAGCGTCGCCTGGTTCTCGAGGAGCCGGTCCACGAGCGATCGCTCGACGTTGAACTCGTTGTCGCTGACTTTCTCGATGGACGAGTCGATCACCTGATCGAGCGCGGCGTCGCCGGTCGTGGCGGCGCCGGACGCGGAGGTCGACGCCGACGCGACGGCCGGACGGCTCCCCCCTTCCGTGCGCGGATCGAACATGGCCAGGTAGCACTCGGCGCCCGCGGACTGCATGAAGACGTACTGCCAGGTGATCCGCGAGATCTCCTTGCCCTCGACCGCTGCGCCGACCCGGTACAGCAGGGTCTTGCCGCTCGCGTTGAGCGCGGCGAACGACCACTCCGGGTCGTCCGAGACGACGGTGGAGACCAGGTCGACGGCGCCCTCGCACTTGGGCGGAACGCCCTCGGTGCCCGCCGGCAGGCGCGCGGCGGTGTCTTCCTCCTGCGAACGTCCGTCCTGCGGGCCGAGCGTGTGGTCGAAGAGGTTGCGGCGCAGGATGTTGTCCGCGCGCCTGCGGCTCGCGAAGAGCGACTGCCGGCGCGGGGGGCGACCCCCGTCGTCGCCGGCCGTCGCCGTCTCGTCCCCGAGGAATGCGGCACCGACGACCTGGTTGAGCCCGGCCGCGATGAAGTACGCGATCCCCGCGAGGGAGAGCAGGACGACTGCCCAGAAGTACCTTCGGAGAACGAGATTCACGCGACCCTATCCCCTCCAAAGCAACCTGCGTGCCTCCTCGTGATCATTGAGGTTTCTCGGCGGCACGGTCCGCCCGATCCCCACCGTCCGCCGCCGTGTCCGGCTCGCCGGGCTCGGACTGCCAATCTGTCATTCCCTCCCCGCCGCCCCCCTCCTCGGACTCGAGCCGCCGGTAGATGGTACGGGTCGCGATCCCCAGCAGCTGCGCGGCCAGTCGCTTGTCGCCCTTGGTGTGCCGAAGGGTCTCCTTGATCACGCGGCGCTCGATCTCCTCGAGCGGAGTTCCGATGGAGATCGTGATCGCCTCCGCCGTCCTGTCCTCGAACGCCACGGAGCGCGGCAGGTCCTTCGCCTCGATCGTCCCGCCCCGGCAAAGGACCACCGCGCGCTCGATCGCGTTCTCGAGCTCGCGCACGTTGCCCGGCCACGAGTAGTCGACGAGCAGATCGAGCGCGGCCGCGGACAGGGACAGGCCGTCCTTCCCGTTCTTGCCCGCGTAGAGGCGCAGGAAGTGGTCGGCCAGCAGGGGCACGTCCTCGCGACGCTCGCGCAGGGGCGGACAGGTGATCGCGATCACGTTGAGCCGGTAGTAGAGATCCTCGCGGAACCGCCCCGCCTGCACCTCGCGGTGCAGGTCGCGATTCGTCGCGGCGACGACTCGGACGTCGGCCTTCGCCGTCTTGCCGCCGAGAGGTTCGTACTCGCCCTCCTGCAGTACGCGCAGGAGCTTGACCTGGACAGCCCCCGGGATCTCGCCGACCTCGTCGAGCAGAAGCGTGCCGCCTGCGGCCTGCGCGAAGCGTCCCTCGCGGCGTGCCACGGCGCCCGTGAACGCGCCGCGCTCGTAGCCGAACAGCTCGCTCTCGAGGATCGTCTCGGGGATCGCGGCGCAGTTGATCGCCACGAAGGGCCCCGCGGCGCGCTGCGACTTCTCGTGGACCGCGCGCGCGCACAGCTCCTTGCCGGTCCCGCTCTCGCCGAGGAGCAGCACGGTCGCGGAGGAGGGAGCCGCCTGATCGACGATCTCCATCGTGCGCCGCCACGCCGGGGAGTTGCCGACGATCGTTCGCCGTTCGAGGGACGCGATCTGCCGCCTCAGCGTCCGGTTCTCGGCGACGAGGGACTGCCGCTCCGCCGCCTTGCGGACGGTCTTGACGATCGGCAGGCGCTTGAGGGGCTTCTCGACGAAGTCGTAGGCGCCGAGCTTCATCGCCTCGACGGCCGTCTCGACGGTTCCGTGCGCGGTCATCAGGACGATCTCGGTCTCGGGGGAGACCGCCTTCACGCCGCGCAGCAGCTCGATGCCCGAGATTCCGGGCATCATCAGGTCGGTCAGGACGACCTCGACCCGGTGCGTCCTGCACAGTTCCAGGGCGTCCTTCGCCCCCGCGGCGCCGAGCACCCGGAAGCCTTCCTTGGCGAAGATCTTCTCCAGGGACTCGCGATTCGATGCCTCATCGTCCACGATCAGGATGGTTGTCTCTGCCATGTCGTCCCTCGCCTCGGCCAATATGACAACGCTCGCGGACAACGTGTCATTCCAGATGGCGATCTGTCAAGGAAACGACCCCTTCCGCGCCAGCCGGATCCGGTGTAATTCCGCACCCATGCGGCTCGCCACCGTCCTGCTCGCGTTCGTCCTCATCCCTTCTGCCGTGTCCGCCCAGCCCGCGAAGGCGAAGGCGCCGACGAAGGCGGGCGCGAAGGCGCCGCCGGAGCCCGATCCGATCGTGATTCGCAACCTGGCAATCCTCGCCGACGTCGAGAAGCCGCTGCCCGATCGCGTCCAGGCCGCGGTCGCGCTCGGCCGCCTGCGCGACGCGCGGGCGCGCGTGGATCTCGAACGCCACCTGCTCGACGCGCAGGCGGCTGTTCGAGCGGCCGTGGTGCGTGCGCTCGGGCAGCTCGGAGATCCGTCCGCGGTTCCCGCGCTGCGGGCGGTCAAGAACGATCCGGAGCAACCCGTGCGCGCCGCCTTCGACGAAGCGATCGACTCGCTCGGCGGCGATCCCGACGCGCCGGTGGAGTGGACGAAGGTGCGGCGCGCCGTCCGGCTCGGGGATCTCGGCATCGCGGCGGACGCGGTGCCGCCGCCCCCTCCGACTCCGGCCGGCGCCACGGCGGCGCCGGCGCCGGGACCCGCCACCGCCGCTCCCGCTCCCGCGACCGCCGGGCCCGCGGCTGCGAGCGCCGCCCCCGCGGCTGCGACTGCGCCCGCGCCGGGGACCAAGGGCTTGACGCCGACGGTCGTGCGGATCGCGGTTCGCCGGGAGGTTCGGCGGCTGCAGTCGACGTACCTGCTGCCCGACGGCCGCGCGCCGGCCAAGGTCCGCTCGGAGATCGCTCGGCGCCGCATCGAGACGCTTCGCCTCGAGGGATCCGTCTCGAAGGTCCGCTACCGGACGAACCGCGCCGGCACCTGCGTCTTCGCGGAGGTCGCGCTGCTGATGGCCGGCGAGCGCGACCGCAACATCCGACTCACGCTCACCGGATCCGCGACCGCCGGCGCCCTCGGCCACGCCGGCCGCCCGATCGATGTCGCAGCCCTCGAGGAGCGCGCCGTCGCCGAAGCCGTCCGCGGCGCCCTGAGGAACCTGGAGGAGTAGGGGTCACTCTCCGGGGGTCCAAGTAGTTGATTTCATTAAGTTCCCCAGGCTTCCTGACCGGGAAGGGATAGACAAGTCCGAGCCGACCGACTTGCCTTCCCGGTCAGGAAGCCTGGGGAACTTAATGAAATCAACTACTTGGACCCCCGGAGAGTGACCCCTGCCAGCACCTGCTCCATCGCGAAGCTGCGAAGGAGGCCGTCGCCGAGCAGGCGCGGGGCGAAGGTGACGTGGCCGCCGTGCGCGGTGCGGACGAAATGCACGGCCGCGCTCGCGCCGCGCAGCCACGGGATCACCGAGGCCGGAGAAACGAGGGGATCGTCGTCGGCGTGGACGATGAGCGTCGGGACGCGGATGGAAGAGAGGCGCGATCCCGGAGAAACGCAGGCGTAGTAGTCCGCCGCCCCGGAGAAGCCGTGGTGCGGCGCGACGATCGCGTCGTCGAACGCCCAGACCGTGCGGGCGGCCTTCGCGGCGCCGACGTCGATGCGGATCGCGTCCGGAAAGCGAGCGTGCTGGGCCAGCACCATCTCGCGCAGCTTCCTGACGATGTACCAGCGGTAGGGCAGGGCCGCGGGCCGTTCGTTCCAGCGGCTCGCGGTCGCGAGATCGAGCGGCGGCGACACGGCCGAGACCGTCGCGACACGGTCAGGCGGCGCGTCGGCCCACTCGGTCGCGGCCTTCAGAACGGTCGCGCCGCCGAGAGAGAAGCCGACGAGGTGGATCCGTGCGACCTCGGAGCGACCGGACAGTAGAGCGATCGTCTCGTGCAGGTCCTCGGTGAGACCCGCGTGATAGAAGGTCGGCGCCAGGGTCGCCCCTTCGCCGACGCCGCGCAGGTTGAGTCGGACCACGTGCAGGCCCGCCTGGTACCCGAGGACCGCCGCGCGCAGCAGGTAGCGGGACTCGGAGCTGCCGGCGACCCCGTGCACGAGAAGGAGCGTGTCCCTCGCGGCGCCATGAGCCTGCCACCATGCGCGCGCGAGCAGGCCCATGCCGCCCGGCAGCGGGACGAAGACGTCCTCGGACGACTCGGGCGCGAACGACGCCGGCGGGGCGAGCACCCCGACCGACGCGAGCACGGACTGCACGTGGCGGCTCCGGGCGAATCCCTTCGGAACGAACAGCGCGTCGGACGTCATGAGCCCTTGCGCAGAGGGACGACCTTCGACAGGAAGAGACTCGCGCGCGTGACGAGGTCGGCGACGGTCGTCGCGGTCGCGGCGTCGCGGGCCGCGCCGCCGACCTTGCCGAAGATCTCGTCGAGGATCGCGTCGCCCGACGTCGGGGGCTCGCTCGCAACATCCTGCGGCTCGAATAGTCCGTAGACCTCGGCGATCCCGATCTGCGCCAGCGGCCGCGAGGGCAGGACCGCTTCTCCGACGCGAAGCAGGACCCCCGCGCCGGCGAGGACGTCGATCACCGCGTCGATCGCGTCCGCCTGCGTCCGGAAGCGCACGGCGAGGTCGTCGCGCGGGGTCGGGCCGCCGCCGGCCGCGAAGCGCTCCGCGATCGCGAGCAACACGCGCAAGGCGAGCTTCGGACCGACCTTGCGGTAAAGCGGCTCGTCGGCCTCGAGGAGCGCGAGGTTGCGCCGGTCCCGCTCCCAGAGCAGGTACAGGTGCTGCTTCGTGTACGCCAGCTCCACCCCGAAGAGGACGACGAGCCACGACACGTAGACCCACACGCAGAAGATCGGGAAGAACGCGATCGCGCCGTAGACGCTGACGTACGTCGTCGCGACGCTCCCGGCGTAGAGGCCGAAGGCGAGCTTGCTGGCCTCGAAGAGCAGCCCCGATACGATCGCGCCGAGGAGCGCGGGCGCCGTGCGGACGCGCGTCGCGGGCAGGAGCTTGAACGAGAGAAACAGCGCGCCGGCCGTCAGCGAGAAGGACGCGCCGAGCGTGCCGACGGCGGGCAGGGCGATGAAGACGCCGCCGTACCGGATGCCGATCCCTAGCAGCAGCGGCGAGAGGGTCAGGACGGCCCAGAACGACACGAGCCGGCGCAGCAGCGGCCGCGTCGCGCGGACCCGCCAGATGTCGCAGAAGACCTTCTCCATCGACAGGAGCATCGTGAAGGACAGGACGACGAGCGATCCGATGCCGACGAGTCCGAGCGCGCCCGTGTCGACGGAGGCGGTGATCCGGGCGAGCGTGCGCGCGGCCGGCTCCGCGGCGCGCGGCAGGACGATCGTCAGGGCGCGGACCAGCGCGTCCGCGTCGGGCTCGCCGCGCAGCACCTTCCAGCCCCAAAACGCGACGACGAAGAGGGGGACGACGGACAGCAGCGTCTGGAACGACAGCGCGGCGGCCTGGATCGGAAGCCGATCCCTCAGCAGCTGCCGCCCGACCTGGATGGACAGGCGCAGGACGTGCACGACGAAAAGCTCCCGCCGCGTCCGATCGATCCGCTCCGGATAGAGCGCGTCGCGGGCGAGATCCACGAGGCTCCGCAATCGGGTGACGATCGTCATTTGATCCGCTTGGAGAGCGCTCGAAATGCGTCCGAGCCGGCCTCACCCAGCAGGTCGAAGACGACTACTTCGGTCGACGTCCCGACCGCCCCCGCGGCACGGCACAGCTCGAGCCCGATCCGCCGGTTGTCTTCCGTGCGCGAGGCGCAGGCGTCCTCGACGACGTGGACCCCGTGTCCCTGGCGGACGAGCTCGCGCGCCGTCTGGTACACGCAGACGTGCGTCTCCATCCCGACGACGACCCAGGTCTGAACGGTGGACATTCGGGCGGCGACCTCCGGGACGCGGGCCGCGGAGAAGACGAGTTTCTCGAAGGGTCGCACGCCCATGCGATCGAAAATCGGGGAGAGAATCGCCGTGGTCCGGCCGAGGCCCTTCGGGTACTGCTCGGTCGCGACGACCGGCACGCCGAGCATCTCCGCGGCGAGAAGCAGCGTCTCGACGTTGTGCTCCGCAGCCGCGCGCACCGCATCGGGCATCGCCGCCGCGAGCTTGTCCTGGAAATCGACGACGAGCAGGCCCGTGGATCCGCGGGAGAGCTCGAGCACGGGGGGATGGTATCAGGCTCGCTGCGCCCCCTGGGCTCCGCGCTTGAGGCGCACGCCTTCCAGATCCGCATCCTTCGGCTTGCTCCGCACGATTTCCCGCAGCAGGGCCTCGCCGTCTTCCGCTCGGCCGAGGATGGGTGGCAGTGCGAGCCACGCGATGCCCGCGAGCCAGCGGACCCAGCGCTGGTCGGCGGGATCGAGCTTCGCGCGCAGGGCGGCGTCGAGAAGGCGAAGGCCGCGCTGGCCGTCGGAGACGATCGAAGTTCCTGGGGCCCCCAGGCTGGCGAGCACGGCCGCGCCCAGAAATGCCCGCGGCAAGCCCCATGTGGGGTCCGCGAACGCGGCCGCTTCGAGCGGCTCGACGGCCGAGGCCGGGTCGCCCGAATCGAGCCGCGCGATCCCGAGCATCGTGAGCCAGAACGGATCGCCGGGAGCACGCGCCAGGCTCCTCGCAGCCAGGGGCGCGAGCTGGGCCGGTTCGCCCGCGCCGAGGTGGAGCCGCGCCAGCGTTCTCGCGTCGCCGTCGCGATCCGGGTCGAGCGCCCCGCTGCGCTCCGCATAGCGTCCCTTTCTCCGCTCGGCGGAAGACAGGGGCGGCAGGCTCCGCGTCCCCGCGGCGCGCACCGCCTTCGCGATCCCGGAGATCGCCTCCTCGACCAGTCCGTAGAGGAGCTTTGCGCGGTAGGCCGCCACGAACCGCGCGACCGCGCCCCGCCCGGCCTGCAGGGCGCCGAGCGTCCGGGCGGGTACCTCCTCCTTCGCGAGAGATCTGAAGAAGAGGCGCGCCTCGTCCTGCACCATCTTCTCCAGATGGCGCGCGCACACGCCCATGTCCTCGAGGGTGTAGTCGAGCGCGTCCGCCTCGCCGCCGGCCGCCTCGGCGATCGCCTCGAGCACGCGCGCGTCGCCCGGGCCGAGCCCGTCTTCTTCGCCCGAGACGAGGCCGAGGGCCCGGGCGCGGGCGAGCACCGCGGCGGGGATTCCCTTGCCGCGGGCCGGTGCCTCGCGCTCGGGCGGGCTCATGGACAGGATCCGTTCGATCACCGCGAGGTCCGCGTCGCTCGCGACCGGGGTCGTGCGATCGAGCAGCCGGCGGATGATCCCGAGCGGAAGGCCGCGCTCGTCCCGGAGCGACCGGATCGCACGGAGGCGCTCGACGTGCTCCTCCCCGTACCACGCCATGTTCCGGCTCTTCCGGCGCGGCGGCGGCAAGAGCCCCTGACGCAGATAGAAGCGAATCGTCTCGCGCGAGACCCCCGACCGCCCCGCGAGGTCTCCCATCCGCAGCGTGCCTTTCACGGCCCGCTCACTGGGAAGGTGCGGCGACGTTCACCCTGGAGATGCGGGTCGTCTCGACGGCGCGACAGCGCGAGCCCCGGCACACCATCGCGCGCGCCCGGACGGAGAGCGTGTACGCGCCGGGCTCCGTCGGCCGCAACCCGATCCGGAACGAGGCGGCCGGAGCGTCGAGACGCAGCGAGTCCGTCCGCTCGTAGCGGTGCCGCTCGATCCCGAGCGCGTCCGGCCCGGCCAGGTCAACGAAGAGGGCGGCGAGGCCGTGGAGCGTCAGCCCCGGTCCCGCCTCGACCGAGACCCCGAGCTCCGCGCGCGCCCCGACTCGGGCATCGGGCGGCGGCGAGACGATCACCACGAGCGCGCGGTCGGCACCCGAGGGGGTGGGCGAGACCACGAGGGACGCGAGGCCGAGCGCGAACGCCAGACGGGTTCGGCAGGGCACGCGCGCATACTACGTTCGATCGCGCGAAGTTTGACAAGGCGCGGGTCGGCTGCTCGAATGCAGACGATGCGCAGGATCATCCTCGCGGCGATCGTGCTGGCATCCACGTCCATCCCGGTCGTCGTCGCCGCGCAGGAGACGGAGCCGGCGGTCGCCACTGAGAGGCCGGCCAGGCGCCGCGCGCGGCCCGAGAACCGCGCCCTTGCCCGCGCGAGAGAGCTCGGACTCGGCACGCGGGTCGCGGCCTCGAAGCTGCTCATCGGCCCTGCGCCCGAGACCTGGGTGCGTTCCGCTGGCGGGAAGCGCCCCCGAGGCCTCCTGTGGCCGGTCCGGAACGGCATCCTGTGGCGCGGGTACGGCTCCGGGCACGGCGGGCGGCACCGGGCGCTCGACATCGGAGCCCCGGAAGGGACCCCCATCCGGGCGTCCGCGGACGGGGTCGTCGCCTATGCCGACGACACGGTCCGTGGGTACGGCAACCTCATCTTCATCGTCCATCGCAACGGGTGGGTGACGTCCTACGCGCACGCCTCGAAGATCCTCGTCCGTCCCGGGCAGCGTGTGGACCGCGGGGACACGATCGGGGAGGTCGGCCACACGGGAATCGCCCGCGGCGACCACGTCCACTTCGAGTTCCGGCGGGACGGCCGGCTGGGAGACCCGATCGACCTCTTCGCGGGTGGGCCACCGCCCATCCCGCGCCGCCTGCTGATCGAGGCGGGGCGCGTGCGATACCGCGTCAAGCGTGGGGACACCCTCGTGGAGATCGGTCGGCGTTTCCACGTGTCGCCCGACCGGCTGCGGTCCTTGAACGGGATCCCGAACGCGCGATCGCTGCGGATCGGCCAGGACCTCCAGGTCCCCCGGATGGTGGTCCGCGGGCGACGACGTCCACAGGATCCGCCGCCGGCGATCGGCGGACCGGACCCCGTCGAGGACGGCGAAGAGCAAGAAGCGGAAACGCAGGCTCTGCCGCAGGAATCCGACCCCGAAGCAGACGATACCGACGAGGGCCTGACCGAGGCCGCGGCGCCCGACGCGCTTTGACCTGAACGTCTGGGTCCCCTAGTCTCACGAACTGCACGGGCGGGCGCGGCTTTCTGGCTGGCGAGGTAGTCCCCATGAAGGCGAATCCGGCTTTTTTCTTTCTCATTCTGGCCCTGGGTCTGACGTCGGGCTGCGGCAGCAAGATCGAGCGGCCGCACGCGGACTCGGACTCGGACGCCGATACCGACTCCGACGTCGACACCGGGTCGGATACCGGGGAGGAGGACGCCGGAATCCCGGCGGCGGTCCTGACCGTGACCAGCGTCAATCCGACGCACGGACCGTGGACGGGCGGCAACGCCGTCGAGATCCGCGGAACCGGGTTCGGCGGTCCGTTTTTCAGCAGCTTCGTGATCGTCAGGGTTCAGGGCCGGCAGGTCGATCCGCTCGACATCGAGATCGT
>Ga0247727_10016366_pt1 | contig 11985 bp, 8 predicted proteins | sample WisWelCaveWW1625_FD_202498 | JGI IMG/M metagenome (GOLD analysis project Ga0247727, IMG submission 202498) | Biofilm microbial communities from Wishing Well Cave, Virginia, United States - WW16-25 | ecosystem: Environmental > Aquatic > Deep subsurface > Groundwater > Cave microbial mat | place...
GTCGCGGAATTGCGCGTCGTTGACCGCGCGCGTGATGATGGTCGCCAGAGTTTCGTTCGCCATTAATCCAATTCTTTCAACGTGACCGGCGCTTCGTTCGGCTTGCACACGCCGCAATACAACGTGTCTTCTACCGCAATCGCTTTGGGCTCGCCGTCCTTGCCGCGATAAATTTCCAAAATGAACGGCATCTTTTGAACGTGATCGCGGCAGAGCGCGCGTCCGCAAAAACGGCAGATGCCGTGCGCGGGGCGATCACAATGCCAACAATTCATGCGCCCAATCTATCATAGGTGCGCCGATTCGCCAACTGCGCGCGTGAGGGTTTGCGTGTACTGATAAAAACGCCGCGACGCAGCGCGTTCCAACGCGCGATTAACGCCCTGCGATTGCCAGACCACGCGCCGGAAATTTTCGGCATTGATCGTCAAGAGTTGCGTGGGTTGCGTCGTCAGCACCGTCGCCGTGCGCGGCACATTCATCAACAACGCGATTTCACCAAAATATTCGCCCGGACCGAGAAGCGCAGTCTCGACCGTCTCTCCGTTCGGCAATTGAACGCGCACCGCGACCTGCCCGGTTTCGATGATATAAAATTCATCGCCATGATCGCCCTGCTGAACAACGGGATGATCTACCGGCAAGCGCACGCGTTCGAGTTGCGTCGCGAGATGCCGCAATTCAAACGCTGAAAAATCGGCAAAGATCGGAATGCGCCACAGTAAATTGAGTCGGCGCACCGCGGCGTCCACTTTGCGATCTCCTTCAAATCCTGACCGCACGAGGCGATCGAAATCTTTTTTACTGAGCGAGACCGCTTCAACCGGCGTTGCCGCACGAATGGTCGCGTTGCGCGGCTCGCCGGTGAGGAGCGCGCGCTCGCCAAAGTAATCGCCGCTGACCAATTCGTCCGTTTTGCTTTCCAAGCCCTCCGCGTCGCGACGGAGCACTTCCGCGCGCCCACGCCGAAGCAAATAAAATTTATCGCCGGCATCGCCCTGCTGAATAATCACTTGCCCGCGCGCAAAATTTTCCACACGCACGCGCGCCGCGATTTTTTGGATTTCCGCCGGACTGAATTCGGCAAAGAGCGGCGCGCGTTGCAAGAGCGTCCGCACATCCCCGCGCGTCTGGCGCCATTCCGCTGACAGCGCGCTCGCCCACGCCACCTGCGGCAAAATATATTCTAACGCGACCTCACGTACTTCCCAATCGAGCGCGTCGTAACTGCGCGCCAACGCGCGCTGTGCAAACTTTTTGCCGCCGAGGCGCGCGCTTTCATCGAACAGCGCGTTGAGCGACGCGGCAAAAATTTCGCCGAGATCCGCGGCGGGCAAACGCAGGTACGAACTTTCCGCCGTGAAGGGACGCGCGCCCCGTTGGCGCATTTGGATTTCCCAGCCCTTGGCGCGCGCGATCTGATCGAAGCCGGCTTCGACGCGCGCGCGCGCGCCGCGCCCGTACGCAAACGCGAGTTGCGTCAGCGTATTGTCGGCAAGCCCTTTGAACGCGCCAAAGAGCGCGACGCGCGCCGTTTGTTCAGTCGCCGCGATTTGTTCACGCGGCGCGGCGCGCAGGTCACTCGCGAACCAATGCACGATGCCGGACAAAAAAAACAATCCGATGACAAACCGCGCGCCGACCGCCGGCAGAAACGCATAGCCCAACAGCGCGATAAATATTCCGAGCCACCCCGCGCCGAAAAACCAGACCGACACCGCGCGCCAACTGCCGCGCAAGCCGGCGATCAGTTGCCATCCACTCGCGAGCGCGATGCCGATCGTCAGCGCGCTTGCCGCGTCGAATGCAAATGCAAACCGGTCGGTCAACGGGAATGGCAACCACCAAAACAAATTTGCCGCGCTGAGGAACGCGAGCGCGAGCGCCAAGAACTGCCACGCGCGCGCGAACCGGGATCCCGTCATCGCGCGCGCGGCGATCCACGCCCAGTACGCGCTCGCGCCAATGACGCCGGTGCCGAGAATAAATTCCAGCGTGTCCGCGATCTCCGGCGCGAGGAGCGCGGGCAAGATCGCGATCAGCGCGGCGGCGAGCAAGAGACTGATCGCCGCGCGCCGGCGTCCCGAAACCAATTGCCAGCGTTGAATCATTTGCAAAAGCGGCGCGAGCAATTTGCCGATTTGCGCGCGCGCTACGATCAATGCCGCGACCAAGCCAATCACCAGCGCAAGCCGAATCGCAAGTAACCCATTCGAATCAAGGTTCGCAAAAAAAGTTTGCGCGCTCGCCAAGCCGCGCGCCCGATAGAAAATGAGCGTAACCCACGCGACGTACAACGTCCACAACCCGACCAATGCGCCAAAGAAAACAAAAATGATTTCATCGCGCGTGAATCGCTCGCGTTTGAATAGTTTAGGCAAAAACGAATGCCGCAAAAAAGCAAACGCGCGTTCGTTCAAGCGCGGAAGTTCGACCAGATCGGTCAAGAGATGATAGCCGTCGAGGTTGAGCGCGGGATTGAGATTGAGGATTGAAATGACGAGCGAGAGCGTCGCCAATTGAAACAATAGCGGCGCCAAGGGCGAGAGCGGAAAAAACCAAATTAACAGCGCGCACGCGCCGGCGAGAATAAAGCCGGTCGCCGGTCCGGCAAACGCGACGGCGATGCGCGCCCGTTTCGGTTCGAGCCAAATATCGGTTGTGTCCACGAACACGGTTGGAATTCCGAGCGACAACATCACGCCGCCGCGATGCACTTCGCGTCCGTACTGTTTGGTCATCAACGCGTGTCCGAGTTCGTGAATAATAATCGGCAGAGCGGTCAAGAGCCAGAGCATCAACAGACTGACCGGCGACGTGATACTGATTAATTGCAGATTCGCCTCGCCGACGAGGCGAAAATAAATCACCAAGCCGGTAACGCTGACGAAAAAATAAATCGCCAGCGCCGCGCGCGAAAAAATAATCCAACCGATTGCGCGATGCAGGAGCGTGAGCGCGGCGTCCAAGCCCTGAAGCATCCATTGTTTGGACAAGAGCGCGCGGAGCGTTTGCGCAAGCCGCCCCGCACTCTGCGATTTCAAGCCGCGGTCAAGCGCGGCAAAAACATAGCGCGGCTCGTCGCGCAGCATTTGCTTTTGATACAGTTGGCGCGCGAGTCCAACCACCAAGCCAAACGCAAAGGTTTGAAACTGCATAAAGTACGCGACGACGAGTTCTTGCACGGTCGTCTTGCCGTCGAGCCGTTGCCAGAGCCAATATTCGCGCGGCGCGAGGCGGAGGTAGGTGCGGGTGTGCGCGTTTTTGAGAATGATGTACGCGCCGGCGCGGTCGCGCAATTCGCGCGCGAGGACGTTCTCCGCCGGCGCGGGTTTCCATTGCACGAGATCAATCGCGCGGGTGAGATGTTGCCAGAGATTTGACGAGGATGACGCAAAAAGTTTTTTCGCGCTTGAAACTGCCTGCCAGATACTGGCGGAAGGAGATAACGAAGGGAGAGGAAAGATCATGCGTCACGCGTCTTTTCCGCGAACCAAATCTTTTTACCGCAAGACGCAAAGAACGCGAAGGAACTGAAAAACCTTGCATGGCTACAGTTGATCTTTGTGCCTTTGGCGTCTTGGCGCAGAATCATCAGCAGAATCTCAAACCCAAAATGCAAATGACGCCCCCGGCGGGACTCGAACCCACAACCTTTTGCTTAGAAGGCAATTGCTCTGTCCATTGAGCTACGGGGGCAAAATCTCGAAAATTATTTTACACTGGATTGAAAACTGGGTCAAAAGAAAAATTATCGCGGGCAAAATAACTTGGCAGACTCTCCACATCCGCGACAATACCGAGCTCGCGCAGTGTGCCGCGCACGCTTGCGGCTTCGGCTACGCGTGCGCAAGCAAATGCTTTGCTCTTACAAATGCACTGCCGCGCCCACGCGCGGCGCATCCGCCGGATCGCGCGGCGCGATTTCCACGCGCGCGCCTTCGAGCGCGATTTCTTGCCTTAGGTAACCGAGCGCGAGCGGTGCGTTCTGCGCGAACGAAAAGACCGCACTCGTGATCGAGCCGACCTCTTTGCCCGCCGCGAAAACCAAATCGCCGCGCGCCGGCACGCGCGCACCTTCGATTTGGAATTGGACGAGCACGCGATTGACGTGACCGAGATTGCGAATGCGCGCGATCACTTCTTGCCCAGGATAACAACCCTTGTCCGGCGCGATGAATTTTTCCAGCCGCGCTTCTGGCGCGAGCGTCGTTTCATCATAATCGTCGCCGTACCAAGCGATGCCGGCTTGTACGCGCGCGACATTTAGCGCGTCGAAGGCAACCGGGCGCGCGCCCGCGGCAATCAGCGCATCGCGGAGCGCGGCGGCGTGTTCGCGCGGCGCGATGAGGTCGTAGCCGGGCGCTTCAGCGCGAGGATGGTTGACGCCGAGTAATTGATGATTGGTATTTGGAAACTGGAGATAAGAAAATTGCAGACTGGTGAGAGGGGGAAACGCGCCGAATGCCTTGCGAATACATTCTTGCGCGCCCGCGCCTTGAAGCGTAAGAATCGAAAACGCGTCGCTCACATCGGCCAGCGTAACTTTTTCGCGGAAAATCGCGCGGCGAAAATTGGCAAGGAGGTTTTCTTTGGCGGCGTGAGAGGTATAAAGCCAGAGCGCTTCCGCATCGCGAAGCAAAACAAAATCCGCGAGGACGTGCCCTTTCGCTTCGAGGAGCAAGCCGAAAGCGCCCGCGCCGTCCGGAATTTTTTCGATATTGGTCGTGATGAGATTGTCCAACCACGCGACGCGGTCGCGGCCCTCGACGCGCAGAACGCCAAAGTGCGCGAGATCAATCAGCCCTGCCCCACCGCGCAGAGCCGCGTATTCCGCGCGCGCATCGCTATCCTCATGTCGAAGGGAATTAGCCAATGTCATCCTGCTCAATCAAAAACACCCGGACGCAACAATCGCCGCCGGGCGCATTTTCAATTTTGAAAAAGTTCACGGTTTCCGATTTTCGAAACGACCGAGATAAATCAATGATTCGATATCGGCGGAGTCAGCCGGCGCATATTGAGCGACCACCTTTCTAACCTCTACCAGCGTGTCTTCCGTTGCCACGCCTAACATTCGCGACAAATCGCCAACATCTTGTGCGCGAGATGAAGCAAGTTTCATCAAGACCAAGTATGGCAAATCCAAAACCGGAAATCCTGCCGGATCTCGCGCTGGGTGCTGCAACGCTTCGATGAGCCACGGATAATCACCAAAGATGACATCCACTTCCACACCGTCCGAGGATTGCGTCACATAGCCCGGCATCGCTAATTTTGAAATGGTTTGATAACCCGCGCGTTGCAAACGTTCAATCACTTGCTCGCCTTCTTCGCGGCGAACAAGAATATCTAAATCTTTGGTCGTTCGCTCCGGCATATACGCGCGCGTCGCGACTCCACCGACTACGACCCATTGCAATCCGATGAGAATCGGGCGCAGGTCGGGCCACTCATTCAACGCGGTTCTCCTTTGCAGAAATTCCAACGCGCTGCCCGTGCCGGGACGAATCCGGCGGCGGGTCATTTCGATTAATGCCCGGCGGAATTGCGAGGGCGTCAGATTTCCATCCGGCGCGATTGCCGCGATGGCGTGCGGAATCGAAAATTTTTCTGACATACTGGTTTTGAAAGTGCCCCTGGCGAGACTCGAACTCGCGCACACGGCTCCGGAGGCCGATGCTCTATCCACTGAGCTACAGAGGCAATTGCAAAATCATTCTACCCGGCGCAAAGCATTTTGGCAAATCAGTATTAGAAATTGTGGAAGGGCATTCACGCCTGACCCGCGCGAATTGGCGGGCGTAAACGCCCGGCTACGTTTCGCTTGCCTCAATTCCATTTTCCTCCATCCATTTCCGAATGCGTTCGCGCGTGCGCGCGTCTTTGAACGCGTACCAGCGCGCGCGTTCCGGCGCGTTCGTTTGCAACACTTCTTTGAATTCGTCGAAGGCGCGGCGTCCTTGCACGGCATTCAGCAGAGCGCGCCGCAAGCGCGCATCGAGCACCGCGCGCGCGAAATCTGCCATCGCGCGCAACGCCACGCGCGCATCCAACGGCGGAATCGCGCGATAACGCCCGGCATCGTCCGCGCCGATGCGCGCGCGAATTTTTCGGATGTCGTCTTCCCACATTTGGGCAAAGCGCATCGTAATGATTTCGCCGGTCGCGGTGTCGAGAAAATTTTCAGATGCGCCCGCGCGCGCGTCGAAAGCCAGCGCGAGCCGCGCCCAATCAATCGGAACGCGTTTCATCGCGCGCAGTTTAGCATCGCCGGCAGGCGCGCGCAAACGTTTGTTACCGCTTGGGGCTTGTGGTATAATCGCGTCAGTTCGCGCATCAATTCATTTGGAGGCAAAGCTGCCGTTATGAATGAGTATAAAGCGGACCAAGTCCGAAATGTCGTCCTCGTCGGTCATTCAAGTTCCGGCAAGACCTCGCTCGCCGACGCGTTGCTTTTCAACACCGGCGCGGTGACGCGGCTCGGCAAAGTGGACGATGGCACGAGCGTTTCCGATTACGACCCCGAAGAACATCGCCGCAAAATCTCGATCAACACCACGCTCATCCCCTGCGAATGGAACGGATTCAAAATTAATTTGCTCGACACGCCCGGCTATGTGGATTTTGTCGGTGAAGTGAAAAGCGCGCTCCGCGTTGCGGATGCCGCGATTGTTGTCGTGGACGCGGTCAGCGGCGTCGAGGTCGGCACCGAATTGGCGTGGCAGTATTGCGAAGAGATGAAAGTGCCGCGGATTATTTTTATCAATAAACTCGACCGCGAGAACGCGGACTTTGATCGCGTGCTCGCGCAACTGCGCGAAAGTTTTGGCAAGGGGGTCGCATCCTTGCAAATTCCGATTGGCACAGAAGCGAATTTCAAAGGCGAAGTGAACACCGTCAATCGCAAAGCATTTCTCGGGCATGAAGCCGGCGAATCGCCGGTGCCGGCAGAATTGACCGCGCGGATGGACGAAGAGCGCGGCAAGTTGATGGAAGTCGCGGCGGAATCCGACGACAAATTGATCGAAAAATTTTTGAACGGCGAAGAGTTGAGCGATGACGAAATGCGCGCGGGGCTAAAAGCCGGCGTGCGCGGCGGCACGTTGTATCCGGTGCTGTGCGGCTCGGCGGCGCAAAATATCGGCATTCCGTACATTCTGAAATTCCTCGCCGATTACGCGCCGGCGCCAGCCGAAGGCGCGCCAATTGCCGCAAAAAATCCGGCGACGCATAAGGAAGAAGCGCTAATGACCGCCGAAAGCGCGCCGCTCGCAACGCTCGTTTTCAAAACGCTCGCCGATCCGTTCGTCGGCAAACTCACTTTTTTTCGCGTTTTCTCCGGCGCGATGAGTTCCGATTCGCGCGTCAGTAATTCGCGCTCCGGCGCGGAAGAGCGCATCGGGCAATTGTACGTTTTGCGCGGCAAAGAGCAGATTGCCGTAAAAAAAATCGGCGCGGGCGATATCGGCGCGGTCGCGAAATTGCAGGACACGCAAACCGGCGATACGCTGTGCGACCGGGGGCATCCGCTCGTCGTGCCCGGCGTCGCGTATCCGAATCCGGTTTATTCCGTCGCGCTGACGCCGAAAACAAAAACCGATTTGGACAAAATGGGTCCGGCGTTGCACCGTTTGGTCGAAGAAGATCCAACTCTGCGCGTTTATCGTGAACACGACACCGGCGAATCCATCATGTCCGGGATGGGCGAATCGCACGTGGACATCGCGGTGCGCCGCTTGAAGCAAAAATTCGGCGTCGAATTATTGACGAGTCTGCCGAAATTGCCGTACAAAGAAACAATTACCAAGACGACCCAAGTGCAAGGGCGGCACAAAAAACAAACCGGCGGACGCGGACAATTCGGCGACACGTGGATTCGCTTTGAGCCGTTGCCGCGCGGCGCGGGCTTTGAGTTCGCGGAAGAAGTTTTCGGCGGCGCGGTGCCGCATTCATTTATTCCCGCCGTCGAAAAAGGGATGCGCGAAATTATTTTGAAAGGCGTGCTTGCCGGCTTTCCCGCGACGGATTTTCGCGCGGTGCTGTATGATGGATCGTTTCATGCGGTAGATTCATCCGAGATCGCGTTCAGACTCGCCGCGCACAAAGCGTTCAAGACCGGCTTTCCGCTCGCGGGACCGATCTTGCTCGAGCCGGTGATGACCGTGACGATTACGGTGCCGGATAATTTTATGGGCGACGTGCTGGGCGATCTAAATACCAAGCGCGCGCGCGTGCAAGGGATGGATCAAAAAGGCGTGTGGAGCATCGTGACCGCGCAAGCGCCGCTCGCGGAAATGCAACGCTATGCGACGGATTTGCGTTCGATGACGCAAGGGCGCGGCTATTTCACAATGGAGCCCAGCCATTATGATCCCGTGCCGAATCATATCGCGCAACATATTATCGAAAAGGCGAAGAAGGAACGCGCGGGCGAAGAGGTGGAGGGAGAGGAAGAATAATTTAGTAAGCCCTCCAATGGAACGTGTCTTCGAGGGCTCTTCAATCCAGCGGACTTCGAACCGCCAGACCACCACGATTGAGGACATGGGTGTATATCATGGTGGTTTTCACATCCTTGTGTCCGAGCAGTTCCTGGATGGTGCGGATGTCGTAGTTGTTTTGCAAAAGATGAGTGGCAAAGGAATGGCGGAAGGTATGAGGGGTAACGTGCTTATCAATTTTTGCGAGACGAGCGGATTCTCGAACTGCTTTTTGTACGGCAGTTTCATGCAAATGATGACGGCGGGTAATTCCTGTTTCGGCTTCCTTGAAAAGAGTTGCGGCGGGGAAGACGTATTGCCAGATCCATTCTTTGCTTGCGCTTGGATATTTGCGGTCCAATGCGAAGGGCATGTAAACGGAACCAAAACCCTTCGCAAGGTCTTTTTCATGAATCATTTTGACTTGCTGAAGATGAATCTTTAGAGGTTCGACAACGCTATCAGGCAAGATGGTTGAGCGATCATTATCGCCTTTGCCATCACGGACAATCACTTGATGATTGGCAAAGTCAATATCTTTTACGCGTAAGCGCATAGTTTCCATGACGCGTAGCCCACCGCCATACATAATCTGCGCGACAATCTTGTAAACGCCGGTCATGTTTGCAATCACAGATTTTACTTCTGCTTTTGACAAAACAATTGGGACAGTTTTTGCTTTTCGCGGACGAAACTCTGCAAGACTTGTTTCATCAAGCGGAATATGCAAAAGATGACGATAGAGAAAGAGAATCGAACTCAATGCCTGATTTTGCGTGGACGCGGAGACTTTCTTTTCTGAAACAAGATGGGTAATGAATTGGCGAATTTCGGAAATGCCCATTTCTTTTGGATGGCGTTTGTTGTGAAAAAAGATGTACGACCTGACCCAGAGAATATAGGTTTTTTCGGTGCGTCGGGAGTATTGTTTTAAGCGAAGGGCATCGCGGTATTGATCGAGCAGTTTTTTGGGAGGGGTGGGCTGAATTGGTTGGTTCATGGTGTTTGCCTTTTTTGAGCTTGTAGGCGTACAATCTGTACATAGTATATTATACAGAAGAATTGCTGTATAATCCCCCAAATGGCGTCTTATACAGAAATCCGTCTGCTTAAGACATAGTTCGGCACTTTACATTACGTTAAGATAAGTATATAAATGAGCGTAGAGTAAAACAGATAAAGCGTAACTAGTGCAAATAAAGAGGAAAAGAGTAAGAGAAAAGGATAAAGAAGTATAGAAATTAGAAGGTTGAAAATAAAGAATTGCAACCCAACAAGCAAAAAGAGAAAAGGATAAAGAAGTATAGAAAATAGAAGGTCGAAAATAAAGAGTTGCAACCCAATAAATAAGAAGAAAGAAAAAGAGTAAAGAAACCGAAACTAGACAAATACTGCAAACAAAGAGAAGGGAGCTTGGCTGAAAATAAGGCTTAGAGTAATACTTACTAGGAGATAGACGAAAGTATAAAAATAAAAAAGTTATTGAAAATAAAAGTTGCAAAACAAGAGCCTAACCAATAAACTTCTTAGAAATTGGTAAGAGTAAAGAATAAGAAAGAGCCTAACAATTCCTAAATCTAGAAAGATAGCTAAGCTCTCTGTTGTATAGTTGAACTACGTAATAAAGTTGGACGAAGATAGTGCCGAACAAACGTTGCAGCGGAGAAAATTGTCTGCTCGCTAACGCTCGCCTAAGACAATTTTCCCGCTGAACTCGACGTTAGCCCGCTCGCTACAATTACAGCGGTCATCTTAAAACGGAATGAACGTGCTATGGTAAATTCAAATTCCAGTCCAAATCCAATGTCCCCGCTCAAACAGCTATTAACGCGGCACTACGTTCTCAACCTGATCGTAATTCTGTCCTTAATGCTGGATTTACCTGCGTGCGGCAATGATCCAACACCCAGCCCCCTGCCCACCTTACGAACATTCCAGTCCAGTTTTGAATCAGTTAATGATTTTGAGGGTTTTTACATCGTTCCGCAAAATCATATGAACTCCGCTTCGCATGACCAGTCGTCAGAGAAAACCCACACGGGAAAGTATTCTCATAAAGGCTGGATTTATGGTACAAATCCACCCAGCACGTCCGTTCAAAATAACAACCATCGTGCCTATCCAACGATTCAGCTTTATAAAACGCCCGGTGGAGCTTATAAAACCCCTGTCCTAATCGAATTCTGGGTTTGGCTGGATGTGAATCTTTCTCCTGGGGAATGGTTTAGTTTTGCCACGCTAGATTATACGACTTCTGACATTTGGGATGCGGTGTTAGTTAATTTGAGCGATCAGGGCTTTGTTCATCTCATGCATGTGCCCTATAACGGTCAAGGGGGACATACATACCAAACTTCAACCCTTAAGTTCCCCATGAAACAGTGGGTGAAACTTACCATAGCTCTTCATTTCGACCGCAATCATGGATATGCCAAGGTGTGGCAGGACGATCAGCTCGTGTCAAGTGCTGAGGTAAAGCGAGGCGATGGACTATTCACTCAGGCACATTTTGGGCTCTATGCGCCTCCATCATTGTCAAGCGGCGTAATATACAACGATGATTTGATAATCAAAGAGGGAACAGGTGAATAATCTCGGGCACGGTGCAATAGGTGCGGGCTAACACTCGCTGCACCCGACCCCCGCAAAAAGCGCGGCGGCGGGTGACCTTTAACGTTAGCCCGCCTTGCCAACATAAGCGCATCATGCTTCAAGACAAAGAAAGGAGTCCACATGAGCAGTCTAATTCTTATCAGTGGGTTAGCCTTGTTACTTGCTGGTGTAATTTGGGCTATCACTTCCGTCATCCATCCGAACAACCATGACCCCAATGCACTTCAGAATCGTTATTGGGTTGCTGCACTTGCTGGGCAAGGTATCTCTTATTGGCTCGGCGTGTTGGGATTGGTCGGACTTCATATGCGGCAGATGGAACAGTCGGGTGTATTGGGGGTAATTGGATTCAGCATGGCACTTCTTGGCTCCGCTGCGACAATCGCTACGAATGTCGTTTTTGCCTACGTCATGCCAATTGTTGCCAAACAAGAATCAGCCCTTAAGTCGCCTAACGACCTGCTTGCCAAGAATGGGTCAATCCCCTGGACAAGCCCATTGCTTGTTGCATATCTTCTCCTGTTTGCTATTGGCTATATTCTAGTAGGCATTGCAGTCATCAGTGCAGGGGTGTTGCCAAGTTGGGCAGGATGGTTGCTTATTGTTGGGATGATTGTTAGCAATATCGGTGCGCCTATTGCGAAGTTGTTCATTCTTCGCAAAATTGGCGGTGTGATATTCGGCATTGGACTTACATGGCTAGGACTTGCGCTACTTTTACCGTGATAAGCGTTTGGCAACGTATTCGAGCATGGGGTGGCGGGCTAACAAAGCGTGCACCCGACTAGTGGGATTCGCCGCGTTTAAAGAGGCAGAATCTACGCCCAAGCATTTTTCTGTATAATGAGCTTTGTCCACGCCCGCCCACCAGCGGGTAACGCAAACCGTT
>Ga0247727_10016367_pt1 | contig 11984 bp, 10 predicted proteins | sample WisWelCaveWW1625_FD_202498 | JGI IMG/M metagenome (GOLD analysis project Ga0247727, IMG submission 202498) | Biofilm microbial communities from Wishing Well Cave, Virginia, United States - WW16-25 | ecosystem: Environmental > Aquatic > Deep subsurface > Groundwater > Cave microbial mat | place...
AAGGTGGAGACAAAATCTTTGATAGATTACGTGAACGTTACATTGACATGATAGTTGTTCCTGCAAGTGCAGATAGTGAGCTGAGTTTAAGAAGAGCAGAGCAAAAAGGTTTGATAAAATATTCACCGGGCTCTGAACAATTTGATATTGTACATCCAGAAGAACTAAACGAAAAACAAAAAGATGCATTAGAATTTATCAAGCGAGGAATAATGGGTGAGTACATGAGAACTGGGGTGCAATTTGCAATAAATATTGTAGTTTTCAAATTACTTAAGATGAATTCTGTCTATCCTGTAGCAAATGAAGAAAAGCTTTCAGATAAGAAAGGAAGAGTTTTACCTGATTTGATTTTAATGAAAGATGGTGCCACAGTCACAGACTTGGCAAAAGAAATACACACTGATTTGCCCAAAGGACTTCTCTATGGAAAAGACTTGAGATACAAATTGCGACTTCCTGTTACATATCAACTTCGAGATAGAGATGTAATCTGCCTAGTAAGTGCTTCTAAGAAATAACGAACAAAGGTTAGTTTTATTGATAGAAATTGATTCAAAAGAATAGAAACCTTAATTTCGCTAGTTTCTAAGAATGTTCATAAAATGACTTTCATGAATCAAAAATTATTATTACTATTAGTAGGATTATCTTTCTGCTCTGTTCTTTCTTTGGAATCTCAGGTAGCATACGCTACAATCCCAGATAGGCCAACTAATCTTCAGGCTATCGCTGTTTCACCAAACAAAATTGATCTATTTTGGAATACTCCTGAAAATAATGGCGGTTCTCCAATTACAGGTTATAAAATCCAATTTAGAACTGGCAGTACAGATTTTGTGACTTTGATTGAAAATACAGGAAATACTGGGACCACATATTCTCATACAGGTCTAACTACTGGAACTCAATACATTTACCACGTTTCTGCTATTAGTGCACAGGGAGTAAGTATCTATTCTATTGAGGCAACGGCAACACCAACTTCTAGCTCCAAACCACTTGAAAACATCGTTCCAAATACTCCAACGTCACTTACTGCTTCAGACGTTTCTTCTACATCGATTAAGTTATCCTGGGTAAAACCTGCAACAAATAACGGACCTCCTGTAGTAGGTTACAAGATTGAATTCAAAAAAGACAGTGGTTCTTTTACAACTCTTGTTGAAAATACTGGCAGCACAATTACAACCTACACTAACTCGGGTCTAACTACAAATTCTAAATACACTTACAAAATTTCTGCCAAAAACTCCGTAGGATTTAGTCCTGCTTCTAACGAGGCCTCTGCTACTCCAAAAAGTACTTCGTCTCCTCCAACAGAAAACATTGCTCCAAACCCACCAAGAAGTCTTACGGCACAATCTGCAGGTCAGACTCAAATTTTTTTGTCATGGAAAGAACCTACACCAAATAATGGACCTGCCATAACTGGATACAAAATAGAATCAAAGACTACAGGAGACTATACGGTTCTAACTACTACAGGCAATACTACATCTTTCACGCATACTGGCCTAACTTCGGGTACTCAATACAGCTATAGAGTTTTTGCTATTAATTCTGCGGGCACAAGCATTGCGTCAAGTGCAGCATCTGCAAAACCAAGCCATACCCTTGTACCAACCAACTTAATAGCCGATGATATTTCTCCAACAGAAATCCTACTTACGTGGATTGCACCATCAGAAACTTTTACTGCCAACATTGCAGGGTATATCATCAGTAAAAAATTTGCAGCAGACGTTTATGATCCTGTAGGAGAAACAAATGGCCAGCAAACAAGCTATACTGTCACTGGTCTTCATACTGGAACCGAATATACCTTTGCTGTTAAAGCTAGATACAATATTGGTACAAGTAGTGATTATTCAAGCCCCGCATCAGCTACTCCTACCACTTCCTCAAAGCCCCCTTCAAAGTTCACCGTGCCTAATGCTCCAACAGGACTTACTGCAACTGCATCTTCTCCAATACAGATAGACCTGGTTTGGAATGCTCCAACAAATGATGGTGGCAGCCAGATAACAGGATATAAAATCGATGTAAAAACTGGAACTGGGGAATATATAACATTAAAAGAAAATACTGGGAATACAGCAAGAACATATACTCATGCAGAAAGAACCACAGGGACAACTTATACTTACAAGGTTTATGCAATCAATTCAGTAGGAACTAGTGGTCCTTCAAATGAAGTATCTGCAACTCCTGCCGCAAGTTCAACTCCTCCTGTATCTAAAACAAAACCTAGTCAACCAAGTTCGCTTGTAGCTACCGCAATATCACAAAATCAGATTAATCTTTCATGGAAACTCCCAACAAACGATGGAGGTGAACCAATTAGCGGATACAAAATTGAGGCAAGTGAAGTAGCAGGAAACTACCAAATTCTTTCACAAAATGCTGGAAAAAATACAGCATATTCTCATACTGGATTAAAACCTGGAACATCCTATTACTATAGAGTATATGCAATAAATTCAATTGGTACTAGTTCATCATTTGCAGACGCTAGCGCAACTACTAAAGCGGCAGAAAAAGAACCTGAACCAGAATCAAACGTTCCAGACTTTGTTGACCCCAAAAAGGGAGCACAATATTATCTTGACAGATACAACAATGAAAAATCTTACAAAGACTGGTTTGATTCAAACTTTCCCGATTACGCCATTGAGGAAGCCATAGAGTTGGCAATCCCTGGCTCTATTTCAGAACCTGAACCTCCCAAAAATATTGCGCCTTTTGTAGATCCTAACCAAGACCCACAGTATTACATTGATAGATACAACAACGAGCCCTCCTACAAAGCATGGTTTGACAAAAGCTTTCCAGATCAAACCATATACGAGGCAGTTGGAGTTGAACCTCCAAAAACAGGAATTTGTGGACCAGGAACTAATTTAGTCGATGGATTTTGTGAAGCAGAGGTGAAAAACACTGGAGGTGGATGTCTAATTGCGACTGCTACTTTTGGTTCGGAGCTTTCCCCCCAAGTACAATCATTAAGAGAATTAAGAGATAACACCTTGCTTCAAACCACTTCAGGAAGTTCGTTTATGAATGGATTTAACCAGTTTTATTATTTATTTTCTCCAACTGTAGCAGATATTGAACGAGAAAACCCACTTTTCAGAGAAGCAGTCAAGATAACTATTACCCCAATGATCTCTTCACTTTCTATTCTAAACTATGTTGATATTGATTCAGAACAAGAGGTGCTAGTTTATGGGTTGGGCATTATTTTGTTAAACATTGGAATGTATTTTGCACTCCCAACATTTGCAATATTGACAGTTAAACGAAATCTTTACCATAAGTCATCTAGAAACTAATTAAAAATTCAATTCTTAGGAGTGATCAGATTTTATTTTTTCTTTCTTCATCCACGTAGTTCTATTTTTATGATCAATTAGTACAATTCCCATTTGTGATATTTGGTCTCTAATTTTATCTGCATCTTGAAACTTTTTTTGTGCTCTTAATAATTCACGATTTTGGATAAGCTTATTTATAGAGCTAATTTCCATTTCTGAAATTTTTGGAAGTATTAAACCTAAAATATTTATTATTTTTTCAAAATGTGGTAGTGCAACATCAGCAATTGATTTTGTAAGAGAATCAGATGCTGCAAGTTGATTTATTTGATTTACAAATTTAAAAAATGCAGATAAAGCTAAATGCGTATTGAGATCATTTTCTAATACAGAATCAAACTCTTTCTTGGATTCTGAAATAATATTTTCAATTTTTGTTGTATCCCCATTTCCTATTGATAGTTTCATTTCATAATAAGATGATTCTACCTGTCTCCATTTTGTTATGTTTTCTTGCAGCAATTCTTCTGAATAGTCTATAGGTTTTGAGTAATGCCCAGACAAACAAAATAATCGGATAATATTTGGACCCCAATTTTCAAGTACATGTCGAATTGATTTGATATTTCCTTTTGATTTTGACATTTTTTCATTATTTATGGTAATCATTCCAACATGCATCCAAATTTTTGCAAATTGCTTTAAAGTATGAGACTCTGATTGGGCAATCTCATTTTCATGGTGAGGAAAAATCAAGTCCATTCCTCCTCCATGAATTTCAAAGTTATCTCCCAAGTATTTGATACTCATAGCAGAGCATTCAATATGCCACCCAGGTCGTCCTCTACCCCAAGGACTATCCCAAGAAGGATCATCTTTTGAAAATTTCCATAATGCAAAATCAAGAGGATCATTTTTTGCTTCATCAACTTCGACTCTAGCACCTGCCAAAAGGTCGTCTATTTTTTTCTTTGATAGTTTTCCATATTCTGGAAATTTTGAAACAGAAAAATAAACTCCATTTTTAGAAATATATGCAATTTTTTTTTCAATTAAACCTATGATTAACTTCTGCATATCTTGGATGTGCTGTGTTGCCTTTGGATATCTAGTGGCTCGAAGAACGTTTAGATCATCAAAGTCCTTAAAGTAATTTTCAATATATCTAGAGCTTATAGCTGATGCCTTTACATTTTCACGCTTAGCTCTGATGATAATTTTATCATCAACGTCTGTAAAGTTTTGTATAAATTCAACTTCAATTCCTTTTGATTCAAGATATCTTCGTAAAACATCAAAAATAATTATTGTTCTTGCGTGACCGATGTGTGATTCATCATAAACTGTAACTCCACATAGATAGATTCTAACTTTGCCAGAAATATCAAGTTCCTTTTCATTCTTACTTAAGGTATCTAGGATCTTCATTTTTTTATTCCTCATTTATCATGGCCTTGCTGCAGTTATCCTCTTATGTTCACTGGTTTTGTACAGTTGGTAGATTTTATCAACAGTATTCTTTTCAATATTTGTAGCTTTAACTGTTTCCTCGATTGATAATTTTTTTTCAAATATACAATATAAAATTGCATCAATCTCTTCATACTTGACACCAATTTCTTCTTCTGCGATATGACCTTTCCATAAATTTGGACTACTTTTTTGAGTAATGATCAACTCTGGTATCTCCAGAAATCTTGCAAGCTCTCTTACTTGAGTTTTGTAAAGTGAAACAATAGGAAGAATGTCAGCACTCCCATCGCCAAATTTTGTAAAGTATCCAATAAGAAATTCACTTTTATCACTAGACCCAACAACTAGTAAATTTTTTGAATTTGCATAATAGTAAAGTAGATTTGCTCTAACACGTGCTCTTAAATTTCCTAATGCACGTTCATTTGGTTCTATGTATTTTGAATACTCTGAAACTATAAGATTAATGTCAAGTAGTTTGTACCCTATTCCTAATTTTTCAATAATTTTTAGTGCCTCTTCAGTTTCCTTTTCTGGAGATATTTTTGTGTCTGGCATTATCAAAGCAAGTGTTTTATCTTTTAAAACTCTGGCACAAAGGTACGTAATTACCGAAGAGTCAATTCCGCCACTTAGCCCCAAAATTACTCCATTTGTATTATTTATTGCAACTTGGTTTTTGAGAAAATCATCTATTTTTTTTGTAATGGCAGCATAATCCTGATTTTTAATCTCGCCAAGTAATTTTTCGTTCACTAATTTTGTTTTAAAACAGGTTTACCATAAAAGTTATGGTAAAAGAGGGTCATATGCCAATTTCACTAAATCACTTTACTAATAAAACGGAGCACTTTGCGTTTATCCCCACAGTACTTGAAACTCTTCCCATTAACATTTCCTTCCACATTGCATTGCCTTTTGTTCCCATAACAACTAGGTCTATTTTTTGGGAATCAATCAAAGAAAGAATAGCCTCTGAAACATTTTTTGATGGAATTATTGTATAATCAAATGGAATTTTGAATTTTTTTGCTTGAATCTCCAACTTGGCTATTCCCTTTTTCAATATATCGACACTGCTAAGTGACATTGATTTTTCACGACTAGGCGTGTCATTTACCCAGCTTCTCTGAAGATCCTTGTTGACTATTGATACTACACATATAGAGGCTGCATACAATTTTGCAATCGTTAATGCTTTACCAAAAACTTTTGGTGCGTGTTTTGCATCATTAAATGGAACAAGGATTCTCTTAACGGATTGCTGTTCTGAGACATTACAATTGTCCAAATCTTTACAAATTATACCGGCCATTTGTATAAATTACATATATCCAAAAACTCTTAAGAATATTTGTATGTTCAATCTTCAAAACAACTCTGAAAATTCTTAATTCCAACCTTATCCTTAATTTAGCTCTTCTTTAATCACAATTTTTTTAGCTTTGTGTTATGTCAAAAGAGGGTCATATGCAAATTTCGCTAAATCACTTTACAATATGATTAAGAGAGATCAAAACTCTTGATCGCAGTTTATGCTACACTGAATCTGCCAATGTCCAAAGCTTCTATTTAACTAATAGGATCAAATCTGGATAATTGGTTATATTCATTAAAGCCATTTTGTAGTCAATTAAAATGAGTGTCAACCAGGACTTTCAAGGTTACGATAAAGGTAATGAATTTGTCAATTTTATTTGGAAAAATGTTCCAGGTTTAGGAGCGGTCATTATCACTGATAAAAATGCAAATGTTCTAGAATGTGATACATCAATTCAATTTGAAAAAGAATTTTCTTATTCTTACCTAGTACAAATTGCAAAAACGGTATCAGAACAGTTTACTTTTACAGAATTCCATAATGAGATGGGAGGACTTGGATTAACCATCAATGTATTCAAAAAATATACAATGTTAGTAACTTCAATTGATTCTAGCCGAATTCTGATTTTAATTGTTCCAAATGAGACAGACATTAACTCATCAGTTGGTTTTGTTTCAAATATAGAAGAATTTTACAAACCATAAAGAATCATAAAACAGTACACATCCTTTTTCGTTTTTTCAATCCAGAAAACTCTTAATTCCTAGTTTAATCTAGACTACCAAGTCCATATAGATTATAATATTAATAATTATACACATACCAAATGCGTAAAGGTCTCCTGCTAGGTGTATTCTCTAGCATATTATTAGTATCACTAACTACAACTCAACTCGTATTTGCAGATGGTGATGATTCTCCAGCAGGATGCAAAGGAGGTCCTACTGATAACTCAGGTGGCGACACTATGCTTGATGCAGGTGTAGGCAATATTATCCCAACAATTTGTATCAAAAGTGGCGAGACTTCCTTCGGTCTATTGAAACATAGTGGGGAAATTAATGCAGATGGTACTTATGGTGATGGAGATGCGCCTAATACTTGTTATGATGTTAGTGGTTTAGGAACACAAATGGTAAGTGTTACTTTCACAGATGATGCAGGTTGTCACGATATAAGTCATGTTGATTACTTTATTGACTCAGACGGAGTCCCGCCAAGCGAAATAGTGGGTGGGACATTACTTTCAATTGATACTACAACTCTATTACTAGGATACGGAATTGTAAATGCAATTTGGTTAGCACCTACTTTAGCTGGTATTGGTATTGGAGTATATCTAGTAAAAACAAAATGGAAGAAATCTGAAAATTCTTAATTCCTAGTATAATCTCAAATTAATAACGATAAGTGTTTTTATTTCATTAAATCAGTTTATATATGATTTTTCTTTGAAGACACGAATTGGCTAAAAGGAAATCAATAATGCTAGACGAAGATTTGGATAAAAAACTTAGATTAAGACAGGCAAAATTAATTCAGACATCAAACCAATCAATTAGCTTTTCACAAGTTTTGAACAATGTGGTAAGAAGTGGACTACAAAATGCCAAACTTTGCAATTGTACATATGAATGTCCTGCACATCCTCGTGTTAGACTGTTGCATGCTGACGGTAAATGTTATCATATTGATGGTACTAATCATAGAATTTACTCAAAACGCTAGTTAGTGCAAAATTTTCGTGCTGATTTTGTATCTAAACCTCAAATTCAGTTCTTTAATCACAATTTTTTTAGCTTTATGTTATGTCAAATTCTAAACATCAACGTAGATTCCATCATTTCGTGCTTCAACTTTGTATGTTTGAAGTGTTACATCCTTTAGGTAGTCAACTAATTTACCGGTTTTGATGTTATAATGCCAAAAGTGGAGAGGGCATTCTACAATATCTCCATCTAATTTACCTGGAGCAATATGCCCATCCTGATGAACGCAAATGGCATCGATACCGTGATAGCCATTCTGATTGAATATTGCAATTTTTTTATCATCTACCTTAAACTCCCTTCCTTTTCCAACTGCAATCGAATCTTTTTCAGCAACTTTTTTCCATGCCATTTAAAAATTTACTAAACTTGTCACATATTTAGATTCTCATAATATTATGATAGAATTTTATAGTACGGATCAACTGGGATGAAATATTGAGTAAAATTAAGAATCCAAAACTTGCAAAACAGGGAAAACTTTCCTACGAGTGGGCAAGAAGCCACATGCAGATACTAGACAATACACTAAATCGTTTAAAAAAATCTAAACCTCTTAAAGGAGTAACCTTAGGATTTTGCTTGCATATTACCAAAGAAACCGCTGTCCTGTTAATGGGCGCAAAAGAGCTCGGTGCAAATGTTGCTGCTTGTGGAGGAAATCCATTAACTACCCAAGATGATATCGCTGCATTTTTGACATCACAAGGAATTCACATATATGCATGGGCTGGTCAAACAGCAAAAGAATATGATTGGTGCATTCAACAAGTTCTCAATCATAAACCACAAATTCTTACTGACGATGGTTCTGATTTGAACATCAAAGCTCATTTTGGAAAACAAAATCAATCATTAAAGATCTTAGGTGCCACAGAAGAAACTACCGCTGGCGTTAATAGAATAAAAGCAGTTGAAAAACAGGGAAAACTTCGTTATCCTGTTATTGCAGTTAATGACGCTGATACCAAACACATGTTTGATAATAGATATGGCACTGGACAGAGTACCATTGATGGTTATCTTAGAGCTATGAATCTAATGTTTGCCTCAAAACGTGTTGTAGTTGTTGGATATGGTTGGGTGGGCAAAGGAGTTGCATCACGTTCACATGGAATGGGTTCAAAAGTTATTGTTACTGAAGTAGACCCCGTCAAAGCACTTGAGGCTCATATGGATGGCTATGAAGTAATGCCTATGGCAGAAGCTGTTAAAATTGGTGATATTTACGTAACTTGTACTGGAATGACTAGTGTAATTAGAAAAGAGCATCTATTGAAGATGAAAGATGGTGCAATTGTTGGAAACGTAGGTCACTTTGATGTTGAAGTTGATGCTAATTTTTTACTTAAAAAATCAAAATCAGTTAGAGAAATTCGCCCAAATCTAGATGAATGTACTCTAACAAATGGCAAGAAAATCTATCTTATTGGTAAGGGTAGAATTGCAAATCTAGTTGCTGCAGAGGGACATCCAGCTGAGGTTATGGCTCAGTCATTTTCAAACCAACTTGGTTCAATTCTATACATACTCAAAAATCATAAAAAAATGACAAATAAAGTCATTCCAGTTCCAAAAGAAATTGATATACAAATTGCATTTGATGCATTAAAGGCAATGAATGTAAAAATAGATAAGCTCACAAACGAGCAACTCAGATATATGAATAGTTGGAACTAAATGGAACAGCTAATCTCTATCTAAAACTCGTAACTGATAATCTAGATCAACAAGTGCATAAACAGTTTATTTAATGAATTTTTATCCAAGACAAGGTTCCGTACTGATAACTCTCAAGCTCGTGCCTTTGAACAATTCTCGTTCAGTACGGAACACTCTTTAGGTTATACTTAAGTTAGTTAATACTCAGAAATGTAGTATTATGAGGGATAAAGCAATCATTACCAGTGCTCTCCCATATTCCAATGGGGAGATCCATTTAGGGCATGTTGCATCAACCTATTTGCCTGCTGACGTTACAACTAGGTTTCTTAGACAAAAAGGTGTTGAGGCATATTATATTTGCGCATCAGATGACTATGGAACCCCGATTCTTATTCAATCTGAGAAGGAAGGAAAGAGTCCAGAAGAATATGTTGCCTACTGGAATAAACGTGATTTTGAGGATTTTTCTGCATTTAACATTGCGTTTGATCTTTTCTATAAAACCAGCTCAAAAGAAAATATTGCCTTTGTTCAAAGTGTTTTCAAAAAATTGCAAGATGCAGGACATATTTATGAATCAGAAATTATCCAGTTCTATTGCAATAACGATAAAAAGTTTCTTCCAGACCGATATGTAATAGGAACTTGTCCCTATTGCAAAGCAGAAGACCAATATTCAGATTTGTGTGAAAAATGTGGTCGTGTACCAGAAGAAATTGGAAACCCACACTGTTCTATTTGCGGCCAAACTCCAGTTAAAGAAAAAACCAAACATTATTTTTTTAAGCTGAAAAATTTTTCAGAACAACTTAACAAATATCTTGATAATGCACCCTATCTTCAAAAAGATGTAAAAAAATATGTTCAAAATTGGATAAACTCTGGATTAATTGACTGGGATATTACTCGTGATATTTCTTGGGGCGTTCCAATACCTGGTTCTCAAGGACAGGTATTTTATGGCTGGTTTGATAATCATCTCGCTTACATTTCGTCTGCTTTGAAGTTTCTTAATGATAAAGGAATTGATGGTAAAGAGTTCTGGAATTCAGCCGATGTTTATCATTTTATTGGCAAAGACATTGTTTACCATCACTATTTGTTTTTGCCTGCAATGCGAATTGGAATTGGAGAAGAATACAAACTTCCTGATTATATTCCTACTAGAGGGCATCTTACATTACAATCAAAAAAGATTTCAAAAAGCAGAAACTGGTATATTGGACTAAAAGAATTTCTTAAATATTATCCTACGGATTATTTGAGATTTTATCTAATCGTCATCAATCCATATTCCCAAGATGACATTAATTTTGATTGGGATGAATTTGCTACGAAAATTAATTCAGAACTTATAGGTAATTTAGGGAACTTTGTTAACAGAGCATTAAGATTTACAAAAAAGAGCTTTGATGGTAAAATTCCAACTGTGGAAGAACCTGATCAATTAGATAAAGATGCACAAGAAAAGATCCAAAATTTTTCACAAGAAGTAAGTAGCTTGATGGAGCAAAACCATTTGGACAGAGCATTGAAAAAAATTCTAGAATTTTCTGCTCACTTTAACCAATATTTTCAACATAAGGAACCCTGGAAAAATGGAAAAGGAACCAATACCTGTGTTTATCTTTCAGCTAACGCCGTGCATAGTATTGCCATAGCACTATACCCGTTTATTCCTGAATCTGCTCAAAAAATCTGGATTCAATTGGGAATGGAAGGTAATGTTTCTGAACAAAGTTGGGATTCAATGTCTCAATTATCAATAAAAGATAGGCATACTCTAGGAATTCCATCTCCACTATTTGTAAAGGTCGAAGAATCTGATATTGAAAAACATAAGAAAAAGTTAGGAAATAAAAACTAGGTTGAAAACAAAAAACATCCTAAGAATTTCTACAAGGGGTTACTATGATTTATCTAGTGGGAAAAAAATCAAAAACAATTCATATTATCTCTATCCAAAAAAAAGTTTTCAAACCTTATCAGGAAAAAAAGAACTCGTAATTATGATTCATGGACTTCGCAATGATAAAGCAGGTGCAATTCAGAAGGTTATGATTGCCAAAAAACGACTAAAGCAATTAGGATACGTTTATCCAGTTATAGGATATAGTTACGATTCTAATACCAAAGGCGCACACATAAAAAAATCTGCATTAAAGGCACTTCGTGTTGGTCAAAAAATCGCCAAAGAAAATGGATGCAACCTTTCAAAATTCATAATTGATTTTAAGAAAAAAAATCCAAATACAAAGATTAGATTAATCGGTCATTCACTTGGCACTGAAGTCATTCTGAGTGCAATTAAAAAACTAGCATATAGTTCTAAAAATCAAGGTATTGTGGAGAGCGTTTATTTTTTTGGTTCATCACTCCCGAGTGATATTCTTGGAATTAAAAAATATGGAAAACTCTTACAAAAAATTGTTCGAA
>Ga0247727_10016368_pt1 | contig 11983 bp, 9 predicted proteins | sample WisWelCaveWW1625_FD_202498 | JGI IMG/M metagenome (GOLD analysis project Ga0247727, IMG submission 202498) | Biofilm microbial communities from Wishing Well Cave, Virginia, United States - WW16-25 | ecosystem: Environmental > Aquatic > Deep subsurface > Groundwater > Cave microbial mat | place...
GGCCAGGGCTGCGGGCTGATTGCCCTCGCGAGTCTGTTGAATGAGCAGGGCTTGCTCGCCGACCAGGCGCTGAATCCGCTCGCGGCCAAGCGGCCGCAGTTCGCCGCGAAGGCCAAGTCGGTCATCTGGCTCTTCATGAACGGCGGGCCGTCGCAGGTCGACACCTGGGACTACAAGCCCGAGTTGGAGAGAGCGAACGGCAAGGAGCTCGAGGGCTTCGACCGGAACACCGGCTTCTTCACCGAGCAGGTCGGGCCGCTGATGAAGTCGCCGTTCAAGTTCGCGCGTCACGGGCAGTCGGGCGCGTGGGTGTCGGAGATCTTCCCGCACATGGCGCAGCACGTCGACGACATGGCGTTCCTCTACGCGTGCCACACCGAGACCAACAACCACTCACCCGCGCTCTTCACCATCAACACCGGCATGAGCCGCCTGGGCTTCCCGTCGGTGGGTTCGTGGGTGACGTACGGCCTGGGCACCGCCAGCCAGAACCTGCCCGGCTTCATGGTGATGTACGACACGCTGGGCCGTGGCTTCCCGAAGGGCTACGCGCAGAACTGGAGTAGCGGCTTCCTGCCCGGCATTTTTCAGGGCACCGCGCTCAACGCGCAGGGCGCGCCGATGGACAACCTCAACCGCCTGCCGCAGGTGGGCGAGCAGCAGCAGCGCGCGCAGCTCGACCTGCTGAAGAAGCTCAACCAGCAGCACCTGAAGCAGAGCGACCTCGACCCGCAGCTCGCCGCGCGCATCGAGAGCTTCGAGCTGGCCTATCGGATGCAGATGGCCGCGCCCGACGCGCTGGACATTGCGAAGGAGCCCGAGCGCATCCGCGCGCTCTACGGCGTGGACGAGAAGCGGTGCGGCCACTTCGCCAAGCAGTGCCTGATGGCGCGGCGGCTGGTGGAGCGCGGCGTGCGCATGGTGCAAATCTACAGCGGCGGCGAAGAGAACGAACGCAGCTGGGACGGCCACCTGAACATCGAGTCCAACCACCGCGGCTTCGCGGGCGAGACCGACCAGCCCATCGGCGCGCTGCTGACCGACCTGAAGCAGCGCGGCCTGCTCGACGAAACGCTGGTCATCTGGTGCGGCGAGTTCGGCCGCCTGCCCATCGTGCAGAAGGGCGGCACCGGCCGCGACCACAACCCGCACGCCTTCACCACCTGGCTGGCCGGCGGCGGCGTGAAGGGCGGCGTGCAGTGGGGCGCCACCGACGAAATCGGCCACAAAGCCGCCGTCAACAAAGTCAGCGTCAACGACCTGCACGCGACGATTCTCCACCTGCTCGGCATCGACCACACCAAGCTGACGTACCGGTTCAACGGCCGAGACTTCCGCCTGACCGACGTCGCCGGCGAAGTGGTGAAGGCCGTCGTGGGATAGCGGGAGAGCATCATCCTCAATGTTCGGTTCATTCAAGACAGTGCTGCGACGGCTACCTACGTGCTTTCGTTGCATGCCGATGATGAACGTCTGCAAGATGGTTTGACGATAACGGAATTGGAAGAAGCGCTGGCGTCGGCTGAGGTGCTGGAGGATTATCCCGACGACCCGCGCGGGCCGAGTTGCTTGGGGCTCGGTTTCGCCAGCGGCCAACCGTTGCATATTGTGTGCGGATTGACGAGGCAAGGAACGTTGATTCTCATCACGGTTTATCGACCGCTGATGCCAAAGTGGCGCGACGAGCGCACACGGAGTCGAGAGGTGACCTCATGACCGCAAAATACCCGGACTGCTTTTTCTGCGGTGGCGAAGTGACCGAGCGCTGCCTCGCGCGCGAGGTGTGGTGGCAGGGGCGCCTGCACCTCATCGAGGAGGTTCCGGTCGGCGCTTGCGCGCAGTGCGGACAGAAGGTCATCCTGCCCGAAGTGGCGCGCGCGATTGATGCCCTGCTCAGCAGCAATCTTGCGCCCGATCATCTGGTGCAGGTGCCTGCGTTTTCGTATCGTCACCGCGAACTCGCGCCCGCCTGACCGACGTCGCCGGCGAAGTGGTGAAGGCCGTCGTCGCGTAGACGCGCACCCCGACGCTTGGCAGGCCTCGGCGGGTTGGTTTGACGCTGCGGGGTGTCCGTCCCCGCCCGCGCCGCCTTCCGTCGGCCGCGGAACGTGTCCGGTCCGCACCGGATCGTAGTCCTTTGGCCCTCGACCATGATCCGCTTTGCGGCACTGGTATTGGCGCGGGCGGTGCCCGGCGTGGCCTGGCCCCTTCTGGTAGAGCCTCGCCTCCTGCGCGCCAACCGTCGGCCGCTCCCTGTGTTCCGTCGGCCGCTCCCTGTGTTCCGTCGGCCGCTCCCCGGGTTCCATCGGCCCCTCCCCGGCGGGAAGGGCGCGGCGGCAGGGGGCACTTGCGCGGCAGGCGAAAGTCGGTGATACTACCGGGGCAAATCACCTCTGGAGGAATGCCGTCATGCTGAAAGCGCCATTGGAACTCATCAAGGCCCGGGCAATTGCGAGCCGCGACGTGGCGGTGCAGGTCAAGGAAATGAGCGCCTGGGAGTGGGCGCTGTGGCTGATACCGGCCATGAGCGCCGACATTGCGGCCTTTGAGATCGAATGGGCCCTGGTGCTGACTAAGGATTCGGCCGAGTCGTCGGTGCGCACCGCCTTCAACAGCGCGTTGGGCGCGCTGCACCTGCGCTGCACGCAGGACTTGCCGTCGGCCAAGGTCTACTTTGCCGGCGATCCGGCAAAGTTCGGGCGGTTCGAGAACCTGCTGGCGGGCGGAAAGTCCGTCAATGAACGGTTCGACGAGGCCGAGAAGCTCATCATCGCCTGGGAGGGGGCCGAGGCCGGGTGGAGCCCGCGCGCCGGCCACACCTTGCAGGCGCTCAAGGACATGCTTGCGCAATGCAAGACGCTGCAGACGCAGCTCGGCACCGCGCACTCCGACGACTCCGCCGAGCACAAGACCTTCAACGCGCTGGCCAACGCGCTCTGGGACAAGTCGGTCGACTGGTACACCGTGGCGACTGGCCAGTTCAACGAGGAGACGCCCGAAGGCCAGCTCATCCGCGCCAACGTCCCCACCAGCTACACGCCGCCGCCGGTCGTGCCGCCGGTCGTGCCCGAGCCGCCGGCGTAACCGCGGAGGTGGCGACGGTGAGGAGTTTCCCGGGTCCGAGCCGCGAACGTGAGAGCGCGGTTTACGCGGAGTCCCGGCGGAATCCGCGCGGTCGACTCGAATCGTCGAGTCGACCCCTTCGCGGCTCGGTAATGAGCGGGGCGGCGCGACCTCGTTAGACTCTCCGCATGACCACCGCCGCTGTCCGCGCTCGTCTGCGCACGCACCTGAGCGAGGCGGCGCAGTGCCTGCGGACGGAGTGGAATCCGTACATCGCCCTGCTCATGCGGCGGACGCCGCGCAAGCCCGCGGTGTGGCTGGCCGTGCTGTTGGTCGGAAGCTTCGCGTCGGTCGGGGTAGGCTTGTTCTTTTACACGGCGGTCGACCAGCCCGGCTTTCGCAACACGATGGGTCCCAACGCCCCGGGCCGCATGCTGGTGTTCGTGCTGGCGTACTTCCACTTCGTGTGCGGCCAGATCGTGATGGCCCTCCTGGCCACGGTGGCGACCCGGAACGAGCAGCAGCGGCGCACGCTGGAGGGCGTGCTGATCGCGCCGATGACGCCACTGGAGCTGGTCCTCAAGAAGAGCGTGCAGGTGTGGCTGCCGATGCTGCTGGTGTCGGCGCTGCTGCTGCCGTTCTACTCGCTGGCGACGCTGGCCGGCGGCGTGGGACTGGAAGACGTGCTGCGCTGGTGGCTGCTCATCACGGTGTTGGTGAGCTTGCAGGTGCCGCCGGCGATGATGGCGTTCGGCCTGCGGCGCAGCACGCATCTGAACCGCTGGATGGGATACCGCATCCTGTTGTTCGAGTTGATGTTCGTGTTGCTGCCGATGATCATCGCGGCGACCAGCGGCGGCGGTGGGCGCGGGCGGCCGCCGTGGTTCGTGTTCGCCCTGTTCAACTTCATCTTCGCCGGCGGCGGCCCGCTGAACCTGATCGCGCGGGCCTGGCACGGCATGTGGCACGCGTACCCGTTCTTCGCTTTCAAGCTCGCGCCGTGGGTGGCGATGGCGCTGCTCTTCCTGCCGATGAACATCGTGAAGGCGTATCACTCCGCGGTGTTCGTCGCCATGATGCCCGCCCTCAACCTCGGCCCGACGCCCAGGCGCATGAAGCCGGCCGACTGGGACGCCTTCGAGACCCCGCACGCCGCATGGCTGGTGCAGCGCAAGCTGATGTTCTGGTCGCGCATTGTGCCGCTGCTGGGCAACGCCATGCTGCTCGGCTTCCTGTGGCCGGGACTGGTGACAAGCGGCGCGGCCGCGGTGGTGTGGGCGCCCGGGCTGCGCGATCCGGGCGCGGCGCTGCTCGCTGTGCTGTTCGTCACGCTGGCGATCCGCTACGTCGTGTTGCCGAATCTCGTCCCCATGCCGCAGCCCCAAATGAACCTGATGTTCGTGGGCGAGGACTTGCCGTTGGCCCAGCGCGTGCGCAACACGTTTGCGCGGGAGGCAATCTTTACGGCCATTTACCTGGCGATGCTGTGCGTACTCGGCTGGCAGTCACCGTTCTCGATGCCGCTCGACCTGCTGGCGCGGTTGCTGGTGGTGTTCGGCTCGACGCTCTGCCTGCGCGCAGCGGTGGACGTGGGAATCGAACTCGCGAGCGCGCGGCACCCGTGGATCACGCGCGGGCCGGGGGACTTGATCTACCTCGTGCTGATGTTCGCGCCGTTCGCGTTGCTGCTCTGCCCGCTCGACCAACTGCGCGCGCTGTTCGTCGCCAGCCCGCTGTTCGCGTTCGCCTCGTTGACGCCGTGGACCAATGTGTGGCTGGCCGGCTTGCCGGGAAAGCTGGCGCATCCGTTGCCGCCGTGGTTCGTCGCCCCGCTGGTGCAGTTGCCGTTGGCGGCGCTGGTCACTGTCCTGGCCCTCGCGGTGGCGAGACGCGGCGGGAACGTGGTCGTCAGCGAGAATCGCCGCCGCGAAACGTTCGGCGCGTGGCTCGTCACTCAGTTGCAGCGACGGTGGGACAACCCCGTCGCCGCGATGGCGCTGCGGCGGCAAGTGCGGCGCGGCCTGTGGGACACGCCGGTCTTCGCCACCGTGCCGACGCTGCTGTGGGCGCTGGCGCTGGCGCTCGGCTTTCCCGCCGTGGTCGCGTGGGCAGCCGACCGCCTCATTCCCGGACTGGTGGCCGACTGCGCCACCGACCTGCACAAATCGCTGCGGCTGGTGACGGTGTCGGCCTGGGTCGTGCTGATGCTCGAAGGGCTCACCTGCGCGCTCAGCGGGTTCGCCGTCGGCTGTGGCGAAGAGGCCAAGCGCAACTCGGCCAACTTCGCCATGCTCCTGATGTCGCCGCTCAACGACCGCGCCGTGCTCACGGGCGCGTTGTTCAGTTCGCTCATCGCCTTGTTGCCGGTGGTCGTCTCCTGCGCGCCGTTCCTGCTGGGCATTCCGTTGGTCACCGGCGACGGCCTGTTCCTGACCTTGATGTGCGCAGGCCTCGCGTGGAACCTAACCATGACGCTAGCCAGCGTGGTGCTGCTTCAACTGGCCTGCATGTTCAGCACCGTGGGGCAGGTAGTCCTCGCCACAGTGATGGTGATCTTCGGCATGGTGAACATTTCCTGGGCACTTTTGCTGGTGGAAGCGAAGTCGGCGCTGCCTCTTGAACGCGCGCCTTGGGCAGTATTGGTCATTGCCGCCGGGTGTCTTGCCCTCAGTCTGGCGGTCTTCCTCGGTTGCGGGCTGCGCCTGCGCCGCCTGCGCAAGAGCGACGTCTCGCTGCTGGCAGCGGTGGAGAATTGAGTTGAGCAAACGGCGGGTCTGCTCGAAGCAACCGGCAAGACTTGGAGGAGTCAGGACTTCGGATTAAGCTCCAGAAACTCCCAGCCTCCAGCGTCCCGTTTCAGTTGCAGCACGCGGGAGTCTAATGCAGATCATCCGCGTCGACGGCGGGCAGTTTGCGTTTGCGGCGTAGCTACCGCTTCAACAGCGCCTTCAACTCCGCCACGGTTTTCGCCTGCGCGGGGTCGGCGGCGAGGTTCTTCCCTTCGCGGGGGTCGGTGTCGTAGTCGTACAATTCCGTGCCGCGCTCGCCCTCGGCCCATTCGGTGTAACGGTAGCGTTCGGTGCGGACGCTGCGGCCCATGACGAACGGTTGGTTCAGCGCGCCGCCGCCGCGACGGACTTGCGTAATCGCCGGCTTGGTCCACGCCGCGCGGGGATCGTAGAGCAGCGGACGCAAGCTCTTGCCGTCGAGGTAGCTCGGCGCGGGCAGCCCGGCCAGATCGGCCACGGTGGGATACAGATCCACCAGTTCGACTGTGCGGCCACTTGACTTCCCCGCCGCCTTCATCCCCGGCGCCGAGATGATCATCGGCACGCGCGCGGAGTTTTCGAACACGCTCATCTTCTGCCAGAGTCCGTGCTCGCCGAGGTGGTAGCCGTGGTCGCTGAAGAAGACGACGATAGTGTTGTCGCGCAGCTTCAAGCGGTCCAGCGCAGCCAACAGCCGACCGACTTGCGCATCCATGTGCGAGGTCGCGGCGTGGTAGGCCTGAATCGCCTGCTTGCGCTGTTCGTCGGTCATCGCGTCCTGGACACGATTCGCGCTGCCGTACGCGGGCGCGGGCCGGCCTTCGCGTTCGTTGGCAGGTACTTGCGCCAGTTGAATCCGGTCTACGGGGTACTGGTCGAAGTGCCGCTTCGGCGCGACGTACGGCGTGTGCGGGCGATAGAAGCCGACGGCGAGGAAGAACGGTCGATCGCGCGGCTGCTCCATCAGCTTGATGGCCTCCGCCGCGCCGATGCCGTCGGTGAACTCCTCGTCGGGCGCGTCCACCGCCAGCCAGCTCAGCGTGCCGCCGAACTGGCCGGGCACGAGCGTGAAGATGCGTTCTTCCACGTCTTTGTCGCGCCCGCGCGGATTGACGACGTGCTGCCACGACTGCTCATCGTCCAGCCCGCTGGTGCCGATCTGCCCGGGCACGCCGTAGTGGTACAGCTTCCCGACCCGCGCGACGTAGTAGCCGTGCTGGCCGAACAGTTGCGGCAGCGTGACCGTGTCGGCAATGTTCTTGCGGAAGTGCGTGGCGTTCTCGTAAACGCCGGTGGCGTCGGGCCGTCGGCCGGTGAGGAACGACGAGCGGCTCGGGTTGCACAGCGGAAACTGGCAGTAGGCGCGGTCGAATCGCAGGCCGCGCCGGGCGAGACCATCGATGTTCGGCGACTTCACCAGCGGATGGCCGTACGTGCCGAGCGCGTTGTTCAAGTCGTCCACCGCGATGAACAGCACGTTGGGCTTGCGCAGAGGCGCCGAGCGCGCGCGCGGAGGCGAGGCCAGCACGACTATCGCGGCGAGTGAGCAGAGAACGAGGGCAAAGCGCAAACGCATGAGAACGCTCCTTTTGGGCAGTTGAAGTTGAGTTCGCCGTGCGCCGGAGGAATCATGCCAGCTGACGAAAACCGTTGACCTCGCGCGCGGCGACGGGCCGCCAGCGCTACTCGCCCATCGCGCGCAGATATTGGCGGTCCCAGGCGGCGGTGAGGCTCTCGCGCGGTGAGTATGGGCCGGGGCGGTAGGCGCGCGACGAAATGCCAAGCTGGCTCAATTCGCACACGCGCCAGTCTTGCCGATTGACTTCGTCCCAGAACGCTACGGCCTCGTCAGGATTGAAGTCCGAGGCCTCGAAACTGTCGGGGTGGAACAGCCAATCGCAGCGCACCAGCGTGCGGTTCGTCGCCTGCGGCCAGACGGTGTGGAGCAGCACGTAATCGGGGTGCAGGCTGAGCAGCAGATTCGGAAAGATCGAGTAGAAATATACACGCCGCTGGTCGTCGGCCGGCAAATCGCGGGCGAGCGCGCCGCAACGGTTGCCGCTGTGAGTCAGGCTGCTGCGGCCGGGCGCCAACGCCATGAATCCGCCGAGGATCGGGCCTTCGGCCAAATCGTTCTCACTCGAATCGAACGGGGTCAGCTTCGCCAAACCGGGGTGGACGAGCGGGCAATGGTAGCACTCGTTGAAGTTCTCGAACAGCAACTTCCAGTTTGCGGCGACTGTGTATTCGAGGCGACGCGCGCGCCGCAGCAGCGGCAGGTTCCAACGCGCAAACTTGCCGGGCAGCGGCGCTAACGATTCCGCGAGCGGTGGCGGCTCTGCGGCCAGGTTGATGAACAGCAAGCCATCGCAGTGCTCGAGGGCGACCTGGTGCAACGGATAATCGGCGCGAGCGAAGCCCGTAACTTCGTCCATGTGCGGCGCGCCGAGCAGTGCGCCGTCAAGGCCGTACGTCCAGGCATGGTACAGGCATTGAATCGTCGGGCCGAGCCGCCCGGACTCAGCGACGCACAGCCTGGCGCCGCGGTGGCGGCAGACGTTGTGAAACGCGCGCAGGGCCCCGTCGTGGTCGCGGAGAACGAGGACGCTCTCACTGCCCCATGCCGTGGTGAGGAAGTCGCCAGGAGCGGACAGCGCCGCAACGTGACCCAGGCAAACCCAGTGCTCGCAAAAGAGGCGTTCCAACTCCTGGTCGAACATTTCCGGCGAGGTGAAGCAGCGCGCCGGCAGGCCGGTGGCTCCGGGCTGATAGCTGTGCGCGGTGGCAAGAAATGAAGGCATGGTGAACCCCGATCGGCGTGAGTTTGGCGCGCGGTCCACTTGCCAAACCAGTCGTTGCATGATAACGTTATTCCATTCCACCAACGCGGAGGATGCCGCCATGAATCGTAGTCACGTGTTGAGTGTTATCGGGCTGCTGGGGCTGACCGGCTGCAAGACCGAACTGCCTTCGCTCCGACCGCCGCAATCGGCGCAAACCCGATCCGCTGCGCCCGGTACCCCCGGGCGGCAGCCGACCACGACGAAACCGGACAATCAAGGACTGGATCCGTCTGTGGGCGAGCCGTTGCCCGCCGCTCCGTTCGCGCCGGCCCAACCGGTGGCGTACGATCCCGCGCGCGACGCCGCGCTGGCGCAAGAGCTGGCGCTGGAACTCGAGCGGCTGGTCAACCGCGGGCGGTTCGCGCAGATGCGGCCCTACCTCGACGAGTTGTACGCGCTGGTCGGCTATCTCGAAGCGCGGCAGCCGCGCAGCCTGACGCAACTCACCGTGCGTCGCGCGATGCATCTCATCCGCAAACCCGACCTCAAGGCGGCGGCGGGCGAGATCGCGCGCGCGCAACAGGAACTCGGCATGTTGACCGACAAATCCGCGAAGGAGTTCGGCGAACTGCTCGCGCCGGCGCGCCATGCGTTGGAGCGCGGCGACCGCAAAGCCGCCGAGGACACGCTGAATCTGATTCGGCTGGATGACGTGCCCGGCGATTTCGCTTCCGCTGCGCGCGGCCTGCGCACCGTGCTGGCCAACCTCGATCTCGACATCTCCCGCCAGAACGCGCGCATGGTGGCGATGGGGTTGAAGGATCTCACTGACGCGCTCGCCAAACTCGAAGTCGCCGTGAAGAATCCACTGGCGGGGACACCGATTCCAAGACTCACCGACGGAGAGTCACCGCCGCCGCCGCCAACCGGCTCGACGTCCGCACCAGACAGCAAGGCTCCCGCCAGTGCGGGGCCGGAACCGAAGGCGCCATCAAAGGCGCCGGTGAAATCAGCCGCGGCTCCGGCCAGGCCAGCACCGCGGCCGACCCTCCGCCCCGGCAAACGTCGCCGGGCGAAAGCGGTGGAACCCGAGACCGGTGCGACGGCGCCGACGGTAACCAGTACGCCCGACCCACCCGCAACTAAGAATCCATAGCGTTCGCCGGCAGTCCTCGCGAAGGGAGTGAGTGTCAAAACCAACGTCACCGATTCCGAATGAGTCCGTCGTGTGCCCATTCAATCCCATCAAGGGGAAGACTGTGACCTCGCACTCACTGAGAATCCTGCACCGCATTCGCACGCTGGTGACGGCGGGACGCTACACCATCGGCGCGCATGCTGAACGACACATGCTGGAGGAAGGCTTCGAAAAGGAGCACTGCATCGGCGCAATTCTGGATGGACGAGTCATCGAGCATTACGAGGCCCGGCGCACCTGCCTCATCAGCGGTCTGTTTCATGTCGGCCCGCGCACACTGTGCCGGTTACATGTCGTCTGCGATTACAGCCAGGCGCAGGCGATTGATATCGTCACCGCGTTCATTCCGACGCCGCTGCGGTAACGCACTGCCATGAGCGCCACCGGCCCACCGTCTGAGGTCGCCGCCGCCGAGCCGACCGGCTTGGTGGCGGGCTATCGCTGTCGCCATTGCCACACGCGATTCGCAGCCACTCATCCCAGCTTTCCGCGCTGCCCGGGCTGCCAGAAGTTCGTCATCACCTGCCGCAACTGTCATTGGTATGACGAAAAGTTCTACGAATGCACCAACGCGATCGTGGTGCGTTCGATGGCAACGCTCAGCGATTCGGCCACTTATCGCATTCAGGATCCCGATGTCTACACCAGTTGCCAGGAGCACAACTCCAAAGTTGCCACCACCGTGCGAGTGGGGCCGACGCCGCGCTGGGCCAGCGCACTGTTGATCCTCGCTTCCGTCGGCGCGGGCGCGCTGGCGTTGCTGTTGGGGTTCAGCCTCTGGGCGCGACCACCGCAAGTGGCGGTGCCCACGCAAATGAACTTTCTGATCTACTATCCGCACGAGGTCGAACAAGGCGAGCGGTTCACCGTGGAGTGCTACGTTCGCAACATGGAGGCGCGCCCCTCGCCACCAGTTTGGCTGCGGTTCCAGGATGGCCTGTTTGAACGGATCGACCTGGTCGGCATCAATCCGGCGCCGAAGGAGGAGGTCATTCGCGGCTTCCTGAACAGCAGGGGACGCTACTTCCGCTTCGATCCTCTCCCCGCCAATGGCGCGGCAACGATTCGGGTGTCGATGGTGGGGCATGAGATGAAGCACGTCAACACCACCATCTCCCTGCAGGTGCCCGGGGCCACCATCGGCGAAAAGCCGTTGAAGCTCTCGATCAATTAGCTTTGGCCGGCTCCAGATCGTCGCCGGCCAGCAGTTGTTGGATCTGCCGGTCCAGCACTTCGAGAGCATCCTTGGTCGGCTGCACGCTGATAACGTTGTGTTTGCGATTGATGAGCACAAAGGTCGGGGTTAGTTGCTCCAGCCCATAGGCGCGCAATGTTGCCCGCTGGTTATCCACGGCGACCGGCAGCGTGATGCCTTTCTCCTTGACGAGCGCCCGCAGCAAGTCGAGGTCGCGCTCCCGCTGTTCAACCGGAGTGTGAACGGTGATGACGGTCAAATCTTTGGAGTACTGTTGGGCGAGCGTTTTCAACCCGGGCCAAACCTCTTCGCAGAGATGACACTCCGAGCGCCAGAACTCCAGGAGCACCAATCGGCCCTTCAGGTCTTTTAGCTTGATCGGCTTGCCGTTGGTATTGAGCCAGGTGGAGGCGGTAATCTCCTTGGCGGGCTTGGGCGGGGGCGGGGGCTTGGGCGGCGGCGGAGGTAGCGGTCGGTTGAAGTACGCCACCGCTGCGATAACCCCCACGACCACTGCAAGTCGCCCGAACAGGCTCGGTGGCTTGAACGGCGCCGGCTCGCCCGTTTCCGTGGTCATGTTCATGGTGCGACTTTGGATTGGCCCGGCCCAATGGGCAGTATGGTTTTGGCCGGCTCTCCGGGCGAGCTTGGCGCCGTTGCCGTGGGAGGCATTTCCAGACCTAACGGACTTCCCGGCGGTGGCGGCGCGCCGGTCTTGCCTTCTTTGGCGGCCTTTTCCAGATCGTCGCCAGTTAGCAGCTTCTTGATTTGTTCGACCAGCACCGGCTTGGAGTGCTGCGACGGCTGATAGCTAACGACGTTGCCTTTGCGATTGATGAGCAGGAAGGTCGGCGTGGTGAGCTGATAGCCGAAATCGGTAATCGTCTTCTTATTGTGGTCGACCGCGGTGGGCGTGACGACGTGCTTGTCTTCCATCCATTGCTTCATCTTGACTTCGTCCTGTTCCTCCGGACCG
>Ga0247727_10016369_pt1 | contig 11983 bp, 12 predicted proteins | sample WisWelCaveWW1625_FD_202498 | JGI IMG/M metagenome (GOLD analysis project Ga0247727, IMG submission 202498) | Biofilm microbial communities from Wishing Well Cave, Virginia, United States - WW16-25 | ecosystem: Environmental > Aquatic > Deep subsurface > Groundwater > Cave microbial mat | place...
TCCTGAAAAATAGTTTAGCGGCGGGTATAGAAGGGCAGGGCCTGCACGGTCGCGTCGTGGCGCGCACCGTTGACGTCCACGGTCAATGCCGTCCCAGGAGCGCTGAAATCACGCAGGGGAAATCCGAACGCGATCACGCTGCCCACTGAAGGCGAGCGCACCGCGCTGCTGATCCATCCGACCTCGCGATCCCCACTAAACAGTTTGGCCCCCTTCGTCGGAATCACGGGATCTTTCACGGCAAGCCCTACCAAGCGCCGCCGGACGCTGCCGTAGGTATCCATCCGGGCGACCACTTCCTGTCCCGGATAGCAGCCTTTCGAGAGGCTGAAGGCTTTCCCTTCCAGATTGGCTTCCGGCGGGACGATGTCTTCATTTAAATCCGGGCCGGCTTTCGGCAAGCCTGCCTCCATGCGCAACATCTCGCGGGCTTCGGTCCCGAACGGCTTCAACCCCATCGGCTGGCCGGCCGACCAGAGTTTCTCCCAGACGGGGGCAACGCCATCGGCAGGAATCAGGACTTCGATATCAACCTCGCCGGTTTCCTCTGTTCGAATGAGCAGGGCCTGATGGCCGGCAATGTCCTGTGTCATGAAGGAGAGCGGCTTCAACCCGCTCACGTCGGCAGCGAAAGCTGCCTTGATGAGGTCGGCCGCTTTCGGCCCGCTGACCAGCAGCAGCCCCCATGTGTCTGCGCAATTTTCCATCTTGGCCTTGGTGCCGTAGAGCAGAAACTTGCGAAGGGCCTGGAGTGTCGCGTCCCCGATCTCACCGGCGTCTTCCAGCATGAACGACTCGGCCAGCGTATAGACGCGAAAATAGGTGAGCATCTTACCCTTGTGGGTCAGAAAGCTGGAGTAGAGGCCCTGGCCGGACTTCAGCGGCAGGATGTCGTTGCTGATGACGCTCTGCAGCCACTTGACCCGGTCGTCGCCCGTGACGTTTAGTCGGCCCCGATGCGAGAGGTCGGCGATGCCGACGCCGCTCCGGACAGCCGCATAGTCGGCTTCGGCGTTGCCGTAGTGGAGGGGCATCTCCCAACCGGCCGCTTCGCCGAATGCGGCACCGAGTTGCACATGCTGTCCGTGCAGCTTGGATTGCTTCATGGATGGATGCCGGCCACTTCTTCGAGCAAATCTCTGGTGCGTGAGGAAAACTCGTTGCGCGAGACGATCTTGGTCACACCCAACTCCTTCGCGCGTTTCCATGTGTCCACTTCCTCGTGGTTGGCAAAGGCCAGCACAGGGATGGTCTTGAAACGATCGTGCCCCTTGATTTGTTCGAGTGCCAGAAACGCGTCGAGCTTTTCGTCGTTCATGTTCAGGATCATGGCGCAGGGGTGGAGGCTTTCCGCCTTGGCCGGCACGTCGTCCTGCGTGCGGGCGCGCTCCAGCACATAGCCCTTCGGGAGCAGCGCGTCGCGGATTTTCGTGTAGAAGAAGATGTCGCTGACTGCGACGAGGACGGTTTTTGGGTTTGCGTGGTCCATCTGGTTTATCTGGTTTGTTTGGTTGGTCTGGTTTATCTGGTTCAGGAGAGCCGGCAACAACTAAACAAACCAAAAAAACAAGACAAACCAGACAAACTGGATCAGTTCAACATTCCGACAAGCCGGCCCAGCGCTTTCTTGGCCAGCGCGTAGTTTGGATTCAGCGTCAGGGCTTTTTTGTAGCAGTCGAGGGCCTCGTCCCACCGGCCCTTGCGCTCATAGACGCGGCCGAGGTTCAGGTGGGGAAATGCCGGGCTTTCGTATCGCCTGGCCTGCATGGCCTGCTCGAACCAGGGGATGGCTTCGTCGAACTTGCCCTGTTCGATCAGATAGGCGCCGATGTCGTTATAGGGATTACCGAAGTCTGGATCCACCTTGATGGCGTGGTGGCACTCCTCGATGGCCTCATCCAGCCGTCCCATGAAACTGTAGGTCCACCCCAGGAAGGTATGGGCCTCGGCAGTGGGATGGGACTCGATTGATTTCTTGTAGAGATCCACCGCTTCTTCCAGCTCGCCCTTCATCTGGCGCTCGTAGGCCTGCTGGAAGAAGTCCCAGGCCTCTTTTTTATCTTCTTCGCGGCCTTCGCCTTGAATGAGGAAATCCTGAGCATCCATTCGATCGTGTCTCGCTATTCGTGTTTCAACTTCTTTTTGATCAACTCCGCTCCGTAGCGGCCCGACAAAAGCATGGAACCGAAGGCCGGACCCATGCGGGGCGTGCCATGGACGGCTGCCACGGCTAATCCTACCACGAAACAGTTCGGATAAACCTCGCCGGTGCGGTCCATGACCTCCTGCTCGGAACGGGAGACCCACATGGCGCCGTTGCCCGGAACCGGCTTGTACAGGCCCCGTTTGTTCAGCAGATTCACCACCACCGCGTCATGGCCCGTGGCGTCCACGACGATCTTGCTTTCCAGCGCGATCGGGTCCACATGGATGATGTCATGGCCGGCCATCTCGGCCGTCGAATTGTTGACGACGACACCTTCCAGTATCCCGTCCTTGCGCAGGATCAGATCCACGACCCTGGTCAGGTTCAGGATCTTGGCGCCCCCTGCATAGGCGGCGGCGACCAGCGCGCCCGTGGCATGCGGCGGGTCCACCACATACATGCCTTCGCAGTCCTTGATCTTCTTGCAGGGTACGCCGATCTCTTCCAGGATCTCATTGGCGGGCGCGCAGATCGTAGCCTTATTCATCAAATAGCCGCCGGACCAGAATCCTCCGCCCAGCGCCAGGCTCTGCTCGACCACCAGTGTACGAAAGCCCATCGCGGCGAGGTCATGCGCGCAGATCAGGCCGGCGGGGCCGGCGCCGACGATGATCACATCGCTCTCGATGAGCTGATCGAATTCTTTATAATATTCCCTGGCGATCTGCCGGGTGATGTCGCGTTCGCGCAGGGGCGCGGGTTTCGGTTTCTTCACCATGAACACACCTCAGCGGTAGATTTCGGCGCCTGTTTTCTTGAACTCTTCCGATTTTTCTTTCATGCCGATCTGAATAGCCTGCTGCTCGTCCAACTGCTTCTTCGCGGCGTACTCGCGGACGTCCTGAGTGATCTTCATCGAGCAGAAGTGCGGGCCGCACATGGAACAGAAGTGCGACACCTTCGCCGCATTGTCCGGCAGGGTGGCGTCGTGGAAATCCTTCGCCGTGTCGGGATCGAGCGAGAGATTAAACTGATCTTCCCATCGGAACTCGAAGCGAGCCTTCGAGAGGGCGTTATCCCGCGCCTGCGCACCGGGGTGTCCCTTGGCCAGGTCCGCCGCGTGGGCCGAGATTTTGTAGGTAATCACGCCGACCTTCACGTCGTCCTTGTCCGGCAAGCCTAAATGCTCTTTGGGAGTCACGTAGCAGAGCATCGCGCAACCGTACCAGCCGATCATCGCCGCGCCGATGCCGGAGGTGATGTGGTCGTAGCCCGGCGCAATGTCGGTGGTCAGCGGTCCCAACGTGTAGAACGGCGCCTCATGGCATTCTTTGAGCTGTTTCTCCATGTTGACCTGGATCATGTGCATGGGCACATGGCCGGGGCCTTCGATCATCACCTGGACATCGTGTTTCCAGGCGATCTTGGTGAGTTCGCCGAGTGTTTCCAGTTCGGCAAACTGCGCTTCGTCGTTGGCGTCCGCGATGGAGCCGGGTCGCAGGCCGTCGCCCAGGCTGAAGGAGACGTCGTAGGCTTTCATGATCTCGCAAATCTCTTCGAAGTGGGTATAGGTGAAATTTTCTTCGTGATGGAACAGGCACCATTTGGCATGGATGGACCCGCCGCGCGAGACGATGCCGGTCATGCGCCTGGCCGTCATCGGCACGTAGCGGAGTCGCACGCCGGCGTGGATGGTGAAGTAATCCACGCCTTGCTCGGCCTGTTCGATCAAGGTGTCGCGGTAGATCTCCCAGGTCAGTTCTTCCGCCTTGCCGCCGACCTTTTCCAGCGCCTGGTAGATCGGCACCGTGCCGATGGGCACGGGCGAGTTGCGGATGATCCACTCGCGGGTTTCATGGATGTTTTTGCCGGTGGAGAGGTCCATGACCGTGTCGGAGCCCCAGCGGATGGCCCAGATCATTTTTTCAACCTCTTCCTCGATGGAGGAGGCCACGGCCGAATTGCCGATGTTGGCGTTGATCTTCACGAGGAAGTTGCGGCCGATGATCATCGGTTCGCTCTCCAGGTGATTGATGTTCGCCGGGATGATCGCGCGGCCGCGCGCGACTTCGTCCCGCACGAACTCCGGCGTGATCCGGTCTGGAATCCTGGCGCCCCAGGATTGACCGGGATGTTGCATCACCCCGCCCCCATGCCCGTTGTTCGAGGCCAGCGACTGCGCGAAATCGCGGGACTGGTTTTCGCGGATCGCGATGAACTCCATCTCCGGCGTGACGAGGCCTTTTCGCGCATAGTGCAACTGCGTGACGTTCATGCCGCGTTTGGCGCGCAACGGCTTACGGATATGCTGGAATCGCAGCGAGGCCAGCTTCGGATCGATCGCGCGCATCCGGCCGTATTCCGACGACACGTCGGCCAGTTGCTCCACGTCGTTCCGGCCGAGGATCCATTCGAGGCGGAGCGGCGCGAGACCTTTTTTAACATCGATTGCGACGGCAGAATCGGTGTAGGGGCCTGACGTGTCGTAGACGGTGACGGGCTGGTTGGGCGTTGGCGCTCCGCCGTTTGCCGAATGGGTCGGCGTCAGGCTGATCTCCCGCATCGGAATGCGGACGCCCGGCAGGGTGCCGTCGACATAGACTTTTCGGGAGGCGGGGAAGGGGGCCGTCGTCAGCATGGTTTCAACCGGCTTCTGCCCGGTTCCCTTTCCATTCCCGGATCCATTGCCTTTGTGGGGGCTGCTCATGGGCGTGTCCTTTCTCTCACTGGGCACAAATAAAAAAGCCGCACCGGAAGGGGTGCGGCTGAGAGGTCCGAATGACCACCGCTCTGTTCGCTTCCCTACGCTGGTATTAACCAGGTCAGGTTCAGAGGGTCGTCCGTTGGAACGGACTCTCAGCCTCGAGGCTCCCCTAGCTCGTTATAACAGTGAATCGTACTCCTCGCTTTTCAGCCTTGTCAACCAGTGCCGATTGATTGTCCGCAAGTCCTCGCGTACAATGACAACTCACCCACGATATCGCCGATTTCGGTGAAATTACTCGGAAGCGGAAAGTGGGGAGGAATACACCGATGAAAGCCGTTGCTGCAACGCCGCGAGCCCTCACGGACTATCAAGGGCGTTCCGCCGAAGAACTGTTCAAGCGGACGGCCGAGGCCAAGCGCGTGCTGGGCAGCAAGGTGATGGTGCTGGGTCACAATTACCAGCGTGACGAAGTGATCGAGCACGCCGATTTTCGAGGCGATTCGCTCCTGCTCGCCAAGCTTGCCTCCCAACATGCCGATCGTCCATCCATCGTGTTCTGCGGCGTGCATTTCATGGCCGAAACGGCCGACATTCTCAGTCGCTCCAACCAAACGGTGATCCTGCCGGACATGGCAGCCGGTTGTTCGATGGCGGACATGGCGGCGATCGAACAGGTGGACGAGTGCTGGGATGCGCTGGGGCGGATCCTGCCGGTTGAAGAGACGGTATTGCCGGCGGTCTATGTGAATTCCGCCGCGGTGCTCAAAGCTTTTTGCGGCGAGCACGGGGGCATCACCTGCACGTCATCCAACGCCCGGGCGGTGATCGAATGGGCCTGGGCCCGGCGCGAGAAGATTCTGTTTTTCCCCGATGAACACTTGGGGCGGAACACGGCCAATAAGATGGGGTTGCCGCGCGAGCAGATGATCGTCTGGGATCCCTTCCTGCCGAACGGAGGGAACAGCGCCGAGGCGATCCGGAAGGCGCGGCTGATTCTCTGGAAGGGCCACTGCAGCGTGCATCAGATATTCCAGCCCGCGCATGTGGACTATTTCCGCAAGCAGCACCGGGATATCAAGGTCATTGTGCATCCGGAATGCCACGAAGACGTCGTCAATAAAGCCGATGCCGTCGGCTCGACGGAGTTTATCATTCGCACGGTCACCGCAGCTCCGGCCGGCACGGCCTGGGCAGTCGGCACGGAATTGAATCTGGTCAACCGGCTGAAGAAAGAACAGACGGATAAGCGGGTCTTCTTCCTCTCCTCCACGGTCTGCCAGTGCGCCACCATGTTCCGCATTGATGCGTCTCACCTCTGCTGGGCAATGGAAAACCTTGCCGACGGCCACGTCGTCAACCACATCGTCGTGCCAGACGATGACAAGCGGTGGGCCAAAGTTGCGCTCGATCGTATGATGGCGATTAGTTGATCCAGCGCCGCGCTCCAGGAATCATCCGACAGTCTCGGCATGGACTATAAAGCGACCCTCAATCTACCCAAAACCGACTTCCCGATGAAGGCGAACCTGCCGCAGCGGGAACCGGAGATGCTTGCCCGCTGGGAGCAGGAACGCCTCTACGAACGCATTCAGGAGCAGGGGAAAAACAGTAAGCGCCCGCTCTTTGTTTTGCACGACGGGCCGCCCTATGCGAACGGCCGCATTCACATCGGCCACGCGCTGAATAAAATTCTCAAAGACATCATCATCAAATCGAAGACGATGGCCGGTTTCCATGTGCCCTACGTGCCGGGATGGGACTGTCATGGGCTGCCGATCGAACACCAAGTATTGAAGGAACTTGGAGACAAGAAAAAAGACCTCGATGCGTCGGCGATCCGGAAACTCTGCCGCGACTACGCGGAGAAGTACATGACTATTCAACGCGACGAGTTCAAGCGGTTGGGCATACTCGGCGATTGGGAACATCCCTATCTCACGATGAACCACTCCTATGAAGCGACGATCCTGCGCGAGTTCGGAAAGTTTGTGGCCAAGGGCGGTGTCTACAAAGGCCTCAAGCCGGTGCTCTGGTGTACGCACGACCAGACAGCATTAGCCGAAGCCGAGGTTGAGTACGAAGACCACACCTCGCCGTCAATCTATGTGAAATTTCCGTTCGTTGATGCGCCGGCGCGTCTTGCGGATCAATTCGGCATCAAGCTGGCCGGTATAAAGTCCGTGGCGGTGGTGATTTGGACGACGACCCCCTGGACCCTCCCGGCAAACCAGGCGGTTTGTCTTCATCCCGAGCATGACTATGCTTTCGTGAAAGTCGGCGATGAGGCCTATGTTCTAGCCAAGCCGCTGGTGGACAGTGTCGTCAAGGCCTGCGTGCTGTCGGACCATTCAATCCTTGGAATCAAGAAGGGGCGGGAGTTTCACAAGCTCGGAACCAGACGCCCGCTGTCGGAAGGGACATCCCCGGTGCTCCTCGGAGATTTTGTCACGTTAGAACAGGGTACCGGCTGTGTCCACATCGCGCCAGGACACGGCATGGAAGACTACGTGCTGGCGTTGGAACACAATGCGTCCGTGCCGAAGGGGGAGCAGTTGGAAGTGCTGGCTCCGCTGGACGATGCGGGGCGGTTTACCGATCGCGTGAAGGATTTTTCAGGCCAGCATGTCTTCAAGGCCAACCCTCTGATTGTCGAAGCGTTGAAGAGCAAGGGGCTGTTGCTTGGCCACGGGAGTCTTGGCCACTCCTATCCCCATTGCTGGCGCTGCAAACAACCAGTGATCTTCCGTGCGACGGAGCAGTGGTTTGTTTCGATGCAGACGAACGATCTACGAAAGAAGACACTTAAATCGATTGACGAACAGGTAAAGTGGATTCCGACTTGGGGACGGGATCGGATTTTCGGCATGATTGAGAATAGGCCGGATTGGTGCCTGTCGCGCCAGCGGGTCTGGGGCGTGCCAATTCCTGGGTTCACGTGCAAAGCCTGCAAGAAGGTTCTGGCCGATCCGAATGTCATCGAGCACGTGGCAACGCTGGTCGAGAAGCAGGGCGCCGATGTCTGGTTTCAGAAATCGGCAGGTGAGCTAATGCCGGGCGGCACGGTCTGCGCATGCGGCGGCAAGGAGTTTGAGAACGAGCGGGACATTCTGGATGTTTGGTTCGAGTCCGGCGTGAGTTTTGCCGCTGTGCTCAAGCCGCAGGGATGGTGGCCGGCTGGCCTGTACCTGGAAGGCTCGGACCAGCACCGTGGATGGTTTCACAGCGCGCTGCTGGCCGGCATGACGACGGACGGGAAGCCGCCCTACGATGCCGTTCTCACGCATGGCTTTGTGGTGGACGGGGCCGGCAAGAAGATGTCCAAGTCCGCCGGCAACGTGGTGGCGCCGCAGGATGTCATCAAGCAGTCCGGCGCGGAGATTCTCCGTCTCTGGGTGGCGGCGCAGGATTACCGGGAAGACCTTCGCATCTCGCCGGAGATTTTGAATCATCTCGTGGAGGCCTACCGGAAGATCCGCAATACCTGCCGATTTCTGCTGAGTAACCTCTATGACTTCGATCCGTCGGCGCACCGGGTGCCCTACGAGAAGCTACCTGAACTGGACCGCTGGGCGTTGTTGCGGCTGAGTGAGCTGATCCCGAAGGTTCGGACAGCCTATGACGCCTATGAGTTCCACACCATCTTCCATGCGTTGAACAACTTCTGTTCCGTGGACCTGAGTTCGGTTTACTTGGACATTCTCAAGGACCGCCTGTACACGTTTCACAAGGATGCGCACGAGCGGCGCAGCTCGCAAACGGTCCTGTTCGAGATTCTGGTCGCCTTGACGAAGCTCATGGCGCCGGTTCTGAGCTTCACAGCGGACGAGATGTGGCGCATGTTGCCGGAAGCGGCGCGCAAAGAAGCCAGCGTGCATCTGGCCTCGTTCCCAGAGACTGATCGAAAGTGGGCGGATGAAAAGCTCGCGCAGCGATGGGAAAGACTGCTGGAGATCAGAACGACCGTCCAGGCTTCGCTCGAAGCCCAGCGGCGGGACAAGGTGATTGGTTCAGCTTTGGAGGCCAAGGTTGTCTTGAAAGTGGATGGCACGCTCCAGGAATTTTTGAAGCCGTACGAAGCCGATCTTCCTGCATTATTCATCGTGTCGCAAGTTGCGCTGGAGCGCGGGACGCAGGAAGGTTGTTCGGTGGAGATCCAGAGAGCGGAAGGCGGTAAATGCGAGCGCTGCTGGAACTATCGGTCGGCGGTCGGGACCTTTAAGGACCATCCAACTTTGTGTGACCGGTGCGTGGAGGCGATCCGGTGAAGAACCCGGCCGCCAGATACGTGCTGTTGGCGCTGGTCAGCGCGATTACGGTCCTGCTCGACCAGGCGACGAAGCTGCAAATCGTGCAGAGCATGCGACTGCACGAGTCCATTCCCGTGGTGCCGGATTTCTTCAGCATCACCTATATCCGGAATCCCGGCGCGGCGTTCGGCATCATGGCTTCCAGCAGCAACGGCTTCCGCCTGGTGTTCTTCGGGCTCACCTCGATCTTTGCGTTGGTCCTGTTGGGAACAATTTTATATCGCTTGAAATCCGACGACTGGGGCGGGCAGTTGAGCGTTGCGGCCGTCTTTGGCGGGGCGATCGGCAATTTGCTGGATCGGGTGCGGTTCGGTGAAGTGATCGACTTCCTGGACGTCTACGTGGGCGCCTACCACTGGCCGGCCTTCAACGTGGCCGATGCGGCCATCAGCATCGGCGTCTGCTTCCTGGCCTTCCACCTGGCCTTTGACAAGCCTGAGCCGGAACCGGCTCTTCAGCAAAATCAATCAAACTAGAAGCGTGTCAGGCGGGGAGGGGCAGGATGAATCCGCCCTGTTCCCGGAACTGTTGTTGTTGCTCGGCGGAGAACATCGCCAGCGGCTCGCTGTGGCAGAACTGGCATTCCTTCGTGGTGATCCCCGCGCCGGCTTCGCCGAGGCAGGCGAGATGGGTCTTGGCAAGCTTGAGTGCGGTGGCTTCATCGGTTGTCATGACGTCGAAATGAATGGTGCCGTTCTTCCCTTTCACCCACGTATCGTAGACATGCACCGTGTCCGAAGCCGACATCGTTCTTCTCTCTGTTAAGGAAATAACCACAAGACCAGAATGCCCATCGCGATTCGGTAATAGGCAAATACGAACAGACTGTGCCGCTTGACGAAATTGAGGAACCCCGCGATCACCGCCCAGGCGACTAGAAAGGCCACGATCATCCCCAGCCCCAGGGCCAACAGGTCCTGCGTCGAGAACACAGCGGCGGATTTAACCAGTTTGTAGCCGGTGGCGGCGATGAGCGTCGGCAGTGCCAGAAAGAATGAGTATTCCGTCGCGGTTTTGCGGTCCATGCCGGCCAGCAGAGCGCCGATGATGGTGGCGCCGGAACGGGACGTGCCTGGGATGAGCGCCACGCACTGAGCCACGCCGACCCACCAGGCCGTCTTCACGCCAACCTGCTCCAATTGGGTCATGCGAGCCTCTTGCGGCCTCGCTTCCACGGCCATGATGATCAGTCCGCCGACAATCGACGCGATAGCCACGGTGCGCGGATTGAAGAGATGGGTTTCGATCCAGTGGTGGCTCAACAAGCCGATCACGGCGGCGGGGAGAAAGGCGATGAACAGGCCGATCAAAAACCACAAGTTTCTATGCTGCGCCATGGATTGAGTGAGGGCCGTCGTCCAGGAGCCTTGCGCGCAGAACGATCTGAGCGAGGCCTGTTCGGTTGCGGCTTGAGACAGGAAGGATGCCAGTTTGTCCCGTTCGTACACGATCACAGCCAGAATCGCGCCGAGCTGGATCGAAATTTCGACGTTGGCCGCAGCCTCGCCGGTAAACCCCAGCCAGTGGCCGACCAGAATGAGATGTCCGGTGGATGAGATCGGAAGGTACTCGGTGAGTCCCTCGACGATTCCCAGGATGATGGCCAGCTCTGGTCCCCAGGATTGCATGGGCGCGCATTTTCACAGAGTCATTTGGAACGAGTCAAGCCGCGCATGACGTGAGGCCTCCAAATCCGTGCCTCTATTGACAACGTACAGGGGATGCACTACACATCACACAGGCGCGTGAGTCTATTTTTTAAACTGATGATGGAGGGTTGGATGAGAAGCGGAATCATGATGGGCGTGTTGCTGCTGGCGTCGCTGGCAGCCGCCGGATGTGTCGGTTCCGGCAAGTATGAGCAGGCTGTCGCAGAGGCCGAAGAAGCCAAAAACAAGGCGGAGAGGGTGCAGCTTCAGAAGACCGCGTTGGAGCAGGAAGTCAAAAGTCTGCGGGATCAAAAGAACAAACTGACATCGGATCTTGAGTTGGCGTCATCCGAAAAGCAGCGACTGGAAGACAGCCTGGGCAAAGAGCGGGGCGGAACCAGCACGCGCGTCCGCGATCTGGAGCAGCGGACCCGGGATCTGGCCGCCAGGGGCCGGGCGCTTCAGCAAGAGCTGGATTCGATGAAGAAGCAAAACGAATCGCTGAAGCGCACTGTGACCCAATATCAAAAGGCGCTCAAGGAGCCACCGGCCTCGGTGCCGATGACTGCGCCGGTGCCGCCCAAGCCGCCTGCGATTCCCGTGGCGCCTGCGGCTGCTGCACCGGCCCCTGCCGCTCCTGCGGTCGCCGTGCCGCAAGCCAATCCGGTTCCGGCTGCGCCTGCTTCTGCAGCTCCGTAGGCAGGGTTGGCCCCCGTCAACGTCAATGCCGCGTCCGCGAACGATATGGTGCTGTTCCTGGGAATCACCAAGGAGGACGCCGACAAGGTGGTGGCGAGCCGGCCTTACACGGTCAAGCAAGAGATTGTCTTGAAGAACGCGCTGCCCAAAGCCAGGTTCGATGCGATCAAGGATCGGATCAGCACGCAGTAGCGGGCCGTGCCGTCGCGCCGGTTGATGCAACCGGAAGGACGGGAAGCACTCGCAGGCCATTCGTCATCCGACGGATGGCCTGTTGCGTTTAGGACGATTTGGCCGCACAATGAGTGCAGAGTTGCCGGCATGGATTGAAAGGACGCATGGGGCCAGCGGTGCGAAAAGCGGTGTGGATCATTGGTATTTTGACGGTGGGCGTCGCCATCGGGGGCTACGTGTTCTTCGGCGGCGAACGGAAGGTTCCCGTCCGTTACAAGACGGCGTCGGTGGAGCGGGGCTC
>Ga0247727_10016370_pt1 | contig 11983 bp, 6 predicted proteins | sample WisWelCaveWW1625_FD_202498 | JGI IMG/M metagenome (GOLD analysis project Ga0247727, IMG submission 202498) | Biofilm microbial communities from Wishing Well Cave, Virginia, United States - WW16-25 | ecosystem: Environmental > Aquatic > Deep subsurface > Groundwater > Cave microbial mat | place...
TGAAGAATCCGCGATCCATCGCGGACACGATTTTGCATGCCAGGCGACTGGTCGTACAATGAGTTTTCAGCGAACGGCGAACAGTGAGTTAACTGACTGTCTCACCCTTGGGGTCCACCCCAACCTGGGTCGGGCGTTGTCGCCGGAAGAGCAAGGCCGCTTGCTCGACGCGGTTGCCAAGCTGCGTTCGCCCGTGGCGCGGAGCGTCATTCCGCTGCTGATGCTCACCGGCATGAGGTCGGGTGAAGCAAAGTCCCTGCGATGGAGCCAGGTGAATCTGTTCGAGCGGACTATCACTGTGGGGCGTGCCAAGACGTCAAGCGGCACCGGCAGGGTGATCCCGATCAACGATGATCTGGCAAGCGTGCTGGCTTCACACCGGGCCTGGTTTGCGGAGCGCTTCGGGCAACCAGAGCCGGAACATTGTGTGTTCCCCTTCGGCTCACCCCAGCCGATCGCACCCGACCGACCAGTGACGGACATCAGTTCGGGTTGGGACTTGGCGCGCCGAGGAGCGGGTGTCTGTTGCCGGCTGCACGATCTTCGGCACAGTTCTGCACCCGGCTGGCCGAGGCCGGAGTTCCTGAGAGCACGATGCTCGCCCTCATGGGGCACATGAGCCGGGCTATGCTGGAGCGCTACAGCCACATTCGGATGGCGGCCAAGCGTGAGGCAGTGGCGGCGGTCACGCTGCGTCCCAGAACGCAGCTTTCAGAGGTAGTCCCTGTGAAAGTCCCTGTACTTGAGGAGCAAGCGCGAATCCAATGACTCGTAAGTGCCTGAAACAATTGGTGGGCCCTGTAGGATTCGAACCTACGGCCAACGGATTATGAGTCCGCTGCTCTAACCAGCCTGAGCTAAGGGCCCGTCACCGAGTTGCCGGCGCCGCTTCCTCCACTGTAGTGGAAACGGGAGTGAGTGGCAAGCGCTCAGGGCGCCAGGATTGATGTCGGCGCGTGGCACGGACGTCTCCCCTCAGGCGTTGTCGGGTTTTCTGGTCCCCTTGCCGTAGATGTGGACAACCTCTCCACTCTTCACTTGCTCAACGGCCTCTCGCAGTTCGACTGTCAACGGTAGATAAAACTCCACCTTGTTCTTGGGGACATGGACGATCACAAGACCGAAGCGCAGCTTCTTCAGGTTGTGCTCGTACGCCATTCCTTGATCGATAGTGACAACGACATCAAACCGGTCCTGGACCAAAGGCACCAGAATGTGATCCTTCAACTGATGCCAGCCCATCTCGAACCCGGTCCTTACCTCGTGCCCGGCGAAGAGGTCGACGACCCTCGGGTCAACGCACGCGTCTAGAAAGACGCGCATGAGAGCTGTTCAATGGTGAGGTCTTTGCTCAGTTCGAGAAAGGCATGGACCTGCTTACGCGGAAGGTAAGGGTAGACCGCCAGAAAACCATCAATGCTTTCTCCAGTCTCCAGGAAGTCGATCAGCGTCTGAACAGGTACCCGGGTACCCGTGAAGCACGGAGTGCCATGCATGATCTCCTTATCGATAGTGATCACACCGGCCAAGGCGGTCCTCTGTTCTGTGGTCACCCTACCCTAAGGGTAAGCTACTGCGGGCGGCTGGCGCAAGCAAGCGCTCAGGGCGCCAGCGCGAGCAGGCTGAAGCCCGGCCCCACCGTATTCTTTTTCACGCGGCAGCGATTAGCCGTGTGGTAGCGGTCCTGCTTCTCGCCTCGGCTCTGCCCTGCGGGGCAACCGTCCTCGGGATCGAGACGTTCGACCCCGATTACGGGGCAGATAGCCGTGGGCAGAAGTCTGGCCGGCCCGAGCGGCGGCGCGTACAGGTTCTCCCTGAACGGCCCGGACTAGCGGGCGGTCGGCACTGTGGTTTTTAGCGCCGTCAGAAGTTGAACCGCAGAACGAATTCGATCAGCCGGCCGCCGGGGTCGTTGGAGCCCGATACGGTGATGTCCCGGTAGGCGGCGCGAGTCTGGCCGAAGCTGGAATTGACCACCGCGGTATTGACCACGTTGCCGGCGCCTCCCAGCAGCAAGTTCGGCGCGTTAAGGGCGTTGAGCATTTGCATGCGGAACTCGATGTTCTTGCCCTCCCCAATGGCGGTCTTCTTCAGCACGGCCAGATCCCAGCGAGCCTGCCAGGGTCCGTATAGAAACACGCGGTAGCCGAGCTGGCCGGGGGTGGCCGGCGGGCCGATGTACGGGGCTTTGGGATCCAGATCGCGGAGGCTCTTGCCGCCCACCTCGAACGCCGCCAGGCTGTTGTCGATGAGCGACTGCGGCAGAACGTAAACGATTCGGTTGGGCTCCTTGCGGATCCGCATCATCTCCTGGAGCTGTTTCACGGTCAGGTTGTGCAGAATGACGCCGCTGTCGGCGGTGTCGTCCTGGCCGCTGGCGGAATTGTAGGTCTGCCGGCCGCTGCGCAGGTACTCCGGCGAACCGGACTGCATCCGGGAGACGCCGGCGAGCTCCCATCCTTCCAGCGCCTTGCGCATGAACAAGCTCTGGTAGCCGGAGAGATAACGCCGCCGGGGCCCGAAGGGCAGCTCGTAAATCCAGTTCAGCTTGAAGCCGTGGCGGATGTCCCAGGGCGAGGGGCCCTTGTCCAGCGTCGTCGAGCGGAAGGTGGTGGGCTGGTCGAAAACCGCCGAGCTGTTGGCGACGACGTTGGAGAGCGATTTGGACCAGGCGTAGCTGCCCTGCAGCAAGAGGCCCGAGGACATGCGGCGGCGCACCTCGGCCTGGAACGCGTTGTAGGTCGAAGCGCCGCCGTTGCGGATGATGAAAGAGCCGCCGCCGAGCACGGTCGGGTTGACGACGAAGAAGTTGCGCGGATACCCGGCGGTCGCCAGGCGGCCCATGCGGGCGGCGTCGAAGGCGATCGAGTTGGCCAAAGCGCCGGCCAGGCCCCGCTCGAGCGTCGTGGCCGTATTGGTGTCGCTGACGAACCCCAGAGCGGTGGAGATGATGGGGATGTTGCGCTGGCCGGCCAGTCCCTGGTTGCCGAAGCTCGTGCTGGCGGGATCGACCCGCTTGGCAATGGCCAGGTTGTTGGCCGCGATGTTGAACTCGTCGAGGAAGCCGTTTTCGAAAATGTTGACCTCGTTGAGGTTGGACTGCCGCCACAAGCCGACGCCGTGGTTGCCCACATAGCGCAGGTCGAGCACCGTGCTGTTGGCCAGCTCGCGCTGGAAGCTGAGGGTCCAGGACTGCACGTAGCCCATGCGCAGGTTGGGGTCGAAGTCGTTGACGCCGTTGCCGGCCAGGACGGGGATCGGATAGCTGGGGCGCTCGGGAACGTGGCGGGCGGGGAGAGCCGTGTCGCGGAACCAGACGCTGCCCGGCGCGCCGAATTCGGCGGGGAAGTTGCCGGGGTTGATGGTCGTCGAGACGGTGCGTCCTTGGTTGGAGCCCCAGATGCTGATGAAGGTGTCCATGCCCTCGCGAATGGTGGCGATCGAATAACCGCCGCGCAGCACCGAGCGGCCGCCGGCGCCGAGGAGCCATTTCAGGGGCCGGTTCTCCGCGCCCGGCAGGGTCCAGGCGAATCCCGTGGAAGGATTGAAGTGCCGCTTGTAGGTGTGGAAGGCACCCTGGCTGCTCTCCACCGGGAAAAACTGCGGCTCCCTCCCCTGCAGCACGCCGGGCAGGAACAGATTGCCGACGCCGGAGACGCCGTAGAGACCTTCGATGCCGACGCGCGTATAGGTCTCGTTCAGGTTGACGAACGGCAACTGGAGGTCCCAGCGCAAGCCGTAGTTGAAGGTGAAGCCGGGGCGAACCCGCCAGGAGTCCTGGAAGTAGGTGGCGAACTCGCGCTGGCGGTTGCGGTCGGTGGCGGCGAAGGGGCCGTAGGTCTTGGTCTTCTCGTCGAGCGAGACGGAGCGGCCGATAGTGGAAACACGCCCGGTCAGCAGGGCGTAATGCGCCGCGGCGTCGCTGCGGTTGGCCGCCGTGCTGTTCGGAAAATTGGCGGCGGTGAACAAGGAGGTATTGCCGGTGTTGGCCGGGTCGTTGGCGGCCATGGAGAAGGTGATGGTGGGGACGGTTTGCAGGCCGATGGACTGCTGCCAGCTATAGACGTTCGTAAAGGTTCCGCCGAAGTTGAGCAGGTGGCTGTCGCGGGACCAGGTGAGGTTGGCGTTGCCGGTCCAAACCGGGGTATGGCGGCGGGACTGGGTGCGGCGATTATACGGGCTGGTGGTGTAGTTGAACACCGGAGCGTAGCCGCGCCAGCGGGCGAACAAGGGGGGCGTGATCTGCTCGCTGAACAACACGCTGCCGCCGCCGCCCATCCCGAACCGGACCTCGCTGGTGAGCCGCGGGCTGAGTGTGGAGCGCAGCGCGGTCACCGCCGAGAACACGTTGCGGCGGATGCCCCCCGAGTCGGGGCTGCCCAGCACCGTCCCTGTGCCGGGATAGATGGGCAGCACAGTGTTAACCGCATCGGGGTTCGAATTGTAGTACTGAAAGTTATAGACGAACTCCAGGTGGTGCTTGTCGGTCAGGTTGGCGTCCAGGCGCACGGTGGGGAAGCGCCGGACGTTGCTACCGGGAGTCTGGAAATTGAAGTTCATCCGGTTGTAGTCGGTGTCGGTGGGAACACGGCTGCGCAGGGATCCGGCGCGGGCGACGAGGCCGTCGATCTCCGCCAACGTCGAGGCGACCAGCGGATCCGGCGTGGTCGGAAACTGCCGGACGGTGCCGGGAAGCACAGTGTTGCGGGCGGCCGCCAGGGCGTACACATCCACGCTGCGCGGCTGGCCGGAGACAGTGTCCCGCCAGGTGAACAGCCCGCGGCGGGCGTCCGCCGTCAGCACCGTCTGGATGGGCGAGCCGTAGGTCTGCGGCAGATGAAACTCCTCGTGGCTGGCGAAGAAGAAGACGCGGTCCTTGAGGATGGGCCCGCCCAGACGGCCACCGAACTGGTTGAGCACGATGCGGTCGCGGGGCAGGCCGTCCTGGTTGTTGAAGTAGTAGTTGGCGTTGAAGGCCGTGTTGCGGTGCTGCCACAGCAGGCCGCCGTGGAACTGGTTGGTCCCCGAGCGGGTCACAAACTTGACCTGGGCGGCGCCCTCGCCGGCGCTGTCGGCGCTGGGGTTGGCGGTGGAAACCGTGACCTCTTCGATGGCGTCCGACTTGGGCTGGATGGAGGCGAAGAAGCCGTCGGAGCTCTTCAACAGGTTGTCCTGGATGTTGATCCCGTCCAGGGTCACGTTCATGCTCCCTTTGGGCAGGCCGTTGATGGAGGAGGTGCGCGGCGTACCGGGCGTCTGGGTTCCGGGCAGGAACAGGACCAACTCCAGGGCGTTGCGGGTGGTGAAGGGCAGCTCGTTGATCTGCCTTCCGGTCAGGGTGGAGCTGACGGTCGATGTGGAGGTTTGCAGGATCTCGGCGCCGGTCGAGACCTCGACGGTTTCGGCGACCGCGCCGATCTCCAGGGTGACGTTGACGGCGGCGGGAGTGGCGGCGTCAATCTGAACGTCGCCCACCACGGCGGTCCGAAAGCCCGGCGCGTTGACGTTAACGCGATAGGTGGCGGTCGGCAGCGAGGGGATGGCCCACTCGCCGCGCTCGCTGGTGGCGGTATGAAAGCTGCGGCCCGTTTGCTGGTGGGTCACGCTGACCACAGCGCCAGGTACGGCCGACCCTTGCGGATCCAAGACCGTGCCCGACAGCCGCCCCGAAGTGACCTGAGCAAGCGCCGAGGTCCAACCGGCCGCCGCCATGACCAGCACGCACAGATGTCTCATTGTCCCCCCCTGCCAAAGAAGCTGCCTTGATTGTAGGGCCTGGGGAGGGCAGTGGTCAAGAGTTTGAGTTACAGCAACTCCTCCCGGCCCCGCTTCTCCAGCGCCTTCACCACCTCGCCGACCTGCTGGGCGCGGTCCCGGCGGACGACCAGGAGCGCATCCGGAGTGTCAACCACGATGAGATCCTCGACGCCCACCAGCGCGGTGAGCTTGCCCGGGGCGTCGACGTAGTTGCCGGCCGAGTCGTGAAACACCGTTTCGCTGCGGGCGACGTTGCCCAGCCGGCCGCGGCGCAGCAAATCATAGACCGCGTTCCAGCTCCCGACGTCGTTCCAACCCAGCTCCGGACAGGGGAAGCCTACTATGTTGGCGGCCCCCTCGAGCACGGCATAATCGATGGAGATGTTGTCGCAGCGCCGGTAATGGGCGCTGAGCGAGGCGGCGAAGCCGGGGCTGGCCGGATCGGGCTGGATAGCGTCCAGCGCGGCGGCCGTCTTGGGCAGGTGCTGGCGCAAAGCTCGCTCGATCGCCGAGGCTCGCCACACGAACATCCCGCTGTTCCAATAGAAGTTTCCGCTGCGCAGGAAGCGGCGGGCGGTGGCGGCGTCCGGCTTCTCGCAGAAGCGGCGGACGGGCGCGGGCCGGCCCGGCGAGCTGGAGGGGGGGAGCTCGAGGTAGCCGTATCCTGTCTCGGCCCAGCGGGGCCGGATGCCCAGCACCACCAGACTGCCCGCCGCCGTCCGGCAGGCGCCGCGCAGCACGCGCAGAAACGGCCGCGGGCGGGAGATGACGTGGTCGGCTGGGAACACGCCCATCACCGCCTCCGGGTCCCGGTCGAGCAGGATCCGCGCGGCGAGGCCGATGCAAGGGGCCGTATTCCGCTGCGCCGGCTCGGCAATCACCTGATTCGCCTGAACCTCGGGAAGCTGCCGCGCAATTTCCTCCTGCAGATAAGCATTAGTGATGATCAGGAAGCGATCGGGGGGGACGACGGGAAGCAGGCGCTCGAAAGTCTGCCGGATCAGCGAGGCCGGGCCCAGCACCGGAAGCACCTGCTTGGCGCGCGAGCGCCGGCTGCGCGGCCAGAAGCGCGTCCCACGGCCCCCGGCCATGATCAGGGCGTGGAAATGGGGCAGCGGCTCCGGCACTACGGTTCCAGCCGGTAGCCGTGAATCAGTTGAAAGGTCCGGCGCCACCGCGTCTTGGGGAAGAAGTTCACCGCCAGGTCCTTGGCGTGATCCAGGCCGATCATGGGGGTCTGCAGTCTCTCGGTCGGCGCGTCGTAGGACCAATAGATGAGCAGCGGCTTGCCCACGATGTTCTCCCGGGGCACGAATCCCCAGTAGCGGCTGTCCAGCGACAGATCGCGGTTGTCTCCCATGGCGAAATAGTGGTCGGCCGGCACCACGACTTCGCCGTTGACCACCTGATTGGTCAACATGTCCATTCCCGGTTTGAAGATGGAGGTATTGGGGGCCGACGGGAAATTGTCCCGGTAGGAATCGATGTACTCGGTCTTGTGATACTTGTACGGCTCCAGGACCTCCTTTCCGTTCAAGTAGAGCTGCTTGTTGCGGAGGCGGAGCCGGTCGCCGGGAATCCCGATGACGCGCTTGACGAAGGTCTGGCGGGTGTCGACGGGATACCGGAAGACGATGATGTCGCCGCGCTGGATGGGAGTGTAGGGGAGCAGGCGGCTCATCACGCTTCCGGCCGGGGCGTAGGCCAGCTTGTCCACGATCAGGTGGTCCCCGATGAGCAGGGAGTCCTCCATCGAGCCGGTGGGGATGACGAAGGCCTGCATCAGGGTGGTGGTCCCGAACAGCAGCAGCAGGATGGTGACGGTCCACTCGGCGATGACGCCGCGGGGCGGCTCGGGTTGGACCAGCGCTTCGGCGGCGGCTTCCACCACGGTTTCGACCAGGGGACTCTGTATGTTTTTCACGGCGCCTCTATTGTAGCTGATCGGCGACCGAATCGCTGGAGCAACTCGCCCGCCGACCTGCCGAAAGAACTATAATGAAGGTCAGATATCGATGGAGACAGTCACCATAGAATCGATTCCGATCGTAGTGGGACGAGAGTAGGATGGCCGTTGGTGGGCCGACATCGGGTCCATGCCGGGTGTGATGGCGTATGGCGCGACCCGCGAGTCAGCGATTGCCGCCGTGCGGGCACTGGCCTTGCGCGTTGCCGCCGACTGCATTGATCACGGGGAGGAAGTTCCCGCGCCCTTTGCGAAAGTCTTCTCGGTAGCATGAGCCGCTGGCGGTCGGTCAAGGCCAAGCAACCCCTGGCGGCGTTGCCCCGGATCGGATGGACGGTGGCTTGGCAGACTGGGTCCCACCGTCGACTGAAGCGCGCAACTACCACGTCAGCCGCAGCGTCAACTGCAGGTTGCGCGGGCCGCTGGCGGAGTTCCGCAGGCTGATGATGCCGCTGGTCGAGTCCGGCTGGTTCAGCCCCGGCATGTTCAGCACATTGAAGAAGTCGGCGTTGAAGCGCAGCGTGAACTGCTCGTTGAGGCGGGTGCTCTTGAACAGCGAGGCATCCAGGCCCCAACTCCGCGGGCCCGGCAGAAGCTGGTTGCGCCAGGGATGGAGATTGGTGTCCAGGCCGACGCGCTCGTCTCTGCCGTTGTTGAGCCGTACCAGCACGCTGTTGGTGTCCCAGAACGGGTCGTTGGGCACGCCGGGCTGGCCGGCGTTGGCCGGAATGGGATTCACCGGGCGGTGCGACGGCCGGTAGTTGGACGGCACCCCCATCACGCCGTTGGGACGGCCCGTGCGGGGATCGACGCTGTTGATGCGGTTGGCGGAAATGTATCCGTTGTGCCAGAGGAAGCCTTGGAAGCACGTGCCACTGCGGCAGTCCTCGATGGGGTACTTCTTGCCGTACATCTCGATCGGCCCCCGCTCGCCCCAGTTGTCCGTCGGCAGCGTCCAGTAGTTGCTGCGGACAGTGCCGGCCCCGGCGATCTGCCAGCCGCCGATGATGCGGTCGAGGAAGCCGCCGGCGCTGCGGGCGAGGCGCTGGCCGCGCCCGAAGGGCAGGTCCACGATCCAGTTCCAGCGCGCCCGGTGCTTGGGGATGGCCGGGTCGCGGCGATAGTTCACCAGGCGGTTGCGGGCCTCGATGTCGGCCGGCACCGCGTCCTTGAGGTAGATGTTGGTCTCCGGCATGAAATCGTCCTCCCAGCCGTTGCCGCCGGCGCGGAAGGCGTTGCTCATCACGTAGAAGAACTGGAAGCCATAGCCGCGCGAATAGCGCCTCTCCACCTCGAGCTGCAGGCCGTTGTAGTTGGACCAGCCGGTCTTGCGATAGGCCTCGATGTTGCCAAAGGGCTCGGTGGGGAGGTTGCGGCGGGCGACGGGCGCGAACTCGCCAGTGGGGATCGGCAGCCCGGTGTTGACGTACCAGACGTAGTTATTGGGCGCCTCATTGAAGGTATAGAACTGCTCCATGCGGCTGCCGTGGGTGCCGACGTAGCCGGCGCGGACCAGCATGTTGTCGAAGATTTCCCGCTCCACGGTGAGGTTCCACTCGTGGGCCCGCGAGGTGGGCTGCTCCGGCTCGAAGTAGCTGGTCAGGAACGACCCGCGCGTCACCTGGCCGAGTGTGTTGGTGTTGAGCACGTCGCGGCTGTTGACGCCGGCGATCACCGTGGGAACCGAGCGCAGCATGTAATTCTGCAGCCCGTCGGGGCTTTGCGCCGCGGCGTTGTAATTCTGGGTGAAGCGGGCGTTCATCGGCGCGTTCTGCCGCATGCGGGCGTTGAAGGTGCGCAGCGGGATGGGGAAGGCGAAAAGCGAGTAGCCGCCGCGCAGGACCGTGGAGCGGCGGCCGGAGCTGAGGCGGTAAGCAAAGCCGGCGCGGGGCCCGAAGTCCCAGGGGTTGGAGTAGATCAGCGTGTCGGGCAGGCCCGCCTCGGCGGGGGTGATGAACTTGACGCCGAGGCTGGTGAATTGCCTTGCAATGGCCGGCGTGGTGACGCCCAGCGCGATCTGATCGTCCAGGGTCCGGCCGTTGATGATGGAGCGGGTTTTCGGGTCGTAGCCGGTCAGCACGTTGTTGCCTTCGCGGATCGCCGGGTAGAACTCCCAGCGCACGCCGAGGTTCAGGGTCAGCCGCGAGTTGAGCTTAAAATTGTCCTGGAAGTACCCGGCATACTCGCGCGCGGTCATGTTGTACCACTTGCGCACGAACTGGGCCGAATAGGATCCCATCAAGCCCAGAAACAGGCTGGCCGACTCGTGGCCCGCTCGGGGCAGAGCGCCGTAGGCCGATCCAGTCGAGGGATCGTGCAGGGCGGTGCCCAGAGTCGAGAAGCTGTGGCTGCCTTGCACCTGCTGCTGGTCGGGCAGCACCCGCAGCCGCTCGTGACGGAAGCGGGCGCCGAACTGCAGGTCGTGCCGCCCGGAGATCTTGGTGAAGTTCTGATCCACGCTGACCACCTGCGTGATGTTGTTGCGCTTGTTGTCGGCGTAGGAGTAGACCATGCCGAAGCCGGTGCTGCTGAAGTTGGGCAGCCCGGTCTCCTGGAACGGGTTGGGCATGCCCAGCCGGTCGGCGTGGTTGAGGTGGTTTGTCCCGACGTAGATGAACAGGTCCTCGTTGGAGCCGGAAGCCAGGGTTTCGCCGAAGAAGGTCGGCGAGAAGGTGTGGGTCCAGGAGACGACCGCGCTGTCGTCGCGCACCGGGCGGAAGGTCACGTTGCCGGCCTCGTCGAGCATGACCGGGGAGCCGCTGGCCCCGGAGCGGCTCTTCGCCCAGCGGTTGCCGTGGCTGAAGCGTCCGAAGAGCTGGTTGCGGTCCGAGAGCCGATGATCGACGCGGACGGTCTCGGTGTGGTCCAGCCGGTTGGAGATCGCCGGCGCGAAGTAGTTGGCCGTCACCAGGGGATTCACGCTCGGGTGGGTGGGATCCGGGGTGACGCTGTAGAAGTAGGTCGCTAGCGGGCTGCGGCGGCTGAGGGGGAGCTGGTTGTTGGCGAACGGCCGGCGGGTCCAGAAACGCCGGCCCTGGGCGTCAACCGTTTCCTGGGTGCTCCAAGGGTCGTAGAGCTGGATGAACTGCCCGGCGGAATTCACCAGTCCGCTGAAATCGCCCTGCCGCATGGCCAGGGTCGGCATGGTGGTGCTGGTGGTGCCGGAGGAGAGGTTGCGGTAGGCCTCGTAGGCGACAAAGAAGAAGGTCCGGTTGCGGCCGTTGTAGAGCTTCGGGAGGTAGACCGGGGCCCCGACGGAGGCGCCGAACTCGTTGCGCACCAGGTGGGGCGGCTTGTCGTAGAAGTCCTGACGGGCGCGGGCCAGCCCGATGGCGTTGTTGCGGTGCGTCTCGAAGACGGCGCCGTGGATGTTGTTGGCGCCGCTCTTGGTGTGGAGGATCGTGGTGGCCGGGCGGTTCATCTTGGCCGAGGAGTTGTTGGTCTCCACGCGAAACTCCTCGATGGTGTCCAGTCCCGGGGGACGGCCGGAAAACTCGCCGGTGTCCCGGTTGGTCAGCACGGCGCCGTCCTGCAAGAATTCCATGGAGGTCGGCCGCAAACCGTAGACGCGCGGGCTGCCCGAGGAGCCCTCCAGGCCCGGCGTTCCGTTGAAGACGATGCTCTGGATGAAACGGCCGTTGAGCGGCAACTGGTCGATGCGGGCGCGCTCGACCACAGTGCCCAGGGTGGCGCTGGTGGTCGTCACCAGCGGCGTGACGTCGCCGACGACGGTCACCTCGGTCACGGTCGCGCCGACCTTCAGCTCGGCCTCGACCACGGCGGTCTGGCCGACCTGCAGCAGCAGTTCTCCCTGCCAGGCTTGCATCCCGGCGGCCTGCACCTGGATCCGGTACTGGCCTGGATGGAGCGCGGGAAACAGATAGAAGCCAACCTCGTTGGCGACCGTCTCGTGCTGCTGCTCGGTCTTGGTATGGACAACGTTCACGCGGGCGCCGGCGAGCACCGCCCCTGTGGCGTCCCGGATCGTACCCTGGATAGCGCCGGTCCCGGTCTGCGCGGCGGCCAGACCGGCCAGAACCAGCAAGAGCATCCCCAGTCGAAAAGCGCGAGCGAACATAAAGCACCTCCTGGCAGCCTATTGTATACCCTCCGGCGGAAAAACGGTAATTCAGCCGGGCGGGGCTTGGCGGGGCCATCCGGTGTCGCCGCAAAATGAGAAGTTCCTATTTGAGCAAAGTAGAAAGTTCCTCTTGACAGGCCCCACCATAGGGGGATGACAGAGGAACGAATCGAAATGAC
>Ga0247727_10016371_pt1 | contig 11983 bp, 8 predicted proteins | sample WisWelCaveWW1625_FD_202498 | JGI IMG/M metagenome (GOLD analysis project Ga0247727, IMG submission 202498) | Biofilm microbial communities from Wishing Well Cave, Virginia, United States - WW16-25 | ecosystem: Environmental > Aquatic > Deep subsurface > Groundwater > Cave microbial mat | place...
CTCTCCAGCCGGTCTCATCCATCCCGTTCACAAAGCTCTGCCGAGCCGCCGCCAGTAGACCGTCGTACGTGGAGCACATTGGCCCCGCCAAGCGCGCCAGGGCCCGGCACCAAACCGGCCCGGCTCACTCGCAGCCGGTAGCCCAACTCCAGTACCTGTTGGGTATGCCTCAGGACAGGCCCATCCGCTTGTTCAACTCCGCCGCCAGGCTCAAGGCTTCCGGCCCCACTTACACTCCGCCCACCCCCACGGCATCGGAAGTCTGCAGCTGGTGTCGACCCTGCACCCGTGCCCGCAGTCCGGGCAGAGGCCGGTCGACTTTCAGGGGGTTCTCAGGATGGTAAACAAATATTCGTACCGGTACTTCGGTACCAGAGGCTTTTGGTTCTTGACACGCCGCGATCTTGGCACGTAGAATCTGTGAGTTCCCTGCGTACCGAAAACGGAGTATTGAATCCCGTTTCGTGATTGCGCGTGACTCCGTGTGTTCTGTAAGCGCGGAGGCACTCTGGATCGGGCAGGAGGGGTTTGTCCAGCGGCTGGTTTGACAAGAGCGGGCTGTCCTTGCGGCGTGGGATAGCTTCGCATACTGTTGCGATTCGCAACCGTTGGCATGCCCGCGTCTGAGTGAGGTTGCTAGAAATTTGGGCGCCGGTGAGTGACACCCCACCGTTCCGCCACTGAGAAGGGATGTTCTCAGAGCATGCCATACAATAAGACCCTTAAACCGCCAGATGTCATCTTTTCGCCGTCGTCGTTCACGGCGCGCCCGCGCGGGAGTTTCACGAGGCCCGAAGTTCGGGGAAAGTTTCTCTATCTCGGCGAAGAGAAGTTTTTCGTGCGAGGCGTGACCTACGGCGCCTTCGCTCCGAACAGCAGCGGGGAACAGTTTCCGGAGCCCGAAGACGTGGCGAAGGACTTCTCCCTCATGCGCGCTGCCGGGATTAACGCCTTTCTCACCTACACGGTTCCGCCGGTCTGGCTGTTGGATCAGGCTCAGGAGCACGGCCTGCGGGGGATCATCGTGACGCCGTGGATGGGCTACGTCTGCTTTCTGGAAGAGGCCGGAACCAGGAAGCAGATTATGCGCGAGGTTCGCGACGGAGTGGCGGCGTGCCGGTGTCATCCGGCGGTGCTGATGTATTGCGTGGGAAAAGAGCTGCCGCCTCCGATCGTGCACTGGCACGGCCGGCGGAAGGTGCAGGGCTTCCTGGAAGACCTCTACAAGGTCGCGAAAGACCAGGACCCGGAGAGCCTGGTGACGTACACCAACTTTCCCACCACCGAATACCTGGAGCTGCCCTTCGTCGACGTCTATACGTTTAACGTCTACCTGCACAACCGGCCGGATTTCTGCGCCTACCTTTCCCGGCTGCAACATTTGGCCGGGGAGCTTCCTTTCGTGCTGACCGAGTTCGGCAAGTGCAGCTTCCGCCACGGCCGGGAGGGTCAGGCCGCGTTCCTGGACTGGCAGATCGAAGAAATCTTCGACCACGGCGCCGCCGGTGCGGTGATCTTCAGTTGGACCGACCCGTTTTTTCAGGACAACTGCCTGGTCGAGGAGTGGGGCTTCGGGTTGGTGGATGCCCAGCGGAGACCGAAGCCGTCCTTTGAGGCAGCCCAGCGGCGCTTTACCAGCGGCGTCCCGTTTTCGCCGGACCGAAAGTGGCCGCGAGCCTCCGTCGTGGTAGCCGCGCACAACGCGGCCCGGACGCTGGAGGACTGTCTCAGCTCGCTCCTAAAGCTCGATTACCCGGACTACGAGGTCATCGTGGTCAACGACGGATCGACAGACCAGACCGAAGAAATCATGCACCGGTTTCCCTTTGTGGGAATTACCACGCGTAACCAGGGGGTCAGTGCGGCCCGCAACGAGGGCCTGCGGGCAGCCACCGGCGAGATCGTGGCCTATATCGACTCGGACGCCAACGCCGACCCGGATTGGCTCCGCTATCTGGCCACGACCTACATGAAATTTCCGGTGGCCGGAGTCGGGGGCCCCAACCTGGTTCCGCCCGAGGATAACTGGATCGCCAAATGCGTCTACCGCTCGCCCGGGGGGCCTACGCAGGTCATGTTCGACGACCTGTACGCCGAGCACATTCCTGGGTGCAATATGTCGTTCCTCAAATCGGCCCTGGATTCCATAGGGGGGTTCGATCCCATCTTTAGGGCGGCCGCTGATGATGTGGACATCTGCTGGCGCCTGATGGACAACGGTTACAACATAGGTTTCAGCCCCTCGGCAGTGGTCTGGCACCACCGGCGGCCCAGTGTAAAGGGTTACTGGGACCAGCAGGTCGGTTACGGGATTTCGGAATCGATTCTGGAGCGTAAGACACCCAACAGGTTCAATCCGTGGGGCCACACCTTCTGGGCCGGCCGGATCTATGCACCCTATCCGTTCTTCCGTCTGTTTTCCCGGCCCCTCATTTATCACGGGCTGTGGGGCTCAGCTCCGTTTCAGTCCATGTACGACCCCGGAGGCGGAAACTTTCTGACGTTTCTGCCGCGGGCCATGGAGTGGCATGTAGCGCTGGTGGCGCTGACGGTGCTGGGGCTGTTTTTCCCGTGGGTTTTTGCCGTGGTCGGGCTGGGGCTGGCGTACACGACGGGATACTGCGTCTACTGCGCCGCTCAAGCCAGGCTGGACGGCCTGGTAGCCGCCAACGGCCCGGTCAACTGGACCGAGCGGCTGCGCTGGCGGGCGCTGATCGCATGGCTCCACTTCCTGGAGCCCTTGGCCCGCGACTGGGGGCGACTGAAGGGCGGCTTGACACCGTGGCGCTCGGTGTTCCCCGAGGCTCGCACCAAGCGCCGGGTAACTCGGTGGTGGCAGCGAATCCTGCCGTTTCGGCGCATCGCACGCTGGACCATCCCTGGAAACATGGCGCTGGAGAAATTTCGCTTCCTGGGCCGTCTCAATGGCAAGCTGGTGGCCCGTGGGTGCGCGGTAGGCTGGAACCGGCCGTGGAACGACTGGGACCTGGGATTTCGGCGGGGCGCTCTGGCGAAGGCCCATCTGCGCATGGTGGTGGAACACCACGGCGGGCCGAAGCGCCTGGTCCGCTTGTCCGCCAAGATCCGGCCACCCCGGCTGTTCTACTGGGTCTCCAGCGTGATGGCAGCATTGGCGTCGATTGGCTATGCCCTGGGCTTTCCACTAGCCGCCGTTTTGCTGGTCCTCTGCCTGACCATCTTGTGGGTCGCTGTGATCGCGGAGGCCAACCGGCTGGAGGCGCTGGCGGTGTCGATGTCGGAGGAGGTCGCTGCCGAGCTGCAAGGACAGAAGAAGCAGCCGGGGAAGCAACCGGCTGAGGACAGCGCCGGCGAGGCGTGGGCCGCTGGGGCGGGGGCATGACGGCGGATCGGAACCCTAACCGCCCCTATCTTCGACGGCTGTTGCAGGAAGCACGGCCGTTCTGGCTCCACTTTGTCGTTTTGCTCGTGGTCAGCCTGCTGTCGATCCCGCTCACCCTGCTGCTGCCGCTCCCGGTGAAGATTTTGATCGATTCCGTTTTGGGGTCCACTCCGCTGCCCCGGCCTCTGAGCGCTCTGTTGCCGGCCGGCGCGGCGCAAAACGGGAATCTGGCGCTGCTCCTGCCGGCGGGGATGCTGGTGGTCATCCTGGGGCTCTCCAAGCTTCAGGCCCTGCTGTCTACGGTGTTGTTCAGTTACACGACCGAAAGACTGATGCTGAGCTTTCGGGCGAAGGTGTTCCTCCACCTGCAACGGCTGTCGCTGGCCCACCACGACTCCAAAGGGTCGTCCGATGCGACCTACCGCATTCAGTACGATGCCGTGTCCGTCGCCATTGTGATTCTGGGCGGCGGCATCACTTTCACCACCACTGCCTTGACGCTGCTCGGGATGATCTATGTCGTAGCGCGAATCGACTGGCAACTGCTGGTGGTGGTCGCGGCAGTGGCGCCCTTTCTCTTGCTGTCCACCTATGTGTACCGGCAGCTCGTTCGGAAGCGCTGGCATCGCGTAAAAGAACTGGAAAGCGCCGCCATGTCGGTGCTGCAGGAAGCACTGGGAGCCATTCGAGTGGTCAAAGCGTTCCAGCGGGAGGAGCAGGAACGCCAGCGTTTCGTTCAGACGACCATGAAAGGGGTCAGGCTGCGCGTCAAGCTGGCGTTTGCCGAAGGAATTTTCAATCTCGCAGTCGGATTGCTCATCGGCGCGGGGACGGGTCTGGCGCTCTACCTGGGAGGCCTGCACGTCCGCTCGGGCCGGATCACGCTGGGGGCGCTGATGATGGCGGTGATTTATCTGGTGCAGTTGTACGCGCCGATGACCACGCTGGCCCAGAAAGTAGGCGAGCTGCAAACAGCTCTGGCGAGCGTGGAACGGTCGTTCTCTGTGCTGGATGAGCCGCAGGAAGTAATCGAACAACCGAACGCACGCCGGCTGCTGCATGCCGCCGGCCGGGTGGAGTTCCGGAACGTGTCCTTCTCGTACGATGGCGAGCGACCGGCTCTGCAAGATGTTTCGTTCGAAGTCCCCTCGGGGACCAGCCTGGGGATCATGGGCAAGACCGGCGCCGGCAAGACCACGCTGATCAATCTGCTCGGCCGTTTTTACGACCCCAACGCCGGCGAGATCCGGATCGACGGCATCGATACTCGTGAATACCGGCTCGCTGACCTGCGCGACCAGTTCGCTTTTGTCCTGCAGGATTCCGTGCTGTTTTCCGCCAGCATCGCTGAGAATATCGCCTACGGCCGACCCCAGGCCAGTCAGGAAGAAATTGAGAAGGGCGCCCGCGCCGCCAACGCCCACGATTTCATCATGGAACTGCCGGAGGGGTACCGGACCGTGCTCGGCGAGCGCGGGATGACCGTGTCCGGCGGGGAGCGCCAGCGAATCGCCCTGGCGCGGGCCTTTCTGAAAGACGCTCCCATCCTCATCCTGGACGAACCCACCAGCTCCGTCGACACCAAAACCGAAGCGGTCATCATGGAGGCCATGGAACGCTTGATGCGGGGACGTACCACCTTGATCATCGCTCACCGCCTCAGCACGTTGAAGAACTGCGACAACGTGCTGAGGCTGGAGAACGGGCGCGTGGCCAGCCTGGATCTGACCGTGCAGGACGTGGCGACCTGAGAATCGAGGCTCTGGAAATGGATTTTGCGTGGACGGAAGAGCAGACGCAACTGCGGGAAGCGATCCTCAAGTTTGGCCGCCAGGAACTCAAGAGCAACCTCATTGACCTGGACCGGACACACGCCTTTGATCTCGAGGCTTGGAGAAAATGCGCCACCTTCGGCATTCATGGTCTGCCGATTCCCGAGCCATACGGAGGACACGGGGCCGACGTGCTGACTACGGTCTATGCCCTGGAAACCCTGGGCTATGTCTGCCGGGACAACGGGTTGGTCTTCTCTATTAACGCTCACATGTGGACCTGCGAGATCCCGGTCCTGACCTTCGGAACGGAGGAACAAAAGCAAAAGTTTCTGCCGAAGCTGTGCAGTGGTGAGTGGATCGGCGGCAATGCCATGACCGAAGCGGGTTCCGGTTCCGACGCCTACAGCCTCCGGATGACCGCTGAAAGGCGAGAGGACCGGTATATTCTCAACGGAAGCAAGATGTTCGTCACCAATGGCCCGGTGGCCGACGTCCTGGTCGTCTATGCCAATGTGAACCCAGCCAAAGGCGCTTCGGGCGTCACCGCCTTCCTGGTCGAACGGGGCTTTTCCGGCTTTTCCATCAGCCCCAAGATGGAGAAAATGGGTCTGCGAACTTCCCCCATGGCAGAGCTGGTCCTCGATAATTGCGAGGTGCCGGTGGAGAACCGCCTGGGCAAAGAAGGCACCGGCGTGGCCCTCTTTACCCTTTCCATGGAATGGGAGCGCAGTTGCATCCTGGCTAGCGCGATTGGGGCCATGGACAGGCAATTGGAAACCTGCGTCCGCTACGCCCGGGAGCGCAAACAGTTCGGCAAGCCGATCGGGAAGTTTCAGATGGTGGCCGACAAAATCGTGAACATGAAGCTGCGCCTGGAAACCGCCAGGCTGCTGCTTTACAAGGTGGCATGGTTGCGAAAAACCCAGCGCTTTGTGCTGCTGGAAGCCGCCATGACCAAACTTCACATCAGCGAATCCTGGGTAGAGTCTTGTCTGGACGCGATTCAGATCCACGGCGGCTACGGCTATATGACCGAGTTCGAGATGGAACGGGAACTGCGGGATTCCCTGGGCAGCAAGCTGTACTCGGGAACTTCCGAGATTCAGCGGTTGATCATCGCTCAGATGATGAGGTTGTAAGAACAATATGGCGTATTTGCTGCATCAATTATTGACCGCCAGCGCAGAGCGGCATCCGGACAAAGAAGCGGTCACCTTCGAGAACCGCAGCATCACTTACCGGGAGCTGGAGGCGGCTTCCGATCAGCTCGCCCATGCGCTCATTCAGCATGGCGTCGGGAAAGGTGACCGGGTGGGCATCTGCCTCAACAAGTGCATGGAATCGGTGATTTCCATCTTCGGCATTCTGAAGGCAGGAGCGGTGTATGTTCCTCTCGATGCGGCGGCGCCGCCGAAGCGGCTGGCGTTCATCGTCGGCAATTGCGGGATGAAGGCGCTCGTGGGGGCCTCCAAAAAGATTGCAGGCATAACCCACCTTCTCCCGGATTCTCGATCCGCCCCCCGGCTCGTCCTCACAGACGACGCTTCCTGGCGGGAAATGCTGCGTTCGCCGGCGGACCCGCCGCGCGCGCCGGTCATCGAGCAGGATCTTGCCTACATCTTGTACACCTCCGGGTCCACGGGTGAGCCGAAAGGCGTGATGATCAGCCACCGGACGTCACTCACCTTTGTGAACTGGGCTTATGAGACTTTCGGAGTACAACCCGCAGATCGAGTCTCCAATCACGCCCCGCTGCATTTCGACCTTTCCATCTTTGATATTTTCACCACTATCCAGGCCGGGGGCACGGTGGTCTTGGTTCCTGAACAGCTCTCCGTCTTCCCGATGGATTTGGCCAGGTTCATCGAGCAGCAGTGCATTTCGATCTGGTACTCCGTGCCGTCTGTGCTTACCCGGCTGGTGCTCCACGGCGATCTGGGGCGCCACCGGTTTGCCACCCTCCGTACGATCCTGTTCGCCGGCGAGGTATTCCCCGCGAAGTATCTGCGGGCGCTCCGGGCCTTGATCCCACACGCCAGATACTGCAATCTTTACGGACCTACCGAAACGAATGTCTGCACGTGGTATGAAGTGAAAGACCTGCGGGAGGACAGCGACCAGCCCATCCCTATCGGAAAGCCGTGCGCCAACACGGAGGTCTTCGTAGTGAACGATCGCCAGGAGATCGCCCGGCCGGGCGAGGAGGGCGAACTGTACGTGCGCGGCCCCTGCGTGATGAACGGCTATTGGGGACTCCAGGAAAGGACTCGTGACGTGCTGGTTCGCTTTCCGCTGCCCCCGCCGTTCGAGGAGCAGGTCGTCTACCGCACGGGCGACATTGTGAAGCAGGACGAGAACGGGAATTTCCTGTTTCTCGGCCGCCGCGACCACATGATCAAGAGCCGCGGCTACCGGATCGAGCTGGGAGAGATCGAGAGCGCCCTCTACAGCCACCCGAACGTAGTGGAGGCTGCGGTCATCGCTGTCCCCGACGAGGAAATCGGGAATGCGATCAAAGCGGTGGTGGTGACACGCCAACCGAACGGCCTGACGGCCGCGGAACTGGAATATCATTGCGCCCAGCGCATTCCGAAATACATGATTCCGGGAACGATAGAATTTCGAAGCTCGCTCCCGAAGACGTCCACAGGCAAGATTGACAGGACTTCGTTGCGCAGCGACCATCCGGCGCCGCTTGTCGGCGCGGGAGCAGGCATTTCGCATGCATGAGGGATCGGAGGGTATTGTTGGCTTCTTTTGGGGATGTAACCAAGCACCCGGCTGTGGAATCCGGAGCTCGAAGTGGATTGCTTCGCGAGGCCGCATTTTTTACCCTCGCCGGGCCGCTTCGGATCGCCGTCATAAACCCCCTGCTGATCGTGTTACTGGAGTATTTGTCCTCCATGATCCCTGACAGATTCACGCTTGCCGGTTGGCCGCTGATCCTCCTGGGGGCTGTCCCGTACTTCTGGAGTGGGTGGGGCGTCATTTTCTTCGGGAAGGACGCAGCAGGCCTTTACCGTGTCACAGGAAGGGCGATGTTTATTGGCGGCCTGCTCGTGATGCTAGGCCTTGCTGTTGTCTTAAGACACGGAGCAATTCTATTCTACACCTGGCAGGTTTTCTTTCACCTGCTGCGCACAGTAAACGAGCACTCACAGGCGGCGTTGAGGCAAAAGTTTCAGATCGCCGTTATTTCTCCCCTCGTCATCGTATTACTGGAGTATTTGTCCTCCATGACGCCTGACAAGCTCAGACTTGCCGGTTGGGCGCCGATCCTGCTCGGAGCGATCCCGTACTTCTGGGGCGCTTGGGAATTCATTTTCACCGGGAGGGGCACGCCTTCGCCTCGCGTTCCTCCTCAGGCGCTCGTGACAACAGGTCTTTACCGTGTCACAAGAAATCCCATGTTCGTTGGCATCCTGCTCGTTATTGTCGGCCTAGCTGTTGTTTCCAAACACGGAGCGATCCTATTCTATGCCTGGCAGACGTTCTTTCGGTTTCGGCGCATGCTTGAGTACGAGGAGCCGACGTTGCGGGAAAAGTTTGGGATGGCATTTGAGGACTATTGCAGAAAGGTACCGAGGTGGCTTTGGAGATAGGGGAACTATCACGGCTTTTGTCTGCTGAGGAACTATGGACCTGCTGTTCTTACTGACGAGCTTCGTGATCGGCCTCTTGATCGGGCTGACGAGCATGGGTGGAGCGGCCCTCATGACACCCTTTCTCATCCTGGTCGCCGGCGTGCGGCCGACGATTGCCATAGGGACCGATCTGATGTACTCCGCCATCACGAAATGGTTCGGAGCCGGGGTGCATTGGCGTCAGGGCACAGTCGATCTGCGCATGGTATGGAGGCTCGCCGCAGGCAGCGTCTCGGGAGGCCTTCTGGGCGTGGCCGCCATCGGGCGGCTTGCCGCACACGGGCTGGATGCGGACCAGTTCCTCCGGCACGCCACTGGCGTCCTGCTGGTGATCGTCGCGGTGTGGATCATGGTCCGCTGCCTCCGGGGGCACCTCATCGGCGAAATCCGCCTGAACCCGCGCTGGCTCGCGGGATGGGGCGCCGTAGCCTGGGGTGCAGTGGTAGGGTTCTGCGTGGGCTTCACTTCGGTGGGCAGCGGGTCGCTGATCGCGCCGTTCCTGCTTTTGGCATACCCGCGATCTCCGGCGCGGGTGGTGGGCACCGATGTGTTCCACGCCGCAATCCTGGTAACGGTCGCGGCGGCCGCTCATTCGATCGCCGGGAATATCGACTGGCAACTCGCTTCCCGGTTGTTGATTGGCTCGATACCGGGGGTGCTGCTGGGAAGTTATCTCGCTCCGAGGCTGCCAGAGCGCAAGCTGCGGATGGGATTGGCGGTGGTGTTGTTTGCCTCGGGAGCAAAATTGATCTAGCGACACAATCATGCAAGCCTCTATTCAGAACAGTCTACTGATCGCCCCTTACGGCGGAATACTCGTCGATCTACTGGTTCGCGGAGAGGAGAGAGACCCGGAGTTCCAGCAACGCGTCGGCAGTGACTCAGAACGGGGTGGCGGTACAAGCCAAACGCGACAGCCTCAGGCCGCCCGCTTGGGACTAAAGTACTATTCGTACTTCAGGCCGTTTCAGGTTATTCTACTTCAAGCCATCTGGAAGGTCGGTTTGCTCGGGGAGCCCGCTGATGGGTGTGTGGGGTCTCCAAGGGGGGTGTGTCACCGGTGACCACTGCTATGTCAGCCGCCGGCGGGATCTTAGTATATCCGCTTGCAGGCCATGTGTCGAAAGACGGATCAAAGGAGCGCGTAACGAGGATGCCGGCTAAGAGGGCGTTGGGGAAAAGCAGGGCCAGCGGGGCCTTACGGGCGTTACACTTCCTGGGCCGCCGCGCCAGCTCCCTCGTTCCCCACCTGGAGGTCGCGGCATGAAAGCCTGTATTGCGCCCTGCCGCGTGCTGTGGACTCCTCAAGCCGGGGGGCACGCCTGGGAATACCTCAATTGGGCTCTGGGGCTGCAGGACAACGATTGTGAGATTTTCTGGCTGGAAGATCTGCCGCCCGACCTGGATCCCGCGGAGGCGCTGAATCGGATTTGCCTCCTCAAAAAGCAGATGCAGGCCATCGGACTTCGGGCCCAAATCGCCATACTGAATCCGGCAGGAACGGAAATGGCGCGCCTGACCATTCCCTGGGAAGCCGCAGCGGAGGAATCCGATCTGTTCCTGAATTTTTACTATTCCTTGGATCCCTCCGTCATCCGTCGTTTCCGCAGGTCCGTTCTCATGGACAATGACCCGGCGCTGTTACAGGTCTGGCTCAGCCAGGGGGGGATCCGGGTGGCGCCGCACGACATCAACTTCACTATCGGGGAGACCGTGGGCCGGCCGGGCGCCTTGTTTCCGGACTGCGGAATGCGCTGGCATTACACGCGATCGCCCGCCTACCTGCCGGCGTGGCCGGTGACGGGAACGACAGCCGGCGCACCCTATACTACCATCACCAACTGGGGTGGCGAGTGGGTAGTATTCAATGGCGAGAACTTTCCCAATGACAAGCGACAAATGTATCTGGAATACTCCGATCTCCCCTCCCGAACCACGGCTCCCTTGGAACTGTCGGTCTGTTTTTTGCGGGGATCCGAGCACGATGCGGAGGACAGGCGGCTCCTGGAGCAGAAGGGCTGGCGGACCCGGCACGCCTGGGATGTGACCAACACGCCTTTGGACTACTGCACTTACATCGGGCAATCGAGAGGAGAGTTTAGCTGCGCAAAACCGTCCTGTATGCGGTTCGCAAACGCGTGGATCAGTAATCGGACGGCCTGTTATCTGGCCAGCGGCAAGCCGGCCGTGGTCCAGCACACCGGTCCGAGCAGCTTCTTGCCGGATGCCGAGGGCCTCTTCCGGTTCCGCAGCCCCGAAGAAGCGGCCGTGTCGCTTTCCATGGCCGAATCGGACTATGAGCGGCACAGCCGGGCCGCCCGGGCGCTGGCCGAAGAATTCTTCGACGCCCGGAAAGTAGTCGGCAGCGTATTGGAGAGAGCACTGGCATGAAGCGACTGGCGATTCTCGGTTATCACAAAATCGGACCACACCCGCAGGGCTGGAACACCTGGTTTTTCATTCCGGAGGACACGTTTGTGCGGCAGTTGACCGAGCTGCAGGCCAGTGGCTGGCAGGTGATTGATCTTGACACCTTCCTGAGGGGTCTCTCCACACCCGACCTGCTGCCGGATCGGGCCGCGCTGCTCACCTTTGATGACGGCTATCGCAGCATGCGCACGGTGGCCCTGCCTCTGCTCCAGCAACTGCAACTTCCGTCGGTCCTGTTCGTACCCACGGACCACATTGGGGGCATGAACCGTTTCGATTGCGGGGTCGAGCCGGACGAGGCGCTTTGCGACTGGGACGACCTGTGCGAGCTGGATCGGGGCGGCGTCGCCATCCAGTCGCATGCCGCTTCCCACCGCCATTTTTCCAACCTGGACCGCGACCAGCAGCGATCGGAGCTGCTCCGCTCCAAAGCTGCGATCGAGGCGGGTCTCGACAGGCCGGTCTCTGCAATTGCCTTCCCGTACGGTGACGACGGGAAGGATCCCCAGTTGCTGCGAGGCGAGTTAGAGGGAGCCGGATACCAGGCCGCCTTCCTCTATCAAGGCGGCACGGTCCCCGTTCCTGTCGAAAACCGCTACCGCATGACCCGGCTGGCCATGGGGCCGGACACGGAAATGAGCGAGGCTCTGGCAAGATGAGCTCGCAACTTCGAGTCGTCGTCTCGGCCCTCATGGGGACGTGCCCCGTGGGCGGGTCCACCTGGGACTACCTCCAGTTCCTTCTCGGCCTGGTTCGCCTCGGCCACGACGTAT
>Ga0247727_10016372_pt1 | contig 11982 bp, 11 predicted proteins | sample WisWelCaveWW1625_FD_202498 | JGI IMG/M metagenome (GOLD analysis project Ga0247727, IMG submission 202498) | Biofilm microbial communities from Wishing Well Cave, Virginia, United States - WW16-25 | ecosystem: Environmental > Aquatic > Deep subsurface > Groundwater > Cave microbial mat | place...
CGCGTGAAGTGCTGAAAGAGGCGATCAACGGGAAAGCGGCCTCGGTGATTTTCGCGCACAATCATCCCAGCGGCGAGCCGGTGCCGAGCGCCGATGATCGCGAGATGACCAGACAACTCGTCGCCGCCTGCAAAACTGCGGGTATCTGCGTGCTCGATCACGTGATCGTCGGCGATGGGGAATATTTTAGTTTTGCGGATGAGGGCTTGATATAAGCACTGTTCATAATAAAATGGACCAACGGATGAAAAGCGGCCAACTGATAAAAAACAAAATCCGTTGGCAGCCTTTTATCCGTTGGAATTTTTTTTGAGTTTTGTCACGAGGCTTTAAATTGAAAAATCCGACTTCCAAAATTCACATTCTCCCCGACGATCTCATCAACAAAATCGCCGCGGGGGAGGTGGTGGAGCGGCCGGCGGCGGTGGTGAAGGAATTGGTGGAAAATTCCATCGACGCGGGTGCGACGGAAATTACGGTGATTGTCAAAGAAGGCGGGCGCGCGCTGATTCAGATTGTCGATAACGGTTGCGGCATGAATCGCGACGATGCGCTGCTGGCGTTTCAGCGGCACGCGACGAGCAAAATTTCCAGCGCTGAAGATCTGGAGGCGATTCGCACGCTCGGTTTTCGCGGCGAGGCGCTGGCGAGCATTGCTTCGGTGTCGCGCGCGGAAATGCGCACGATGGAAGCCGGCGCGACCGAGGCGACGTGCCTGCAAATCGAAGGCAGCGCGCCGCCGGAAGTGAGCATCGGCAGCGGCACCACCGGCACCAGCATCGCGGTGAAAAACCTTTTTTTCAATACGCCGGGCCGCCGCAAATTTTTGAAATCGGCGACGACGGAGTATCGGCAAATTCTCGCGGTGATGTATCGCTTTGCAATTGCATTTCCCAATATTCAATTCACGTTCGTGCATGAAGATGAAATTATTTTTGACATGCCCGTTGCGGCAAGTTTAAGCGAGCGCGTCATCACTCTATTTGGCAGCCGTTTGCGCGATGCGCTCATTGAGATTAACGAAAAAAGTCCGGCGGTGGAAATCTCCGGCGTCATTGGCAAACAAAGCACGGTGCGGCAGGCGCGCGGCGAGCAATACTTGTATCTCAATCAGCGCTACATCTTCGACAAGTCGCTGAATCACGCGGTGGTGGCGGCCTACGGCGAAATTCTTGCGCACGGCGGCTTTCCGTTTTATGCGGTGTTTCTCCAAGTCGATCCCGCGCGCGTCGACGTCAATGTGCATCCGGCGAAAATGGAAGTGAAGTTTGCCGATGATCGGTTGATTTACGCCATTCTTCGCAACACCGTGCGACGGTCGTTGAGCTCGGCTGCAGTCGTTCCGGTTGAAACGACGCTGGGCCACGCGATTCCGCAGATGAGTTGGCCGCCGGCGCCGGAATTTCCGGCAGGGGAAAATGAGGCACCGCCATTGCCATCGCCTTCTCCCGCTTCAAATTTTCGCGTGCAGCATCCGGGCCGGCAATTGGGATTTAATCTCGCCCCCTCCTCCCCTGCTGCGCCGATTCAAGCGGCTACAACTCCGGCTCAACCGACCGGCAATGCGACCTCGGACTTCGGACAACCGACTTCCGACCTCGGACACCCCGTCTGGCAAATTCACAATCGTTACATTTTGTCGCCGACCACAACCGGTTTGGTGATCATCGATCAGCACGTGGCGCACGAGCGCATTTTGTACGAGCAGGCGCTGGAGACATTTGAGAAGCAAAATCCCGCGCCGCAGCAATTGTTGTTTCCGGTGCTGGTGGAATTGAGCGTGGAGGATTTCGAAATGCTCACGGAATTTCTGCCGTTTCTGGAGCGGCTCGGTTTCGCCATCAAATATTTCGGCAGGCAAACGATGATGATCGAAGCCGTGCCTTCCGGCTCGCGTTATGCCAACAATTTGCAGGACGGCAAAATTTTGCTGGAGCTCATCGACGAGTTTCGCCGCGGCAAACGCGAGAAATTGGAAATCCGCGATAACGTCGCGCGCTCGTATGCCTGTCACACCGCGGTGCGTTCCGGCGACCGTCTCACGCCGGCCACAATGCATGCGCTCATCAATCAGTTGTTCACCGCGAAGTCGCCGTATTTCTGTCCGCACGGGAGACCGGTGATGATTCAAATTCCGCTGGAGGAGTTGGATAAAAGGTTTGGGAGGATTTGACTGGATGCTTGATTCTGGTTGCTGGATGTTGAATGCTGAATTAACAGGAAGAATCGGTTGCTTATGCAGACGTATCTTTCCAATGAGCGTGGCGAGGTTTTGGTGGCGATCATGAATGATCCTGCCGATTTTGCTTTGGCTCAGGAGCGGCATTGGTATCGCATTCCGGTTGACAGCACACCGAAACGTTGGCCGCCGCAATGGCTGGCATTTTACCAAACCAAGATTTTCGGCGATGAAGCTTGTTCGGTGCGATATTACGCCCGCGTCGATTCGATCAAGACGGCGGCGCGCCAAGAACTTTTTCCTGACGAGGCCCGTAATCAAAAATCCAAGCGTATTTACCATCAATTGATGCTCGAGCCGCTGGAACGTCTGCCCGCGCCGATTTTCAGCCGGCGATTCCGACGCATCGTTTTCATTCCCACGACTTGGGAGAAATTTACGCAGGCCGTGGAGATCAACGACCTTTACGATGAAAGTCCGCTTGAAGATCGGCTGTGGGCGGAATTCAAGCGACTGCAAATTTCCGCGGAGCGGCAATATTACCTGCGGATCAACGATCGCAACTATTGCCTCGATTTCGCGCTGTTTTGTCGCAACGGCAAAATGGATATCGAAACCGACGGCGACAGGTGGCATCGTCTCCCTAAACGAATTGACAAGGACAATCAGCGCAATAACGATGTGACAATGGCGGGCTGGTATGTGTTTCGTTTCAATTCAAAACAAATCAACCACGACTTAAACGGTTCTTGCATTCCGACGCTCATCGATTCCATCAAACGCATGGGCGGTTTGGAGGATGCACCGATCTTAAAATCACCTGCAGTTTCGGAACCAAGGCAAGGCGAGTTGTTTGACGAGAGCTTTAATGAAATACCGGAAGAGGTTTTTACTTATCCGGAAAAAAGCGCGGTCTCGAAAGTTTCCGCTCAACGAAGTGGCTCGTCGCAACCGATTCAAACGGAGTTGTTTGAAGGGATGCCCAAATCGACGGGGAAAAAGAAACGGCGAAGGAAAAAGTAGGCGATTGAAGTGTAATAAATTGTGATGCTTTTACGTATATAAAAATAGAGAGGCAAACAGTGAAGGCGAAAAAGCGTCCGGATTCGGAAAGGCTCAATCAACCTGATTTTATCGCCCGAATACAAGCCGGTGATGATACGACTTACCGTGAGTTGGATAAAGAACTTTTTCCCTATTTCAAACATTTTTTATACAAAGAATATGGACTCAGTCAAGAAGATGCCGGCGATCTTGTTCAAGAAGTGGCGCTGCGAATTTTTGAGAAAATCCGTTTCTTTGATCCGGCGCGAGGCCGTTTTGAAATTTGGGCATTTCAAATTTTACGCAATCTTTGTGTCGATTGGCTGCGAAAAAAGAAAAAATATACAGCGGCGTCTCTTGAAAAAATTCAAACAGATATTGTCGACCAAAGCATTGAGATCGATTCGTCAAAAGACGGTCTTTCACCGCTTGAGAAATTGCCATTCGAAGTTCGCCGGGCCATTCTTCGGCTGCCCGACCGTTATCAGCAATTTTCAGGGTTGTTCTTGTTGGGCGTCCAAGACAGCTATGTCTTGGATATTTTGAAAATCAAAACACGAGGCGCGCTTTTGACTCTCAAGTCGCGCGTATTTACGAAACTAAAAACAGAAATCGAAAAATCGGAATAATTTGAGCGAGGCTAAAAATGGCACGACCGTACAAAAATAAACGAAACGCTTTTGAAGAACATTTGCTTCATTTGGTCAAAACTTCACCGAAGAGACCTTTCACCAGCGAAGAAGTCATACAAATTCTTACTCGTTATGGCGAACCACCGGATTGGACAAAACAAACAGACGAAAAGCTAATCGCTAGAATTAATGAAGCCCAAACCCAACGGTTAGCCAAGGCCAAAACGAATTTCCGAAATCCGGCGCAGATGCACTCAATGGGCGAGCTTATTGATAGCACGCTCATCATCAAAAACATGTTCATTTCCCAACTGGCGCAAGAGTTGGAAATGACGGCTGCAGAGATCGAAGACCATATCGAAAATCGACAGCCAACGCGATCTTTGCGCGAAGATCAAATGCAGAAGCTCGCCGCGCTCACCGGCATTGCGATTGAGGAGATACGGCGAATTGCCGGCGAAATCGCCAAAACTGCCGAGACGAAAACGCGCACTGCCGCTGAATCGACTCAGGCGCCTGCGCCAAGGAAACCATCGCGACCGTATCCCAATCCCTCGGGTTATTCCAGCGTGGGGATGATGCGCGAAGAAAAATCGTCAAATTATAAGAAGCGATAACGACATTTTTGGTGTTCCGGCTTTTCAAGAATGGATTAGCAGGGAAATTGGCGGCGAGTGATGCGCACGCTAAAAATTTTCAACAAGTGCAGCAAAGTGTAATGCCCAATCGTATATAGTATAAGAGGCCACAATTGAATACGAGAAAACCTCGCTTAGACAAATTCGAACAGGCGGATTTTATTGCCAGACTGCGTGCCGGTGATGAAACAGCATACCATGAGGTGGTCGAAGAACTCGCCGTATGGTTTGCTGTCTATATCAACAAAAAGTTTAGCATCAATGTGGAAGAGGCGAAGGATATTGTTCAAGATACAGTCATAACGGTTTACCGCAAAATAAAGAGCTATGACCCAGCCAAAGGCAAATTCATACAGTGGATGTTTCGAGTTTTGCGCAACCAATGTTTAGACTGGTTGCGGAAGCGCAAAAGGGAGCGTCTTACTTTTAGAGAACTGCTGGCAACGGATTTGACCATTCTCGCATTTTATCAAAATTGCGAGCAGAAATTCAGCCATTAAATTGAAGAGGCAAATTATGGCCAAGAAACCCAAACAAGATCTCAAAGCTTTTGAGGCGTATTTGCGACATTTATATGAAACTTCGCCTTATCGGCCGTTCACGACCGAACAAATCGAGCGGATTCTCACAAGCTTTGGCACGCCTAAAGATTTGAGTAAATATCGAAATGAGAAGCTCATTCCTCTCATGAAGGAAATCCACGCCCAACAACTCGCCCAGGCCGAAGCCAATTTCCGCATCCCTTCACAAATGCATTCTTTGGGTGAGCTTCTTGACAGCACACTCACCATCAAAAATATTTTCATTTCGAAGCTAGCGCAAGAGTTGGGAATGACGGCTGAAGAGATCGAAGACCATATCGAAAATCGACAACCAACGCGATCTTGGCGCGAAGATCAAATGCAGAAGCTCGCCACGCTGACCGGCATTGCGATTGAGGAAATACGGCGAATTGCGGGCGAAACCGCCAAGGCTGCCGAGACGAAAACGCGCACTGCCGCTGAATCGACTCAGGCACCTGCGCTGAGGAAATCACCGCGACCGTACCCGAATCCCTCAGGTTATTCCAGCGTGGGGATGATGCGCGAAGAAAAATCGTCACATTATAAAAAATGAACAATCAAGATTTAATCGCGCGGTTTCGCGAAAAGCTCCGAGCCGCCGGCAAAGAAGGAAAATACGCCCGCAAGTTTATGCCAGAAGACGAGGAGCGCGTTTGCAAAGCTTTCGCGCTGGCGCTGGAGAATGCTTCCCTTTCTGAAACGCTGCTGTTTGAATTGCTCACCGGGGAAAAGACATGAAGCTCGAAAAACTGGTCGTGCAAAATATCGGCATTTATCGCGACAAGCGGACCTTCGATCTGAGCGGCGAGCTGACGGTATTTTACGGCCCGAATTTTTCCGGCAAATCAACTCTGGTGAAGGCGATTTATTTTGCGCTCGCCGGCAAGGTGTTGAGCACCGGCCTCAAGCCGCCGGCTTTAGCGAGCGCGAATACGCCCAGCGGCACGGTGGGACTTTTCTATCAGCATCAGCAAAAAAACTTTCGCATTTATCGCTCGACCAAAGCGGATTTGCAAATCGATCAAGCCGCCGGCGAGCAATGGGTGCGCTGTGCGGCCGGCGATGCCGCGGTTTTGCCGGCACTCAATCCGCAGCAATGGCGCACCGGTTGTTTCTTGCACGAAGACGAGCTCGGCGAATTTCTCGTGCAGCAACCGGCAACGCGGCGCGAGCTGTTGAATCAATTGCTCGGCGTGGAGTCGTTGTTGAAAGCGCAGGAGATTTTTATTCAGGTGCGGCGGCTGGCGAAGCGCCGCGAAAAAACCGCGCTTGGTTTGCAAGAGAGCTTGCGACTCGACGGCATGGCCGATCGCAGCGTCGAATTGCAGACGCTGAAAACTGCCGTCGCAAAATCGGCCGCGCGCCTGCAAGCGTTACACGAGACGCCGAGCGACAACATGCCCGACGAGCGTTTGCGTCAAGCTTGGGAACAGGCAAAGACAGCCGCGCAAACTCGACTTGCACAATGGCAGCAGCAGCTTGACGCCGCGCGCGCCGGTTTCAACACGCGCGAGGAGCTTGCCGGTTTGTTGGAACAATGCACGCAACAGTTGGCACAGCGCGATCACGCCAAACGAGAGTTGGAAGCTTGCACCGACTTGCGAATAACGTTGACGAGCCAGCTCCGGCAAATCGAAGATACGCTCGCCGCCATGCAAGGCTTGCAAGGCCGGGAAGCGTGTCCGACGTGCCAGCAATCGCTCTCTTCGGATTTGATCGCCAAGCTGGTTTCAGATTATGAAGCCAGGCGCGAAACGATTTTGCGTGAACGCGAATCGGTGGAGGCCAAAGAACGTGAGGCTCGCGAAACCCTGCAAATGCTGGATGATCTGTCACGCAAGCAGAGTGAGCTTGAGCGCCGTCTTCAACAATGGCAACAAATCGAAATGGAACTCACGGCGGCGCAAACTGAGATGGAAACCTGGGAAACAAAATTAGCGGCGTTAGCGCCGCTTTCCCCTGCTGATGAATCACGCGAGAAATTGCAACAAGAATTGGACGCGCAGCGCCGCCGGCTCGCCGAATTGGAACGCGAACAGATGCTTTACGAGCAGCGCCGGCAAGCGATTTTGTCGGCCAATCGTCAAGCCGAAACCGTCATCAAACATCGTTTGTTGAGCGAATGGGCTGCGGACGCCGTGGCGCGCACCGTGCAGGCCGTGGTCGGCATCTCGTTGAAACAGGCCGAAGCCGAGATCACGACGTGCCTACAAAGCTTCGGCCTGTTTCGCAGCCAGCCGCAGAAAATCGATTTGGAGCAATCGCAACTGCTGCCGGATATCGACGGTCGCGCGTTGCAAACGCTTTCCGGCAGCGAGAAAACGATTCTTTATCTCAGCATGAAAATCGCGCTCTCGCGGCTGATGCCGGGCGCGGACTTTTTGGTGCTCGACGATCCGACGCTGCACCTCGATGCCACGCGGCGCGAGAAACTGCGCGATTATCTTTTGGGCTCGACTCCGGCAAAGCAAATCGTCATCTTTACGAATGATCAGGATTTTGCGGGATTATTTGCCAGTGCAAAGAGATTTGATTTATGAATGACGATCTAAAAAAACTATTGGGCGCAATTGATCAACGCCTGCAGAAGCCGGCAGCGCCGCCGGAAACGCGGGCGAAATTGCATGAAGCATTGCAAAAGCATTTTGGCTACGCCGATTTCAAGCCGCAGCAAGAGGCAATCATTGCCGCAATTCTCGAGCGCCGTTCTTTGCTCGCGGTTTTGCCGACGGGCCACGGCAAATCGCTTTGCTACCAACTTCCGGCGCTTATGCAAGAGGGTTTGACGGTGGTGGTTTCGCCGCTGATTTCTTTGATGAAGGATCAGATCGATCAATTGCATGCGCGTGGAATTTCGCAGGCGGCGTTGATCAACAGCTCGCTGTCGCTGCACGAGCAGCGCCGCGAGATGGCGCGCACCCAAAACGGCGAAATAAAATTGCTCTACATCGCGCCGGAACGTTTTCGCAGCCGCGCGTTCACGGCGGAATTAACGCGGCAACGCTTGAGCCTGTTGGTGATCGACGAGGCGCATTGCGTCTCGCAGTGGGGCCATGATTTTCGCCCGTCGTATCTGGCGCTCAAAGAAACGTTGCAGTTGTTGCAGCCGCCGGCGGTTGCGCTGTTCACGGCTACGGCGACGCCGGAGGTCGAAGCCGATATTTTGCGGCAGCTCGGCCTCGGCCGCGTGGAAAAATTTATCGGCGGCGTGGCGCGTCCAAATTTGCATTTTCAGGTTCTTAAGGTAAATTCGGAAAGCGACAAATTTCGGGCTATCGCCGCGTTGGTCGAAGCTATTGCCGGCAAAGGCATTATTTATGTGGCACGAAAACGCGAGGCCGAAGAAGTCGCCGCTTTTCTGCAAAACCTCGGCGTCGTCGCGGATTTCTATCACGCCGGGCGTAGCGATGACGAGCGTCGCCGCGTGCAAGAAAAATTTTTCGACGACGGCGCGGACGGCCTTCGCATCGTCGCGGCGACCAACGCGTTCGGCCTCGGCATCGACAAGCGCGACATTCGTTTGGTGATTCATTTTTCCATGCCGGGCAGTCTCGAAGCGTATTATCAGGAAGCCGGCCGCGCGGGCCGCGATGGGTTGCCGGCGCATGGCGTGTTGCTCTACTGGGAAGAGGATCGCGGTTTGCAGGAGTGGTTTATCAAACAAGGTTTGCTCGCCAAAACCGAATTGCAAAAAATTTTGCGCGCGGCGGAAGGCAAGCCGGCGGTTGACAAATTTCATTGGCTCCTGCCCGCGGACTTGGAATGGGAAATCGGATTGGATAGCACGAAACTTATGGTCGGCCTCAGTCATTTGCAGCGGCTCGGTTTTATTCGACAACATCCCAATATTTGTCGCGACGTCAAAGTCACCGTTAATCAAACCGCGACCAATCACTCGCCGTTTACGATGATGATGCAACAAGCCGGCAGCGTCATCAACACCCGTGCGTTTTGCCAGAGGCATGGATTAGCGCCAACCGAGTTGATGACGCAGCTTTATGATGCGCAATGGCGCGGCGAGCTGCACTTTTACGGTGTGGAAGATTGCTGGCTGGTGGAATGCTTGCGGCCTTCCGGCGAGCTGGCGATGATCACGGAGACGCAGCTCGGCATGCACGATTTGGAACGGCAGAAGCAGCGCCGGTTGGAGCAAATGGTGTTGTATGCCATCACGCCGGAGTGCCGCGAAGCAGCCATCCGAAAATATTTTGGCGAAACCGTTGCGGAAAAAGATCGTTGTGGGCGTTGCGATAATTGCGATCCGGCGCAAAGTTTTTCCATTACTAATATCACCGCACCAAACGCGGTCGAAGCGCATTTGCAAAAAAGAGCGCCGCCTGAATTCACCGGCCTTCATCTTGATGGCGGCGTGGCACTGGCGTTTCACACGATGATACAGGACGGCCAGCACGTTCATACCGAAGTTGGCAATCGGGTTTATGCTTTCAAATATAAAGGAGAAAAAACGCAACTTGATTGGCTCATTGAAAAAGCGCTGCAAGTTTTGGCCGAGCATCCGTCCTGCAAAGAAGTGGACGCCATCGTCTTCGTGCCTTCGACCAAAGGCGACCGACCGTTTGCACCGGTGACACTCTTTGCGGAATCACTGCAGCAACGGCTCGGCATCCGCACGGCGTATCAATTGCGCAAAACGCGCGCGACGCGGCCGCAGAAAGAGATGGCGACCCTGGAGCAAAAACGCCGCAACGTCGCCGGCGCGTTCGCGATTCATGCGCCGAGCGTCAACGGGCAACGCGTTTTGCTAGTCGATGACATTTATGATTCCGGCGCGACGATCAACGAATGCGCCCGCGTTTTGAAAGCCGCCGGCGCGAAAAAGGTTTACGCGCTGACTTTGACGAAAACCAGTCATGTGGCGAAATAAAAGTGGCCGAGCAGTTTTCCACTCTCTCTGAACGCCGTGATGAGATCGAGCAATTGCAATCATTTTCATTTGCGCGACGCGGGCTTTGAATCGCCCGATTATTTGAAAGCGCACGGCGTCATTCTCTCCGAATATTTTCCGACGATGACGTGGACCGCCGGCGCGGCGATGGCGCGCAATCGACTCGTCGTCGGTCTCGCGCAGGTGGTGTTGATGATCGAATGCGGCGCGAAATCCGGCACGATGGATACGGCCAAACGCACGCAAGCCGCCGGCAAGCCGCTTTTCGTAATTGAATTTAGGAGCCTACTGAACAGGCGGCGGGCAACGTCGAATTGATCCGGCAAGGCGCCATTCCGATTCGGACGTTTAAAGAGCTGGATCGGATTTGGGAAGTCCATCGCACAATAAATTTTTTCAAGAAGTGCAGCAGAAGTGCAACGCCAATCGTATATAGTATAGGAGGCGAGACTGAATATGAGAATTCCGCGCTTGGATAAGTTCAACCAGCAGGATTTTATTGCCAGGCTGCGAGCAAAAGATGAGAAGGCCTACCGCGAATTGGACGCCGAACTATACACATGGTTTACTGTGTATAGCCAGCGAAAGTTCGGCATCACTGAACAAGACGCGAAAGACATCGTTCAAGATGCTACGATGAACATTTATCATAGAATGAGGCACTTTGATCCAAAACGAGGCAAGTTTGTCCACTGGGCGTTTCGGATTTTGCACAACCGCTGCTTGGGTTGGCTGAGGAAACGCAAAAATGAGCGCCTTACTTTCAGAGAGTTGCTGGCAACGGATGAGGCCGTCGCAAAAGAGGGCAAGGATTTGCATGACGATTTATCACTTTTGGAAAGACTGCCTTTCGAAGTTCAAAAAACAATTTTGAGATTACCGGGTCGCTACCAACAGCTTGTCGGATTAATGCTCCTGGGCGCTTCGGAAAGCTACATCATGGGAATTATGCAGATCAAAACCCGCAGCACTTTTCGCAGCCTAAAATCTCGCGTCTTGGCGAAATTACGGGCAGAAGTTCAGCAATCAAAATAAACGAGGCAAATTATGGCAAAGAAGCCCAAACAAGATCTCAAAGTTTTTGAAGAATATTTGCGGCATTTGGTTGAAACTTCACCTTATCGGCCATTTACGACCGAACAAATCGAGCGAATTCTTACAAGTTTTGGTACCCCAAAAGACCTTTCTCAATATCGTGATGAAAGACGAATTGAGATCATGAAGGAAATCCACGACCAACAGCTTGCCGAAGCTGAGGCCAATTTCCGCAATCCTTCGCAGATGCATTCTCTGGGCGAACTGTTCGATAGCACTCTCACAATTAAAGGAATGTTTATCTCGCAAATGGCGCAAGAGCTGGAAATGCCGGTCGAAGAAATCGAAGACCATATCGAAAATCGACAACCGGCGCGGCCCTTGCGTGAAAATCAAGTGCAGAAGCTGGCCGAGTTGACAGGCATTGCCATTGACGAGATCCGGCGAATTGCGCGCGAGACAACCACGGCCGCAGAGATGAAAACGCCTGCTTTCGTTGAATCAACACCGAAGCCTACGCTCAGGAAACCACCGAGACCGTATCCTGAGCCCTCAGGTTATTCTATAGCTGGGATGCTTCGTGAAGACAATTCAAAAAAATGAACGGCAATTGCGGCGCACAAAAGTGCCCCCGCCTCTTGACTCTCAATTTTAACCTGTTAAATTAAGTCAAATGGTTTTGCCTTCAAAAAAATCTTCAAAACCGAGCGAGCAATATGCCCCTGCAAACGTCCCGACTTTCCTCAACCGACCTGCAAAAAAATTTCGCCGACATTGCGCCGGCGCTGACGCCGAATGAAGCGGTGCTCGAGGCCTCGCGCTGTCTGTTTTGTTATGACGCGCCGTGCATGCGCGCGTGTCCGACGCACATCGACGTGCCGAAATTCATCCGGCAAATCATGGAGCGCGATCTCAAAGGCTCGGCGAAAACGATTCTCTCGGCCAACATTTTCGGCGGCGCCTGCGCGCGCGCCTGTCCAACCGA
>Ga0247727_10016373_pt1 | contig 11980 bp, 13 predicted proteins | sample WisWelCaveWW1625_FD_202498 | JGI IMG/M metagenome (GOLD analysis project Ga0247727, IMG submission 202498) | Biofilm microbial communities from Wishing Well Cave, Virginia, United States - WW16-25 | ecosystem: Environmental > Aquatic > Deep subsurface > Groundwater > Cave microbial mat | place...
ATGCGCCCGGAGTTGGTCCGACCCTGACACATCCAGCGATGACGCTGGCAGAACCGCTCAGGCAGTTAAACGCCGGCGCTCGATTCTGTACAAAATCAGTGAGAGCTTTGAAGCCGAGAATGCCGCGAACGTTTGAGAGCGGCGGCGAAGACATCGCCCGCCTGACGCATCAGCCGCGCGACCCATTGTGAGCCGAATGAAGAAAGTTGCGGGAGCAACACGTCTTGATTTTCCGCCGCGCCTTCCCACGCGCCGACACCCCTTCGACGGAAGCGAACAATCAAACCCGTTTCCTTGTGAATGACGGCTTGAGCTTTCGTATCAATGACCCAATCGGAAACCATACCGCCTGAACGTATCACGACCGGCGAGGAGAGGGAATCAGGCCGGGCGCTCGAGCTCGCATCGTCAGAGATGGCGAGAGGCGCGGCAATCGCCATTTGTGACGATGTTCGAGACCACCGAGCCGGCGAACCGCCCCCGGCAGATGTGGCGATGAGTCGCTCGAAAGAGTGAAGTCCGGTCAGAGTCCGATAACGGCCATTTTGTCGAATCGTCCGGCCCGGCCTGGACGCCGCGCCGCGAATGAGTTTTAGAGATTGTACTCTTCCAACATCGCCGCGAGGCCGTCTTCATCAGCGCCGAGAACATCTTCGAGAGCGGCTTTGATGGCCACGGCTTCGGGGTCAGCCACAGCGCCAGGCGGACAGGCAGGACAGCGAAGAACGTTTAAGACTGACTTGCCGAACTCCCAGCCAGCGACGCGGAACTCATCGCGGTAACGGTCATTGAGTTTTTCCTTTTGCGGGAGCGAGCGCCAGGCCTTCGCCTCTGCGTCGCTCAGCCCGGTTTCAAATATGGCATCTTCCCAGAGGTGATATGTGTCCCAGGGTTCCCGGCAGGTCGAGCAGTGAACATCCATACTTTGGCTAAGTGTGACTCGTTTCCACAGTAGACGCCTGGAACGTAGCGCATCCGGTCCGCGAAGTCATCAGCGCCCGGCGCTGACCCGGACGACCGCGCCGGCGACCAGCTCGCGCCTGGAAACTTTCGGGAGCCTGCGAGCCAGGGGAAAAAAGAAAAAGGGGCGTACGCCCCTTGTTCTTTTTGTAAATCTGTTTGTTTCAATCCACTCCCTTTCGGGAGAATCCCCACAAATGTGGGGAACATTTTGAACCCAGCGCACTGCTACGCTCAAGTTTCGAGTCATCCCCACAAGTGTGGGGAACCCCTCAACCATAGCACAGAGAGAAAGCATCGCAAGAAGTATCCGCCGCGGCGGATCTTCCATCGCCGACAATGGCGAGGACGCCGGCAGCCCGCCAGGTGAACCAGAAAAAACACTCTCGCTGATTTTCCCATCCCTCAAAAATACCCCCGCCAGGCGCGCCAGGAGAGCCGCTATTGAGCGTTTCGGGCGTCAGAGACCCTCACCACACCCCCCCCAGGAAATGCCGGCAGCGAACGGCGAGCTTTACAGAGCAGGGAAGAGGCGCAATAACAGCGAGTATGATGACCTTAGCCCCCACGCTGACGACAAAAGAACCAGAGACGGCGCGAAGCGCGAACGCGATGTACGACCCTTTCACGGGAGCCATCACCCTCGACATCACGACGGCGAACGGCGAGCTTTTGACTTTCAAGGTCGTTGAACCGCAGCTATTGCTTGAGACCCTTAGCAACGCTTTGAGCGAACAGGCTAAAGACTTGGGATGCATCGCAGAGCCGCTATGATGACGCTCCATCAGGTTTGTGAGGCAGTGAGGGGCATTGATCATCGTTTCGGCCATCAGACAGAAAAATGTAGGACAGAAAGATAAGATCTGCCATTTTTCTGTCCCACATTTTTCTGTCTGATGGGCTTGGTGGCCGAAACGATGATCAAAGCCCAGTGAGGCAAGAGATGGTGGTTGAACTCCCCGACGGTCGAACGGGAGTCATTACCGATTTCAAAGATTACGATTGGAGAAACTCTCAGGTGACGGTGACGCTCGAAGATGGCCAGCAGGAGACCGTCAGCCAGTGGGGAGCCATCAAGCCGGCTCTTGATGGCTCATTTCCGAATCCGTTTTCCTCGTTGGTCAGGGACTGGAAAGGGCGCATTCAAGCTGCGCTCGGAATTGACGAGAACGGGAACCGGAGAGCTTGATGCCCCCCCGTGCACCTTCTCCCGAATAAACCGCCGTTCAAAAACTGAGCCTTTCAAACCGCAAAGCGGATCGGCTCGAAGGCATCCTGGCCGGAGTTGTTTGGAAAACTCTGGCGAGGAAGACAGGGCGAACGGAAAGAGTTTTAACCGCTCCCGCCTCGAAGCTAGCCCGAAGGAAAAAGAAATCTTTGTCAAGGAGCTTCCGAAGCGGACTCCTCCTTGACAAAGACCGGCTTCCGCAGAGCCTCCGCCTTTTCTTTTTCCGTTCGTGCGTCGCTTCGAGGCGGGAGCGGTTCCCGTTGCGGCTTTGAACAGAGTTGAAGAGATGGAAAGAGCGGAGGCCAGAGAACAGCTTGAAATGTGGGTGAAGAGATTAGAGACCATCACCATTGCAAACGGTCTTTTAGTCGGTGTTATGGCGGGAATCTTTGCCCGTCTCGTTATGCTTTTCCCACGGTGATGAAATGGGAATCAAAGACGAGCCGGAGACGCCGGAAGACTGGACAAAGGAAGGCGCACGTTTTGCGCTTGGCCGTATCGTGGCCACCCCCGGAGCGATTGAAGCGATGAAGGAGAACAAAGTAAGCCCGGCCCGCTTCCTCTCTCGCCACATTCGCGGAGACTGGGGAGACTCAGTAGTCCCAAAATTCCGGCGCCATTCCGTCATAATAGCGGCGCCGCTGGCGCTCTGATTTTATTGACCGTGCCATAGATGCGTTCTAAAGCGTGTTTCAAAAAGTTGAGAAAGCGCACTTGGCGAAACAAAAATGTGGCAAAGGCGCGCCGTCCTCGACGCGCCACTTGCGTGTAGAGCCAGCACAGATGCACCCACAGGTTGAGCAACAAAAACCCAAGACCGATCAGCACAAAGCGATAAGCAGGATTGGGCGAAGTCGTCCAGCCCAACTGCTTGTTGCCCAACCGATAGCTCGTCTCGACGCCAAACCGCTTCCTGTATCTTTGCCGACACCGCTCCGGCGTCCAGTCCAGAGCGATCATTATGAACAGCAACCACTCCGCGCGGCGCTGGCCACGTTTGGTGCGCCGCGACGTGGTGAAGACACGGCAGACAGCCAGTCGCGCCGTGAACTCATTCTCCTTGCCTTCATTGAAGGTGTACTCAGTGCGATAACTCGCTCGCCCTCGACACAAAGCCCGACTTCCGCCTTTTTTGCCTCGGATCGGACAGGCGATCAAGGAAGGTTGTTGGCAGCGGCGCAAATACTTGAGCACCGGCACGCCGGAAAAACCTTTATCGAGATAGAGCACGCCAATCCGCAGCCCGCGCCGCAGCAGCGTTTGCCGCAATTCTCTGACCGCTTCCACAGTTTGATCCCCCGGCAATACGAATCGAATCGCCAAGGTCACTCGCTGCCCGTGCAGGATGGCGTAGGCTGTCGCGACCCGATAGAAACGAGTCGTCCCATCTTTGGCTTCGCCGCGCACCCACAAGGCTTCCTCCTGTTCTTGCTTGCCGTAGTAAGGGCGGTCGTGGAAATCGAAGGCGACTTCGAGCGAGCCACTCCGGCGCAATTTCTTCGGCCAGTTGGCAGCCAAGCCGGCATTAATGCTCCTTTGCAATTCCGGCAACTGTTCCACCGTAAACTGCTCCCTGAAGTAGTGGCGAATGGTCTCCGGATCAGGGGCGCCAGCCAATTCCGCGCAGACCGACTCGGTCGTTCCGCGGTTGGCTGCAATTCCAATCAAGATGTCATAGAGCGTGTCGCTTGTGACGCGATATCCGTCAGCTTCCAGCGGCAGGAAGATTTCCAAAGTTTCTTTCGCTTGGCCCAGGACTTTTTCATCATTGAGTTTCGGCTTATCATTATTCGCAGGTTTACCAATATCCGTATACATGGCTTGTTCCTCCTTTCTTGTGAGATTCACAAGGGATCGAACAAGCCATTTTATTCCAAAATCTTACAGGCCGCTCTGGCCAATTTTGGGACTACTGAGACTTGTCCGATGCCGACAAGAGAGAGAATGAGCTTTCAGTCAAAGAATGCTATCGGATTCTCTCAGCGTATCGCTTGCCCGACGGTCAAAAGGTTTGGGTGATAACCGAGGCCGACCGGTCAGCGACGACGATACTTTTACCGGATGAGTATTGAGGAGAGGAAGATGGTTGAACTCATCATTTGTGTTTTCGTCTTTCTCTTGGGTTGTAGCTGGGGTTTTGGAGCGAGGAAATTAAGGCGCTGGGTGAAGATGCAAGAAAGAAAAGCAAGATGTAAAGAGTGACACCGAGCCGCCACTTACCACCGGAGCCGAACCGGGAGCGGACACTTAAAGCCGGGAATCTTTTAGCGCGCGCGAAGAGGCTCCTATGTCGCCACACCAATGCACGCGAAGCGCGTGCGGAGATGGCCGAAAGCTACGAGTTTTCCCCAATAGTTGCCACAAAAAAAGGGTGCTAAAGCGGGTGCGGTTTTCCGCACATTGTGTGCTAAGATGCGAAAATCTAAGCGAATTCCCCCCGTGCCCAAAGAAGGAGCCTCACAGGATGTCAAAGGACAAAAACCGGATTGTAATCTACCTTGATGAAGACCTTTTCGGCATCGTACAGGCGCGCGCAGAGAATCGCGGCAAGAGCGCCAACGTTTACGCGAAAGACCTCCTCATAGGCGCGATCCGGAGCGACAAAGACGGAGTTACAGAAGCTCTAAACCTCATCGCAAAAGCTCTAACCGACACCGCCGAGGATGTGCGACACATCAAGAGCGCGACCGGCCAGGATCATAACCAGCTAGGTGAACTGCTCACCGAAGCCCTCGAAAAAATCGACGAGCTAAAGCCCCAAGCCGCGACCGCAGAAAGGGGATAGACGGATGCTCACCGTTGCCAAGATGGGCGGCGGGAAGGCTGACTATTACAAGGGTCTTGCCGCCGAAGATTATTACGTCGGAAAAAGTTTCTCATTAGAGCCTGAAGGCTACTGGATCGGGAAGGGAGCCGAGAGGGAGAAGCTTGCCGGAAAGACCGTCGCCGGCGAGACGTTCAAGAGCCTCTTTGATGGATTCAGCCCGGACGGAAAAGAGAAGTGGGTGAGCAACGCCGGGCGGTACAACAAGGAGAAGAGCGAACGGAATCGGATGCCGGGCTATGACCTCACCTTCTCAGCGCCGAAGAGCGTTTCGATCTGCTGGGCGATTGGCACCGATGAGACGAGAGCGGCAATAGAGAGCGCGCAGGCGGCGGCGATCGCGCGGACGGTCGAGCAGATCGAGAAGCTTGCCATCATCCGAACGGGGAGCGGGGGCAGAATCAAAGAGAGCGCTGGCGTTATTGCCGGAGTTTTCCAGCACGCCACAGCCCGCCAGGTAAACGACCGGACGCTCCCCGATATGCAGATTCATTCACACGTCTGTCTCATCAACACCGGCATTTCAGCCAGGGGGACGAGGGCGGCGCTTCAAGGACTCGACTTTCTCAATCAGACTTTCGCCAAAGAGTACGGGGCGATCTACAGGGCGGAGCTTGCAAAAGAAGTGCACGCAATCGGATTTGAGATTGAGAAGACGAAAGACGCTTTCGAGATCAAGGGAGTGTCGAGAGAGTTGATAGAGGAGTTTTCAAAGCGGGAGCGACAGATAAACGAGAAGCTGGGGAAGGGAAGAGACGAGGCGAGCGCCAAAGAGAAGCTTCAAGCGAACCACAAAACGAGAATGGCCAAGAAAGAGTACGACCCGAAAGACGTGCTCAATCATTGGGTTTGGACCGCCGAGGAGAAACACCACTTCTCAAGAGAGAGCGTTGAAAGGCTTCGCGGAGTGGTGACCGAAGAGAAAAAGAGAGAGGAGAGCCAGGCGGCGGCGAAGAACGAAGAACAAAGCCGCAAGGTCGAGAAAACCCGAGCGGAGACTAAAGCCGAAAAAGCGGCGAAGGCTAAAAAAGAAGAACAGAAGACCGCATCACCGGCGGAGATAGCGCGAGTTGTGGGGATAGCAGCCCTTGATCTTGCAAAGGCTCAGAACGCATTTACCAGAAGAGAGCTTTTGCAGCGGAGCCTGCACGAAGCGGCGGCGCGCGGGATCGGCTCGGACGGAGTGAAAGACCAAGTTGACCAGTACATAAAACATCAAGCTGTTTACCTGGCGGCCAATCAGAGAGATGTTCAATGGTGGGAGAAAGGAGAGATGAAGGGGAGAACGATCACAGAGGGACTTTACACAACGGCAAGCCATAAGTTTGCAGCCGACAAGGAAGAACACCGGAGACGTGAAAGAGAGGAGCGAAAGGCCGAAGACCTCCGCAGTAAGGCGAAGGAGTGGGGAGCCAGCGGCTACAAAGTGATGGGCGCCACTTGGAGCAAGGAGAGAGCCGAGCGGTTAAAGAGTGGCGCGGGCATACAGTCTGCGACCATCTCGCGCTACTTGGCCGATGAGAACGCGGAGAAGAAGGAGAAAGAGAAGCAAGGGAAGGGTGAAAAGCCGCAAAGCAGACTTGTTCACGAGATAAAGTATGCGACCGGCCAAATATCCAAAAAGAAACGGGACTATCTAAACCAAGAGTTGAAGCGCGAGAAGGAGGCGCTTGAAAGGCAACAGCGGGCGATAGACTCGAAAACAGTGATCATCATTGATGCGTTCCCCGGCAAGGAAAACAAAACGATGAGGGAGTTTATCGCAATCGCGCAGGTAAAGGGAGCGATTGTTTTTTACGCGCACGATGTTCGACTTCCTGACTTTGACCTGAAGTTACAGCAAGCAAAGCGAGAGCAACAAGCGCGCATACAGACGCCGGAAGACAAGAGGCGTGACCAGTGGAGCGAGGCACAAGAGCAAAGACTGTGAGACTGATCAACGCCCCGTTTCTTCTCTTTGTATTCTTTGCATCGTTCGGAACGTTCGCGTATTTCAATCGCCCCTATTATTCATCGCTGCCACTGGCGGCGCTTTTCACCATAGGAGCGGCAAAGATGCTCACACGAGAAAGCCACGTAAGAGGAAGACAGCGCATCAAGTTTGCGGAAGCGAAGGGATGCGCCCGCGCAAAGCTTCGGCCAGGGGACAAGGGCATTAAGTGGGGCGGGATCACTCTGCCGAGCCAGGCCAAAAATCAGGGCTTTTTCTTTATGGGAGCGCAGGGAAGCGGAAAGGGTGTGAGCTTACAGCTTTTGATGCATCAAGCCTTCATCGAAGACGCTCACGCGCTCGGAGTGGTTCACGATTACAAGATGGAGCTTCACAGGTTTCTTGAAGTGACGGGAGTGCCGCGAGAAGACATAAAGCTCTTGAATCCCTTTGACAAGAGGTGTAGCGGTTGGGACATCCAAGCGGATTGCATAGACAAGGCGACCGCCGCGCAGATCGCCATCGGATTCATCCCACCGAATGAAAGAGAGGCGACGCCATTCTTTCGGCTTGGCGCAACGTTCGTTTTTCGTGACGTGCTCAGATTCTTTATGTATGAGACGGCAGCCCACAAAGCGAGGGGCGAAAATTTCGAGTGGGGACTGTGGGATGTGATCGCCGCTGTACAGAACAAAGAAGCCTTGATTCAGATGTTCGGCAAGTACCCGAAGCTTTCCAAAAGTATTAGGTACGTTGACCGCCCGAACGATGACATACTTGCAACGCTCTACACTCACACCGACTTGATCGAACCGATTGCAGGATTGTGGAGAGGGAAGGAGCTTATTTCCTTTCGGAAGTGGAGAAGAGACCCGAAGAGAGCAATTCTTGTTTTAGGAAACGATGTAAACCGCGAGGACTCAGTACAGCGGTTAAACGCCGTGCTGATTAACCAGATTCAAAAGGCCGTACAAGACAATTCACTAAAGCCCACGCGCGACACTTGGTTTTTCCTGGACGAGTTTCACGCGATTCATAGGATTCACGGCTTTGAGAGCTTCATCAACACGGCGCGCAGCTATCGCGGAAACGTTGTGATTGCGACCCAGGATATAAACCAAGTGTTTGCGAGATACGGGGAGAGAAACGCAAACTCGATTATTCAAGGATGCGCTCACAAGACATTTTTACTGTGTGACGGCCAGGCGGCAGAGTGGGCGGAAAAGCAGATCGGAGAGGAAGAGATCAACAAGGAGAGCCAGGGGATAAGCCTTGACGGGCACGGCATCAGGCGATCTACGAACAGAGACAAGACTTTTACCCGCGTCGTGATGAAAGAGGACATCGCGCGTTTAACGGGATGCGATGATGTGCGCGGGCTTGACGCATTCTATCTCACGCGACATATCGGCGACGTTTACCATAGAGCATTACCCTTTGAAGAATTCGCCCACGTCTGGCCGACACCGCAGATCGAGCCGGACTTTGAAGAAGAGACAGACGGAACGAAGCAAGAGATCGACCCAATAACGCCGAAAGAACTAAAAACATTTGGCCTCACGCTTGAGCAAGAGAAAGAACAGGAAGAGACCCAAAGCCACGTAGAACCAGAACCAGCGCGACCGAAGCGGCCACGCTTTCAAAGCGCCATCAACAGCAATTAGTCAATCAACAACACGCCCCGCCGAGAGACGGCCCAGGAGAGAGGCCGGGAAAGGAACTTCGATAGATTTGAATTGGGAAGAATCTTACAAAGGCCATCCTTTGCGCGAGAAGGTGGACAGAATGTTACTCACTCACGCCAGATTTTTCTGCTTCATCTTTCCCGTGATAGTTGGTCTGTGCGTTTGCTTATGTCCTTTTGTGTGGCTCGTTTATACAAGGAAATTTCCAACAATCGTAACTTTTCTTTTCTCTCTCCTTGCTGGTGGAGCACTCAGCGTTCTCATTTTTGCATTTATGTACGATCACATAGAATATTTACGATGGCTGCAAGGAGAAGAAGAGAGAGGCCGTCAGCGTTGGGAATACGTAGTAAACATCTATAGCCGTTGTACGCCAGTGGCCGAATACTATCGAAACGGGCGCTCATATATCCGCGAGAATCCACCGAAAACCGAAGAGGAAAGGCTTAACCTCCGCGCACTCTGGCAAGACTGGAGCCGTCAATTCCCGCGAGAACCAGAAAGGGTTTGCAGTCCGTTTTATAGTGAAAGTGATTGGACGACGTGGAGATGGCAACCAGAGCGAAAGGAGCTTGTTCAACAAATGAAGCTAGACAATCAGGACGCACACAAACAGGTACAAATTGAGCTTGAAGAGCTTGAAAGGGTGTATATCGAAAGGCATCACGCAAGCGAGAGCCAACAGCCTGATTCCTTCATTGACTGGCCACTTGAAGACTTGAACGGATACGCTCGATTACACATCCGGGGGAACGATGTAAACCGCGTTACCTTTACTCTTCCACGTGGCCGCTATGTGTTGGCCGTGAACGATAGAGAAAGAGAAGATGGAATGAGCCGCGAACTTATCCGGGTGGACGGCCAGCCTTACGATCTTGCGTTATCGCCGCCGATCCGGAGCGGAGAGATCGCCGTCACAGGCGAGAACAACGTAACGGAGACAGTTCCCCTTGAGTAAAGGCGCGGCTACCGTGCGCTGATCGCGCTTTGAAACGGTTGTCTTTTCGGTCTACTCGCTCTTGCCGCCGCTTCGCTCTCTCTTTGCTCAACAGGGTCGAAGGTCTCAACACTCATCCTCTCGTTAAGTGGGAGATAACGAATCTTTGCCGTTGGTTCATAGTTGTCATTGTGAAGAGCGATCTTGAGAAAGACAGTTTCTTTATGCGGGAAGATGTCCCGAAGCTCTCCCCAGGTTGTTCTACCATCTTCTCTTATTTTGAGCGGTTGATTGATGAGGCCGCGAAGCTCTGTAACGAAGGGTGAATCAATTTGAGCACTGACGCCCGTTGTCGCACGGTCGAAAGCTTCGATCCCTTCGGGATCAATCGAAGCCCGAAGCAAAGCAGTATCCAGGGACTCACGATCAGCCATTCTTTCGGTTATGGCACAATGTGCGGAGAGAGTCACCAAAAACACCAGGTGAAGTGAAAAGCCAATATTTACGGGGATGCTAGAGTATAAGCCGCGCCGAGATCGTTCAATGTAGGGCAAATACGGAGGCCGTTTTTTAGCTTCGGAGCTGAAAAGCCGAAATCCGTGGAATCAGTGGTGTCTCGGGTCCGATAAAGGCGATTACGTGAACGCGTTCGAGAGCTGCCCTTGATTCTGTACAAAATCAGCCGCCACGATGCCGGCGAGCTCGCATCACCATTGATGGCGAGAGGCGAGGCAATCGTTGAAACGGCGATGATGCCGGCAGGAAGACCACCGCTCGACCCACGCCAGCGCTGGCGAGAGCGACCGCCGCGCGCAATTAGACATTACGCGGTAAAACCTGCCCTCGACGGACTACGGTTTTTCAATCACTTACGCCCGATTTTCCGCTATTCATTAGACATTATGGGGATAGTGTCCAATGAAGTTTTCCGCTAGAATCGCCACCGCCTACACAAACGCGCCGCCGACCCTCCACCGCCAGGAATGGCGAGGCGGACGGCGAGAGCAGAACACAGAGGCTCAGGAAGATGTATCAACCGGAGAGTCCGAAAGAGTGACGCTTAAGAAAACCCCTGATTTTAGGGGATGCTAGAGCCTTCACCCTTTAGAGAAAACGAAACCTGAGCCAAATATGAAGGCCGATTTTCACTATGAAGACCTACGCCGACCGAAAACCGCCGTTTCTTTGGAAGAAGCAACACCCGCGCGAGGTTTATATCGTTCTCAACGCCGATGAAGCCACTGAGTACGGCAAACACTTTTCAGACTTGCGGCGGAAGGTGAGAGAACGCGCTGACCAGATTTTCGGGCGGAGCCTTACGCCGAAAGTTGTGAAGGTATGCGATGAGAAGGGCAAAGAGCTAAACGCGATTGAACGAACACCGACGACACCAGCGAAAGCGACCAAAATTGTTCCGTTACTAAACAACCCCCAAGCGCCAGAACCAAAGCCCCCGGCCCAAGCTCCCGCGACCAAGACCGCCGCGCCGCGAACGAACAGGCAGGCCGAGCGCATCGAAAAGATAAAGTTTATGACCCGCGAGCAGGTCAAAGATTTCTTCTCAGTCATCACCGACAAGAGAGACAAGGCGCTTTTTCTCTTAATCTATAAGCGAGGCCTTCGCGCTTCAGAGCCAGGCTTGCTTCTGGTCGAAGACTATCACCGCAAAACGGGAAAGCTCTACGTGCGACGTTTGAAAGGCTCACTCTCAGGGCTTCACCTTTTGCAGAGAGACGAAATCCGGGCGCTGAATGCGTGGCTCAAAGAGCGAGAGGAAAAAGAAAGCGATTCGAGTTTCCTCTTTCCAGGACGGGAAGCATCACACGGCATCAGCCGAAAGATGGTTTTTCATCTCGCGCAGCACTACGGAGAGAAAGCCGGAACGCCTGAAGACAAACGCCACCCGCACGCCTTGAAACATTCAGTTGCAACTCACCTGCTCGAAATCGGCGCAGACGTGCGCGACGTGCAAGACGCGCTCGGCCACGCCGACATTGATTCAACGCTCATCTATGCAGTCATCACCAGCAAGCGGCGCGATAAGCTGGCGCGTGATGTCGCATCGAAGTTGCCGAACTTTTGACGATGGCCGCGCCAGGTAAAAAGTCTGTTCGTGAATTTCCCACCCCTCGAAAACACCCCCGCCATTTGCGCCAGGAAGCCCGCTATTGAAAGTTTCGGGCGTCAGAAGCATCTGTACACCCCCCAGGCAATGCCGGCAGCATCGAGAAACGCCGGTGACGAGCTCGCGCCGCCGATCTGCCCCCCGGCAGATGTGGCGATGACGCTGGCAGCTTCGCGCCCCGCTCGACCATCGCCACCGCTGGCGAGGGAGCCAGGCAATTCACCGAACTTCAAAAAGTAGCGAAAAGAGTAAAAAACCTGGCCTCGATTCGGAGTGAGAAATCAGGAGAAT
>Ga0247727_10016374_pt1 | contig 11979 bp, 12 predicted proteins | sample WisWelCaveWW1625_FD_202498 | JGI IMG/M metagenome (GOLD analysis project Ga0247727, IMG submission 202498) | Biofilm microbial communities from Wishing Well Cave, Virginia, United States - WW16-25 | ecosystem: Environmental > Aquatic > Deep subsurface > Groundwater > Cave microbial mat | place...
AAAAAACGGCGCACAACTTCACGAAGCCATCGCCGCGGATCGCAATCGCCGGCTTGAGGAAATTCCATTGACGTGGCGTGTGCCGCAATCGCCGCCGCAGATGATCGACTTGTTGGCCGTCGAATCAAAAACGCTTTTTTCGAATGCCACCAACAGCAACTTTGTACAATGGACGGGGAAATCCGTGACGCTGAAAATTCCTTATGTGCAGATGAATGAGGCCGTGTTGAGCGCGCGACGGCCGGTTGCCTATTGGATTCCCCCAGCATGGAATGAGGTGATCGATCGCTTGGCGATACACGGCATCGAGATGGAAAAGATTACTGAAGGCAGGGAAGTTGAAGTAGAAATGTATCGCGTGAAAAATCACAAGCTGAGCAATCAACCGTTTGAAGGACATGTCACTGTAACAGCCAATCCGGAAGTTGAACGCCGCAAGCAGCGCTTCCCCGTCGGCGCGGTGCGCGTTTCCACCGATCAACCACTTGCTGAATTAGCGACGGTGTTGCTCGAACCCAATTCTCCGGATTCGTTTTTTCAATGGGGATTTTTTCTGGAGATTCTATCGCCGACGGAATATGTGGAAGCTTATGTGATGCAGCCCATGGCCGAACGCATGCTGGCTGAAAATTCACAACTTAAGAACGAGTACGAAGAAAAACTCAAGAGCGATTCGACGTTCGCCGCACATTCACAGGAACGATTGCAATGGTTTTATCAACGGACGCCGTTTTATGATGAGCAGCATTTGTTGTATCCGGTGGGGAGGGAGGTGCAACAATAAACGAAGGCTATCATAGGGTGTATAAAGGCGATAATCGGACCCGAATTTGTTATCGCCAGGCGTAACGTGTAAAACGGAATACGTAAACGCAAGGCACGAATCGCGTTACGCATTCCGTTTTATGTTTTATTCTACTTCTATTTTTTCACAACTCCGCTTTCATCCGCATCGCGCATCGTCGTAAATATTTTTCCGACCGCGCCGACGATGCCGGCTACGTCCGAAAGATTCGAAGGTATGATCATGGCGTTGTTCTTTTGCGCGAGCTTGCCGAACTCACCAAGATACTGCTCGGCAATTCGCAAATTCACCGCCTGCATGCCGCCCTTCTCGTTGATGGCCGTGGCGATTTCGCGTATTCCTTTGGCTGTGGCCATGGCGACGCGCTCGATTTCCTGGCCGCGGCCTTCGGCTTCGTTGATGCGCTTCATCTTCTCGCCTTCCGACTTCGCAATCGCCTCTTGCTTGTCGCCCTCGGCGCGATTGATCTTTGCCTGTTTGTCGCCTTCAGATTCGGCAATCAGCGCGCGCTTCTCGCGTTCGGCGCGCATCTGTTTTTCCATCGCATCCTTTATGCTGGTCGGCGGCACGATGTTTTTAATCTCATAGCGCGTCACTTTCAGGCCCCAGGGCAAGGCCGCCTTGTCAACCGCATTGACGATCTCGTGGTTGACTTTTTCCCGCTCCTCGAAGGTTCTGTCAAGCTCGATCTTGCCGATCTCGCTGCGCATGGTGGTTTGCGCCAATTGCGTCGAGCCAAACGAATAGTCATTGATGCCGTACGAAGCCTTCACCGGATCGATGATCTGAAAATAAAGTATGCCATCGACCTCCACCTGAATGTTGTCTTTGGTAATACAAGTTTGCGGCGGAACGTCCACTGCCCGCTCCTTCAGCGAATGCTTGTAGGCAATCCGGTCCAAAAACGGAATCAGAATATGAAATCCGGCTTCGAGCGTGGCATTGTATTTTCCAAGCCGTTCGACGATGAATACAGTTTTTTGAGGAACAACCCGCGTCGCCTTGACGATGATGATAAAAACAAAAAATACCAGCCCCAGAATAATAATAGTTTCAACTTGCATGATTTTCTCCTCCAGCCTACAACAGCGGCCTCACTTTTAATGTCAGATTTGTTCGTTCCACCACTTCGACCACGACACCCGCCGCAATGGCTACATCCGACTCAGCAGCCCACACTGTGCCGTTGAACTCAACTTTGCCATCAAGGCTTTTCGGCTTAATGGCATTGACCACGACTGCCTTTTCTCCTCGAATGTCATCCAGAGACTGATCCGGCGCCAGCTTGCCGGAAATCCTGCCGCCAAAGTATCGCATGCCTTGCTTGCGAAACAAAATCAATGATGCCACCGACGACACGAGAAAAGTAACGAGCTGGGCCGAGAACGAGGTCACCAAACCCAACCAAATTGCCAGGGCGGTTATCCACGCGCCGATGCCGAAAAAAATAATCACCAGTCCGGGCAGCGCCAGTTCGGCAAGCAGCATAATTAATCCGACGATGAACCACAGCAGCTCTGCGGCTGCGCTCCAAAACATATGCACTCCTCAAAATCTAAACCATCGGGTTAGAAACTTATCCTTGCGAGGTTATCTCAAAAAACACTTTTTCCACCGGCGTCACCGCTTGGATTTTGGCAAACAATGCATCGAACGCCGGCCTGCTCTCCCTGATGAAATCCTGCTCTCTGAACTGCCCGACTAAAATGCAGCCTTCCGTATCTTCCGGGCGGTTGCCGGGATGAATACGAACGCCTTGAAAATCCTGAACGTTCATGAGCAACGGCAAGAATTTTTGGAATTTATTGGAAAACGTGACAGCGATTTCGTATCGACCGGCGGAAATAGCGGTGATGCCGGGAATTTTTTCCGGCCTTATCGCGTCTTCGAGAGTGAAACACTCAAACACGCCATTGACGGTAAGCTCGCCGATCGTGCTGTTGCCGGTGAGCCACTTGCGCACGAGTTTCAATTCCATTGCACCCTCCAGTGATATTAATTTCTTCGCTCAATTAAAAGAATGACAGGACACATTAAAGATCAGGACACTTCGCCACTCCCGCTTTTGTCAGCGCACTTCCGGCAATTTTTTCTGAAGGTTTAATAGATTGTATCGCTGCAAAATTTCGACAGTTTGTTTGATGGGTAAAGCTTCAACCGTGTGCCCATCCCTGCCGGTGACCGTTGTTGCCAGGAATAGAGAATTGTACACCGCTTCTTCTGTCGCTTCAACCACTGCAAGGAACAATGGCGACATCAATTCATCGTGAAGAAGTTGGACGGCAGGTAACAATCCAGTCGATATATCTGTGCGTGGTGGCGAGTACGGAATTCTGTAAGCTGTGGAAAATGCAATGACGTAATCGCCGCTGCCGTTTGCCATGAAGCCGCCGGTGCGCGCGAGTCCCAACACTGCGCGCTTCGCCAGTCGCTTGAGATTTCGCGCGGAGAGCGGGGCATCCGTGGCAACAACGATCATACAAAAACCGTCGTCGTCACGCGGTTGTGTCAACTCGCTCAAATAAAATTTTCCAAGCTCGCGTCCCACTGGCGCGCCGTTGATAGTCAGTATTCCGCCATAATTCGTTTGTACCAAAACGCCAACGGTGTAACCGCCGCGCTCTTTCGGTAAAACTCGTGACGATGTGCCGATACCGCCTTTGAAGCCGAGACAGCTCGTGCCGGTTCCTGCTCCAACACTACCTTCATCGACTTTGCCAGATGAGGCATTTGTCAAAGCCCTTGTCACATGAGCTTCATCAATGTGCATACCGCGAATGTCGTTGAGAAAGCCGTCATTGGTCTCGCCGACAATGGCATTCACCGACATGATTTTTTCATTGCCCGGTTGCGACAATGTGTATTTGATCAAAGTCTCAACCACTTGCGGTACGCTCAGTGTATTGGTCAGTCCAATTGGAGTTTCAAGAGTGCCAAGCTCCTCAACTTGCGTGTAACCGGCGAGTTTGCCAAACGCATTCGCGCTATAAATCGCCGCGGGAATTTTTTCTTGAAAGAGATTGCCCGCAGCCGGCACGATCACGGTCACGCCGGTGCGAACTGCTTCTCCTTCCCACACCGTGCAATGTCCGACTTTCACGCCTGCAACATCGGTGAGGGCGTTATTCGGCCCGGGCTGAAGAATTCCGACATCGACGCCCAGGTCGCGTGCGAGCGGTCGAGTTGGCACGTTTTGCGAAGAGGCATCTACGGCTATCATTAATATCAACGCCAGAAAAAAATCACGTAGCATATCACTTTTGCCGCGGAGAAGCTTCTCGCCCTTTCTCCCACTCACAGGCTCTCCCACTCACTTCTTCCTAATCAATGAGTCAAAAATCCCCCGTGCCGCCTTCTTGCCATCCGCCGCCGCATTCACCACTTCCTTGCCGCCGTTGATGCAATCGCCGCCCGCAAAATATTTCGGATTGCTGGTCTGCATCGTTTCAGCATTCACCGGTATTTTGCCGCGATCCAGTTTGAGTTGAGCAATACTGGAGAGAAAATTATCATCAGTACTTTGCCCGACTGATTTGATCACCATATCCACAGGAATAGTAAATTCGGAATTCAGTATCGGTTGCGGCGATCTGCGTCCTGAAGCATCGGGCTTGCCGAGTTTCATTTTCACGCATTCAATGCCCTCGACGAAGCTATTGCCGATAATTTTTTTCGGCGCAGTAAGAAAATAAAAAACTACGCCGTCCTTCTTAGCAAGATCGTACTCATATTCATAAGCAGGCATCTCCTTCTCGCTGCGGCGATAAATGATCATCACCTGCTCAGCGCCGAGGCGCTTGGCCTCAGTCACTGCATCGATGGCGGTATTTCCAGCGCCGATGACTGCTACTCGCTTGCCGACATCGACAGTGTGAAATTTTTCTGCTTTCACTTTTTCAATAAACTCAAGCGCGCCAATCACGCCATGTAGCTCTTCACCGGGGATTTTCAAATCAGATGGATTCCCCAGCCCTGTGCCGATGAAAATCGCATCATGCGCCTTTTCCAAATCTGCAAGAGACTTGTCTTGGCCAACCCGAACGCCGGTGAGAATTTTCACGCCAAAGCTTTTGATCAATTCGATTTCTTTGAGGCTGTCTTCCTGACGCATCTTGTAAGGCGCAATGCCCCACGTGTCCAGTCCGCCTGGAACATCTTTCGCTTCATAGATGGTCACGTCAAAACCGAGCACCGCCGCCTCGGCAGCGCAAGCAAGTCCGGCCGGGCCGCTGCCGATGACGCCGACGGATTTTCCATTCTTCGGCGCCGGTTCAAAAATCCTCGGCATGGTTTGATAAAACCAATCCATCGTATAGCGCTGCAATCGACCGATTTCGATTGGCGTTTCGCCGCGCTCGGTGTAAACACACGCGCCTTCGCAAAGCACATCAACCGGACAAGCCTTTGCGCACGTTAGCGGAACCCAGTTGGATTCGAGAATGGTTTTCGCCGAGCCTTTCAAATTTCCCGTGGCGATTTTTTTAATGAAAGTAGAAATGTCAATGTGAGTCGGGCAAGCCTTCATGCACGGCGAGTCGAAGCAATACAAGCAACGATTGGCTTCCATCACCGCGGAGTTTGGCGACAACGGGGGATGGATGTCCGCGAAGTTTTGTTCGTATTGCTCCGGAGAAAGTTTGGGAGCGGAGTTGTTGAGTGGCATGACGTGACCTCATGATGATCAAACATCATGCTCCTACTCGTACTCTTACTCCTACTCTTACTCGCTTTTAGCTTTTTGGAATCCTAAAGGCGAGTAAGAGTACGAGTAGGAGTAAGAGTAAAAGCGTCGTTTTATTTTTTGATGAGTTTTACATTTCTTTTTTTGCCATTTCGCCGAGACAAGTTTCGCCGCTTGCTCGGCCAAATCTGAATGCCGGTGGTTTTGATTTCCCATGCCAGAGGATCCTCGTCAATAAAATCCCTCGGGTGAAAGCCGACGGGTTCGATGCCGCGCAAAACATCCTCGCGGCGTCTTTTTGTCCAGAGGTATTCGTAAGGATCAACCTTCTTTCCGAATCGCGGAGAAATAACGCATACATCGATATCACTCCATTTGCCGGGACGCCTCTTCGCATACGAACCGAAGACAAATACGCGATCGATTGGCAACCCATCTTCCTGTAACACTTCAATGTATTCTCTGATATATTGCCTCGCTTTAGTGAGCGAATTGCCTGCAATAACCATTTGTATAACTCCTCACAAATTTTCAGATTCGAATGACTCGCTGAGCATTCATTCCAATTTATCTATTTTTCCGTTTCCGCATCCGCAATCGCCAGCGCCGCATCCAGCGCTTTGATTCCGACGTCGATTTCCTCTTTCGAAATAATCAACGGCGGGGCGATGACGAAATGGCTGATCCACGATTGGATAAACACGCCGTTCTTCATCATCTCCATCGCCACTTTGTCCACCATGAGCGGCACACCGCCGACTTTGTCTTCTTTGGAATTAAACGGCTGTTTGGTGTCGCGATTCTTTACCAACTCCACTGCCCAAAATAATCCGAGGCCGCGCACGTCGCCAATGGATTTATGTCGATCTTTCAGTTCAAGTAAACGCTGATGCATGTACTTGCCCATCTCTCGGCTGCGTTCGATTAAATTGAGCCGGCGAAATTCGTTGATGGCGGCAATCGCCGGCGCGAGGGTGAGCGGATGCGCTTCGTAAGTGTGCCCGAGCGCAAAATAATGGTCGTTAAAATAATCGGCGATCTTCATCGTCGTCGCCGTCAGGCCGAGCGGCACATAAGCTGTGGTGATGCCTTTGGCCGTGGTCAAAATATCCGGCTTCACATCCCAATGATCTACCGCAAACCAAGCGCCGGTGCGACCCCAGCCGCTCATCACTTCATCGGCGATCAAGAGAACGTTATTGTCATCGCAGATTTTTCGCAGACGAGGCAAGTAATCTTTTGTGGGAACCAAAACGCCGTTGGTGCCGACCACCGGCTCGACGATCACCGCCGCGACGTTGTGCTCGTTGCGAATCATGTGCTCGATATAATTCGCGCAGGCGTTTTCACATTCCGGATAATGATGGCCGAGCGGGCAGCGGTAGCAGTTGCACTCCGGCCCGAAGATCGCGCCGTCGATTTTTCCGGCTGGCTCAATTGCCCAACGACGCGGATCGCTGGTTAACGAAATCGCGCCGGCGGTCGAGCCATGATAAGCGTTGTATCGCGCGATGATTTTGTATTTGCCGGTGTAGAGTCGCGCTATTTTGATGGCCGCCTCAACCGCCTCGGTGCCGGAGGTCGTGAAGAAAAATTTTTCCAGCCCTTTGGGCAAAACTTCCAGCAACAATGTGCTCAATTGAGCGCGCGCATCGGTCGCAAAGCCCGGAGCGATATATGCCAGCTTGCGCGCCTGATCTTCGATGGCCTTGATCACCGCCGCATTCTTGTAGCCGAGCGTGACGCACATGAGCTGCGATGAAAAATCAAGATACTTCTTGCCGCTCGCATCAACGAAGTGACAATCCTGCGCATCGACGACGTGCAACGGCTTCCAGCCTTTTTGAAAGCGCCAGGTGCCGTAGGTGTATTTGGCGGTGATTTCCGAAACAGTCAATTGATTTTCTATTTGCATGGCTGGCCTCATCGGTTGGCATTGTCGAATTTCGTCAGGCAAATAACTTCGCATATTTACCCCGCGAAACACACTAAACACACGAAAAGAATCTAAAGTCATTTCGCGTTTTTCGCGGGTAGAAAGCATACAGAATCTTTTTGCAAAGAAAAAATCGAAAGAGCCTAATACAGCAAATAATCGGCTCTTAGTTTTCTGAACTCTCGTAACTGCTCTTCTGCCATCATCTCAAAGCCTTTAGTTCCTCTTCCCTGATCGATAGCTTCACGCAGCTTTGAGGTGCCGGCAATCAAATCAATCGGCATACGGTCGTGCTCATATTCGTAAGGAGGGTTCTTCCAGCGAAAAGATTCCGGATACAATTCCGCAATTTTGGTCAACAAACGAACGCCCGCTTGAAATGAGTTGAAGCGCCGGCGATTGGTGACGTGAAGATGAACGCCGCCACAAACTTCGCCCATCCATTTTTGATAAGTCGGCTGAAAATAAATCGGACGAAAATAAGCGCCGGTTAATTTCATGCCATTCATCTCAGTAGCGAGTTTGTCGGGATTGATGTACGGCGCGCCGATCCATTCGAACGGGCGAGTTGTGCCTCGGCCTTCGGATACATTGGTTCCTTCAAACAACACGCAGCCGGGGAAAACCAAAGCTGAAATCAAACTTGGAATATTCGGTGAGGGTGGAATCCAATCGCGGTTCAGATCATCCGCGAAAAAATTCCTCTTCCAGCCTCGCATGCGAACCACTTCAAGATCACAGCCGACGCCGAATGCTTCATTGAAGAGCAATGCCAGTTCTCCCATGGTCATACCATGACGCGCGCAGATCGGGAACTGCCCGACGAACGAAGTGAATGCACTCTCCAAAACATTGCCTTCGGTAGAAACTCCGTTGATCGGATTAGGCCGATCAAGCACGATCACTTTTTTGCCAAACTTTCTCGCCGCTCTCATGCAATTTGCCATCGTGTAAATAAATGTGTAGATGCGCGTGCCGATATCTTGCAAGTCGATTACAAAAGCATCGAGGTTCTTTACGGATTCTTCCGATGGCTCACGCGACTGTGCGTACAGACTGATCACCGGAAGCTGTGAAATCGGATCGATGAAGTCTTCCGACTCGATCATGTTATCCTGTTTCTCGCTGCGAATGCCATGTTGGGGTCCGAAGAAGCAAGTGACTTGCAGGCCGAGTTTTTTTTGCAGAATCGCCTGGCTGATGTGAATAAGATTTTTGTCGACCGATGCCTGATTGCATAGCACGCCGAGTCGCAGGCGGCGATACTTTTTATATTCCTGCTGAAGGAAAGCTTCTAGTCCGGTTTCGAACATTCTAGATTCTCTACAACGGATTCACAATATCCTGATAGGTCTCCGGACGGCGGTCGCGGTAGAATTGCCAGACGTTGCGCACTTCTTGAATTTCATCGAGGTTGAGATCGGCCACAACAAATTCATCCTTATCGCGACTGGCCGCACTCCGCATCTATCTCTCAAAGACTTTAGTTGCATCATTTAATTTTTGTGCTATATTTTCTGTGACTTGATTTCTTTCAATTAGAGGAGCACATCATAATGCAAGAATCCATCACACTCAACTTGCCCAGGGATATCAAAGTCGCTATGGATGACATCACCCTTAAAGAAGGAATTTCCTCTGGTGATCTTATCCGTGAAGCTCTTCAACAATATCTTTTTCTTCGTCGATTCCGTTTGTTGCGCGAATGGATGTTGGCGCAAGCAGAAGCACAGGGTATCTATACTGATCAAGATGTTTTCGATCGTGTCTCATGAGAGTCGTGCTCGACACTAATGTTCTCATCGCTGCGTTTATTACCCGTGGCGCATGCAGTACTCTGCTTGAACACTGCTTTAATCAACACGAGTTGATTACTTCAGATTTTATTTTGACTGAGTTCCGTGATAAGCTGATTCAAAAGTTTAACTTCAAGAAACAAGACGTAGAAGAAGCGATCCGATTATTACAATCAAAAATGGAGATCGTAGCACCTTCTACTTTAGAAGCTCCCGTATGTCGAGATCCTGATGACGATCAGATTTTAGGAACAGCTCTTGCCGGAAGTGTTGCGTGCATTGTGACGGGTGATAAGGATTTGCTCGTCATCAAGCAATTTAACCAGATTGAAATTCTCCATCCCTCCGAATTTGCCGAGTTTGAGGCGCGACGAAGTTAACGAACTCCGAAAGCTCCGCAAGGTAACCTTCTACCTACAACGGATTCACAATATCCTCGTACGTCTCCGGCCTTCGGTCGCGGAAGAATTGCCAGACGTTGCGCACTTCCTGAATTTCATCGAGGTTGAGATCCGCCACCACCAGCTCGTCTTTGTCGCGGCCAGCCTGCACCAAGATTTTCCCGCGAGGGTTGCAGAAATAACTTTTGCCGTAGAACTCGCCGATGTTCCACGGCGCTTCGCGGCCAACGCGATTGATCGCGCCGACGAAATAGCCGTTCGCCACAGCGTGCGCCGGTTGTTCTAATTCCCAAAGATATTCTGAAAGTCCGGCAACTGTCGCCGATGGATTAAAAACAATCTCTGCGCCATGCAATCCCAGAAGACGCGCGCCTTCTGGAAAATGGCGATCATAGCAAATGTAAACACCGACATCTGCGTACATGGTTTTGAAAACAGGGTATCCCAGATTACCCGGCTTGAAATAAAATTTTTCCCAAAAGCCGGGGTCGCAATGCGGAATGTGATGCTTGCGATACTTGCCGAGATATTTTCCATCGGCGTCGATCACCGCGGCACAATTGTAATACACGCCGGTCATGTCTTCTTCGTAAATCGGCACGACTATGGCCATGTTGTGCTTCTTGGCAACTTCCTGCATCAGCTTGGTCGTCTGCCCATCGGGAATGCGCTCGACCATGGCGTACCATTTGGTCTTTTGTTCAGCGCAAAAATACGGGCCGTAGAAAAGTTCTTGCAGGCAAAGAATCTGCACGCCTTTCTTCGCCGCTTCTTCAATCAGTGCGAAATGCTTATCGAGCATTGCTTTCTTTATGGTCTCGATGGGCTGCTCAGTGCTGCCGGCAAGCGAGGCTTGAATCAAACCGCCGCGAACGGTTCTGGACATAAGAAGTCACCTCCGGGAAGATTGGGAATTTTGAATGTCGGATTTGTAGATTTATGGATCGTTGGATTATTGGATTTCTGGATTAATGGGATTCCAAAAATCCAGCGATCCATCAATCCATTGATTTATCTTCGCGCAAAAAGATAACGCTTTGGCAGGAAAAAGCAAGCGTTTTATTGGAATGAAAACCTTGTAATGCCTCTGCAAGAATCTTTTCGCAAACTAACAATGTGCTGGTAGCAAAAAGATGTTTCCAATATGACATGGTAAGTAGTTCACCGGCAACTGAGGCATTACAGCATTACAAAACCTTTAAGTTTGAGCTTGACAATCTCGCACTCGTTGGTTACACTTTGCCCGATTCTCACCAACCAAAGCTAAGAATATATGCCAAATTAATGAGCCACCAATGCGAGGAAGAATTTCAATCGTCGCCACTTTTCTAGGCGCTATTGTGCTCGGACTCAACCAACCGGCGAGAAATCAAACACCATCAACCGCCATGTTTCCTAAAAAAGAAAAACAAGTTTGGAAAGATTATTCAATCATCGACATTCATGCGCACATCGGCAGCTTCAAAGGTTATGATTTGCGCACCGAGACTTTGCTCGACAACCTCAAGCGCTTCAACATTCATCTGGCGCTGATTTCCAACATCGATGGCGCGGCATTGCCTGGCAAGACGCTCGATCTGGATGAGGTCGCGGCAAACAGAATGACATTAGAAACTGTAACGAGCAATTCCAAAATCTTGCGCGGCTTGGCGTGGGCGAGGCCGTTGGATGGCTCGCCCAAAAATCTTGAGCCGTTTCTGCGCGATCATGGTTTCGTCGGGGTCAAGCTGCATCCGGAGATGAATAACTTCGCGGCTGACGATCCGCGAGTCGACGGCTATCTGGAGCTTTGCGAGCGTTACAAAGTGCCGGCGGTTTTTCATAGCGACCAGCCGGGCAGCAACGCCGGTCCGGAAAAAATATATGCCGTAGCCCGCAGGCATCCAACCGTGCCAATCATTCTTTACCATATGGTTTTTGGCGGGCCGCATCAGCCGGCGTTGAGTGTGGCAAAAGAAGCGATTCAGAAAAAAGACGCAAACCTTTTTTTAGAAACCTCACAGGCCGACCCGCCGGCAGTGCTCAAAGCGGTGAATGAACTGGGTAGTACGCGCGTGCTTTTTGGCAGCGATGCGACCTATTACGGCGCCGATCATTACAAAAACTACATTGTCTTGGTCGAAGCGCTGCGCAATGAATTAAACCCGGAAGATTTCGCGAATGTGATGTATCGAAATGCGGAGAGGTTGTTTAGGATAAAAGCAAGTGGCAAATGAGAAGTGGCAATTAAAAAGTAATGCGTAATCCGTTTCTTACGAATCACGCATTACGAATTATTTATTATTCAAATTCCAACAACGCGTGCGAGTAGGACTTTTGCACGGCCCCCGCATCCTCTATAAACCGATTCCAGAACCCTT
>Ga0247727_10016375_pt1 | contig 11979 bp, 13 predicted proteins | sample WisWelCaveWW1625_FD_202498 | JGI IMG/M metagenome (GOLD analysis project Ga0247727, IMG submission 202498) | Biofilm microbial communities from Wishing Well Cave, Virginia, United States - WW16-25 | ecosystem: Environmental > Aquatic > Deep subsurface > Groundwater > Cave microbial mat | place...
GCCGGGTCACCGTCACCGGCCCGATCCCGGCGCGCAATTTTGATTCGCGAGTGCCCTTCAATCGCTCTAAAAATTCGGCGGCCGGCGGGCGTTCGCGCGGCTCGGTGGCGGTGGCGGCCAACAACAAATCCTGAACGTCATCCGGAATTTTTAACGCCCGCACTTCGTCAGGAGTCAGGCCGGGGTGGGGGGTGAAGCGGTCGCTGGAGAATTGCTCGCGCCGCAACATTTCGTTGTAGCTCGTCGCCCCGGACAACAACACGTAAGCCGTCATCGCCAGGGCGTACATATCGGACATGGGCGAGGGGCCGCCGCGCCAGTGATCCCAACTGGAGAACACCGGGGTGCCAGCCGCCGCCCCACTGTCGGTGATCCAACTTCCCTGCCGCGATTGCTGGCGCGAGAGGCCGAAGTCCACCAAAAAGAGCCGCCCGGTTTCGTCCTCGATGATGTTGTCGAGTTTGATGTCGCCGTGCACCACCGGTTCGGGGCGGGTGTGCATGTAGTCGAGGGCCGAGAGTAGTTGCTCCATCAAAGTGCTGACTTCCGTCCACGGCACCGACCCCGACGCCTGCAGTTTGAGCCGCAGGGTGTCGCCGGTGACGTACTTCATCACCAGATACTCGGCATTGTCGTCGGAGAAGGTGTCCAGCACTTCGGGGATGTTGGGGTGGCCGGGCGTGTTGAGGCCGGAGAGCAGGCGCAGTTCACGCTCAAAGTATTTGCGGGTGGTGGAGATGTTTTGGCCGTTTTGGGCCAGGGGCACGCGTTTGATGGCGACCGGTTTGCCGGTGCGGGTGTCGTGGGCGCGATAGGTGTGGCCGAAGCCGCCTTCGCCCAGGCTGGTCTCCAGCCCATAGCGGCCCTCCAGCGGCGGCGCTTCGGGCAGGAGCTGTTGACACTCGGCGCAAAAAATTTGCTCCGAGTCCTCGGTTTTGGTTCTGCATACCGGGCAGAGGCGAGAGGCGGTGCGAGCAGTGGTCATGGACCTTTCTACTTCTCTTCGCCCTCGGCGGGTGTTTGCGGCGACGGCGCTTCCGGCCGCGCCGCCGGGCGCGGCAAACGCCGCTTCATTTCTGAAACCTGAATCTTGAGTGCGCGACGACACTGCGGGCAGTTCTCCACATGATGGATGGATTTTTTCTCAGCGGCGGCGGCCACGGCGGCTTCCAGCGTCTCGCGCTTCATGGTATACCGCCAGCCGCACCACTGACATTTGATTTGCATCATAAGTACCTTCCTTCGGTCAGAAATCAGTTTACTTCTAGTTTACTTTTGCTGCCCGGGGGGCGCAATGCCCCGCAGGCCAGTCGGGGAGGGCAGGCTGAATTTTACCATTTCGTTCCGGGCGGTGCGTTGAATCTTCGGATTGACAAGCATTTTTGATGAGGCTAAAATCACGAACAGTTCCGAAGTTAACCCAAGTTAATTCAACCTCTATAAGGAGTCTTCCGATGGCCCACGAATTGCCTCCACTGCCGTACGCCCCCAATGCGCTTGAGCCGCATATTGATGCGCGGACGATGGAAATCCATCACGGCAAGCATCACCAAGCTTATGTCACCAATCTCAACAAAGCGCTCGAAGCGCACGCTGACCTCGCGGCCAAAAGTGTTGAGGCCTTGATCTCCGATCTCAACAGCGTCCCCGAAGCCATCCGCATGGCGGTGCGCAACAACGGCGGCGGCCATGCCAACCATTCGCTGTTCTGGAAGCTGATGAAGTCCGGCGGCGGCGGTGAACCCGGCGGCGATCTGGGCGCGGCCATCACTGCCGCCTTTGACAGTTTCGCCGCCTTCAAAGAAAAGTTCAACAATGCCGGCATGACGCGCTTCGGCAGTGGTTGGGCCTGGCTCTTGGTGAGCAATGGCGCGCTCGAAGTGCATTCCACGCCCAATCAGGACAGCCCGCTCATGGACGGCAAGAGGCCGTTGATGGGCTGTGACGTTTGGGAACATGCCTATTATCTGAATTATCAGAATCGCCGCGCCGATTACCTCAACGCCTGGTGGAACGTGGTGAATTGGGATGAAGTAGCGGCGCGTTATGCCGCGGTCAGGAAATGACACTGAGGTTGGCGAACTGCCAACACTAAATTAGGAGAGGACAATGACTCACATTATTACTGCTTTGTGCCTGCGCGACGGCGCCTGCGTCACCGTTTGCCCGGTGGAGTGCATCATTCCCGGCCTGCCACAGGAAGAATGGCCGTGGTATTACATTGACGCCGACACTTGCATTGACTGCGGCGCGTGTATACCGGAGTGTCCGTTTGAAGCCATCTTCCCTGAAGATGAGGTGCCGAAGGATTACACGCCGAGCAAGGAAGGCATGCAGATCAGCCGCTACGACGGCACTGAGGTCTATGACGGCCACGACGATAAAGGCGATGCCGTGCATGTGGAGGGGGTCCGGACCCTGGCGATGGGCGAAGTGGTAGACCTGACCGTTGACAGCCAGCCTAATTACGATTACTTCAACAGCGCTGGCGGCCCGGAACCAGAACGTGCTTCGGATAGAGGGGCAAAAGTTGGCATGGGCTATAAAGCCATCGGCAAGTAACCCGCCGACAATCCGCAATCTGAAAGAGAGAGCCACCGCTGGCTCTCTCTTTTTATCTCTTGCCTTTTCGCCAGGACTTTCGCTTGTCATTCTGAGCGGCGCTTTTGGCCGCGAAGAATCTCGCTCGTTCAATATCGAGACGGAAAGAATTTTTTTGCTTCTTTGTGTCTTCCTGACTTCGTGGTAGATTTTATAGCGGGAGAAATCTATGGCAGAGTATCGAACTGAAAAAGATTCGCTCGGCGAACTGCAAGTGCCAGCCGAGGCGTTGTACGGTGTGCAGACTCAGCGGGCCGTGTTGAACTTTCCCATCTCCGGGATGCGCCCCTGGCCGGCCTTCATCTGGAGCATGGCCCTGATCAAACGGGCCGCCGCCGATGTGAACCGTGACCTCGGCCTGCTCGACCCGGACAAAGCGGAGGCCATCGCCGCCGCCGCCGCCGAAGTGATGGAGGGCAAATGGGACGCGCAATTTGTGGTGGACCCGATTCAAGCCGGGGCCGGCACTTCGCACAACATGAACACCAACGAAGTCCTCGCCAATCTGGCCACTGAAAGGTTGGGCGGGAGGCGCGGCAACTACCTCGTCAAACCCAACGACGATGTGAACATGGCCCAGTCCACCAACGACACCATCCCCACCGCCATCCGCCTTGGCTGTTTGTGGCGGCTCGACGAGTTGTTGGCGGCTGCCGACAATTTGCGCGCCGCATTTGAGGCGAAGGCCGTTGAGTTCGACGGCATTGTGAAATCGGGCCGCACCCATTTGCAGGATGCCGTGCCGGTGCGCTTGGGGCAGGAGTTTGGCGCGTACGCCAAAGCCGTCGCGCGGGATCGTGAACGCATCGCCCGCTCGGCGGAAGGGTTGCGCCGCCTCGGCATTGGCGGCACCGCCACCGGCACCGGCCTCAACGCCCACCCCGAATATCATGCGCGAATGGTCAAACGGTTGAGCGAAATCAGCGGCCTCAAGTTATACGAGTCTGACGACCTGTTTGAGTCCATGCAATCCATGGCTGACGCCGCCGACTTCTCGGCCTCCTTGCGCACTCTGGCCATCACCCTGACCCGCATCGCCAACGATATTCGCCTGCTGTCCTCCGGCCCCACCACCGGCCTCGACGAGATTCGGCTGCCGGCTGTACAACCCGGCTCGTCCATCATGCCCGGCAAAGTCAACCCGGTGCTGGCCGAGATGATGGACATGGCCATGTTCCATGTGCAGGGCTGTGATTACACCGTGTCGCTGGCGGCGCAGGCCGGGCAACTTGAACTCAATGTGATGATGCCCATCATCGCCCACAACCTGTTTGAGGCGATGCAGGTGATGATCGGCGCCATCAACGCCTTCACCGAGAGATGCGTCAAAGGCATCACCGCCCAGCGCCAGAAAGCCGAGAGCTGGCTGGCGAAGAATGCCATTGTGGCTACGGCCCTCAACCCTCTCATCGGCTACATGACCGCCGCTGAATTGGTGAAGGAAGCGATGAAGCGCAACCTCACCATCCGCGAAGTGGCCGCCGAGCGCATTGCACGCGGCGAATTGAAACGCAAAGACTCAGGCGCACTCATCACCGTCGCCGACATAGACGCGGTGTTGGGCGACATCCGCAAGCTCACCGAGGGCGGCCTCGGCGGCCCGGCGGGTGGGGCGTAATCCGGAGACTTGTCCTGAGTGCAATCGAAGGATTAGGTTAGGGATTGGAAAACGGGTTGGCAAGAGGCTGGCCCGTTTTTTGTTTAACGGTGGCGTCATGCGGTCGAAGCGCGGCTGCAAGCAGAGCCTGCCCTGAACTTGCCGAAGGGTCATCAGTCCCCAGGCCGGAAGACCGACAGGCCAAGCCAGTCAGACGATGGGCTCGTCGTTGCTGACCTGATTCCGGGGCCTTCTTTCACGATTGTACAGTAACAGGCGGCAACCGCGTGTTGGGTGCGTTTATTTCTCGATCAAGAATAGATACTCGTAGTTCTCCTTCTCGTCATCACGTATCCATTCGTTTGTCCATCGCATTGTCGCCATCACATTGCGCCGATAATCTACTTTTTCAACTTCAAGCACTTTTCCTGAACTCGACAAAATCTTGTAAAGTTCTTCCGCTGTTGCCCTTCCGCCTGAACTATAGGACAGAATCACATAACGCGACCTCGTTTTATTGAGCAATCGCTCTATGGCTTCTACGGCAACAAACTTGCCTGTTTCGCTCTTCCTGAATTCTTCAAAGACTGAACCTGCAGCAGTGTCAGAAGAGTCCGAGCGTCGCTTGGCTTTGCCGAAAAGTTCGGGGCGGTCATTCAGACAGATGGTTGTCCAAAGATGATAGTAGGCGGCATATCTTATCCGTGACGGCGGCATTTTTTCGTTGTTTGAACCATAGGGCGGGTCGTAATAGGTTAAATCTGCGTTTACCTTGTCCACCGTTTCAAATACATCGGCGCTATAAACTTCATGCTCTTGGTCAGACTCAATCAATTGTGGGACTACTAATTTCATTTTGTTATAAGAACGAGGAGACCACTCGTTGAGATATGAAGCGAAGTGCCCTAGAGTGCTGTCAACTTCGTCAAGAGCGAGCATTAGACTTGTCAAGGCAACAGCCTTTTCGATCTCGTCCAAGTTCAACCTATCTATCTCTTCTCTGATAGCGTCCAACTTGCGAGTGTTGTGATTTTGCCAGGGCTTCTTTAGTCCGTTCGAACGAGATGATTTCCCGCCATTTTGCAAACCGCCGTAGTTTTCAGTGAACCAACCGTCTTTTTCTGGCAGGGCGTTTAGATGGCCAATGATTTCTTGATAATAATCCCTGCTCCGCTTGTTTTCGAGATAGCATAACCCAAACGTCCTAGACCAAACGGCAATATCGTTTGATATTACCTTGTAGCCCATTTTGGCAAAGGCTTGCGATACTCTGGTCGTTCCTGAAAAACCGTCAAATACACTTTTGGGTTTTACCTTATGGGCTAATTGCAAAATGTACGGCAAAAGCCGAAGTTTAGACCCGGCATACTTTACCCCTTCCGTTTCGGGGCAATCCAAAACCAAATCTGGAAATAGCGATGGAAGCATTGCGCGTTATCTCAACTTTGACTTGTCTTTTTGCGCCTGAATATCCGCTTTCAGTAGTTCAAGGGCCTTCTCGTGTCCACTGGTGGTTGAAACGAGGGCATGAGAAAACAACTTCACAAGGAACAGATTGTCGGAGTAATCAATCCACCCTCTTGTGACGGTGTTGAAATAATTGAGGGCATTCTTGGTGTTCGTCCAAAGCCCACGTTGTAGAGCGTTTGCGTGTGCGTCGCCGTATCGAACTTCACAGATGTATTCTTCGTTTTCATCGTAAAACCGAAAAACAGGGTGAGTCCTTCCCTTGCCGTCTTCTTCTAATCGAATCTCTCGGGTATTTTCTCGCGCGCGAACAAAATCGAATACCATGATATTGCACCGTTTCTTGCGCTCGTTATAAATAAGCGGCAGAACGTTGATATTTCCAAACTCACCAAAGGCAGGGTCATCGAAAATCGCGCTAATTGCTTTCCGACTTTTTATTGACTTGCCTTCTTTTTTCAATCGCGGAAACATCTTGAAGTTTTTATCAGTCGAAAGTTGTAAAGGGCCATCACCATATGCCTTGAGGCTAATTGTGAAATCAATGTTGTGAATCTCGTTGGTTATTCGTATGTCTTCTTCGTGTTCTTTCGCCCTGTACAAGTCTTTCCCAACATGAGCCGATTTGAAGTCGTACATGTATTGATTTACGAATTCCGAAATTGCTATCTCAGCCAAATCCCCATGAGTTTTGTTGCCTATAAGCCGCATTGTAAAAATGTTGCTCAACGTCACCGTGATAAGGTGCGGGTTTTTGCTTATCAAGTGAGTAAGCCGCTTTATAAAATCGAGATAAGCTTCTTTTGCTGTCTTCATGCCATGAGTCCAACGGCGGATTGATTGCTTTAATTCTCCATTACTCTCTGCAATTGCACAAACGGGACTAAAGAAGGGGGTTGGTAGAAAAAGAAGCACCCAACTTGGTATAGACGGCAAATGTTTCCAGCATTATACACAAGTGCCCAAACATAGACACACACGCCAGCGTCCAATATTAGACGCTTTTACTTCACAACTGGCTCTTGCGCCGCCGGTCGTAGCGAATGATGTACTCCGGCATGGGGACGCCGTTGCTCAATCGGGGATCGCTCACCGGCATTAGAGTCTGCTGTTGGATGGGCAAGACCCCGGCCCAGACTGGCAGCCCATGGTCTTCCTCGTCATCATCATCGCCGGGTGGCCCGACTCTGATTTTGGCCGAGGCGCTCTCGGTGGACATCCTCACGGCTGTGGTTGCGTTCAGTTCCTGCCGGGTGGGTTGGCGGGCTTCGTCCCAACCCCCGGCATGATGTGGTATTGGCAGGCTGTCTCGAATTGTGTAAGATCGCCCTCATGCCTTCTCGAACCTTCATCCCTGTGCCGCACACCCAAGTAAAAATTGACGACTCATTTTGGTCGCCACGATTGAAAGTGAACCGCGAGCAAACCATCCCCCACAACTACGAGCAGTGTAAAGAGACGGGGCGGATTGACGCCTTCAAGCTCGAGTGGAAAGAGGGCATGGAACCCGTGCCTCACATCTTTTGGGATTCGGACGTGGGCAAATGGCTGGAAGCCGCCTCTCACAGTTTAGCCGCCCACCCTGACCCCGCCCTCGACTCCCTGCTCGACAACTTCGTTGCCAGCGTTGCCAAAGCCCAACAGCCTGATGGCTACCTCAACAGCCACTTTGCCGTCGTCGAGCCGGAGAAGCGCTGGCGCAACTTGCGCGACGCGCACGAACTCTATTGCGCCGGTCACCTCATCGAGGCCGCCGTCGCCCACTATCAGGCCACAGGCAAACGGACTCTGCTCGACGTGATGCAGCGCTACGCCGACTACATTGACTTCGTGTTCGGCCCAAAGCCGGGGCAGGTGCGCGGTTATTGCGGCCACGAGGAGATCGAACTGGCGCTGGTCAAGTTGTATCGGGTCACGGGCGAGAAGCGGTATTTGCGGTTGAGCGGATACTTTGTGAACGAGCGCGGGCGCGAGCCAAACTATTTTGCCCTTGAAGCCGAAGCCCGTGGCGAAGACCCGACTCGTTTCCCCTACGAGTACAACCAGTCGCACAAACCGGTGCGGGAGCAAACCGAAGTGACCGGCCACGCCGTGCGGGCGATGTATCTCTATTCGGCGATGGCGGATTTGGCGGGCGAGTTGAATGATGAGTCATTGTTTGCAGCCTGCAAAACGTTGTGGCGTCATCTCATCACCAAACGACTGTATCTTACGGGCGGCCTTGGCTCGTCGTGGCGCAACGAGGGCTTCACCCGTGATTACGATTTGCCGAACGAGACCGCTTACGCCGAAACATGCGCCGGAATCGGGCTGGTGTTCTGGGCGCATCGCCTGTCCCAGTTGGAGTGCGACTCAGAGTACGCGGATGTGATGGAGCGGGCGTTGTACAACAACGTGCTGAGCAGTGTGTCGCTCGGCGGGCGAACTTTTTTCTACGACAATCCACTGGCGGCGACGACTCACGAGCGGCAGGCGTGGTTCTCCTGCGCCTGTTGTCCGCCCAATCTGGCCCGCCTGTTGGCCTCGTTTGGCGGCTGCGTTTACGCGCAGAGTGAGACCGACGTGGTCGTGCATCTTTATGTCGGGAGCCACGCGCAGTTATCGGTTGGGGGGCAGAGGGTGGGAGTCGTGCAAGAGACGGCCTACCCCTGGCAAGGGGCAGTGACGATCCGAATCGAGTCTGAGAGTCCGATCCGATTTGGATTGCGTCTGCGTATCCCTGGCTGGTGTCGGGGTGCGGCGGTCAAGATAAACGATACAGACTCGAAGGGTCTGGCCGAGAAGGGCTATGTTCGTTTGGAGCGAGAATGGCGCAATGGCGACGCTGTTTCGCTTGACCTGCCGATGCCGGTTGAGCGGGTGTATGCCCACCCGAACGTGCGCGCCGATGCCGGGCGCGCCGGCCTTCAGCGTGGGCCGTTGGTGTATTGCCTCGAAGCCTGCGATCATGTTGCGCCGGTCAATCACCTGGCTCTGCCCGCTGACGCGCCTCTCACCTGCCGCTTTGATCCTGAATTGCTCGGTGGTGTGATGGTGATCAGCGCCGAGGCGCTGAGGGTGGATGAGGCGGAGTGGGGGAAGGATTTGTATCGCCCGCATCCGGCGCGCACGACTTCAGCGGCGCTGAGGGCGATCCCCTATTGCCTGTGGGGCAATCGCGAGGTGGGGGAGATGGCCGTGTGGCTGAGGTCAGGGTGATCGGTCTTCTGCGCGAAACATCCCTTCACGCCTCGCTCAAGCAATGGATCGCCCAGCCCGGCGATCAGTTTGAGGTGAAAGTGGATGGCTATGTCATTGACATCCAACGCGACGAAATATTGATCGAGATTCAGACCCGCAACTTTGCGGCCATGAAACGCAAGCTATTCGCCCTCGTCGAGAAACATCCGGTGCGGCTTTTGTATCCCATCGCCCAAGAGAAGCACATTGTTCGCCTCTCCAAGCAGGGCAAAGAGATCGGCCGCCGCAAGTCACCCAAACACGGCAAGGTCGAAATGGTCTTTGGTGAATTGGTCAGCATCCCGGAGTTGATGGCCCATCCCAATTTTTCATTGGAAGTCATCTTGACTCAAGAAGAGGAGATACAACAAGAGGGCAGGGGCGGTAGTTGGCGGCGCAAAGGCTGGCGCATCCACGACCGGCGATTGGTGAAAGTCATGGATCGGGTTGTGCTGGCCGAACCGTCGGACTTTCTGCAATTTTTGCCGCCGACGTTGCCCCAGCCGTTTACCAATCGTGATCTGGCGAACGCCGGGCGTTATCCACTGTATCTGGCGCAGAAGATGACGTATTGCTTGCGGCGGATGGGGTTGGTTGAGGCGGCGGGGAAGCGGAGGCGGGCGGTGGTGTATGTTCGCAGTGCATCGTTGTAGACGTTGTCATCAAAAATAGTACATTGGTCTACGAAAAGCGCGCACATTCTGTCATTCAAATATATAGTGAAGGCCATCGGCTGCTCCGAAGCCACTATTGACAAGCATGTGTACGCGACTCGCAAGCTCAAGCACCTCGTCCAATACCTCGGCTGATGACCCGGCTTCACGGAAGACCAGGTGGACGAGGTCCGCCTCATCCTCGCCGAGTTCCGGGGTCGTGGATCCGGGACCGGCACCATCACCGAAACCTACACCCGCCAGGATGAGGCTCTCCGCCTCCGCGAGGAAGAAGAACTCTTCTGGAACGAACTCGCCCGGCACCTGAAGTCCGGCGGGATCAGAAGCTCCCTTCGCCGCACGCCCAGCGTCGCGCACGAAAAACCACGAAACGCCGATAACCGATGGCTCCCGACTCAAAAACGAAGGCCCCTCATGATAGAGGGGCCTTATTTAGATTCTCGATTTCTGCTATCACCCAAGTCTGAAGGTTTGGTTTCGGAAGTTCGTCTGCTTTTAGACGGCCATCCTTGACCGCACTGACGAACATTTGCTTAGCAACTAGTTCTTGGATTCTCTCTGGTGTCCTGCCTGACTGCACTTCACGCGCTAACTGGAACAATTGCGCAGCCGACAATTCATAAAGATTGGCATGCCACTTATTGGCTTGTTTATACGGCGTCTGTCCTTCTACGTGCTCGATCTTGATTCCTATTTTTTCTAAAACTTTATATTCAACTAAAACATAGTCGAACTTTGAGACCAGGTCACCCGTTGATATGAGCGCAATAACCACATCATGTAGATTGGTCTCGTCGTCGGCAACAAGCCAGACCGACAATTTGTTCTCACTTGTCTCAAGATCCCTTAAGGCGTCAGCTTGGGGTTCCTCCTTCGCAAGCCAACGCAAGTTGTCATCATCTTTTAGCCATCTTGGCTTTTTCACTTTGCGCAGGATCAAAGTCACTGCCGAGTCCCCTCCAATTGGCGAAGAACCTGCTCGAGATCCTCGCGCAAGGCGCAGTTCTTCTCTTGGGCAATCGCGCTTCGAAGGGATGGGATAGCCGCCGGATCGTTCAAAGAAGCGATACCGAGTCCAGCACTATCTCTGATATACAACGAATTCGACAAAAGGTTGCGCTCAAGCAGCCACAACCGCATCCCGCGGGAAGCCTGGTGATTAATTCGCCCCATCCATTGCAGAACTTCAGAGGCTACTTCGGCATCGATTTGTTTGGCAACTATTCGCCGAGCCAATTCTTGCACTGCTACCTCGCCATATGCTTCGACCAAGTAGATTAATCCTTTGGCAAGCTGGCTCATGTTACCATCCTCAAAATTCTCTTCACGAGCGTCTGTTAGGATTTTATTCAGGAGATTGTTGAGTTCCGGAGGAATATCGGTACTTTCCGTAGAATTCAAGGACCACCCGTACACGTTGGATATAAACGTGACTGGGCCAACAAAAACGAAGGCAGTCGTGGCCGTGCCCGTCGCAATAAAGCCAGCCTTGGCCTTCGCATTTGTGAGAGGATCATCGCTCGTCAAGAAAAACCCTCGGTCGTTATTTTGAATTGCCTCATCGTGCGTTGCTATCATGGCACATCACCTTGCTCTGCAATCTCCATACCTTCATTCGTCAGTCGACGAAACAGATCGGCAAGGTGCATCTGTGGGAGATCACCGTGATAATCTGCGTCCGTATTGATATCTAACTCCAAGCGCATGGACAGGATTGGATCGCCCAATGTTATATATGGTCGTATTCCAGGATTCACGGCAACTTGCGTAAACTGGACTTGTCCAACGGACCATTTTGACAATCTGTTTATTTTGATCCGAGGCTCATCTGTCAACTGTCGCGGACGATTGATTTGATACAAGAAGTCTGATGACCCCTCCGGATCCAGCCTCACAACATTTTCGAGATAATGAGCCATCTCACGATATCCTTCTATCCTGCTCTGTACAGGTCTGGTGAGGATGGCACCAAAAGCCAATCTTCTAAGACTAGGGCCAACGGGCAACCAGCGTTCAGCAACCTGCAAGAAGGACCGTAGCGCCACAGTGAACGGCAATTCACTATTGGTTGGAGGCGGGTCTTGATCCATAAGGCCGCCAAGGCCGTAATTCCAATCTATGCGAACGGGTTGTGCCAATAGTTGCAGTCGCCCATTAGCGAACTTGCCGATTTCTTCAATAATACTCTTGCTGGTCTGAATCGTCTGACTATCAGGAGCTTGACCGACAATCTGTGCCCATTGACCTGTTGCATTGAATTGAGTTGCAGGGCTGGGAAACGCAGTCAATCTGAGATTATCGGCATGCCATAATCTCTCAGGAGATGTGTTCGGCAAAGTTGGATTAGTCATCCATTGACCCCTGAAACAATATCGGCGCGTGGCTCATGAATCCCTACAGTTGCTGGCCATATCAAATAAA
>Ga0247727_10016376_pt1 | contig 11978 bp, 10 predicted proteins | sample WisWelCaveWW1625_FD_202498 | JGI IMG/M metagenome (GOLD analysis project Ga0247727, IMG submission 202498) | Biofilm microbial communities from Wishing Well Cave, Virginia, United States - WW16-25 | ecosystem: Environmental > Aquatic > Deep subsurface > Groundwater > Cave microbial mat | place...
GAGATGGACGCAGCGAGCGAGCACCCGGCGTCGAGGTCGGGGATGAGCACGGTCTTGTCCGGGCTCAGGATCGCGGCGGTCTCGGCCATGAAGTGGACGCCGCAGAAGGCGATCGCCTCGGCGTCGGTCGCGGCCGCCTCGCGCGAGAGGCCGAGCGAGTCGCCGACGAAGTCCGCGACGTCCTGCACCTCGGGCACCTGGTAGTTGTGGGCGAGGATCACGGCGCCTCGCTCGGCGGCGAGCGCACGGATCTCCTCCTGCATCGTCGAGATCTCGAGTGTCGTCATTTCAGCTCCAGAGAGACGTCGAGGGAACGGGCGGAGTGGGTGAGCGCGCCGACGGAGATCTCGTCGACGCCCGTTTCGGCCACGGCTCGGATGTTCTCGAGCGTCATGCCGCCCGAGGCCTCGAGCCGCGCGCGTCCACCGACGATCGCGACGGCCGAGCGGAGCTCGTCGAGCGTCATGTTGTCGAGGAGGATCGCGTCGACGCCGGCGTGGAGCGCCTCCGACACCTGCGCGAGCGTGTCGCACTCGACTTCGATCGCGAGAGGGGTCGCCGCGCGCAGGCTCTCCACGGCTTCCGAGATGGAGCCCGCTGCGCGAAGATGGTTGTCCTTGACGAGCACGCCGTCGTCGAGGCCGAAGCGGTGGTTGCGTCCGCCCCCGCAGGCGACCGCGTGCTTCTCGAGCGCGCGCAGACCGGGTGTTGTCTTGCGCGTGTCGAGGATCGCGGTGCCGGTACCTTCGACCGCCTCGACGTAGCGTTTCGTCAGCGTGGCAATGCCCGAGAGGCGACCGAGGAGGTTGAGGGCCACCCGCTCACCGGTGAGGATCGCGCGCTCGGAACCGGTGACGACGGCGACGGCGGTCGGACCCTCCACGATCGCACCCTCTGGGACCAGGGGTTCGAACTCGACGTCGGGATCGAGGGCCCGAAACGTGGCCTCCGCTGCACGGAGCCCACAGACGACGCCCGGCTCCTTGACGAGAAGCTCCGCCGTCCCTATCGCGTCCACCGCGACTGTCGCCTCGGTCGTGACGTCGCCCTGCCCCACGTCCTCGGCGAGCGCCGCCAGGACGATGCGCTCGAGCGTGTCGGTTGCTACAGCCACGTCTCGAGAGCGGGCTCAGCGCCCGGTCGCAGGACGACATGTCTCTCGAACTCCTTACTCTCCGCCGGAAAGTCGACGCGGAAGTGCGACCCGCGGCTCTCTTCTCGCGCCAGGGCGCTCTCGGCGATGAGCCTGGTGAGCAGGTGCGGCGCCGAGCGCAGCCGCTCCAGGCCGGCCGCGTCGCGAACCAGCCCACAGTCCTCCCACAGCCCGCGCCGCAGGTCGGCCATCACGGGCTCCACAGCAGACGGGACCGATGCCTCGGGAAGTCGCGCCGGCAGGCGTGGCTCAGCGAGAGCCGCAAGGGCCGCGCGGCGACCGAAGACGAGGCACTCGAGAAGCGAGTTCGAAGCCAGGCGATTCGCACCATGGACGCCGGTCGCGGCGCACTCGCCGGCCGCATAGAGACCCGCGAGCTTGCTCCGTCCGTCGAGGTCGGTGAGGATGCCTCCGACGCTGTAGTGCGCTGCAGGCGCTACCGGAATCGGCGTCTCCGCCGGGTCATAGCCCTCCTCGACGAGGCTCCCCATGAGCGCCGGGAAGCGCGCCCGGTCGATCTCGCGAAGATCGAGGAGTGCCGTTCCGCGCGCAGCGATCTCGCGAGCCACGACGTCTCGTGGCGCGAGCTCGTCCGTGAACCGCTCGCCGTGCTCGTCCAGGAGAAGGGCGCCCTCGCCGCGAAGTGCCTCCGAGAGCAGAAGCGACGAGTCGACGAGCGTCGTCGGGTGAAACTGCACGAACTCGAGATCGGCGAGCCCGGCTCCTGCTCGGTACGCCGCAGCCATTCCGTCACCGAGGGCGCCGGGAGGATTCGTGGTGCGCTGCCAGAGTGCCGCTGCACCACCCGTGGCGATGAGGGTGGCGGGAGCAGCTACCGCGCGCCGGTCGGTAACGACGCCGAGGCACCGGTCGTCGATGTGCCAGAGCGACAGCATGCGCTCGCCCTCGGCAACTCGAATCCGCGGGTGCGCGAGTGCTCGCTCCGCGAGTACGCGAGCAACGCGATCGCCGGTCGCCGCGCCGCCGGCGTGCACGACGCGCCGACGGCTGTGACCGCCTTCGAGGCCGAGCCCTTCGTCGAACTCGACGCCGAGCTCCACGAGATCGCGAATACGCGCCGGAGCCTCCTGCGTGAGTACGGTCACCGCAGTGCGCCGGCAGAGCCCGCGACCCGTTCGAACCGTGTCCTCGGCGTGGAGCTCGGGTGAGTCGTCGTCGCCGACCGCAGCCGCAATGCCGCCTTGGGCGAGCTGGCTGTTGGACGAGAGGAGCGGCCCCTTCGTCAAGACGAGAACGTCTCCCTCGGTGGCGGCGCACAGAGCTGCGACGAGGCCGGCGACTCCGCCTCCGACGACGACGAGGTCGAACGCTTCGTGCTGAGGTATGCCGTTTTTCGCGCTCATGCTAGTTTTAGCCTCTGAGTCAATAACCTCGTGGCTGAGTCTACCACCCCACCCGCACGTCCCGCGCACGCCGCGCTCGCAGTCGTGTTCCAGGTGCGGGCGGGAGTTCTGGAGGTGCTGCTATGGGAGCGCGGCCAGGATCCGTTTCGCGGCAGGTGGTCGCTTCCCGGCGGGACACTCGGACCTGACGAGACGCTCGAAGCCTCGATCCTCCGCCATCTCGCCACAAAGGTCGACGTTCGTGAGGTCGCGCACCTCGAGCAGCTCGGCACCTGGAGCGACCCGACGCGCCATCCGGAACGATGGGAGCTCGCAACGGCATACCTCGGTCTCGTTCCGCTCGGCCTCGACCCGCGGGTTCCCCCCGACACTCGGTGGCACCCGGTCGACGACCTGCCGCCCACCGCCTTCGATCACGGAACGATCGTGCTCGCCGGCCGCGAACGCCTCCGCGGCAAGCTTTCCTACTCGAACATCGGCTTCGCTCTCGCGTCCGAAAGCTTCACGCTCGCGGAGCTCCGCGACGTCTACGAAGCCGCTCTCGGTTACGAGGTCTCGGCGACGAACCTCAAGCGGGTCCTTCTGCGCAGAGGGGCCATCGAGCCGGTCGGCAAGAGGAGGGCCCACGGTCCGGCTGGAGGTCGACCTGCCGAGGTCTACCGCTACTGCGCACGCCGGCTCGAAGTCACCGATCCCTTCGCCGTCCTGCGCCCGCCGAGCACGTAGCGGCTCAAGAACGTCGCGCAGCGAACCGATCAGGTCATATGCGGCACTTTCGACTTTGGCTTCTCGCGATCGCCGTCGTGAGCCTCGCGGCGGAGGCGGTCGCGGCGGCGGCCGTCTTCTGGCGCGGCCCGCACGCGCGCCCGAGCGACCGCTCCTAGGCAAGCGCGCGGACGAGGCCCGTGACGGCGCCCGCGACCACCATCGCGACGATGACCGGAGCGCGCAGCCAGATGGCGACAGCAGCCGCCGCGACGCCCGGGACGCGCGCGTCCACCTGCAACTCCTCGTTGCCTCCGAAAGTCTGAGTCACGACAAGCGCCATCAGCATCACAGGGGCGAGGAGATCGACCATCGACCGAACGCGCGCGGGAAGCGCACGCCTGCCGAGGAAGACCGGGCCGGCCGACTTGAACACGATCGTGACCAGGCCCACGACGGCCACAACGATCCAGGCGTCGCTCATCGACTGAGACCCAACAGGCAGGCGGCCGAGGCCGCGATGAGGGGGACTCCAGCCGGAGCGATCGGGATCAGGACGAGCGTTATAGCGACCGCGAGTGCTGCGGCCTGTCGTCCTCTCCGATTTCGGAGGTAAGGGACGGCGAGAGCCAGAAAGAGTGCGGCGAACGCCGCGTCGAGTCCGAGCGCGTTCGGATCCTCGAAAACGCCTCCGACCACGGTTCCGAGCGCCGTGCTCCCGACCCAGACCACATAGAAGAGCAGCCCCGCACCCACGAGGATCGGCCATTCAAAGTGGCCGCTGCGGCCGGAGAGCGCCCACGACTCGTCGACGATCGCCTGGGACTCCACAAGCCGGCGGAACCTGCCTCCGGGGAAGATCGACGCCACCGTGAGGCTGATCGCGACATAACGCGCGTTCAGGAAGACGGCGGCCAGCACCGCCGCAGCGACGGTCCCGCCAACGTCCAGGACAGAGACGGCCGCGAACTGCGCGGCGCCGGCGAACGTCGTGGCAGACATGACGACAACGGTCACGGCGCCGAACCCGGCGGCCTCGGCCAGGACTCCGAACGAGAGACCGAACAGGATCGGGCTGGGCGCAAGCGGGATCGCAGCGCGAACGCCGTCGCGGATTCGAGGCGTGCTGCGGGTCTCAACCGGCATCGCACAACCCTAGTGCTCCCCGCCGGGGCCGATTCGAGGCAGCCGCTGTCACAATCCCGGAGTGAGGATCGCCGTCAGCGGCGCGTCCGGCCTGATCGGCTCTGCCCTCGTGCCGGCCCTCGAGGCTGCAGGGCACGAAGTCGTTCGACTCGTCCGGCGCCGTCCAATGAGCGCTGACGAGACAGAGTGGGATCCGGAGACGGGAACGATCGACGCGGCTGGGCTCGCAGGAGTCGACGGTGTCGTGCACTTGAGTGGCGCGACGATCGGCCGCCGCTGGACTGAGGCGCGGAAAGCCGAGATCCTCGATTCTCGCGTGACAAGCACCACGCTTCTCGCCAAGACGCTCGCTGTGCTCGATCCGCGCCCGTCCGTACTCGTGTGCGCAGGCGGGATCGGGATCTATGGCGATCGCGGAGACGAGATCTTGACCGACGAGTCCGCGCTTGGCGACGGGTTCCTCGCCGAGGTCGGCGCCGCCTGGGAGAACGCCTGCGGGCCTGCGCGCACGGCAGGCATCCGCGTCGTCAACCTCCGGGGAGGGATCGTCCTCTCGCGCAAAGGCGGGGCGCTCGGCCGAATGCTCACGCCATTCAGGCTAGGCGTCGGAGGTCGGATCGGGAGCGGGAAGCAGTGGTGGAGCTGGATCGCGATCGACGACCTCCTCGGCGCGATCCGGTTCGCTCTCGAAGGCGACCTCGAAGGGCCGGTCAACATCGTCTCGCCGAACCCCGTGACCAATGAGCAGTTCACAAAGGCGCTCGGCAAGGCGCTCGGACGCCCCACCGTCTTCCCGCTGCCCGCGTTTGCGGCCAGGGCGATGTTCGGGGAGATGGCCGACGAAGCGCTCCTCACCGGCCAACGAGCACTACCGGCGCGGTTACTCGACGCCGGCTTCGAATTCGACTACCCGGAGCTCGGCGACGCACTCGGGCGCGCACTCGAAAAGTGAAGGTGGGGCCGGCCCGAAGGCCGGCCCCAGCACACGCGCTACGGAGTCACGACCGGGCAGACCGGCGCACCGCCTGTCGTGCAGGTGATGCGACCCTGAATCGCCGGCGAGATTGGCGTGTTCGCGGCGATATACATCCGCACGACCTCCTCCATCAGCTCGCCCTGCGACGAGGACGGGTAGAGCGACGCCGCGGGAGGCTGATTGTTGTAGCCGTCTCCGCCCGCAGCCATGAAGTCGTTCATCGCCACGGTGTACGTCGGCGATCCCGACGTGAGATCGACGGGCGTCCCGGACACGAAGTCGCACAACCCGGAGCCGCTATGGCGAACGGCGTTGAGGACGCGGCTACCCGCACCCGCCGAGATGTTGTAGCGGAAGCAGAGGCCGGACACTTGGCCGAAGCGCCCGTTGGCACCCGGCATCGCCGAGACGGCGTTTTCGAGCAGCATCTTGAGCACGTCTCCCTTCATCGTCGCCTTGACGACAAAGTTGCCGAACGGAAGCACCGTGATCACCTGGCCCTTCGTGATCAGGAACGGAGGCGGTGTCCCCGGTGCGTATGGCGGGCAGAAGTCGGTCGCGAGGTCCGTTGTCGGACACGTCAGGTCAGCGCGGATTCCGCCGGCATTCGTGATCGCGAAGTCCGTGTTCTCGCGGGCGCGAAGAGCGTCTGCTACCGCATCGCCAATCTTCGACTCGCAGAGGCGTCCGTCCGCGCGACCACACGCGTCGGCACGCGGGATCGCGACGGTTGAATTCCCGACCGCAACCTCGAGCAGCGGTTTGAGGATGGCGTTCAGTTCGTCGATGCGCACCTGGATCGGCGCGTTCGGCGTGACGCCGATGTTCCATGGCTTGTGGAAGTCGGCCGTCTTGTACACGACCGCCTTCGTGCTCGTATCGACGATCAGGCGAACCCGCGTGAAGCGAACGCCCTTAGAGAGGTTCTCGACGACAAGGGTCCCGTTCGGCCGGATCGCGCTCACCTGGAAGTTCGTGTGGTCGCCGATGACGACGTCCACTCCCGTGAGCGCGTCCGCGAGCTCGATGAGCGGCCCCACAGGGGTCGTCAACGTCCCGGACGTCGCCCCGTCATGGCCCATGACCACGATCGGCCCGATCTTCCTCGCTTTCAGCGCGTTCACGGCAGCCTGGACCCTCACGAGGCGCGAGCCGAGCTGGATCGAGAACGGGGAGAACGAGTTCGGGAAGACGAGGCTCGGGGCATCCTCGTTGGTGAAGCCGACGAGGCCCAGCTTCGCACCGTCGAACGTGTCGAACACCTTCGACGGTGACCACTGCGAGGGCGTCTTCAGGTTGGCCCCGAGGACGTTGGCGGACACGTACGGGAACTGCGCGAGCGGGATCAGCGTGTTCCGCAAGTACGCCTGCCCCTTGTCGAAGTTGTGGTTACCGAGCCCGTCCGCCGAGAAGCCCATCAGGTTCATGAGCTCGATCGTCGGCGTGTCGCCGAAGAACGACGAGATAGGCGGCGTCGCGCCGACGGAGTCCCCGGCGGCGACCGTGATCGAGCCGCCCGGCGCCTCGGCGCGATAGGCGTCGAACCAGGGCTTGAGGAAAGCCGATCCGCCGATTCCGAAGCTCGGCCCGATGGAGTCCGCAGCTTCGCTGAGCGGCACGAGCTGGCCGTGGTAGTCGGAGATGTCGAGGATCGTCAGCTCCTTGTATTGCCCTGACTTCGGCGTGAGCTTCGTGAGGATCTTCCCCCGGGCGTTCTGCGGCCCGGGGATGTTCATGAGGAACGCGATCGTCGGCGCCACGTCGATCGCCCGAACTTCGGCCACCGGATCCTGCTTGCGGATACCCGGCCCCGCCGCGATGAACGTGCCGTGCATGTTCACGTTGTGAGCGATGTCGACGAGGTCCGGCAGGTAGCCGTGCTGACCGAAGAACTGGCTGAACGCGATCAGCGTGCCGGGGGTCGCCGCATCCGACTGGTACGGGGGCCTGAAGACGACAACGACGTCACCGGAACGGTTCGGGTGCAGCGAGTCGGACCCGCCGACGTTCCGGAGCTGTTCCTTCTTGAAGACGGCCTGGACGACCTGCTGCTGCCCCGGCAGGTTCGGGTCGTCGAGGTTCTGGAAGTAGTTGACGAGGTTGTTGCGGACCGTCTCGTAGTCAGAGGCCGGGACCTGCGGCACGTTCGTACCCGCCGGTGGGCCCGTGAACGATGCCGGGTCGCGGCCTGCGAGATCGATGTAAAACTGGACCGTGCCGCCCGCGTGGCACTCCTTGACGAGCGTCGCGGCGACTGCGCGACAGTTGGAGGTTTGCTCCGGCCCGTACCCGAGGTCGAAGAGGGCCTTCGACGCGTTGACCGCGTACCACTGCGGCGCGAACCCGTGATCCGATGAGACGAACGTCGTCTCACCGTTGATCAGCGAGCGACCGAGCTCGAGCGTCTGGTCCGCTTCCTCGTAGGCCGAGCGGATGTACCCCTCGCGGATCTCGGTGCGAACGTCCGGGATGTCGTCATTCGTGAGGTCGTCGAAGTACGGGTTCGGATTGCCGTCGATATCAGTCGGCGTCACGAGACCCATGAACTGGTGCGAGAACTCGTCCGTCACCGGGTTCCCCAGGAGGAGGAGGTCGGTATCGGGCTGCACCACCTCGAGGATGTACTCGAGGGCCGGCCAGTGGAAGTCCTTCCACATGAGGCCCTGCTCGACGTACGTGTCCTCGTCGATGATCCCGGCCTCGAGCGGCGCGAAGTCAGCGGCCGTCGACGTCGGGAACAGGTCGACGAGCGTGCTCTCGAAGTTCGGGTCGCACGCACACTGGGCGATCGCCCGGGTCACGGACGTGAAGTAGAGCTTGAACGAGCTCACGCTCCCGGCACTGCCGGCGAGACCGGTGAGCTTGACGTAGAACCCCGCCGTCTGGTTCAGGCGGGTCCCGATCAGGCCGTCCGTTCCCAGCAGTCGAACGTCGACCCAGTCTCCAACGCCTAGGTTCGCCGCGGACTGAGCCGCATTCTTCGCTACCCCGCTCCTCGTGAGGAGGACGCGATCGTACGCAGACGCCCCGTTGACGACGCTGTCGTAGATGTACACGTCGTAGGTCCGCGTCGGGTTCTGCGCCGCGAACGTCGTATTGACCGTCAGCACCGTCTGCTGGGGCGGGCTCACACCGTCGTCACCCGTGGGAGTTGCTGTCCAACCGGCAGCCGGTGCGAACGACGCGACGCCGTAGAACACACCGAACGCCGCGGCACCTGCTTGCTCGGTCGTGTTGAGCGGAAAGGCCAGGACACCGCGCGTCGAGAAGAAGTTGCGGAAGTCGATGACCGGGCCCTGGAGGGACGGTGTGATGACGCGCGAGCCGACCCACTCGACCGAGGCGATCTTCTTGTTGCCCCGCTCAGCCGCCTGCTGGATCGTGTCGGCCTGGAGGATGCTCGCCCCGAGCGACGTGCGGTTGTTGAAGTTGCTCTCGCCCGTGCGGTGGAAGGTGTTGTTCGTCGAGCCGTGCTCGGAGGGCCAGGTGCCTGTTGCGAGCGTGTACCACCCGACGCCGGTGTTCGGCGGGAATCCCTGAAGAAGGCCGTTCTGGCCCTTGACGCCTTGGGACATGAGGTTGGCCATCGTCGGCATCGCGCCCGCTGACGCGTACTTGTCCACGAGATCGGGACGCATCCCGTCGGCTGCGAAAAGGACCACCTTGTCGGCGAGCGGGCCGTCAGCCTCGCTGGCTGCGCTCGCGCCACCACCGCTTGCCACGGCGACGAGGACGAGCGTGGCGGAAATCAGTGCGAGCGCCCGTGCGGGCACGTGCGGACGTGTCATCGTCTTCTCTCCCCTTGTTCGACGTTGCGACGGGGCGACTCTACTCGGCTGTCGTCCAAATGTGAAGGCAACCGACGCGAATGCTCGCCACGCCGCTACCTGTCGGGGACAATGAAGCAGTGCCAGAACTCGAGACGCTCGGCTGGGACGACGCGTGGAGCGCCGCATTCGCACCCTTCCGAGAGCGCAACCTGACTCCGGGGCGGGTCGCCATCCAGCATCGCGGCGCGTACGACGTCCTCACCACAGACGGCGAGGTGCGCTCTCAGATCACGCCTCGCCTGCGAAGGGAAGCCCCCGTAGCGGATCTGCCTGTCGTGGGCGACTGGGTCGCTCTCGACCCGGAGGGCGCGATCGTCGATGTGCTCCCTCGCCGCACGAAGCTCTCGCGCCGTGCCGCACACGAGGAGGGCTCCGACGACGCGCGCGAGCAGGTGATCGCGGCGAATCTGGACGTGGTCTTCATCGTCGCCTCCCTAGGCGAGGAGCCAGACGTGCGCTTGCTCGAGCGCTACGTCGCACTTGCCATCGAAAGCCGGGCACGTCCCGTGATCCTGCTCACCAAGGCCGACCTCGAGACGGATCCCGCGGTCGTCGCGGCGGAAGTTGCGGGAATGGACGGGGAGATTCCGGTGCACACGGTCTCGGTGCGCACCGGCCTCGGCCTCGACGCGGTTCGCGGCCATCTCGCATCGGGCCTGACAGGTGCGCTCCTCGGCCCTTCGGGCGTGGGCAAGTCGACCCTCGTCAACGCTCTCGTTGCCCAGGACGACCTGCTGGCCACCGGGGCCGTGCGTGCGGACGGCCAGGGCAGGCATACAACAACTCGCCGCCAGCTCGTGGCCCTCCCGGGCGGAGGGCTCATCATCGACAACCCGGGGATGCGCGAGGTGCACCTCTGGCTCGCCGACGACGGACTCATGGACGCCTTCGACGACATCGCCGAGCTCGCTGCGCAATGCCGCTTCTCCGACTGCAGTCACGAGACCGAGCCAGGGTGCGCCGTTCGAGCCGCACTGGCCGACGGAAGCCTCCAGCTGGAGCGCTGGCAGCGCTATCGCTCGCTCCAGAACGAGCTCGCGGAGCTCGAAGCGAGGCTCACGCGCCGCGAGCGCTCCCGCGCCCGGCGCAAACGGCCGGGCGCGGAAGCGTCGTAACCGCTACGGAGCCGCGACGTTCGCAGCTCCCGGCGTCTTCGTCTGGGTGAAAGCCCAGTCCGAGGCCGCGTTGTTCGTGTCCTGCCCGTTCGGGATCCGCGAAAGCGATCCGTCGACGGTGTTCGAATCCGCGACGGTCGCAGCCAGCGCGGTCCCCTCGACGAGGTTGTACGTCTGGCTTCCGATCGTCGCGGCGGTGATCTCACCCTCGTAGGACAGGGCGTCGAGCAACGCCCCGCTCGCGGTGTTGATCAGTGCCACACCGTCCGGAGCTCCGTTCTGGGGCTCGATCGCGACGGAGAGGAACGCCCCGGCCGCGAGCGACCCGGTCAGGTCGACGCGGTCGTACTCCAACCCGTCGCCCCCGTTCACCAGAACGAGCGCGATTCCGTCCAGCACCGCCGCCGAGCTGCCCGTGTTGGCGATCTCCACGAACCCACCCGAGTCGGCTCCGACCTGGTCGTAGTCGACCTCGTTGATGACGAGCTTCGCCGAGGTCGGCGGAGGGGGCGGAGGAGGCGGAGGCGGTGGGCCGCTCCCGCTGCAGCGGAGCTCGATGACGTTCGCCGACGTCGTCGCAATCGCCACGGTGCCCGCCGAGCCGTCGAATCGAGTGCACGCCGATCCGGTCAACGCCGCGAGCGAGGTCAAAGAGGCCCCGGCTGGACCTTGAGTGCCCTGTGGACCCGCCGGCCCCTGTGGGCCGGCGGCACCATCGGCGCCGTTCGCACCTGCCGGCCCCGCGGGACCGGCCGGACCTGCAGGCCCCGCCTGCCCCGGCTCCCCGGCGGGCCCGGCCGGGCCTTGCGGCCCAGCTGCCCCGCTGCGGTTCCACGTCACGATGTTCTCGTTCTCGTGACAATCCGAAGCGTCGTCGACCACCCGTAGGAAGCTCCCACCGGGCTTCTGGCATGCGACGATCACCTCGCCGGCGACCTCGCCGTCGTCATCGTCGTCGTCGCGCGTTGCTGCTCCTGCGATTGCGCTCGTGCCCGCGGCCAGAGCCAGCACCGCCAGCACGATCGAGACCGTGCGTATGCGCACGAGTCCTCCCTTCGTCGATGTCGCCGACCGTGGTATCCGTCACGTGCCGCAAGAACCAGATGTCCGAATCGGACAGGTGGGCTCGATCCCGCGTGGTTGAGCGGAGGTGTGGACAACCACGCACGAACTCGTGACGACTACGACGATCGGTTCGAGGCGACGAGGGATGGTCTCGATCAGCGAGAATTCGTACACGTGGCCTGGGAACCGGTCAGCCCCGAGCTCGCGCTCGTCGATCCCGAGCTCCGCGCACGTGCCCGCGCCGCGCTCACAGGCCCCGTCGCACCACCTCGCGCTCACCGGCCGCCGGCGCCTGCCCCGCTACCCGCCCGGACCGACCGGCCCTACCCGTTCTGGGCGCGCATCACGGCGGCGCTGTGGCTCCTCGTCCTCGGGATCCTCATCGGAGGCGCCGCGATCCCGCATGCGCAAGACACGCCGCGCGTCATCCCGAAGAACGAGGACACGACGATCTGCCGGCCGGCGGCGACGCAACCAGCCCCGCAAGGCCCAACGAGCCCGCTCGGCCAGCCGTAGGCCGCCGCCACGGCCCGCTACACTTCTGCCTCCCCGGGGCTATAGCTCAGCTGGGAGAGCGCCTGGATCGCACCCAGGAGGTCGGCGGTTCGAGCCCGCCTAGCTCCA
>Ga0247727_10016377_pt1 | contig 11978 bp, 11 predicted proteins | sample WisWelCaveWW1625_FD_202498 | JGI IMG/M metagenome (GOLD analysis project Ga0247727, IMG submission 202498) | Biofilm microbial communities from Wishing Well Cave, Virginia, United States - WW16-25 | ecosystem: Environmental > Aquatic > Deep subsurface > Groundwater > Cave microbial mat | place...
GTCGATACGCTCTGGCCGGGCAAGGGCTCCCTGGTCGTGTTGGGAGACAACCTGGCGCGTTATGCGCCGTCGCTGTTCGTGATGGACATGCTCGGCGCCTCGCCGCCTGGAGGCGGCCTGCTCTTTGATCTGCTGGACAGCAAGCCGATCCCGCCTGCGTCCTTCCGTGTGGCGGAGAACGGGCCGGTCGTCACCGCGCCGGCCACGCTGGTGCGGTTCTCGGTCGGTTATAAAGACCCCCTGTCTTCGCCGGCGGCCTACACGCCGGGCTCCTACAAATGGACGAACACCACCAAGCGCCTGCTGCGCCGGGCGCTCAAGACCGTCACGGTGAAATGGATCGTGCTGTCCGGCCTGACGAAGCTGGGCTTCCCGGCCGATATGGCCGTGCTGAATCTCCCGGTGCAGGACGCCACGGCCACGACACAGACCGTGCCGTTTACGGCCGACAGCGGCGGGTACGAGCCGGACTCCGCCCGCTGGTGGCAGCCGGACGACGCGCCCGGCGTGCTGATCGCGGCCGTGGGACGGGCCGCGCAGTTTCCGGACATCCGCGACCGTCTGGGCATGCTCAACCGCGTGCTGATCATCGATCCGTCGCAGGCCGACGCCCTCACCCTGCTGAGCCGCGATCTGTATCACGCGCTGCTGCACATCGCGTCCAAGACGCACGCGGTTGCGGTCAACGAGCCGACGCTGGCGATGGTCTTCAACGAACTGTACTGGAACGCCTATGCCCAGACGGTACGGTGGGACCTGGCGCTCGGCATGGAAATGGGCGGGCTGTCGCAACCCACCGGCGCCGATTTTCTCTACCGCATGATCCCGGCGATGCAGCAGTTGGAAAAAGTACGCCCGCAGGATTTTGAGAACCGGCTGCACCTCGGTAATGCCTACCGCTGGAACGTCGATCAGTTGATCGCCATCTCCACCCACGAGGCCCTCTTAAAAGATATTCCACCGCAGCGGGCCGCCGTGCGGGCCCGCGTGCTGAACGAACTGGCCTGGTCGCGGATTGCGAAGGTGGCGTGGAACCGGACGTTCAACGATACCGGCATTCTCCAAGCGTACAAGGAGGCCGAAGAGGCGTTTCAACTGACCGACACGCCGATCGACAAATTCGTCGCGTCCTACACGATGGCCTATAGCCTGCTGTTCATGCCGCAGCGGGACAATCAGAAGCTGTTGGAGCGGCTGACCGAGGCGAAAGCACTCTATCTGGCCCTGCCGGGCGCCTCGCCGGCCTCGTGGAAATACCTCTTGAGCCACGAGTCGCTGAAAATCGTGCTGGACGCCGATCCGATCTTCGCCCCGCTACTCTCAAACTCGTAAGGGGTTTCGCCTCACGTTTCACGCCTAACGCCTCACGGCATCCTTATCGCGTCGGCCCCCTGGTGAGGAAAGGTGCGCGGGGGTGTACAATGAAGCATGGGGATCGGCAAGACTGTTGTCGTCCAGACACTGCTGCTCTGCGCAGGTGTTTCCTTCGGCCTCGCCGCCGAATCCGTGACCATTGAAAAACTCCAGGCGAATCCGTCGTCGTATCACCTGAAAGTCGTCACGCTCCGGGGCACGGCGCACGAGATCCAAATCCTGACCAGCCCGCCGCCCACTCTGCCGCGAATTGACACGCAATGTCAGATGGTGCATCAGCCCTACACTTTTGTCCTGTCGGATGACGCGAGCTTTCTCCAGATCACCGTCCGCGCGCGCCCGCCCTGCGTCTCCAAACATTCGCCGGCCGAGCCGCCGGACGTGGCGGACGGTGACGCCGTGTCGGTGGATGCGCAGATCACGGTCACGCCGGGATCAGGGATAGGAACAACCGGCGCCACGCTGGACGTTCTAGCCGTGAACATCCAGCGCGTGGGGAACTGACCATGCGAAGAATGCTCTGCCTCGTCGTGGCCATCGGCGCGCTGGCCTGTGCCGGCCCCGCCCGCGCGGACGAACCGGTTTCCATCGGCGAGGTGATTGCCGATCCCGACACCTATCATTTCCGCTTCGTGTCCCTCCAGGGAACCGTGCGGCAGGTCACGCCACTCCCGCCCTACTCGCCGGGTCAGGGCACGACCTGCTATGGGGCCTACACCTTCACGCTGGAGGACGAGACCGGCTCAATTGAAATCAGTGTGCTGGGCATCTGCGGTACGCCGTTGCTGAGAAAGCCGGAGGTCAATGATGGCGAGGCCGTCCGGCTCACGGCTCAGATTCTCTCGCCGAATCGTCTGACGTCCAGGTCGAAAGGAGAGGTGAAGCGGCTTCGCACCATTGCCAATTCGATCACACACCTCTCCCCTGTCGTCCCGCCGCCTGAAAATTCTGCGCCGGATCAGACAGACGAGACGGCCAAGCCGGAGGGAGATGGCAAACCCGCGGGAGACAGCGGCTACTAACGTGTATCCAGCCGACGATACTGAAGCAATAGCACATACGCGCCCCAGATCAGCGCGAGGATCATGGCCACATTGCCGAAGCCCTTGGCCCAGGCGGCGATGTGATGATCGTACGGAAGCAGGTTGAGCCAGCGCAGGATCCGTTCCCAGTCGTGATAATCGTCGACATCCTTCCCCGTCACTCCTCCGAGGAGCACCAACTCCAAATCCCGCGCGTCGTTGATGTACGGCGACACGTCCATCAGACTTTGCGCGGCCCACCAGACTCCTACCGAGGTTCCGAAAGGATCCCGGTTTTTCAGAAGGAACGTCCCGGCGCAGATCAGCGGCATGAGCACCTGGAAGAGCGATCCTCCCAGCACGGTCATGAATTCGCCGAAGGGAATAAAGATCAGATGCCCCGCTTCGTGAAACGGCAGATTGATGCCGTGCAGAAAAGACTCCTGCCAGTAGTCCGACTTGACCGGCGTGTGAATGAATCGCCAGCCCCACACGACCAATCCCAGCCACACGAGCGCGCGGCCGGCGAAATAGAACGGATTGACCGACTCCTCGACCGCGAACAACCAGTCCTTGGCGACATCCAGCGCCGTCGGCTCGACGGATGAAATAGCCGGCGCGGCTTCCACCTGCTCGGCGGCGATCGGCGGCTGGTCAACCGGTTCGACCGGTTTGACCCTTGCGAAGATCACGCCGCACCGGATGCATTCGGTGCCTCCATCCGGCTGCTCAAACTGACATTTCGGACAATTCATTTTGTTCTTGTTCCTCGGCAGGATGCTCAAACAGGTCTTCCAACGCGGCCGCAGAGAGCCCGTCGACTGGGACGTACGTTTTTCGATACGTCGCAGGGAGACGGGCGATCGAGAACAAAGTTGGAAGCCTGTTTCAGCATCCTACTTTGGGAAAAAGAATGGAACCGGTGAAAAGGTGAGGACAAAGATGGCGAGTGCAAACCAGCCGACCCACACGCGAGCCCGCCCCAGCGCGGCTTCAGGATCCAGCACCGGCGGATGGCCGAGTCCCAACAGGCTCGCCATGCCGGCCCAGAGAATCCATCCCGGCCAACCTACGAAACCCAGCACGATCAGAATTGGCACCAGCGCGAGCGCCATCGTCCGCTGCCGGCGGCCCCACAAGGCATAGGCGACATGCCCGCCGTCCAGTTGGCCAATGGGAATCAGGTTGAGTGACGTGACGAAGAGCCCGAACCAGGCGGCAAAGGCCACCGGATGGAGTACCACGTCATAGCCAGCCGGCAACGGTCCGATGACCAGCCAGGCAATGCCTTGCAGCAGCAGCGGCTCGCCGAGCTGCAGGCCGTAGGTCGATTCGACCATGACCACGCGCGACAGCTGCATTCCGATGATCAGCGCCACGACGGCCACCACGAAGCCGGCGATCGGACCGGCCACGCCGACGTCGAACAGGGCCTTCCGGTTCAGGATTGGGCTCCGCATCCGAATGATCGCGCCGAAGGTGCCGATGAAGTGCGGCGGGCCAGGAATAAACAAGGGCAGCGTCGTGGAGACGCCATGCATGCGCGAGAGCACATAATGCCCCATCTCGTGCGTCACCAGAATACCCAGCAATGTCGCCGCAAACGGCACGCCGTCCCACAGCACGGCTGGATTGTCCGTCAGGAACGACCAAGCGCCTTGGAACGGATTCGTATTGGTCTGGAAGGCACCGGCCCACAAGGTCGTGAAAGCCGTGAAGAGAAAGAGCCCGAGGGGCACGACGTAATCGGAAAGACCCGGCGCGCGAATTTCCTCGTCCAGCAAGAGCAGCGGATGGGCCGAGGGATGGCGCGGATCGGTGATGTCGATTCGGCGATCGTACTCGATCGGCCTCTCCGAGAACAGATGTTGCTGGCGATCGTCGTCCATCGGAGGCTCACTCATGATCGGCAAACGGATTGTGCGCCAGTTCCTCGCGGACCGTCGTGGCCGGGCCGTGCCCGGGCAACAACGTCGTGTCGGGCGGCAGCGTCAGCACGCGCGTCCGGACCGACTGCAGATGCGTCTGGTAAAGCGATGCGGGATTGGACCCGCCGATCGAACCGGCAAACAACGTATCCCCCACGAAGCAGGTATCGTGGCCGGCCCCTTCGACACGGTAGCAAATGCCGCCCGGCGTATGGCCCGGCGTGATGACAAACCGCATCGTCAGGCGGCCGATGGCCACTGTCTGCCCATCTGTGGTTGACATCATCAATTCCCCAGGCGGAATCCATCCGAGCATCGGCCTGTCGCCCATGCCAAGATACACTGGCACGCGGTGATGCTGCAGAATGACATCCAATCCCCCCGCATGGTCCGAATGGCCGTGCGTCAGGCAGACGGCCTTGAGCGTCAGGTGCTTCCGCTCCAGCACCTCCCGCATCGCCTCTTCATTATACGCCGTATCGACAAACACGGCTTCTCCTGAATCGTATACGACATAGCCCTTCACGGCGTATCCATTGATGTCGCCCATCACCGTTTCGACCGGGCCGGCAGCCCGCGGCGGCTCCGGCATCCAGCGATCCAGCACAATGTGGATAAGCGGCGCCGTACGCAAGTGCAGCGCCGCCGCCAGCGTTTCGATCTCCCCTTTGGTCGGCAGGCGCCCGCCCCGTTCAAGGATCGTCACATCGCCGGCAGAGAGCCCGCTTGCCTGCGCCAGATCGCCCTCCGACAGACGACGCCCCCGGCGCGCCTTCTTGATGATGTCGCAGAAATCGTCTTCTAAAGGCATAAGAAGCTCATAGCGTGTAGCGAATAGCTGACAGCACAGAAGAAAGTCTGATTATCCATCCTGATTTCTGGTTCGGAGCTACTAGCTACTGGCTATTTGCTGTCAGCTAGACAATCCCGCCACGCCGCCACCATCTTCTCGTCCACGTCTACTAAGATCACCGACTTGAGCGCGTGCGGCGAGAAGGCCCGCACCGTTTCCACCATCAACTTTGCCGCATCCGCATGCGCGACCCCTCCCACGCCAGTGCCCATGCCGGGAATGGCAATGGACTCGAAGCCTTTTTCATCCGCCAGCGTCAGTGCTGCCTTTGTTGCCAACGCCACATTCTGGACCGGGATATGTACCCCCGGTTCCGGCATCGTCGGGGCGTGAATAACGCCCTTGAACTTTGTGTTGCCGCCCGATGTCAGTACGGCCTTGCCCACGCGAATGGGTGCGTCCTTTACGGCTTCGCGTTCAACTTCCGCGCCTGCGGCCCGCTTGATCACACCGGCCACCCCGCCTCCCATGAGGCCTAGGCTGTTCGCCGCATTTACAATCACCTGGACATCCACGTCGAGAAGGCTGCCGTGAACGACGGTGATCTGCATACCGCTATCCTTCAGGAGGCAGCTTGATTTCCTTCGCTTCGCCGAAACTGGAGAGCAGGGGCACGAGCGCGCTTGGCGGGCCGACGGCGAGAATCCGCAATCGCTCGGGATGCAAATGCTTCCGCGCGGCGGCCAACAGATCTTCTTTCGTGAGCGTGACCACTTTGTCTCGAAGCTGCTGAATAAAATCCTTGGGCAAGCCGTCATATTCCAGGCCGATCAGCCGGCCGACGATGGCCGACGGGCTGGCAAAGGAAAAGACGAAGGAGTTCACGAACGACTCTTTCGCTTCAGTCAGTTCCTCATCGGTGACCGGCTGTGCGCGGAGCTGTTCCATATTGACCGTCAGGCGGCTGATCGCCTCCTGCGTGGATTCCACCTTCGTTTCGGCGCGCATGGCCAAGACTCCCTGCTCGCGCACGCCGGCCCGGAACGAACTGCCGACCGAATAGGCCAGGCCCCGCTTGGTGCGCACGTCGTTGAACAGGCGGCTGCGGAAGGAACTGCCGCCGAGAATATCGTTCAGGACCGTCAGCGCCGGATAATCGGGATCGTCTTCCTTCACGGAGAGATGTCCCACGCGGAGATGCGTCTGCGAGGTATTCTTTCCGACAAAGCGCACAACCGTTTTGTCGGCGCGCGCGGCATCCGCCGCGACGGGCGGCAGGACGATCGGCGGCACCTCGCCCTTCTTCCATCCGCCGAATGTGTCGTTGAGCAGCGTCAACATCGCCGCCTTGTCGAAATCGCCTGTCACGCCGAGGATGATGCCGTTGGGATGGACGGTCTTCGCATGGAAGGCCAGCAGATCGTCGCGCGTGATCTTCGACACCGACTCGACCGTGCTCTCCCGCGCATAGGGATGTTCCGGACCATAGAGCAGTTTGGCAAACTCGCGGCCGGCGATGGACTGCGGTTGATCCTGCCGGCGGCGGATGCCTTCGATCGTCTGCAGTTTGGCCAGCTCAACCCGCGCCGGATCGAAGGCCGGCGTCATCAGCACATCGGCAAGGAGGCGCAGCCCGCGTGGCAGATCCTTCGCCAGCACGTCCAGCATGGCCGAACCGGATTCCGTGCCGATGCCGGTGGAGATCACCGCCGCCAATTGCTCCAATTCCTGATCGAGCGCGGCCGCCCCCGTCCGCTGCGTGCCGCCTGTGCGCATGGTGACGCCCACGATGCCGGCCCGGCCGATTTTGTCGGCCGAATCGAGCCACCCGCCGGTTCTCATCGTGGCCGTGATCGTGACGAGCGGCAGTTCATGATCTTCGAGCAGGTAGACCACCATGCCGTTGTCGAGCACAATCCGGTCCGGCACAGGCGGCGTGAACGCCACCGTTGGAAACGCCATCTGCCGCGGATCGCCGAACACGGACGCCCCGCTAGACGCGCAGCCCCACATCGCAACGAGCGAAACTGTTAGGAACAAAAAGCTGACGACTGACAGCCCGTTACGCTTCACGCTTCACCCTTCACGCTTCAAGTTTTTGGGAGCCCGGATCAGCGTTGCCACCGTGCGGTTGGTCTTGGTGAAATAGGTACGCGCCACGCGCTGAATGTCCTGCGGCGTCACGGCGGCGATCTTCTCTCGAGCCTTCAATACATAGCGCCAATCCCTGGCGACGGTCTGGAAATAGGCCAGTTGGCCCGCTAGGCCGCTATTGGACCGCAGCGCCCGCACGAGGCCCGCATCCAGATTGTTCAGGACCTTTTCCAATTCCCGGGCCGAGACCGGTTCGGTCTTGAGCCGCTCCAATTCCTCGTACACGGCGGCCTCCACTTCAGCGGTCGTATGCGGCGCCAGTGGCGCCGCGCTGATCACGAAGAGATTCGGCGCGATGGCGCCGGGGAAGCCGGCATCGGCTCCGATCGCCGTGGCCAGCCGTTTCTCGCGCACGATGCGGTGGTAGAGCCGCGACGTGACGCCTTCCGATAACACCGATTCGATGACGTCAAAGACAAAGTCGTCGGGATGGCCGATCGACGGTTTGTGGTAGCCGATCAGCATGATCGGCTCGGCATCGAACTCCACCTCCACGCGCCGCTCGCCGTGCTGGTCCGGCTCGGCCGTGATGACCGGCGGCGGAGCCGGTACAGTGGGAATCCTGCCGAATGTGCGTTCAACCAGCGCGATGACCTCCGGCGGATTGATGTCGCCCACGATCCCGATGGTGGCGTTCGCCGGTCCATAATAGGCGCGGAAGAACCGTTCTGTCTCCGCCGGCGTCAATGCCTGGATGTCGGAGGCCCAGCCGATGGTCGGAAATCCGTAGGGATGCGCCTGAAACGCCGCTGCGGCGAAGGCTTCGTACAGGAGCCCGTTCGGGCTGTCGTCCGTCCGGAGCCGGCGCTCTTCCATGACGACCGCGCGCTCCTTGTAGAACTCGCGCAGCACCGGATGGGCCATCCGATCCGATTCGATCGCGGCCCAGAGCGGCAGGCGATTGGCCGGCAGGCTGATCACGTAACGCGTGACGTCCTTGCCGGTGGACGCGTTCAAGCCGACCGCGCCGTGACGTTGATACAGCAGCGACATCTCGTTGCCCACGACCAGCTGCCCGGCCCGATCCTGCGCGTCCTTGAACGCCTGCCGAAGCTTTTGCAGTTCCTCTGTATCGGCTCCCGCCGCGCGACGCGCTTCGATCTCGGCGCTGAGCCGGTCCAACTCGTCGAGCAGCGGGCGCTCGCGCGCGTAATCCTTCGTGCCGATCGTGCGCGTGCCCTTGAAGGCCATGTGTTCGTAGAGGTGCGCCACGCCGGTGGATCCGGTCAGCTCGTTGATCCCGCCGACACCAAACGTCAGATTGATGGACACGATCGGCGCCTGATGCCGTTCGACCAGCAACACCGTCAGGCCATTGGCTAGTTTGTGCTCGATCACGCGCTCGGCCAGTCCGGCCCCCTGGGCCGGCAGGTTGAGGCTAAGGCTGAGAATAAAAAGAGCACAGACCGCCAGTGCGTTCCTCCTCAACCTTGACCTCAGCCTGAACCTTCCGTTCATCAAAGAAAGACCTCCATCAGTTCCTCCGGCGTCTCGATGAACCATTCGGGCTCGCACGCGGCCATTCTTTCGCGGTTGCCCATGCCGTAGCCGACGGCGCAGACTTTGATCCCTGCATTGTGGCCACCGGTGATGTCGTTCGTGCTGTCGCCGATCAGGACCGCGCGTTCTTTCGTCACGCCCAGCTTGTCCATGATGGCGTGCAGCATGCCCGGTTCAGGTTTCAATCCGAAGCCGTCGTCCCCGCCCACAATATGGGCGTAGTGGTGATTGCCGAGGCCATTGAGAATGATGTGCGTATATTCGAGCGACTTGTTCGTCGCCACCGCCTTGTGCTTGCGCGCAAAGTGCGCGAGTACGGTTTCGATGCCGGGGTAATAGCGCGTCCGGTCAAGACAGTGTTTCATATAATGACCGCGAAAGATCCGAAGAGCGTCTTCGTAGCGAGACTGATTGTCTTCGCCGACGGCCAGGCGCAGCAGGCGCTTGATCCCGTCGCCGACGAAACCGAAAATCTCCTCCTGCGTATGCGGAGGAAGGGACAACTCCGCCAGCGTCCGCTGCACGCTGTCGGCAATGTCCCACTTGGACTCGATCAGCGTGCCGTCCAGATCGAAGATCAGCAGATCAACGGGGTGTTTGCGCGGATGCCGGTCCTTCATGTTTCGCCTTTTTCAGATCGTCCAGCAAGGTCTCGAGCGCGGCCGCCTTGGTCTGATCCTTCTCATCCAACAGAGCCTGCCGCACATAGTTGATCATGCGCTTCTGGCCGATGTGCGGGGGAAGAATCGGCTCCGCGATCCGCCAGCGGTCGCCCACGATTTTCACCCGGAAGCCGACCCGCTCCACCTGCGGCTCCGGTAGAAAAGACGCCTTCTCCCAGTACACCGAGCCCAGCACCCTATATTCGACCGGGATGATCGCTTCGGATTGGCTCACGACTGTCCATTGCTTGAAGTCGTTGATGACTTCATAGCTCGTGACGACGACGGTACGCCCCCAGATCGGTTCGTCCTTCCAGGTAATATAGGACGCCAGCGCTTCCTGCGAAATCGCGTCCAGACGCACCCCTTTGATGTCCAACTCGAGATACTTGTCCACCATGTCGGTCGGATCGTGCACGATCGAGCCGATTTGCGCCTGACTATCGGACAGCGCGAGCGCCAACACGCCTATCATGATCACCGCGAGCCATCTTCTTATCACGTGGGCTCCATTCCGAGCGGGGACAGGCCTGTCAGCGGTCTGTCCCCGCCCACCTCTTCTAACTATGGGCGACGTGGCTGACTCGCAACTGCGCGCGTCCAACGAGGGCCTTCTGAGACCGCGCGTTGCGCGAGCACGCGAGTCAGCCAGGGAGCCCTTTCCTCGCACCCGCGCTCTGCGAGCACGGAAGGCAGACCGTGCCGCATGCTCACTCTCTTCCCATCATGCCACTTCATGCAGCTTCATCACATTCGTCCCGCCTCGTTGTCCTATAATTGTCCCCGACAAAATCACCAGCCGCTGTCCAGATTTCGCCAACCCTTCCTCCTTCAACCGCCGCTCAATTTCATGCACCCTTGCATCCGTCTGCTCGATGCGCGGCATCGTCAGCGGCACGACGCCCCAATACAGTGCCATGCGCCGGCGAATCAGCTCGGACGGCGTGACGACGACAATGGGCGCCGCCGGACGCTGCTTCGACATCAAACGAGCCGTCGCGCCGGATTCGCTGAATACGATCACCGCATCGGCCCTGGTCGTCGCGACGGCCGAGCAGGCTGCCGCGCACATGGCCTCGGGAAAGGAGTCCGGAACAGACGCTATTGATTCTGCCACACGCACAACGCCCGGCTCCGCGCCCTCTTCGGCCGCCCGGACAATCCGGTCCATCACACGGACTGATTCGACCGGATAGCGTCCGGCGGCGGTCTCCGCCGAGAGCATGACCGCATCGGTGCCGTCGAACACGGCGTTCGCCACATCCGAGGCTTCGGCCCTGGTGGGGCGCGGATGCTCCGTCATGGATTCCAGCATCTGGGTTGCCGTGATCACCAACTTGCGCTTGCGATTCGCAGCCAGGATGATCCGTTTCTGGAGAATCGGGACAATTTCGGGACCCATTTCGACGCCGAGATCACCGCGCGCGATCATCACGCCATCGGCCTCGTCGAGAATCTCCTCCAACTGATCGATCGCCTCGGGCCGCTCGATCTTGGCGATAAGCGGAATCTCACCGCCCTGCTCCACGATCAACCGCCGGGCCGCCGCGATGTCAGCCGCCCCGCGGACGAACGAGAGCGCGACGTAATCCACCTGCTGCGCCACGCCGAACCGCAAATCCTCGCGATCCTTGTCCGTCAGTGTCGGCGCGCTGATGACCGTCCCCGGCAGATTCAGCCCTTTGTGAGACGTGACCAGCCCGCCGGTCACGACGGAACAGTCCACCGTGTCGCCGGCCACCTGATCGACTTTTAGCTCGATCAGGCCATCGTTGATCAGAATGCGCGCGCCGGGCCGGACGTCCCTGGCCAGCGCCGCATAGGTCACCGGCAACTCGGCCGTATAATTGGGAGCGACGGACTTGCCGCTATAATGGATGCCGCTTCGGGGGTCGAAGGCCGCCTGGCCGGCTAACAGCCGTACGCGCTGGCCGGCTTCCAGTGTGACGCCGGCGTCGGGTAATTGGCCGACCCGGATGCGCGGCCCCTGGAGGTCCTGCAGGATCGCCACTGCCACGCCCTTACGTTGTGCCGCCTCACGGACCGACTGGATGGCACGGGTATGCGACTCGTGCGTACCGTGCGAAAAATTGAGCCGCGCCACATTCATGCCGGCGTCGATGAGTTGCGCCAGCATCTCGGGGGAGCTGCTCACCGGGCCGATCGTGCAGACGATTTTGGCTTTGCGCATACAGTCGCATTCTAACAAACGCCTGGAGCCGCCGCAAAACAAGCTTCATTGACCGTTCCCGACGCCGCGTGATACGTTGCACCGAATTTTCCTCTTAAGCTATTCGCTGCTCGCTATCAGCTATGAAGACGACAAAATCCCAGAAACTCTTTGCCGAAGCCCAGCGCTACATCCCCGGCGGGGTGAACAGCCCCGTTCGCGCGTTCAAATCCGTCGGCGGCCAGCCCCTGTTCATCGCGAAGGCCAAGGGCGTCTACCTGTGGGACGCGGACGGCAACAAGTTCATCGACTACGTCCATTCCTGGGGGCCGATGATCCTGGGTCACGCGCCGGGGCCGGTGATTAAAGCCATCC
>Ga0247727_10016378_pt1 | contig 11978 bp, 8 predicted proteins | sample WisWelCaveWW1625_FD_202498 | JGI IMG/M metagenome (GOLD analysis project Ga0247727, IMG submission 202498) | Biofilm microbial communities from Wishing Well Cave, Virginia, United States - WW16-25 | ecosystem: Environmental > Aquatic > Deep subsurface > Groundwater > Cave microbial mat | place...
GGAATCGAAAGGCAGTGCCTATTCAATGGTCATTCAACTGGAAGCGTGCAAAGCGCATGTTTATCAAGGACGACCTCCAAGTACAAGCTGAAGCTACTATGCAAAATTAATTGGTCAACCTACTAGCGTTGGGATCAGAAGGACGACAATCCAGGCGCCGGAAGTGAATTTGGTGATGGCAAAGACGATCATCACTACGAACGTGGCGACTGCGCCAAAGGCGTTGATGGCGATCTTACTCTTCCATTTTGGATCGTAGTGCAACACCGAGCCGAGTTGCACCCATTCTTCGCCGGGCTTGAGTTTACTGCACCGCCACCAGCGCACGGCCATACCGGTCTGCGAGAGCGTGAATGACATGAAAACGCCAATGGCATAGAGCGGGATCAGGGCGGTGGTCTGAGCGCCAAAGACGACGACGAGGAGCGAAGCAAAAAAGGCCAGGGTGAGAATGCCATAGGAAAACACAAGGCGGCTCCCCTTGTAGGTCAGTTGCTTCGGCAGGAAGCCGTCGCCGGCGTGGAGGGCGGCCAGACGGGGGAAGTCGGCGTAGGCGGTGTTGGCGGCCATGATCAAAATCAGAGTGGTTCCGGCAAGCAGGATTAGATACAACGGACTGCCGTTGCCGTAAAATGGCCCGGCCCAATTGCGAGAAGATAGTTTCGGTGTGCGATGGCAGGGCCTGGGCTTGCCCGGCCAGGAAAGTGATGCTGAAAAAGATGACGGCCAGGATCGTCGTCATGGCAATGAGCGTTGCGCCAGCGTTTTTACTGCGAGGTTCTCTAAAGGCCGTAATGCCGTTGCTGATGGCTTCGACGCCGGTGAGGGCCGTGCAGCCGCTGGAGAATGCTTTGAGGATGAGGAACAGCGTGAGCGACTGAATCTCTTCGTGGTGCATGGCCTCGACGCCCGTGACCGGGGCTAACGTGCCGGTGAAATACCGATAGAAGCCGACGGCAATGGTGAAGCCGGTCATGGCCAGGAAGAAATAAGTGGGGATTGAAAAAGCGTTGCCCGACTCTTTCACGCCGCGCAGATTGACGAGCGTCATCATGAGGATCAGGCCCAGCGCAATCCAGACTCGATAAGGATACAGTTCGGGAAACGCTGACGTGATCTGAGCCACCCCTGACGAGATGGATACGGCGACGGTGAGAATATAGTCCGTCAGGAGAGCCGCCCCCGCCGTTTGCGCCGGGCCTTCGCCCAGGTTGTCGCGGGCGACGATGTAAGCGCCGCCGCCGTTCGGGTAGGCGTGGATGGTCTGCTCGTAGGAAATGGTGACGATGACGAGCAAGATGATGATGGCGGTGGCAACGGGCAGTGAAAGGATGAGGGCGGCCGCACCCGCGGCGAACAAGACGATCAGGATTTCGTCGGTGGCATAGGCGGTGGACGAGAGCGCGTCCGAGGCGAACACGGCCAGCCCGATCTTTTTGCTGATGGTCTGGTGCGGCGCATCGGCAGTGTTCAGGCGCGGGCCGATCAGCAGTCGCTTGATGGATTCAAAAGATGGTTGTTTGAGCGTTGTAGCCATATAAATTCTTTCTGTGATTCGCCCAATGAGACTGGCGGGCGATGGGCGTTTAGTTGAAGAGGTAATGCCAGAGACCCAACAAGCCGTACTCCACTATCACCGAAATGGACATGAGGAGGGTGTAGGCAGTCCCGGTCGTATTGAGATGGATCAGAATTTGCAGTCCGGTAAAAGCGGCAAAGATGGCAAGCGGGAGGATGAGGGAAACAAGACGGCTGAAAAAGCTGATGTCCTCGGGCGGCAGGTTGGGGTAGAAGCCGGTGAGGACCGATACGGGCTGGCTGAGGGTAGACATTAGCAGTTGGCTCAACGGTTCACGGCGGAGGCCTCGTCGGATGAGTTGTTGCTCTGCATGACATACCACTCTGTCGCTCAGGCGATGAACGGAGCGCACGGCCTGTATCCAGTCCCGGCCGATTACGACTTTCGTCTCCACCTGCACTTTGGCATCGCGCGTCAGGGCGGCAAGGGTCGCCAGTCGGCGGCGGAGGTGTGGCTCGTGGCTGGCCTCGTGGCTGAGGCCGAGAAGCAGCACCGGCAGTTCGTGCCGGGCGGCCATTGACCACAGGCGTTGTGATAGTTTTGTTTCGTCGGTATCGGCGTGAGGGATGAGGATGACGAGGCGGCGGACGGTAGGGGCAAAATCGGAAACGGCAGGGAGGAGCGTTTGCCCTGTGTGCGCTTGCAGGCGGGTGCGGGGAAGAGCGTCGAGGATCGAGGGGGAGGTATGAGTAAGGGCAGTTGAGTCGGCCATGAAACAGTTCCTTCATGGCCGACTCTAAGCGCCCGGAATAAAACGGCAGGAAAAATTTAGGGCAATCGCATAAAGGACAAATAAAAAGACAGACCCGCCGGATTTTGTTAGCCTGAAGTTTCGCCAGCGTTTCAGCCAACCCCGGCGAGTCTGAGCCGGTAATTTATCGAGGCTACTCCTCGATCACAAAACGGTAACCCACCCCCGGTTCAGTGAGGAGGTAACGCGGCTGGCGCGGGTCATCTTCGAGTTTCTTGCGGAGCTGGCGCATGTAAACGCGAAGGTACTCGACTTGATCGACTTCGGCCGCATCCCAGACGTGGGTGAGGATGCTTTGATGGGTGAGTACGCGCCCGGCGTTGGCGGCCAGGTAGGCCAGCAGTTTAAATTCGGTGGCCGTGAGTTTAACTTCGACGCCAGTGCGTGTTACAACATGACTCGCCAGGTCAATGGTCAGGTCGCCCGATTTGACCAGAGTGGTTTGCGATTTGCTCTGGGCTTGCGCCCGGTGGCGCAAAGCCACTCTCAGCCGCGCCAGCAATTCTTCAATGCCAAAGGGTTTGGTGAGATAGTCGTCGGCCCCTTTGTCGAGGGCGGCCACTTTGTCGCGTTCGTTGTCGCGGGCCGAAAGCACAATGATGGGGATCAGCGTCCATTCACGCAGATGGGCGCACACTTCCGTTCCATCCATATCGGGCAGGCCCAGGTCGAGGATGATCACGTCCGGCGGGTTCGCGGCGGCCAACGCCAGGCCCTCTTCACCCCGGCTGGCCGTTGTTACCCGGAAGTGTTTCTCGGTCAATATCGTGCGCAGGGCGCGCAGGATTTGCGGTTCGTCATCAATGACGAGAATGTGCGGCTGGGCGTTCACGCCGAGTCCGTCTCCACTGGCAACCAGGGCGGCGGCATCCCGTCGAGGGCGAGGGGCAGGGTAAAGTTGAAAGCGAAGCGACCGGGCAGGTTCTCGGCCCAGATGCGCCCGTTATGCGCTTCGACAATGCCTTTGCAGATGGATAATCCCAGCCCCGTTCCGGTGACGCGCTCGGCGGCGGTGACGCGATAAAACTTGTCGAAGATGCGTTCGAGGTGTTCGGACGGGACTGGCGGGCCTTCGTTGCTCACTTGAATGTGGAGGGCATCGCTGTGAGCGTGAGCGTGAACGCGAATGGTTGTGCCGGAGGGCGCATACTTAAGGCTGTTGCTGATCAGGTTGGTGAAGACCTGCTCCATTTGCACATAATCCACCGGGACCAGCGGCAGGTCTTCGGGTATGTCCACCTCAAGGCGATGGTGTTGCGCGGCAAGGCGCATTCGAGTTAATACACCGCCGACGATCTCGGCCAGAATGTTCCACTCGCGTCGAGGGTTGAGTGCGCCAGCCTCGATGCGCGACATGTCGAGCAGGTTGCCGATCAGCCGATTGGTCAGATCAACTTCTTCATCAATGGCGGCCAATAGATCGATCCGTGATTGGGACTCCCACGGGATGTCGCCGCTGTGCAAACTGGTGGCGGCGGCTTTGATCGTGGCCAGGGGCGTCCGAAGCTCATGGGAGACCGACGACAACAGCGCTGATTTCAACCGATCACTTTCCTCCAACACGCTGGCCCGGGTCTCAGTTTGGGCCAGGGCGGCGCGCTCGACGGCCAATGCGCCTTGATTGGCGAAGGCGTTGAGGAGGCGTTCGTTGGCGAGGCTCAACGGTTGCGAGGGATGCAGGCAAATTTGACCGACCTGGCCGCGCGGTGTGGTCAGGGGACTGAGGTGGCCGGGTTTGGTCACGGGCGCTTCGGGGTTGGCAAGGGGGAATTTGTAAATCGTCGTCGGCTTCCCCTCAGTGGGTTGGATGACGATCTCGAACGGAGCCGATTGAAATGCTTCCTGCAAATGTTGCCCCAGGGTACGGGCGATGTCTTCGTCCTGGCGCAGGCCAGCCAGCGCCGTGCTGAGGGCGTAAAGATGAGTCGCTTCGCGCTCGCGGGCTTCGGCCATGGCCCGGCTCGACTGGGTGCGAGCCACAAGTTGGCTGATGACGACGGCGACAGCCAGAAATACAAACAGAACCAGAATGTCCTGGGTCTGGTGGACGACGAAGGTGTAAAGCGGGGGGATGAAAAAATAGTTGAAAGCCAGAAAGGCGCAAATGGCGGCGGTCAGCCCCGGCCCCAGCCCGCCCAGGGCGCTGGCGACCACCGGGAGCAGAAAGAGCAGAGCAATGATGGGCGTGTTGAGCGATCCGCGCAGCAGGTAGAGTACCAATGTGGCGCTGGCGATGGCCAGGACGGCCAGGGCGTAGAAGAAGGGGGATGACAGGCGAAGGCGGCGCATGGCGCGGGTCGGTTTCACATCATAAGCTGTAATGAAGGGAGCGTCAAACAAATTTAGGTGTTTCTTCGTGTGACTTCGTGGATCATCCTCCCCGGTACTTTGGCTTTTCACCCCTTTCGGGTACAATCTCCCCAGTATGACCCGGGCCGGTGTTTCACCTGCCTTTAAACATGAAGCCATCATCTTGTTGACCCTCTTCGGTAGCCCTTTCATCCACCGCGACTATGCGCGGAAGAAATGGTCTACCAGCGATGCCTGAGTTCCTCCTTTCGCGCAGTCTCCGTTGACTGCCGCTTCTTCAAGCCGTGCTTCGTTTTTGCAATCGCATAGTCACGCTCGCCGACACCGAACATCGGCGATGCTTCATTGAAGATACAGGAGTGAACTTATGAAACGCCCTTACACCCAAACCCGATCTGCCTTTCAACGCGCCAAAAAGGTCATGCCCCTCGGCGTCACCTCCAACTTCCGCTTTAACGGCGATGATACGATGGTCGTCAAGCGCGGCGAAGGCGCCTACATCTGGGATATGGACGATAACCGCTACATTGATTATCGCCTCGGCTTCGGCCCCATCATCCTCGGCCACGCCGACCCGCGGGTGAACAAGCGGGTGATGGAGGCAATGGGCGGCAGTACCGTCTACGCCCATACCCATATGCTCGAAATTGAAGCCGCCGAACGCATCATCAACATGTGCCCCGGCGTGGAGCGCGTGCGCTATGCCAACTCCGGCACCGAGGCCACCATGCACGCCCTGCGCATCGCCCGCGCCTACACCAACCGCGAAAAGATCATCAAGTTTGAGGGAAGCTACCACGGCTTTTACGACTACATGCTGTGGTCAACGGCCAATACGCCTCAGGGCGCGGGCGGCTCGCCGCGCAGTCCCATCCCTTATGCGCTGAGTTCCGGGATGCCCGGCGCGACGCGCGATCTGGTCATGCTCACCCGCTTCAACGATTTTGAGATGGCCGAACGGTTGCTGCGCGACCGGGGCCACGAGGCGGCGGCCTTCATCGTTGAGCCGGCCCTGGGCAACGTCTCGGGCCTGATGCCGGAGCCGGGCTTCCTCGAACACATCCGCAAGTTGTGCGATCAACACGGCGTGGTGATGATCATTGACGAGGTGAAGACCGGCTTCCGGTTTGCCAAAGGCGGCGCGGGCGAATACTTCGGGGTGACGGCTGACCTGTACACCTATGCCAAGAGCATTGCCAACGGTTATCCACTGGCCGCGATTGGCGGCAAGGCCGAAGTGATGGACATCATCTATCCCGGACAGGTGGCGCAGGGCGGGACCTATTGCGGCAACTCGGTGGGGACCGCCGCGGCGGCGGCCACTCTCGACGTGCTCCAAAACACGAACGCACTGGAGACCCTCCACACTCGCGGGCGGCGGCTGATGACCGGCGTCAGTGAGATTTTGACCGAGCAGGGAGTCGCCCATGTGGTGACGGGCCACCCGGCAATGTTTGGGTTTGTGTTGGAGCCGAAGAAGGAGAAGGTCAAAGAGTTCCGAGACGTGGCGGGCGGCAACACTGCGCTCTACGAGCACATCGCCCTGGAGATGCTCGACATGGGCGTGGAATACGAAACCGATCCGCGCGAGCCTTGGTTCATGTGCGAGGCTCACTCCGAGCAGGACGTGGACGAGACGTTGAACAAGTTCAACGATGCGGTGAAGACAGTCAAGGAAAAACACTAAAAGCAGGGTTGGACGCCGGGCGCCGATTAGCCAGCGCCCGGCGTCTTTTTCAAATACCCTGCACCATCGGGCGAGCGGTGCTAAAATATCGTCATGGCCATCCTTGATCCCATCTACGCTACCCCCCTTGCCGTCCGCCTCATCTCAAACGTTGACCTTAATCTGGTTGAGACATTGAAGTTAAAACCGGAGCAAAAATCGCTCGGTCTGATCACTGCCGACAACGACGATGCCACCTACGTCTCCATTGACGAGGCCACCAAAATGGCCGACGTGGAAGTGGTGTACGCCCACTCGTTTTATGCCGGGGCCAAACATTCGTCGGGCTTGCTGTCGGGTGAGATCATTGCCATGCTGGCCGGGCCGAACCCGGCGGAAGTGCGGGCCGGGTTGAACGCGGCCCTGAGTTACATGAAGAACGAGGCCGTTTGGTATTCGGCCAATGAAGATGCCTCCATTGCTTTCTTCCCTCACCTCATCTCCCGCACCGGCACGTATCTCTCCAAAGTATGCAACATTCCGGTCGGCGATCCGATTGCCTACCTCATCGCCCCGCCGCTCGAAGGCGTGTACGCCCTCGATGCCGCCCTCAAAGCCGCCGCCGTCCGCATCGTATCGTACACTGCCCCGCCCTCGGAAACAAACTACATGGGCGTGATGTTGACGGGCGATCAGGCCGCCTGCCGCGCCGCCGCCATCGCCTTCCGCGAGACAGTGCTAGAGGTGGCGCGCGAGCCAATTCAATTCTAAAGACTCAAAATTAGAGTTAGAGTGCATCGTCAAACCGGTGAATTTCGAGCAATTTGTGGAAGTCGTGAAGCAATTTGGGCCAGTATTGGCTATTGCTCAATCAACTGCCGGGCGTTAAAGTTAAACCTAAACCATGCTCATCCCCCTTCAGACCCTGATCCTCCACGATCAACCAGACGCCGCCGAGCACCTGTGCCGCCACCTGCGCGACTCCGGCTTCGACCCCGGCGGGCCGCGTTTCAACGCCGAAGCCGATTTCATCAATGGCCTGGCCGCGGATCGGGTTGATGTCATTCTTGCCAGCGACTCAGTATCAGACCCCGACCCCCTGCGGGCCATGGCCCTCCTTCGTGAACGCAATCTGGAGATTCCGTTGATCGTTGTCGTCAACGACATGGACGACTCGCGCGGCATGACCTTCGTCAGAGCCGGGGCCGCCGACTATGTGCTTTACGACCGGCCAGCCCGTCTCGGCCACGCCGTGCAGACTGCCCTCGCCCAGAATCGGTTGCGCAAGGAAAAAGAGAAAGCCGAGACCGCCTTGCGCGAGTCGGTGCAGGCCACCATGATTGACATCAACGAACGCCTGCGCGCTGAAGAACAATTCGAACGCAGCACCCGTCAACTCGCCATCCTCGGCCAGATGGGGCAAGAGATGGCCGCCAGCCTCGAGCTGAGGACAGTGCTCCAACAAGTCATCGGGCAAGTGCTGCGTCTCCTCGGCGCTTCGACTCATCGCGCCTCCATTTTGCTCATCGCCGCCGACGATCTGGTATTCGCCGAGTCTGGCGGTCCCGGCGCACAGGCCCTGCACGGCCAACGCTTCCCCATCAACGCCGGGGCATTGGGCGAAGTCGCCCGCTCCAGCCATCCCGTCCTCGTCACCGATCCCTCTGATCGCACCAGCCGTGAAATCGAGGCCATCACCGGCCACGACATTCGCTCACTCATCGTCGTTCCGCTCAAACTGGGCGACGAAGTGATCGGCGTCATGGAAGTCGCCAATGCCGAGCCGGATGCCTTCACCTCCGGCGACCTGCGCCTGGTGGAGGCCGCCTCCACCTGGGCGGCCATCGCCATCAGCAATGCCCGGCGGCACGAGCGCACCCAACGCCGTCTGCAAGAGAGTCAGGCTGTCGCCTTCATCACCCAGGCCCTCAACAGCACCCTCGACCTCAAACAAATCCTCCAGATGATTGTGGACTCCGCCCACAAAATCATCCCCCAGATTGAACGCGCTGTGATTCACGACTGGGAAGAGGAGAAACAAGCCTTGCGCCCGGCGGCAGTGGCCGGGATGGTGGATACCCTGGGCCGCCCCGACGTCACCATGCGCCCCGGCGAAGGCATCGCCGGGCGCGTCATCGCCGAAGGCATCGTCATCAACGTCAAAGACACCCGCACCGATCCGCGCTACCTGCGGCTGGGCGTCAGCACCCACCTGCGCTCACTCCTCGTCGTCCCGGTGCAAACCAGCACCCGCCGCCTCGGCACCTTGAGCGCCAGCAGCGCCGCCCCGCACGCCTTCTCCAAAGACGACGAAAACCTGTTTATGACTTTTGGCGTGCAAGCCGCCCTGGCCATTGAAAACGCTCGATTGTTTGAAGTCGAACGCCGCCGCGCCGAAGAAGCTGAGACCCTGCAACTCGTCACCCGCACCCTCATCAGCCGCCTCAACCTGTCAGAAATGCTGGAGGCCGTGGTCGCCGCCATCGCCTCCATCACCAATTACATCGGCGTCAGCATCTACCTGCTCGAAGGCGATGTGCTGGCGCTGCAGGCGCAAAAGGGATATGACGACCCGCCGGAGCGCGTGCCGATTGAACGCGGAGTCATGGGGCGCGTCGCCCGCGCCGGCCAGCCGGAGCTGGTCGCCGATGTCAAAAACGACCCCGACTACATCGCCTTCACCCGCAGCATGCAATCCATCATTGCCGTGCCGATGGTGCACAGCGAAAAAGTCTTGGGCGTATTGTTCGTCGAATCCGATGCCAAATATATGCTCGACGCCAATGACCTGCGCTGGTTGACGAACGTGGGCCGCCAGTTGGGCGTCGCCGTCGAAAACCTGCGTCTCCTGGCCGATCTGGCGAAAGCCCTCAAACAGGAACAGACCGCGCGCGCCCAAATGGTGCAGACTGAAAAGTTGGCCGCCATGGGCCGCCTGGTGGCCTCCGTCGCCCACGAATTGAACAACCCTCTGCAAGCGATTCAAAACGCGCTATACCTCGTCAAACAGGAACACGCCCCCGGCTCGCAAGCCCACGAAGATTTACAAGTCGCCCTCACCGAAGCCGACCGCATGGCCGACCTGATTGGCCGCCTGCGCGAAATTTATCGCCCGGCCATGAGCGAAGAATTCCGGCTCGAATCGCTCAACACCATCGTTGGCGAAGTCCACCGCCTCATCACCACCCATCTGCGGCACAACAACATCACCTTCCACTTTACCCCCGACCCCTCCCTGCCAATGGTGCCCGGCGTACGCGATCAACTCAAACAAGTCGTCCTCAACCTGTGCCTGAATGCCGTGGAAGCTATGCCCACCGGCGGGCGTCTGACCGTCCGCGTGGGCCAGGCCCGCACCACGAAAAAAGTTTTCCTGAGTGTCGCCGACACCGGCCTGGGCATTGACGCCGACGACCTGCCCAATATCTTCGACCCCTTCTTCACCACCAAACAGGGCGGCACCGGCCTGGGGCTGGCCATCACCTACGACATCAGCCAGCGCCACAACGGCCAGATTGACGTCGAGAGCCAGCCCGGCGCGGGCACCACCTTCAAAATCTCTTTGCCCGCCGACGAAGAGGCCTCTGCACCGGCTGAAACCGGGGCCGTGAAATTGGGCTTGCCGGGATGAAGGCGCGAATCGAAAATTTTGCTACAATCATGAACCACTGAAGGACTCCGATCCCAATTTATGACTCTCCTGGGCCGCATCTTAATCATTGACGACGAAGCCAGCCTGCGCCAGACCTTTGCTCGCGTGCTGCGGCAGGCCGGTTGCGAAGTGACGGTGGCCGCCGACGGCCACGAAGGCCTGCGCTTGTTGACGGCCGCCAACTACGATCTGGTTTATCTCGATATTCACCTGCCGGGTATGGACGGCCTGCAGGTGCTGAAGCAGATTCAGCAAAGCCATCCCCAACTGCCGACGATTTTATTTACGGCCCATGCCTCATTGCAATCGGCGTTACAGGCCATGCGCCTCGGCGCAATTGACTACCTCATCAAACCGATTGACCCTGAAAGTTTGATCGCCCGCACCCGTGTCGTTCTGGCCGAGCGCGCCGTCGAGCGCCGTCGGCGCGAACTACAGGAACAGATCGAAGCCCTGCAGGCTGAACTCAAAAAACTCGACGACCTGTCGGGGACGCCGCCCCAGGCCGAATCGGCCCCGGTCCATCCCGTATCCGGCGACCGCTTCTTCAAACGCGGCCCCCTCATCCTTGACCTGCAGGCTCGCCGCGTCACCCTCGGCGAAAAAGTGCTGGCCCTGCCGCCGGCCTCCTTCGATTATCTGCTGGCCCTCACCCGCCACAGCCCGGACATTGTGGACTATCAAACATTGGTGGCCGAAGCGCAAGGCTACCAGACCGATCGCCAGCAGGCCCAGGAACTCGCCAAATGGCACATTCACGAATTACGCGAGGCCATGGAGTCCGATCCCAAACATCCGCAATACGTCCTCAATGTGCGCGGTATCGGCTATCGGCTGGTAGTGGATTGAAGACGCCGGATTAGGCCGTAATTCCCATTTGTTCAGCCAACTTCCGCCAACCAATTCCTCGCAATCCTAACGTTCAAGTCACCTAAACTCAATAAGATAGGAGCATGGATACTACGCCTCCCGCTCCTGTCAGCTCGCATCCGCGCATTTTGATCGTGGATGATCACCCCAACACCGCGTCCATGCTGGCGCGGGCCTTGGGGCAATTTAAGACTCCGGTGGATGTCCTCACCGCCCGTACCGGCACCGAGGCGCTGGAGATCATCGGGCAGAATGGCGTGGATGTGTTGATCACCGATTTCATGATGCCCGGCATGAACGGGCTGGAACTGATTGAAAAACTGCAAGGGGGACGCGAACCCGGCCACACCATCCTGATCACCGCTTACGACAGCCCCGGTTTGGCCGCCACTGCCCGTCGCCTTAAGATCAAGGATTACCTCGTCAAGCCCGTCCAGCCGGAAAAGATACGGGCCATCGTCAGCCAGACGCTCGACAGTTTGCGGCCTGCCCAGCAAGCGGCAGACATCCTCAACCAATCCCAGTTCAAAATCCTGATCGCCGACGACCGCCCCGACAACGTGCAATTGCTGGCAACCCGCCTCGGCAGTGAGGGTTACACCTTCATTACCGCTTCGGACGGCGAAGAGACTCTGCAACAGTTGCAAAGCGAGCAACCGGATCTCTTATTGCTCGACATCAATATGCCCAAGAAGGACGGTTTTGAGGTGCTGACCGAGATGCGGGCCGACCCGCAGATCGCCCACATCCCCGTCATCGTCGTCACCGCCGCCCGCATCGAACCTCGCGACGTACGCCAGGGCCTCAGCCTCGGCGCGGACGATTACGTGACCAAGCCTTTCGACTGGCGCGAGCTGGCGGTGCGGGTGCGCTCCAAATTGCGCGTCAAGCAGGTTGAGGACACCTTGCGCCGGCGCAACCGTGAACTGGGTCTGTTGCCGGAGATCGGTCAGGACCTCAGCGCGCGATTGGACGTGGAAGAGTTGGCCGGCGTTACCCTGCGCCGCAGTGTGCAAGCCCTCAATGCCGTCAACGCCTACCTCGTCATCTTCCAGCCCGACGGCAGCGTTTTGCACAAGACCAATGGCACGATTGATTTTTCGCCGTGGAACTGGCAGACGGCGCAAACCCTGATTGTGACGCAGGGCAT
>Ga0247727_10016379_pt1 | contig 11978 bp, 8 predicted proteins | sample WisWelCaveWW1625_FD_202498 | JGI IMG/M metagenome (GOLD analysis project Ga0247727, IMG submission 202498) | Biofilm microbial communities from Wishing Well Cave, Virginia, United States - WW16-25 | ecosystem: Environmental > Aquatic > Deep subsurface > Groundwater > Cave microbial mat | place...
TAATACGGCATCACCGCCGTGACCCGCGCTGCCGACGAGCGCTTGAGCGCGTCGAGCATCACCAGGAGCTCCATCAGGTTGGCGTCGACCGGGGGGCAGGTGGGCTGGATCACGAACACGTCCGTGCCTCGGATGTTCTCCAGGATGTGGCAGTAGGCCTCGCCGTCGGCGAACCGCTTGACGTCGGCGGCGCCTGGGGTGATCCCGAGCGTCGAGCAGATCTCCCGCGCCAGCCCCGGATGGGCATTCCCGGAGAACACTTTGAGGTCGCCGTCCGTCCCCGCCGCCGTGCTCATCCCCTTGCGTCCCTCCTCCCCGCCGCACCGCGTCTGGTTGGGGCGGGAGGATTCGAACCTCCGGTGCTGGATCCAAAGTCCAGTGTCTTACCGCTTGACGACGCCCCATCAGGCGAGATCATTTCCCGCCGCCCTCGTCCCCCTCCGGACTCCCCTGCCCGCCGGCGTTCCCGTGGTCGTCCGGCGGCCCGGTTCCCTGGCCACCCGGCCCCGATCGCGCCACCGTCTCCCTGTAACAGGCCAGGATCTTGTCCTCAATACTTTTCCGCGTCTCGCTGTTCAGAGGGTGCGCGATATCACGGAATGTGCCGTTCTTCCGCTTCTTGCTCGGCATCGAGATGAACAGCCCGCTCGTCCCGCTGATGATCTTGATATCGCTGACGACGAAGCAGTCGTCGATGATGATCGAAACGAAAGCCTTGAGCTTCTCCTCGTCGACGGGGAATACCCGGACGTCGGTGATCTCCATGTCCGGCGCCTTTCCCTGGCACCCCTGCCCGGACGCGATCAGTGCTCGAACCGTTCACCCTGGAATAAGACCCGATCCAGGGTGGCGCATGCCAGAGCCCGGATGCCCTTCCGTTCCAGTATCCCAGCGGCGTTCCGCGCCGTCCCGGCATCGGCGAAGACGCCGAACACGGCCGATCCGCTGCCGGTCATCGCAGCGACCCGGGCGCCAGCCGCACGCAATGCCTCTCGGATATGACCGATGGCGGGGCATAGACGCGTGGCGTTCGGCTCGAGATCGTTCCCCAACCGCACCAACGACTCGAGATCCGCAGGCATACGCCCGGAGCTGGGTATGCTAGCCGTTCGGGACGCAAGTGTCAATGGCTCTTGAAGCTGCGCATAGACATCAGAGGTTGCCAGGGGCCCTCCGGCGGAGACGATGAGAAGCTCAACCTGTGGGAGATCCGGCAGCGGATGGACTTCCGTCCCGCGACCCATGAGGAGGGCCGTGCCCCCGGTCAGGAAATAGGGCACGTCCGAGCCAATGGCAGCCGCCTGCCGGTGCAGCGTCGCGAGCGGAAGTCCGAGCCCGTAAAGGGCCTCCACGCCCATCAGGGTCGCCGCGGCGTCGCTGCTTCCGCCGCCGAGACCGGCGCCGCTCGGGATTCGTTTCGTGAGCCGGATCGTGAGTCCGCGACCCTGTCCCATCGCCGGTGCCAGGCTTTCCGCGGCGCGCCAGGCGAGATTCGACGGACCGGCGGGCAGGGCAGGGTCGCTCACCTCGAGGCGCAGCCCCTCCCCCCCCATCTCGAGCTCGAGGCTGTCGTGCAGGGTGATGCTCTGCAGCACCGTTTCGATCTCGTGAAACCCGTCGGAGCGGCGACCGAGGACCTTGAGGTAGAGGTTGATCTTGGCATGGGCCCGCAGTCTCAGCCGGGTCATGGACCGGTGTCGTGGCCCGCCCCGTAGAGAGCGGGATCGCCCGCTCCGGCGAAGATCGGCCGGTGCTCGAAGCCGTCGGGGATGATCGGAGCAAAGAGGTCGTCCGCCAGCCGTGCGGCCACAGGTCCATCCAGGATCGTAAATTTGATGGCCACATCGGTCAACGGCAGTTTCAACCGGATGTCGCGTGGCCAGCGTCCGCCAGGCCCCGCGAGGATGTCGTCGTATTCCACCTCGGCGATGATAGCACCGCTCCCGCCGTCACTCAGCGCGGCGCTCCGGAGTGGTCCACCCGGCTCCCCGCCGACGCCCGAGAAGCCGATGTCGCCCGGCGGGCATGCCACGAGTTCGCCGCCGCCCGTTGTGGGCGTCGGCCCCTGCGCGGCGCTGCGGCGGACCCTCTCGGGCCGGCACATCGGCGCCCCGGAGAGCAGGGCGATCAACCGTTCTCCGTCGAGCGGCAGGCCGAGGAGCCGGTCCATCGACGCGGGCGTTCCTGGCGCGATGTCGAATTGTCGTTCCGACGGCAGGATCGCCGTGGCGCGTTCGCCGTCCGTGGCCACGAGGAGGCGGGTACCGCCGACCGGGCCAAGGAATTCGAGCCGCGCCGCTGCCGGTGGTCGCAAGGCGGCCGCCATGCGGAAGCCCGAGCGGCCGCGCGGGCCTTCCGATTCGACGCGGAACAGGACCCGGACGCCGTCGCCCGCGGGGATCACCCGGGAGGAGACGGGCCGAGGCCCGCCAGCGCATCCCGGAAGGAGAACGAGAAGGAGGGCCGGCGCGAGGCCCGGAAGCCGACGCCTCAGCGCGCGGCCTTGATCCTCTTCTGGACCCTGGCCACCTTTTCCCGGATTCGATCCGGCTCCTCGTGCCCGCACGCCAGGGCGGCTTCCCATTCGCGTACCGCCTCCTCGTCCCGTCCTGTGGCGACCAGGAGATCGCCGAGGTGCTCCCGGATCGCCGGGTCGGCGGCATCGTACCTCAGGGCGGCCCGCAACTTCTCTTCGGCCGGCTCGTACCGCTCCAGCTTGAAGAGGGCCCAGCCGAGGCTGTCGAGGTAGGCGGGGTTTTCCGGGTCCAGCGCTAGCGCCCGCTCGACGTAGGTGACGGAGTCGCTCAGTCGAACGCCCTGGTCGGCCAGCATGTAGCCGAGATAGTTGAGGGCCATCGCGTTCTCCGGGTTCACGGCCACGGCGCGTGCCAGCGCCCGCTCGGCCGGCTCGATCTTGCCGAGTCGCTCGAGGGCGGCACCGTGGGAGAAAAGGAGCCGATCGTCGTCCTCGTGGTTCTTGAGCCCGTCGGCCAGCGTCGCCTCGGCGTCCTCGTATCGCTTGCGCCGCATCAGGGCCTCGCCGACGCCGACATAGGCCTCCACGGATCGGGCCTCGCTCTCGAGAAGGGCCCGGAAGTAGGCGCCCGACTCCTCCTCGTCGCCGCGCGCCAGGAGCACTTCGCCCCGCAGGATGCGCATCTCAAGCGCTTCGGGGAAGCGTTGCTCCGCCTCGGCCGCAGTGCGGTCAGCCGCCTCGAGATCGCCGCGCTGGAGCAGGGCGCGGGCCAGGAGGAACACCAGCTCGGGTCGATCTCCCTTGTCCGTCTCGGCGGCGCGCGCGAAGGCCGCCGCGGCCGCGTCGTAGTCGTGCGCCTCCATGGCCATCAGCCCGACCTGGGCGCTGGCGAGCGTCAGGAGGGTGGTCTCCCGTTCGGTGAGCGTCTCGCGGCGGGTCTCGGCGAGGCGGATCATCTCCTCGTAACGGCGGCGCGCCGACCCGGGGTCCCCCAGCTTTCGCTGGAGGCGGGCGTGATGGAACAGCGTCTCGAGGCTCGAGGGGTCGGAGGCCACCGCGCCCTCGCAGGCTTCCGCCGCCGCATCGTATGCGCCCACAGCCTCGTAGGCCTGGGCCAGTGGCAGCAGCCGGCGCGTGTCACCGGGATCCAACCGGCGGGCCTTCTCCAGGAAGTCAATCGCCTCGCGGTCGTGTCCCGCCTCGAGATGCAGCAGCCCCAGCCGGTCGAACAGGCCGGTGTCGGCAACATCGGCGCGCAGCGCCGGATCGTAGAGCGCGATCGCCTCGTCGAGACGGTCGCTGGATTCGTACAGGGACGCGAGCGAGTCCACCGCCTCCATGTTGAGTGGCGAACGGGACACGATGCCGGCCAGGATCGTCTCGGCCTTCTCGGGTTGGCCGCTCTTGATATGGATGCGCGACAGGAGAATGCTCATCGAGGGGCCGAGCGGCCGTAGCGTTGCGTGCGACGCGAGCAGTTCCTCGGCCTCCTCGAGCCGGCCGATCTGGAAGCACAGCTCGGCCAGTGCCCGTGTGGTGGCCGGGTCGTCGGGGTCGGCACGCACCGCCTCCCGGTAGGCCTCGAGCGCCTGCTCGATGCTCGCCTCGACATCCACCCCGGCCCGAGCCTGTCCGAGGTGGGCGTCCCCCAGGAGGCCCCAGGCGTCGGCCCATCCGGGGCGCAGTTGAAGGGCCCTGCGGGCCAGCGCGAGTGCCCGGTCGAACTGGCCGAGGGCGTCATGGGCCCGCGCCGTCTCGAGGAGGAGCGCAGGATCCGGGTCGCGCTCCACCGCCTGCTCCAGGAGCCTCAACGCGGCTTCCTCCTGGCGTTCGAACATGAGCATCTGTGCCTGCGCGTAGAGATGATAGGCCTGGGCGCGGCGCGAGAGATCGGCAGGCCCGCCGGCGATGGCAGTGGCGCCCGCCGCGGCCAGCGACAGGACCATTACGGCTCCGAAGATCCGATGTCTCTGGGTCATCATCTCGCCGATCCCGAGTCGGAGCCATCGGCGCGCATCCTCAGGCGATGCGTCAGCGGGTTGACGGAGAGGCTGACCGTGGTTCGCTTCTGGGACGACAGAGCAAGGTCCAGCCCCTCGATGTCATCCACCTCCCCGCCGTCGGCACGGAGCCGCACCTCGACCCGGTGCGTTCCCGGTGTCACGGGAATCTCGCGGATCCAGCGTGTCTTGGCCCCCGTGCCTTTGAGCGATTCCTCCAGCACCGGCATGCCGTCCAGGCGGGCCGTGATCTCTCCGGAGCGAATCCGGTGCTGCAGGCTGAGGACCAGGACAGCCGAGGCCTCGTTTCGAGGGGCCGCCGCCTCTCCCTGGACTCCCGGCATGTCGACCGCGGGTGAGGGCCCCAGGAGGCCCATCGGTGCCCGATCCCGTGGTCGGTCGGCCCCGCGGAGCAGGTAGGGGGCGGCGGCCAGCATGGCCAGCGAGACGAGGAACAGGGCCCAGCCGATGAGCGCGCCAGGCCCGGCGAAAGAGAGCCAGGGCGGGGGCCGGAGTGGCGTGCCGCCGGCGGGGGCCGGGGGGCCGATCACGGCCCCGGAAGGGGCCGACGACTCGAGTGTCCGCGGGGCCGCCTGGTTCGCCGCCTCACGCCAGACGCCGACGGCCGCCTTGAGATCGTTGGTGAGATCGGCGCAGCACGGATATCTCTCGGCCGGCGACTTCGCCAGCGCACGCGCCACGATCGGATCGACCGCCTGCGGCAGCGTCGGGTTGAGACGCGAGGGTTGCGGCGGCATCACGTTCACAACCTGGTACGAGATCGCGGTGATGCTCTCGCCGGCGAACGGCCGCTCGCCGGTCATGAGATGGAACAACGTCACTCCGAGCGCGAACTGGTCAGCCCGGCCGTCGACGGGAGAGCCGGTCACCTGCTCCGGCGCCATGTAGTTCGGCGTGCCCAGGAATCGCCCCGGCCGCGTCACGTCCGCGGCGGCCATCCGTGCGATCCCGAAGTCGAGAATCTTCAGCTGGCCGGCGGCCGTCAGCACCAGGTTCCCCGGTTTGATGTCGCGGTGCACGACGCCGTTCGCGTGCGCGTAGTCCAGGGCGTCGGCCGCCTGCGCGGCCAGGTCGGCGATCTGGGTCAGCGGCAGACGCCCTCCGCCTGCCATCAGGTCCTGCAGGTTGTTCCCGGTGACATGCTCCATGGCAATGAAGGCGGCGCCCTCGGCCGCCTTCTCTCCGACGTCGTAAATCGTGACGATGTTGTTGTGATTGAGACGGCCAGCGATCTGGGCCTCGTGGTAGAAGCGCCGCAGGAAGTCCTCTTCCTCCCCCGGCCCGAGGGGGAAGCTGAAGGAGACGCACTTGAGGGCCACGACACGGCCGATGCGGGGATCACGCGCTTTGTAGACGACCCCCATCGACCCGCGGCCGATCTCCTCGAGGACCTCGTAACGTCCTATGGTCCTGGGCAGGCCCATCCGCCCACACCTCGCTCGACGTCCGCTCTGCCGCGGACCCGGCGTCCAATATAGGACCGCCCCCGGCGGCCGTCCAGAAAACCGACCGCCGGGCCGCCGGGAGGTCGGCCTCGGAGTTTTGTGGGAGTGTCGATGAGTCCGAGCGGGCGCCCGGAGACGCCCTCCCTGCTCAGGCGGCCTCGCGCTCGACCGGTGCGGAGACCCCGCGGAGATACTCGATCGCCTTCTGCCGCTGCGGGTCACCCTCCGCGCCGCTGTCGGTGGCGATGACCATATCGGGATCGATCCCCTTGCCGTTCCACTCCTTGCCGGCCGGGGAGTGCATGGTTCCGACGGCCAGGATCACTCCGTCCCCGTTGCGCAGCGGAAGGACCGAGGAGACCGTGCCGGTGCCCCAGGTCCGCTCACCCAGAATGGCGGCGCCGGCGGCGTCGCGCAGGCCCGCCGTGAGCATCTCGCATCCACGGCTGGTCCCGCCATCCACCAGGAGCGCCAGCGGTCCGCTCCAGGCGCGCCGGCGGCCGTCGGCGCGGTACGCCTTGTCTCCGTCGTAGCGGTCGTTCACGGTCACGATGACACCGTCGTCGATGAACAGGCTTGCCATGCCGATCGGTTCCGACAGCGAGTCGGAGACGCATCCGCGAAGATCGAGAAGGAGCCGCTTCATCCCTTGCGATCGAAGGGAGGCGATCGCCTGATCGAGGCGGCGGGCATCACCCTCGCGGATGCCGGCGATCCGGACGACACCGACCTCGGAGGCCGCCAAGTTCCCGGCCGGCTGGGGAGGAGTCATGATCTTCCGGTAGAGAGTCACGGTCCTCCGATCGCCCCCATCGGCTGGATTCAGGACCAGCACGGCCTTCGTTCCGGCCGTCCCGCGAAGGGCCTGCCCGGCCTCCCAGGCGCCCATGAGGCGCGTGGTCTGACCATCGATGCTGAGGATGATGTCCCCGGTCTTCACGCCGGCGGCCCGGGCGGGGCCGTTGGGCGTGGCCGAGACGACGATCGCGTAGCCATGGCGCTTCGACAGATTCAGGCCGACCTCGGCCGGGCCGGAGCTCGCGCCGCGCGACACCTTTTCGTATTCGGCCGGAGTGAGGTACTCGTTCCCCGGATCGAGCGACTCGAGCATGCCGCGATACGCGCCCTCCATGAGCACTCCGATCTGGACCGGCTCGACATAGTTGTTGAGGGCCAGGTACAAGGCCTCGTTGAAGACCCTGAGATAGTCGTAGGTCCCTTCAGTCGCCGAGGCGCTCCCGAAGAGTCCCCCGGCCAGCGTCACGGCGATCATCACGGCCGACAACACGAGCAGCACCTTGCGATCCATCGACAGTTTCATCGTCGGGTCTCCGGGCGGGTCGAACTGCGGCCCGCGATTCTCCTCAGCCACGGCAACGGATCCTCGGCCTTTCCGCGATGGCGGACCTCAAAGTAGAGCCCGGTCGCCCCGAAGGTCCCCTGCTCTCCCGATCGGGCGATCGGCTGGTCCCGCCGGACCTCCTGCCCGGCCTCGACCAGCCGGTCTCCCAGCTGGCCGTAGATGGAAAGATACTCGTCGCCGTGGTCGATGACAATCATCTGGCTGTAACCGCGGAACCAGGAGCTGAATGCGACCCTGCCGTCGAATAGCGCCCGCACGGTCTCACCGGGTTCGCAGGCGATCTCCAGCCCGGGGTGCGGCACCTGAGTCGCGAAGCGGGGGTGGCGGACGTTGCCGAAGGGTATGGTGACCGCCCCCCGAACCGGCCAGTTCAGCAGCCCGCGCAATCGGGGCAGGCCATAGGAGGGCGCGGTGGCGCCGCCCGGACCACCTGGAAGCGACTCCAGCAGGGTCTGGAGGTCGCGTTCCACCTGCACCAGCGCCATGAGCGCCTGCTCGCCGCTCTGCTGGCGGGCGCGGAGACCGGACAAAAGATTGTTCTTGGCCCTTCGTGCCGTCCGGACCTCCTCCTGGCGCCGGGCCATGTTCGAGAGGAGCACCCGCAGGCTCGCCTCGGCCTCGTCCAGCTCGCGCAAGGCCGCATCGAGACGCGATCGCTCGGCGAGGAGCGCCGCGACCCGCCGCGACTCCTCGCGCGCCAGGGCTTCTGCGGCCCGCTCGGCGCCGGCCAGCTCGCCCGGCGAAGAGGCGGCCAGCACCAGGCGCAGGTTGCGCGCCGGGCCGGACTTGTACATCTCCACGAGCCAGCGGCGCAGGTCGCGTTCCGCCGCGGCGGCGCGCCGGCCGGCCGCCTGCGCGTCGGCCCGCGCTCTGTCCTGGGCGCGGCGCTTGGAGACGATACCGGCCTCGAGCAGGGAGGCTTCGCGGTTCAGGACCGCCAGGGTCAGGTCAATCTCGTCGAGCTGATCCAGGAGATTCCCGGCATCGAACTCTCCCCGCAGCAGTCGCTCCCGCAGGGCCTCGATTTCCCCACGGATCTTCCCGAGCCGAGCGGTCTCCTCCGCCGAATCCTCCTCGGACCCCCCGCTCGAGGGGATGTCGGCGGAAGGGGGCTCCTGCAGGGTGGGATCGGCTCCCTCGCCCTGTGCGGCGCCGCCGGGCGAGTAGGCTGGCGCGGCCAGGAGGAGGGCGGCGAGCCACATTCGGGCCGGAGACGGTGACACCGCCCTGCTCATCTCGAAGGCCTCAACGCACCAGGCTCCGGCCGTCGATCCCGGGAACAGCGGGCACGCCCAGGAGCTCCAGGATCGTCGGGTGGATGTCGCCGATCCCGGGCCCGCCGCCGTCCAGACGGACATTCGAGAACAGCACTCCGGGAACGACCGACGGATCGTTCGAGCAATGGTCGCCGCTCCAGGCCTTCAGATTGTCTTCGAAGATGTTCGGCGGGACCTCGCCGAGGGCCGTCTGCCACCCGACACGGTAGTGGTTGGCATTCGCCGGGCGGAGATCGGGCAGGATGCGCGGGTCGAAACCAGAGTAGATCTCCTCCCGCCGGTAGACCCGCAGGACCGGGCGCTCCCCCGTCTCGGGGTCGACCAGCGCCTCCAGGCCGGCGACGATCGCCTCGCGCACCTCCTCGTACTCGCGTCCCGGCGCCACGCTCCCCTTCGGCTCACGCCCGAGGAGGTTGATGTAGATGTTTCCGAGGCCCATGGCGTAGGCCTTGGTCCGCGACCAGTCGACGAACTTGAAGAACTCGCCGAGCTCGCCCCGGTCGAAGAGGTCCTCGAGCGTCTTGCCGCCGTGCGATCCCTCCCGCAGCGTCATGAAGCCGTTCTTCACCAGCCAGGTGTTGTAGTTCACCCCTCGCCGGAAGGACGCGAAGCCGTGATCGGAGCAGACGATCAGCGCGGTCCGCGGCGCCAGCCGCTGCATCGCCTCGCCGACGATCGCGTCCATGCGCTCGTAGGCCCTGGCGATCTCGCCCGCGTAGCGCTCCGCCCGCGTCGCGTCGTAGAGGGGGTGGCCGGAATCGTGCAGCCGCCACAGCATGTGCCCCACGCGATCGGTGAAGTCGAACACCTGGAGGTAGAGGCGGTCCTTTCCGGAGTCCAGGGCGCCCTTCATCATCGCCAGCTCGGTGGCGACCGTCATCTCCAGGTCCTCGAGAAAGTGCGACTCGTCGGTCAGCCCGGAGGGAAGCGACCAGGTGTCAATCGGCCAGCCGAGTGTCTTGAACAGGCCGAAGGCCCGCGCCAGATCGCGCGCGTAGGAAACCGGCGCGCTGAACGGGATCGGCTGGCACTCGGGGTGGAAGTTGAGAGGGGTCATGTAGAGCTTCAGCTCCGGATCGAGCGACAGCAGCCGGAATCGCACGATCCCCGTCAATCCGGCGACCGCGTCAACGAGCGGGTTGACCCGCACCGGCACGACCATGAACGGGCTCCATTGCCCCGGCGACAGAGTCTGTTGTTGTCCGGCGAGGTCGATGGTTACCGCGTCATTCCGCGCATCGATGACGAGCGGCACGTCGAGGCGGCGGCGCACGTTCCTTTCCGCGAGCCGCTTCTCGGCGGCCTCGCGGGCGCTTTTTCTCGCCTCGGGCGAATCGAATCCGCGGATCGCTTCCTCGATCGCGTAGTCGTAGAACGGCTTGTTGAGGGGGCCGACGATGGTCGTCCCGATCCGTCCTCGCCGCGACGGGAGCTTGACGATTTCCACGCTGAACTGGTTGTCCGAGAGGGTCAGGGAGGCGTCGGACGTATAGAAGGAAGGCGACCCGATGCGCCCGCGCATGTCCGGGACGCCCAGACCCGACAGCATCGTCAGGTGATCGTGGCTCTCCGCCGGGAACGTGTCCGGCACGTGGATCACGCGCGTCTCCACGCCGCTCGCCGCCGCCGAGGCCCAGAACGGCAGCCCCTTGCGCGCGTTGCGCGCATCCGGGACCTCGCGTGGCAGCCACCGGGCGACCAGGAACCCGGCGCCCGCGCCCGCCGCCGCGCCCGCCGCGACAACCACGAGCAAGACCGCCCATCCTCGCCGCTTCATGAGGAGGACCAGGCCGCCGGCCAGCGCCATGGCGGCGGCGGCCGCGATCCCTCCGAAGGCCGCCGGGTTCTGCGCGCCGAAGAGCAGCGGCCGCTTCCCCTCCTTGATCATGGCGAACTCCGGCAGGTAGGTCCCCTCCGTTCGCCTCAGGAAGTCGAAGATCTCGGTGCGGCCGGGATTCAGGCCGGTGGCGAACGAGGCCCACGAGACCGGCGTTTGCGGCGGATTCGTGGTTCGCAGCGGCGCATACATCCCGTGTTCCTTGAGTTTCGCCAGGTTCGGCAGCCTTCCTTCGGCCATCATCCGCTCGACAATGCCGGCGTCGGCCCCGTCGAACCCGAGGACGACGACCTTGTCGAAGGGAGCCTCGGCGCGCAGGGTGGAGATGCCCGACGAACCCGCGAGAAGGGAGATGGAGAGGTGACACGCAAGGGCCAGCACAGGGGCTCGACGCCGGCGCTGACGGCACTCCAAGTGACTGAAGGGCTGGAGTTTGCTATGCGACATGCGGGCGTGAAGTATAGGGGAAAAGGGGCCCTCGGACAACCACTTCCGCTATCATCCAAGTGCCCGATGCCGAAGCGTTCCGCGAAACAGCCCGCCAGCACCCTGATGGCGCTTCTCTGCCTCCTCGGCCTTCCGGCCGGCGGATGCTCGTTCCAGGCGACCGATCCGCACACGCTGACCGTGGCCGTCGACAGCGGTCCGGCCAGTCTCGACCCGCGCCTCGGGTCCGACGAGGCCAGCCGGCGATTCAACGACCTTGTCTACGGCGCGCTGTTCCGGGTGGGGGACGACGGTCGTCCGGAGCGGGAGCTGGCGGAGCGCCTGGAGCGTCCCGATCCGCTCACCCTGGTCGTCACCCTTCGCCAGGGCGTGCTGTTCCACGACGGCGCGGAACTGACCGCCGCGGACGTGGTCGACACCTACCGCTCCATCCTCGAGGACCGCGTTCCCTCGTTCCGCAAGCCGGACCTCGAGGCGCTCGCCGCGGTCGAGGCGAATGGTCCTTGGGAGGTCGTGTTTCGATTGCGGCGTCCGTTTGCGCCGATCCTGACCAACCTCAACATCCCGGTCCTGCGCTCGGGCGCCGGCGCGGGGGCCGCCCGGCACCCGAACGGCACGGGGCCGTTCCGGCTGGCGCGCTACCGCAAGGAAGAGGACCTCGATCTCGTGCGCTTCGACCGCTACCACGAGGGACGCGGCCCGCTCGCCCGCATCCGCTTGCGCATCATCCCCTCGGAGACGGCGCGTTTGCTGGAGCTCCTCAAGGGGACCGTCGATCTGATCGTCAACGATCTCTCCCCCGATCAGCTGGCGCGCGTCAAGGGCAGGACTGGATTCCGCACGGAAAGTCGTCCCGGTCGGAGCGTGGTCTACATGGCGTTCAATCTGAGCGATCCGATCCTGGCGGATCGCCGCGTGCGTCAGGCCATCGCCTGGAGCCTCGATCGCCGGGCGATCGTCACCCACCTCTTGCACGACGCGGCCGTCCTGGCCACCGGGCTGCTGCCACCGGGTCATTGGGCCTACAATCCCGAGGTGCCGACATACCACCTGGATGCCGCGCGGGCCGGCCATCTGCTGGACGAAGCGGGCTTCCCCGATCCGGATGGTCC
>Ga0247727_10016380_pt1 | contig 11978 bp, 14 predicted proteins | sample WisWelCaveWW1625_FD_202498 | JGI IMG/M metagenome (GOLD analysis project Ga0247727, IMG submission 202498) | Biofilm microbial communities from Wishing Well Cave, Virginia, United States - WW16-25 | ecosystem: Environmental > Aquatic > Deep subsurface > Groundwater > Cave microbial mat | place...
CACCGCGCACGGGTTGAGTTGAGCCTGCCCAGGATCTCCGGCCGAACAGGACCCGCCCGGCAGGACCGAGACCAACTGGGCGAAGACGATCTCCCCCGTGCAGACGTCGCGCCAGATCTGCCAGACCTCGCAGAGCACCTCTCCGCCGACAACGACCGTTTCGACGCCGATCGTCCCCGGCGTGCATGCCCCGGGGGGAGGCGCGCCGCCTCCTCCGCCGCTGCCGCCCCCGCCGCTTCCCACGCAGACAGTTTGAAAACTGTCTGGAGGGACGAAAACCGTCCAGCAGTTGTCAGCCCGGGCGCGGCCGGTGAGGGCGATCAGAAAAACGACCGACAAGATCAGGATCTGAGGAAGATGCCTACGCACCCTTCGGGCGCCGGCAATGAGGCAATCAACCAACGACCTCTTCAAGGAGAAGCGCGGGGCTCGAAGAGTCGATCCTGATGGCAGGACTTCTGCGGGAAAGTTCATGGCATGGGTAGAAAGCCGTTCGGCTGCGTCCTTCACGGTTGAAATTCCTCCCAGGCGATGTCCAGGGCCGCGCCGATCGCCTGGACCGCCTCCGTTGGAATCCCGAAATCCCCCCACCCCTGCGGAAGCGGCCGCATCCCGACACCGAAACGTTTCATCAGCCACCCCGCCTCCCAGGAAGCCGCACCGAAACGGCCGGCTACCAACAGACGTTCGGACTCCAAGTCGAGGCTTGCCTCGAGCGAGACGCGCTGGTCTTGCAGTTCGCCCACCAGGACCCAGCCCGCCTCGGGCGAATAGGCGAAGATCAAGAACGCCCTCAGGGCAAGTTGATCCTCCCAGGTAAAAGTAAAGCGCTGGTCGCCCAGAATATGAACGGACGCGCCCGGGACGAGATCCATCGCCACAAGGCACTGCACCGGGTATGCACCCCAGTTATCCGCCTGGCCGCCGGTGATCGATCGGGTCCGGTAGCAGCCGCGCAGGCTGTAGGCTATCCCCGCCTCGCCGGCCGGATCGACGTCCCATTGGGCATAGTCCGGGTGCGGCGCCCATTCCATGGTCAGCTTCAATGTCTGCGGCCCGCCGGTCCCGGTCAGTCCGGCGATCTCTGCGACAGGCCGCCAGGGCAGAACCTCAAACCCGAGCTGTCGGGCGGCCTCCTGTTTGGAATGACCCAGGCGCTCGAGCATGTGCCAGGCGACCGTCCGCTCCAGCCCGGCGTAGACGCACGCCGGCTCGATCCGCCGGTAGTTCTCCCCGACAAAAGCCTCGACAAACTGCCACATCTCCGGATCTTCAGGGCAGCCCTCGCCGCCGGCCGGGGCGGCCGATACAACCGGGCTGGGCGGCGCTTGCAGCGCCAGGCCGGTTTCCACGGTCTGCGGTTCGATCGAAGCAGCCTCCCCAACCGCGGGTTGATCTAGGCCAGGCTGCAGGAAATATTCCCAGGAAAAAACGGCGCCCAATAAGACGGCAATTGCCAGGACGGCGACCACGTAGCGCCGCAGGCGCTGGCGCCCGCTCAGATCGGCATACAACAGGTTCTCGCGCAGGTTGATCATGGGGAGCTCCTTTGATCGGCTTGCCTAAGTTACTGATCGTCTTCCGTAACGCCGGATGCCAGATACCCGACCGCGGTGATCCGGATGACGCTCTGCGGCAGAAGGTAGCCGGTCGACTCGACCGCCGCCGATACGCGGCAGGCCGGGCGCCCGTCCAGTTCCCCGCACCAGACCGAGGTCAGGGCTGCCTCCGGCGGCGCCTGGGCGATGAAGAATGCCGCGGCGGTCGTCTTGGCCTGGGCCGTCACCTGCGGACTGCCGTCCGGCAGGAGGCGCACGCGCTGGGCGCCGGCGTGCGCGGCCAGGTCGGCGGCGGCCAGGGTGTCCATGGCCCGCGCGTTCGAGAGCATGTAATCGACGATCCCCAGGAAAAAGAGGACCGTGACCGGGACAATCACTGCATACAGAGCGATCGCCTGACCGTTTTCCGCGGGCCGCGTCTCGGGTTTCATCGCCAGCGTGCCTTCCAGCTCTCCGAGAGCGAGACAAAGCTGCGCATGCCCCACTGCGGCTGGCCGAGGCCGAGCAAGGTGCCGAACGGGAGATAGGGTTTGAACAGGACTGCGCACCCTCCCGCGGCGCCCGGCCCGGCCGGCGGCAGGACTTGCACCTGGTACTCGGCGCCCGCTGCGCCGCTCCAGCGGGCATCGAGAGTCCGCCAGGCAACCTGTTCCGCCTGGTAGGCCGCCCAGGCCGGGTTGGGAGATTGGGCGATGAACTGGGCGCAGCTGAGCGCTGCGGCAGTGGCCGCCGTGCGCGCCCGGTGGATCGGGATCAACGTCGCCATGCCAAGGCCGAGCAGGATGACCATGACCGAAAACAACGCGGTCTCCACCAAGGCCTGTCCGCTTTCGCTCACGCCGACAGATCCGCCATTTCTGCCAAGTGCCCTGCGATCCTTGCGGAATGCGCACCCGTCCAGGCAGAATGGCTGGCGCAATATACCTTTGCAGAATAGTCGGCGCGAAGCGCCGACTATTCTGCAGCGATAAATTGGCCGGTTTTTGGCCAATTTATCGCCGTTCACTCCACCACCCCGGTTGGCGGCCCGGCGTAAAAGCGCCACAAACGAAAATAGACCGTCGCCTGTTGCGCTTCGGTCAACTGAATCCCGAATATCCACGGCCGGCTGGAATACAGCTCGATCTGCGAACGCACCTGGCGGGACTCGACCAACGGACCGCTGGCGATCTTGGAACGGATCTCCTGCCAGTACACGCTCTCCAGCGCCTGGCCGGTGGCCGGCGTTTCGTAGGCGCCCTCGGCGATCCCGGTGATGAAGATGCCCCAATCGGCCGCCGCGCTGCGGAAAGCATAGAAGGCTGCCAGAGTCAATCCAAAGAAAAGCAGGATCAGCAGCGGCGCGCTGAGGGCGAATTCGGCCATTGCCTGGCCGGTTTCATTCGGCCGCGCCGATCGATTGGGGCATCTTTGGTTCATCGCTTGCCGGTCAGCCGTTGGCGGCCTGCAGGGCCGCGATGGCGTTCTGGAAAGCCTGCAGCAGCTCGGCTTTGTAGGCCGAGATGACAGCCAGGGCGACGATGGCGATCGCCCCGAGGATCAAGGCGTACTCGGCGAAATCCTGGCCGGCCTCGTCCTTGAGAAAACGCACGAAAACCTGTTTGATCTTGACAGCCACAGTGAACATGACGATCTCCTTTTTTTTCTACAAAAGTATCGAGAATGGATTCTCGTTTCTGCCGACAGTTTAGCCAGGCCGGCCCGAAGGTGTCTCCCAGATGTCGCGCCGCAGCGGGTTAATCCGCGCCAACCTGCACGGCAGCTTGTCCGGAGGCCTCAGTCGATTTGCCCGGAAACTTGATCAGCACGGCGGCCAAGGAGGCGAGCAATGTCCCGCACGCCAGCAGGAACGGCGCGGCCGGGGTGAGACGCTCATGCAGGACTCCTCCCAGGGCCGGCGCCGGCAGGCTGAAGACCCCTGCGCTGGTGCTCAACAAACCGAAGGCCGTGCCGCGCACCTGGGCAGGCACGACTTTGCTCAGCAAGGCGCTGAAGGCCGGTACGATCAAACCGGTGGAAAACTCGACTGCCGCCCAGGCGGCCGCGAAGCTCCAACCGCTTTTTGCAGCGCTGAACCAGAACATCGCCAGGCCGCTCAGGAGCAGCCCGGCGGCGATCGGACGGCGCTCCCCGTATCGATCGGCGAACCAGCCCGAACCGGCGATCCCCGCCAGGTTGGCCAGCGCGGCCAGGGAACCGATCGCGCCGATCTCGAGCGGGCCGACCCCGCGGCCTTCGAGAAAGATCGGCTGGAAGACCTCCCCCAGCGTAGCGGCGATATCGCTGAACCCGTCAACCAGGAGGAGCCAGGTGAAGATTCCGCCGGCCAGAACCAGGGTCCACAATGCGCCCAGGCTGCTTTTCAAACCTTGCAGACTCGCCGGGGCGGAGCGGGTCTCCTGCGAACGGCGCGCCAGCGCGAAGCGGATCACGGTCGCGATCAGATAGAGACTCCCAGCCGCGGCGAACAGACCCCAATATCCGACGGCTTCGATCAACCAGCCGCCGATCAACGGCGCGGCGATGTGGGAACCGGTCTTCAACGAGTGCACGAGGCTGAACGCCCGGCCCCGATCCGCCTCGCCGGTCTGATCGGCGATGAACGCGTGCTGAGCGGGGCTGGTCAACGATCGGGCGACGAAGATCAGCCCGGCCCCCAGGATCGCCCACTGCCAGGAAGGCGCCCACAACAATCCAACAAACGACAGGATCCCGGCCAGGCTGCCAAGCGCCACGCTGCGCAGGCGCCCCAGGGCGTCGGAGAGCCAGCCGCCCAGCAAGGTGAAAATCAGGTTGATCAAGGTCAGGATCGAGAAGAAGATCCCGACCTGGGCCGCGCCCGCCTGGCGCTCGAGCAAATAGAGAGGCAGAAAGGGCGTGTACATCCCCGTCGCCAGGTTGGCCAGCAGCAGGGCAAGCAGGAACGCTTTCAAGAGCGGGCTGAGAATCGTTCTCAGTCCGGCCGGTTTGATGTCCATTCGGATGACTCCTTTTAAATGAAGAGAGGGTTTCCAGCGCTGGGGGACCGCACTCAGCCCCCCAGCGCCGGCCTTACAATCAGTCGAGGTCTTTGTGCTTGTTGGGCGCATCCACGGGATGCAAAGAAACGTTTTTCACCGGATCCACCTCCTTTCTCGAGACGCTATTCCTGGCAGGTGCGGGCCTGAACGCTAGCCCGAGCCCGAAGGCCGCTGAAAGATCGCCAGCAGCGCGGCCGCCATGACGATGAACACAAACGCGATCAACAGGATCTCGTCCTGGCTGCCGGGGATGGCGCCGTGCAGCGCCGGAATGTTCATGACATTCACAACCATCTCTCTGCCTCCTTACATCAACACCTGGGAAAACGGCGCCAGGATCGAGATCACCAGGCCCAGCACGGCCAATACCCCGAACAACCCGCTGCGCTGGCGGACGAGGGCCGCCCGGCTCTCGCTGGCTTCGAGTACATTGCGGTGGACGGCCGTCTGAAGCGCCTGCAGCCCGGCCAGCAGAGGACGGTTGTGAGTGTAGAAATCGTTCACGTCGCGCAGGAACAATCCAGCCTCCACGTCCTGCGGGTCGGGCAGGTGCGCCTTGGCCGTCTCGATCGCCTTGCTAAAATCATCGACCTCCATCCGGGCGATCAGCAGTCCGAGCAAATTGCAAAACGGGCCGCCGATCCCCGCCGTCCGGCGCAGGGCTTCCTGCACCCCCACTCCGGCGGTGATCAGAGCGTTGAGCATGGCCAGACCGGTGAGCATGTTGCTGCGCATGGCCTCCGCCCGGCGGCGGGCCAACCCGCGCAGGCGGGCATACGGCCGGCGCAAGCCAAGCAAAAGGAAGAGGCCCGCCAGACCCAGGCCGGGCAGGACGCCTTCGCCCAGGTTGTAGAGCACCCCGGCCAGCAAACCGCCGACTGCCAGGAACAGGGAGAAATCGCGCAAGGCGGCCGCGTAGAATTCGCCCGGGGTGGAATAGGGATAACCGGCCCGCCGCAGCAGGTCGATCACGTCCAGGCGGTTTTTTGCCAGGTCCGGGTCGAAGCGCCCGGGCAGAAGCGCCCGGACAATCGCCTGCCAGGTCGGGCGGCGATGATGGGCGGCAATCGGCTCCCGCCGGACTCCGCGCAGCCGGTCGGAGCGATCGACAAACGGCCGCCAGTGCGAGAGCAGTTCAAAAGCGGCGTAGCTCAACGAGGCCGCGCCCAGGAACGCCAGGGCAATCACGCGAATGCCCCTTCCTGGGCGGAGAGGCGGCTGCACAAACCTTCGTAGGCGACCAGGAACGGCGAGGGCGCGACCTGCCAGCGCCGGGAGCTGCCTCGGCGGAGAGTTTGCGAGAGGGCGATCTGTTCCTCGCGCGTCCTTTCGACGCCGGTCGGCAGGCGTGGGTCGGCGCAGCCGAGGGCGCCGCTGCCGGTCTCCCAGCGATCGCCGCCAAACGGCGCCGGCCAGAGCGGGTCGATCTCTCTGTCCCAATCGTCGAGCGGGAGCGAGCCGTCGGCTGCCGCCGTATACCAGCGTAGGAAGGCATCCCAGCGGCGGCCCCACAGCCCGACAGCCAGGATCCGGCGGACGTCCGCCTCGCGCCAGCCGATCCGGTAGGCGCAGCGGTTGCACAACGGCACGTGGTTCTCGGGCCGCCCGCAGCGCCATGACATTTCCGATGGCAGGTCGTCCGGCGGCGCGAGGACCGGCCGCCAGGTGCAGGCGCCTCCGCAGCGCAGGCAGACACGCGGCAGATCGTTCTTCCAGGGCATGCCGGCGATCGAGGCAGCAGTCAGTTCGGCGAGGTGCCCGCCGGTCTGCTCGAGGTCCAGCAGCTGGCGGGAGAGACGCACGGCGTTCTCGGGTAGGTCGACGGAATCGACAAAATCGAGCAGAAATCCGGCCGAGTTGATCATCTGGCCGCGCTCCCAGGCGTCGAAGCGCTGTTGCAAGACTTCCGCCTGGACCCTGCCCTTGCGCCCGTGGGCTTCATGGACGCGGCGCAGGTCGGCCAGGGCGTCAGCGATCAAGGCGAAGATCAACCGGTCGATCGAGACCGCCTCGCCCCAGGTCCCGGCGTGGCGGAAGGGATCGCCGGCGGCGGCTTGCAAGGAGAGGGCGACCAGATCATCGTCATTCAGTTCCAGGGCCGGGCTGCACTCCACGACGATCCGGGCCGGAGGCAGGCGCACGAACTCTCCCGGGCTGACAACCTGTTCCGACAGCCGGCGGCCGTCGTCGTTCACGGCGATGATCCGCAGCGGCGGGCAGAAGAAGGTATGGAAGAGGCGCGGGGCCGGATGCGGATAGAGGAAGAGCAGAACGGCGTCAGGGTCCAGCGAACGGTGGAACATCGCGCCGCGTGAACGTTCCCAGGGGGTGGTCAATAGGACGGTTTCCATGTAGAGCCAGCCAGACTCCTTTCGAACGCCCTGGCCGCTCTTGGAGGAGAGGATCAAGAAGCGGTCAGGGCGAGTGATGCGATTGTAGGGTCTGGGGGAGAAAAACTGGAGGGACGAACGGCCCGTGAGCGGCGGGCAAATGTCCCGTGGATGGTCACTGTTTCATTGCGAGCCGAGGTCCCACAAGAGGGCCGAGGCAAAGCAATCTACCGTGTTCAGCGCGGTGGATTGCCTCCTCGGCCAGCCAGTGAAACTTTGGTTCAGGCGGGGCGTTCTGAATTTAACGCTGTGGGCAAACCGTGCTTTTTGCGCCAGGCGCGGGCTCTCTGCGCCAAATGCTCGACGTCCGACCAATAATCCGGCACCCCGGTTTTCAGCCGTTGGGATTCGACAAAGGATTTCAATCTTTCCCAGCTGTTGTCAATCGACCAGCTGTAGGTGCGGAAGAGAATATCGGCGTCTTTGGGACCCAGCATTTCGAGTTCGATCATCACGCTGACGCGCGCCCACCCCACCAGGGTGATCTCGATGTCGCTTTTCTGCTCTGAGGTCAGCTCGGCGAAATCTTTGGGGAGCTCCAGATCTCGAATTCGGTTGCGGGCATTGCGGACTTCCTGCGAGGTTACGTATTCGAAGACCCGGGCGACGACATCGTTCAGCCGGGCGCGCGAGCTTTCTCTTAGTACCTGTCTCTAAACCTGTAAATACGGGATAATGGAGGCGGAAGGAATCGCCCAATGAAGAAGAGCAGCGAAACGAGGTATGCCGACGTGGCCAGTTGGGAACTTTCCGATAGCCTGTGGGCGCGGATCGAGCCGTTGTTGCCCAGGGCGAGCTCGCGCTATCGCGGGCGGGGGCAACAACGGAAAAACATCGGCGGGCGGCCGGCGGCGGACCGGCGCAAGGTGATGAGCGGGATCCTGTATGTGTTGCGCACCGGCTGTCAGTGGAATGCGTTGCCGCAGGCGACCTACGGGTCGGGGAAGACGGCCCATCGCTATTTTCAGCGCTGGGTGCGAGCGGGGGTGTTTCGACGGATGTGGGCGGCCGGGTTGAGCGAGTACGATGAACTGAAAGGCATCGCCTGGAAATGGCAGGCGGCCGACGGGGTGATGACCAAAGCCCCGCTGGGCGGCCAAAAAACAGGGCCGAATCCGACCGATCGGGGAAAGCAGGGAACCAAACGCAGTCTGTTGGTGGACGCGCGCGGGGCACCCCTGGGGGTGGTCGTCAGCGGGGCGAACACCCCGGATGGGCAACTCCTGGAAGCGACCCTGGCGAGTGTGCCCCTGGAACGCTCGCTGCGGCCGGCTGCGATCCACAACCTGAGTCTGGACAAAGGCTACCAGGGGGCGCCGAGTGCGAGTGTGGCCCAGGCCTACGGCTATGAAATCCATGTCCCCGACAAGGCCAATGCGAAAAAAAACGCAAGCGCAGGCCGGGCCGGCGCAAAGCGCGGCGCTGGATCGTCGAAGTCGTCCATGCCTGGATGAACCGGTTTCGCCGTTTGTTGGTGCGTTGGGAGAAGAAAGCCGGCAACTATTTGTCAATGATTTATTTCGCCTGTGCCATCCTCTGTTGGCGTAAATGTGAGGTTTAGAGATAGGTACTAAAGTGAGTTTTCCTCTTCGGCAAACTGCCTGGCGGCTGTCCTGGGCGATTTCGTGAAGCGGAGGAGAGAATTTTCCGTTTTGGAAATTCGCTCAGGCAACGGTTTGCCGAATTTCGTCGATCGCTGAATTCAGCGAGGATCCGGTTGGGCGACGCGAGCCTTCAGTTTGGAGAAATAGCCGGCCCTAAAATTCTCTCAGCTTCCGGTTGGGAGAATTATGGTGATGGCGAAATTCAGTGAACTTCCGGTTGAGTGAATTTTCCTCTCGGTTTATTGAATTAATCGGCCGCGAAATTCGCCAAACCAGCGGTTGAGAGAATTCAGTCGAAGGCGAAATTCGCTTCAGGAAAGGCAAAATTCGGCGAATAGAAAGTTGAGCGAATATTCCGGCCGTAAAATTCACTCAACCGGAAGTTGTGAGAATTACACTGGAGGCAAAATTCACCCAGGAGGATCCTGAGAGAATTATCCCTGCGAGAAGCGGTTTGATTAACCGATGTAAGTTTTATGCGCCTCGGCGTAAATCCGAAGCGCAGCGTTAATCCTTCGTTCGTATTCACTCCCTTGGGCTTTGAACCAATCCAAAACATCCGGATCCAGGTGGATTGTTACTACGATCGGCGGTTTTGGCTTTCGCCAAGCTGCGCGCGTGAAGAAAGATTCGGACAGTGCGGGAATGTCCGATGTATCAATTTGATCATCGGTCAAAGCGTCAATCTGTTCCCAGTTGGTCTTTGAGGAATTGTTCATATTTGCTTCGTTCATAGGTCAAGGCCTTTCGGAGCGAAATGACACGAATGATGTCTTCGCCACGTTCAGTGTATAAAACGACCACGGTACGCGACTTGAGCATACCAATTCCGATCCAGCGGTCTTCACTATAATCTTCGCGATCATCCAAGCCAACGAGGACAGGTGATGAAAATATTTCCCATGCGTCTGCGAAGTCCAATCCGTGTTTTTGAATGTTTGCCAGGTTTTTCTCTTCATCCCATTCAAAACGCATTACGTGAGTATAACCACAACGTACTAGGATGACAAGGCAAGTATAGAAAAGTTCCCAACAAATTGATCAATCAACGACGCCTTCTGTTATTCCTGGACGCGAATCGGGTAAAATTAGTTCGCGTTGCGGGAGTCGCCAAGTGGTAAGGCATCAGCCTTCCAAGCTGACATTCGCGGGTTCGAATCCCGTCTCCCGCTTTGGGCCCGTAGCTCAGTGGCAGAGCAGGCGGCTTAGAGGAGAGGGGCTAAATCAAGACTTGGCGATCCATCTTGATAAGTCACCCTCCTAAGGGCTGCCGGGGAAGCAATTTCCCGGTGAAACCCGTCAAATTCGGGGAAACCTGACGCAATTGCGAAGGTAATCCCGAGCCAAGCCTTTGATGAATTCTATCAGAGGAAGGTGTAGAGACCAGACGGCGGGCACCCCATGCGGGTGAAGGGATGGTCCAGACCACAAACCCGAAAGGGGCGGCGAAAGTCGTAGTGGGATGCATAACCGTTTGATCGCAGGTTCGAATCCTGCCGGGCCCACCATTGTCCTACGATCGGATGAACAAGTTTCCTGGAACCATTCACTTCCTGATCCTCCTGGTTCTCCTCTCCTGTTCGATCCGTAGAGATCTTCCTTCTGCAGAAATACAGTCTCCTTACCAGACTCCTACGCGGACAGTTACTCCGGTCTTGGGGACACCCAGACACCTGCCATCACGTCCACTTCGACGCGCAGCCCAACCCGCACTCCGTGGCCGACACGCACACCGACGGCAACCGATACTCCCAAGCCAGATATTGTCTGGGCGCAAGGAATCGAGGTATCTATTCTCGAGAACTTCAGAGGGCTTTGGTCTCCAACATCAAATGAACTGGTAGGAATCTATCGAGACGCCCCAGAGAATGGGACGATTGCGCTGGTGAAAGCTCCGGATTTTGTCGTTGAACCACTCAAGATTGAGGACGCTAATTTTATATCGGTTGAATTTTTCTGGAGTCAGGATGGACAGCTTATTCTTTTTACCGGCCCTTATGGGGATGGAACATACCCTGTGGATTCAGGACTTGGGTTCTCGGAGCCGTGGATCATGGATAAGTACGGCTTGAACGCCCATCAAGTTTTATCCGGAGGATTCCAGTACCGGAATCTAACCTTTCAACATTGGATGGATGACAACACATTAATTTTTACGGAGTATATCGGCGGTGGTCAAAGTGCTGCACACATTATCGACATTGCCGCAGGCGTATTTTTGGCGCACCTTAGTATTGATGTTGGCCGTACCTTTGGACCATCAGTTGAATTTGTTCCGGTTGTTTCCTGTTTTCCTATCCTATGCAACATTTCCATTATTTCAAGATCGCAATCCAGTCATCGCTTCCCGGTAGAAAAGGTAATCATAAGTGAGCAAGCGGGGGATTTCATCTTCAAGGACTGGCTTCCCGGCACAAATCGAATGCTTCTGGCTTGGTTCGGATGGGATTCAGACAAAGATGGTTATTGGGTAACTGCATCGCGTTTATTGCTATGGGATGTTGAAACTGACAAGCTTTCCTCAATTGCCCCGGCCGGCGTAGACGGAAAGTATTCCTCGAATGGACAGTTCCTGGCTTTCGTAACCAAAGGCCAGGCCGATTTGACTGAGAACGACTCCCCTCAACCTTATTTGACCACCTCCGTTTCGAAAGAGGCAAACACATACCTGCATCTCATGGATTTAACCAATGAAGAAATTCTTTTTAGCATCCCGGTTGTTGAACGGTTGGATACCATGTCTTTCCCCCCTCCAGTCTACAGGACTATGATGGCTTTTTCGCCAGACAATCGATATTTTGCATTCGAAACCGCGGGTTCACTGATACTGGACGAAAAAGGCTGGCCGATAGATTTTTCTGAGAGCGATAGCCTGCTCTATATAAACATTCTTGACATCGTGACACGAAAATTGATCGTTTCAATCCCAATCCCTGATCAGTACTCGAGTTTTACTTGGTCCCCGGAGAGCAGCAAATTTATCTATCGGACGGTTGACGCAAATTGGTCAGTATATGACCTCGAACGAAGTTTGGAAATTGCCATCACACAAAGCAACGCAGAAGATCTTGTTTATGAACCGAGTTGGTCATTCGATGGGGGATATGTGGAATTTTCGAAATACAAACGCTTATCGGGCTTCTATCCCCTCAGCATATCCTATATTATCGAAATTCCATAAATCTATACGACCCTCAAACCGCTTACTACTCCGGTTCGGCCGGAGGAGCGTCGACCACCAGACGGAATTCGTCCGTCGCCCCGCTCAACAGCCCGTCGATCTCCACCGACAGCTGATCGAATACGTCGTCCGAGATCACCCCGTCGTGGCGCAAACCCAGCAAGGCGCTGCGCTGGGCGCGCAGGACCTCCCGCCGGGCGGTGTCGATCTCCTCGGCCTCCAAC
>Ga0247727_10016381_pt1 | contig 11977 bp, 9 predicted proteins | sample WisWelCaveWW1625_FD_202498 | JGI IMG/M metagenome (GOLD analysis project Ga0247727, IMG submission 202498) | Biofilm microbial communities from Wishing Well Cave, Virginia, United States - WW16-25 | ecosystem: Environmental > Aquatic > Deep subsurface > Groundwater > Cave microbial mat | place...
TTCCCACGAGAGCCGCAACAATTAACCCAAGTTTATACGGGAGGCTATAAGCAAACAACGCGACAACTCCTGCCGACAGCGCCGCGGCAATCGCGGGGCGATTCTTCAAAACAGGCACAACCATCGCGATAAACGTGAGGGGCAAAGCAAAGTCCAGCGACCATGATTCAGGGATGGCTGCTCCAAGAAAGATTCCCAATGCAGTGCTAATCTGCCAGTTCGTCCAAAGCGAAAGGCCCGCGCCTAAAAGGAAGAAGTGACTGAAAGGGGTAACGCCTTCTTTTTCATAATGGATCATCGTTGGGGCATAGGCCTCATCAGTAAGCAGATAGGATAAGAGCGCCTTCCAACGCGTCGAAAGGGAGGCAAGATACGGGGCGAGCGAAGCGGAGTAAAGCATGTGTCGCAGGTTCACGACTGCGATGGTCAATACGATCACGAATCCCGGGGCCGTTTCATGCACGAGTTGTGTCGTGATGAATTGCGCTGACCCGGCGAACACCATGGAAGACATCAACTGCGCCGCGGAGGTGGATAACCCTGCATTGACCGCCAGCGCGCCGTAGATCATGCCGAATGGAAACACGCCGATAAGAAGCGGAACCTCGGCACGAACGCCCGCCCAGAATTTTTTTGTTTGTTCGGCCATATTCTCCTAAAACCATCGCGTTGAGCGGAGTGGCGCCGTGGCGCCACGCAGACGAAGCGCGAGTACCAATGAAACTTAATTAGGACTTACGCAAAACCACAGGAACAGCCGCGAATTCCGCGAATTCGCACGAATTGTTTAAGAATTTAGCGATAATTCGTGTAATTCGCGGCTAAAAGATTTTGAACTGTGTAAGTCCTATTAATATTGCTTTGAAACCAGCCTTTCGTCTTCGGATTTCGATACGCCCTTGGTCTCGATATAGGCGAGAAGAACGCTCGCCTTACTCGACCAGCGGGGCTACTTGATTCTCCGCTCAGGACGAGATAATAGACGCCGCGGCGCGCTGACCGCTTTCCACCGCGCCCTCCATAAACCCTTGAATCGCAGTGGTGTGTTCGCCCGCAAAGAATAAGCGCCCCGCAGGTTCGGACAACGTGCGCCAGTGCGCGGTTACCTGACCGGGGGCAAGCGCCATATACGAAGCGCGTGTGTAAGGTTCATTCAGCCATGCGATGGTTGCAGTGTGTTCTACCAAATCAGATGATCCGGGGAAAATCTTTTCGATCTCTGCAACAGCGACTCGAATACGCTCTTCATCTGATAACGCGGAAAGTTTCGCGCCTGGCTCGCCGCCTGTGTAAGCCGTGATGATCCCACCTTCGCTTTGGAGGTGACTCGTTGCAAACCACGTCATCACAATAGGCGAGTCTGTTGTAAGGCGTCCGTTCCAACCTCTATCATCCCAAAAACGTTTGCGGTATTGGATCATCACTTTGGTCACCGCGCCGTAGGAAACTTCATTGACCATTCTCTGATGCGCGGACGGCAATGGCGGGTTGAACTCGACCAAGCGCGCCGTCGTTAGTGGAATCGCCAAAATCGCAAAGGTAGAATTAATTGTCAGATACGTATCGGCTTGTTTATAAGTAACAGCCACCTCATCTGGCAGGGTGCGAATGGATATTACAGCCGCGTTCATCCGCACATCCGGCAGGGCATCCGCAAGCGCGCGCGGGATTAAATCATTCCCGCCGACCACGCGCCAATTGGGCTGCCGTTCGTCTGTGCCGTAATACATCGCCGAGTTGCGCGCAAGATCGAGCAATGAAAAACACTCTGGCTCGGTTGTATATTCCGAGCGAATATGCTGGATGAAACAATTCTTCGCGAGCGGATGCGCCTCCAGCGCGTTGATCCAATCCAATGCGGATTGCGCGTCGAGGCGCTCCGCGTCACGCGCGGCCTGAGGCTGATTCGGGTCGGGGACATATTTCCCCAACTCAGACACCGCGTCCCAAACCTTCTCGATTTCAGTATGAAGATTCGTTCCCCAAATCTTCTCATCCGACAACGCACCGGATTTCCCCTCGAACGCGCCCCAATCGCCAGCCTGCTTCTGCCAGCTTCCCACGCGCCCCAATTGCAAATTGAATTGCTTTGCATAAGCAAGCATACGCGTATGACTGTCTTCGATGAATTCCCCGCCGCCTTCCGCAACCAAACCATTCGAGAAACTTCGCACACTATACACACGCCCCCCGACGCGCTCACGCGCCTCAAGCACGGTGACTTTCCAGCCTGCGCGATGCAAATCATACGCGGCGGAAAGTCCTGCCAGCCCCGCGCCGATGACTGTGACTGTGACTGTTCGATTGTTTGAGGTCATATGACTGCAGTTCTCCCAAGCGGCTTATTTGTTGCTGTAAAATATAGCACATATAATCTGATACTGGCAATGTACATAAAAATCCACCCCGACTATGATGATCGGGGTGGATGCTCCCTTATTGACTCCTCCTCAAGAATTCTCTTATTGATATCGATGCCGCCGCTCCTTCCCCCACAGCGGATGCGACCTGCTTGGTACTGCCATGCCGCGCGTCCCCAGCGACAAATATTCCCGACATGCTGGTTTCAAACGGAAGCGGCTCCATGCCCATGATTTCCCTTCCGTGCGCAATATCGTGACCTGTCAACCCAAAACCATATTTATCCAGTTCCACATAATCTTTCAGGAAGGACGTATTTGGCGTTTGACCAATAAATATGAACGCGGCAGCCGGGTGGAGTTCTTCTACTTCATCGCTACCCTTGTAGCGATATTTAATTGTCTTCAATTTTGAGTCCTGCCCTTCGATGGCTTCGACAATTGTGTTGTACTTCACATCTATGCGTGATGTAGGTTCGTTGACCTTATCAATCGCGATTTGGCTGGCAGTCAAACGGTCACCACGCACAAGCAGAGTTACTTTCTCTGCAAAATTGGTGAGATGCAATCCCTCCTCCACAGCAGAGTTGCCGCCGCCAATTACAACAATTTCCTTTGAGCCTTTATAGAACGGACCATCGCACGTCGCGCAGAAGTGAATCCCCGCGCCGATGTAGTCATCTTCGCCCGGCACTTCCAACCTACGATAGGATGCGCCCGTCGCGATCAATACTGCAAGCGAATGATAATGTTTGCCATCTGAAGTGTAGACTTCGTGGTAGCCTTCTTCCATTTCGAGTCGTTCGACATCCACAGCCTGCAATATCTCCACATCGAACCGACGCGCTTGTTTAGCCACTCGTTCAGAGAATTCCTGTCCACTGATCCCTTCAGGGAAGCCGGGGAAGTTATCCAACCCAACCGTGATTCCAGCCTGTCCGCCAAGACCAGAGCGTTCGATCAGGAGCACATCCGCACCTTCGCGTGAAGCGTAGATCGCGGCAGTCAATCCTGAGGGTCCGCCTCCGATGATGATCAGGTCATAGTATGTCTTTTTGGCTTCCGTTTTCAAGCCGAGTTTTTTCGCCAGTTCCGCATTGGAAGGCTCGACGAGGAATGAATCGTCCTCAAAAACAATGGTCGGGATGATGCGTTTGCCGTCGTTCTTTTTCAGAACATACGCTTCGCCCTCCTTATCCTGTTCGATGTCCACCCACTTATAAGGGACAAATTGCTCGCCGAGAAATCTCTTCGCGCGGCGGCAATCCGGGCACCAATACGCGCCGTATACAGTGACTTTGGATTCAGTCATTTTGATCCTCTCCTAGCATTGATTTCTTCGCTATAGACGACGCGATATGGAATTTTAATTTCCCCACAATGGAATGTTAATTTTTACGTAATATCTCAAGACAACGGATGCCAGAAGAACGAAAGGAGCATCGCAGTAACAGCCAAAAGAGCGGCAAACGCCGTAAAGAACACGCTGATCTCGATAGTCTCGCGCGTTGTCACTAGATAGGTTGGAAGGTTTTGGAATACATTCTGGAGTTCGCCCGCGCTGGTGGCGGCATAGTAGGTCCCGCCTGTCGCATCCGCGATTTGTTTCAGCGTTACCTCATCCAACTCCCTGCGAAAGCCCCCGCCTCCACCGCCCGAGAACGGTGAGCCAAATCCAAACCCCTGACCGCCAAATGGATCATTCTCCTGGAATTGGTCGCCGCAATTCATTGGCGAGGAGTTGTTGATCGTACCAAACCCAATCGTATAAACCCGAACCCCGCGTTCAATCGCCTGTTGCGCGGCAGTCAATGGCTGCGGGCCGGCATTACTCGCTCCATCCGTAAGGAGGACAATGATATGCGGCACATATTCCCCTTCCGGAATTGCCCCAGGCGTCACCCCTAAATCACTGGGCGCGACCCTGTCGTCGATTTCGGAGATCGCATCAATGGATCGAAGTATTGCGCTTCCAATTGCCGTCCTGCGAGCCGTGGTCAAATTTATGATTGCGGTTTCCAACAGGTTCCTATCATTCGTGGGCGGCTGAATCAATTCTGCAAAACCCGCAAATGCTACAATCCCTATCTTCCTAGCTGTCCCCTGATGTCGAACAAACGACAGAGCGGCTTCTTTAGCTGCCTCCATTCGATTGGGTGGGATATCCGTCGAGCACATGCTTCTTGATACATCCATTGCGAGGATGATCGTGGCTTGATTGGATGGCACGGTGACAGTAGCCACGGGCCGCCCCAATGCAAACACCAAACTGGCAAGCGCGAGAAGGATTAGAATAAACGGGAGATGTCTGCGCAGCCAGGATTGGTGAGACGCCGCCTCCCGCACCAATGACAGGCTCGAATAACGTATGGCAAAACGCCTGCGCCGCCTCAATAGCAAAATATAAACCACCACGATCAGCGGGATCAGGAACAAAAGCGCCAGGGAAGCGGGCCATAGCAAACTCATATATTACATCCTTACCAAAAGGTGACAGTCACTTATCGTTTTATCCGCTTGGTAGAAATGCGCCAAAGTGACTGTCACCTGCAATAGCGAACAATATCTACGGCACATGACCGAACCAGAGGAGTGACAACGCGCCTCCAATCAGAAATATAAGAAAACCGATGCCCGCAAAAATCGAAGTGACTTCAAGCTCTTCCGACCTGATCGACAACTTTGGCTCAAGCTCATTATAGATCCTGCGCAGATCGTTTTCGTTTGCCGCGCTGTAATACACCCCGCCAGTGGTATCAGAAATATATTGCAACATCGGCTCATTCAATTGCGAGAAGACGGTAAACCCTTCAACGGTGATGAGCGTCCCTGCCGGGGTCCCAATGCCAATGGTGTAAATACGCACACCCAAATCCGCTGCCAGGTCTGTGGCAAGAAGCGGGTCGGGGTCCTGATTATTTTCCCCATCTGTAAGCAGGACAATCACAGCAGATGGATACCAGCCCTGCGGAGCAGGAAGAGGCGCCGCAGATTCACCGGTTGAGAGATTACTGGTTTTTAAGATCGGAGGATCGCCTGCATTGATGGCAATCGCATTGAGGGCAACCAGAATCCCATTTCCAAGCGATGTGCCTCGCCGCGGTACGAGGCGTTCTATTGTGGCGATGGTTTCTTCACGGTTATCTGTTGGGGATTGCACAGACAGACCACCATCGCTGAAAGCGACAACCCCGATAAAGACACTGGAGGGCTGGTTATCCACAAAGTCAAGCGCGGCTGTTTTTGCCGCTTCCATCCGCGTGGGTTTCAAATCATCAGCAGACATGCTGCCTGAAACATCAAATGTGAGAATGACCGTACCTTCAAGGCGCGGCAGGCTGACGGTCGCTTGAGGACGCGCCATCGAGACCAGCAGAATCGTGATCCCGCTCAAAAAAATCAGCGCGGGGATATGACGGCGCGATCCCGACCTGCCTCCTTTTGTATCGTGAACAAGCCCCAGGCTTCCATATTTCGCGGCAAAATTGCGTCTCTGCTTTTGGATCCGCAGGTAGAGCAGAACCAATAGCGGGACACAAAACAATGTCAGAAGCAATGCGGGCCAGATAAATGACATAATCAAACCTTATGCGCTCGTCGGCTTGAGCAGGAACTCATTTGCGATACTGCTGCCTTTGCTTCGCAAAACGAACAATGGCACGAACCAGATCCTCTTCTGTCGAGAGGGATAAAGCATCCACACCGGCGCGTTTGAATGAATCATTTAAAGCCTGCTCGCGCTTTTGTGCGGCTTCAAAAAAACGCCTGCGGAATTTCGGATCATGCGTATCCACGAACAACTGCTCGCTCGTCTCTGCGTCCTCCATTACGATCATGCCTACATCAGGCAGTTCCACCTCACGCGGATCCCACAAACGGATCGCCAGAACTTCATGACGTTGACTCAACAGACTCAACGGACGCTCCCATCCAGGCTCACTGATGAAATCCGAGATGATGAACACCAGCGAACGCCTCTTGATCGAATTGAGCGCGCCCTCGAACAGCGGCTTGAGATTTGTGAACGGCGCGCGGGATAAGCGCGGCTGTTTGAGCAGATCGTTAATGAGACGCAAAACCTGGAGCCGCCCGCCTCGCGCGGGGACCGTGTGCTGGATCTTGCTCCCAAACATCATCGCCCCGACGCGATTCCCGTGACGCGTCAACAACCGCGCGATCACGGTCACGAAATCAACGAGCATCGTCCGCTTTTGGTTATGTACCGTTCCAAAATCCACAGACGGACTCAGGTCCAGCAAAAACCAAGCGGTGATCTCACGGTCTTCAACGTATTGACGCACATATGGCGTATCCATGCGCGCGGTGACGTTCCAATCAATATAACGAATATCATCTTCAGCCTGATACTCGCGCAGGTCGGCAAAATCCACACCGAAGCCATAGAACAGCGTGCGATAATCGCCCTGCAACAAGCCATCCAGTCTGCGGATGACATTCCAGTCAAGACGTAAAAGAATACGCTCAGGCGTTGCTGCCTGCGTAGCGGTCGGCATGTTCATGTAATGGCACCACTGGGATTGGAATACGGTCGAGAATTTTATTCAAAATATCGTCGCCTGTCACATTATCAGAAAGCGCTTCATACGACAACACAATGCGATGCCGCATCACGTCCAGCGCCATATCCAACACGTCCTGCGGCAGGGCGTAGTTGCGCCCACGCACGAATGCGAGCGCCCGCCCGGTCAGGATCAGGTTGATGGAAGCGCGAGGGCTTGCACCGAACATAATATAGCGCTGCAATTCCTTCAAGCCTACCTCCTGCGGCTTGCGTGTCGCGGTCACCATGCGGACGGCGTATTCCATCAACGCGGGATCCACATACACGCGGTCTGATTCTTTCTGTAATTCAAGCAGTTGATCAATGGTCAACACTTTCTGAACCGCTTGCAACATGCCTGTCATACGCTCCACAATGACGAACTCCTCAGTCGAGGTAGGATAACCGATCAACACTTTGAGCATGAACCGGTCCACTTGCGCTTCGGGCAGGGCATACGTCCCCTCGGTCTCAATCGGGTTCTGCGTCGCCAGCACAAGAAAAGGATTCGGCACTTTGAACGTCTCACGCCCAATGGTCACCTGTCGCTCTTGCATCACTTCCAATAAGGCGCTCTGCACCTTGGCAGGCGCGCGGTTAATTTCGTCAGCCAGAAGAAGATTTGTAAAAACGGGACCCAGTGAAGTGTCGAATTTGCCCGCTTTCTGGTTGTAGATGCGCGTCCCAACCAAATCAGCGGGAACAAGATCGGGCGTGAACTGGATGCGTTTGAACTCTCCGCCAATGGATTCAGCAAGAGTCTTGATCGCCATCGTCTTTGCAAGTCCAGGCACACCCTCCACGAGGATATGTCCGCGCGCCAAAAGCGCGACCACCATCCGTTCCAGCAGATGATCCTGCCCCACAATAACCTTCTTTACCTCATATAAAACTTTCTCCATTGGCGCTCTGTTTTCAGGGTTTTTGCTTTGAACCATTGATTATCTCCTTAAGTAAATTGCTCAAGCTTCGGAACAAAGGGATTCAATTAATAGGGTGGCGAACCGATTCCCCCAGCGGCTGTACCGATCGGAACAGCAAATCCAATGCCTATAAAGAAACTATCATCCGTCGGGTTAATGATCCCTGTGACGATCCCAATCACGTGACCATTACGATTAAGCAGAGGTCCGCCCGAATTGCCCGGATTTGCCGCGGCATCGAACTGGATCAGTCCCTCGATAGGTTGAGCGCTGTTGGGCGGCTGGAATGTGCGGTTGAAACCTGAAATGACACCTGCGCTCATTGAGCTATACAATCCGAAGGGATTGCCAACCACGTACGCTTCATCCCCCACTTGCATGGCGCCCGGGTTGCCCAAAATCGCAGGAATAAACTGCGGTGGCATGATCTGGGCTTGCAGAACAGCTATATCATTTTCAGGTTGCGCGGAGATCACAATGGCGTCCGATTGAGTTCCATCTACGAAAGTGACTTGTATTTTCCCAGCATTCGCGACCACATGCAGGCTTGTCAAAATATCGCCGGCATCATCAATGATCACCCCGCTCCCCAGGCTTTTTTCAGCCTCACCATTTGCCCCTTGGAAATCCGCCTCAATCAGCACAAGCGAAGGTTGAATCGCCTGATAGACCTGCACAGAGTATGCCGGGCGCGGCGTCGCAGAGGCAAGCGCCCCGGCAATGGCATTGTTAACTTCAACTTCCGTCACTTGATTTGCAGGGAAAAGAAAATTATAAAGAAAGAGAGCCAGGAAAGCCGCCAGCACACCAGACACGAACGGAAACGTCCCCCTCATGCGTTCGCGAAAGCGCCCGAGACGACTTCGCATTATTTCGTTCTTTGAAACAGATGGTTCGTCCATTGCCTTCCATTCATTTACGAAACTGCGCCAATAACATGGAGCAGTCATTCAACGGACAGGTGAGAAACTTTTACCGAACCAGGAATGATGACAAATATAGAACTTTACGATTAGACCAATATGAGAAAACCACTCGAATGGATAAGAAAACGCGCCTATCCAATTAAAAATGCGGATGCAATAAAGGCAGAATTGCTTACCAACTCGGATAACCACTTAACGCCTTGAACCCGACATTTCGACTCGCTCAATACACCACCTCAAACCTGCCACCGTTAAATTCACATTTTCTCCTTTTTGCCATCTTCTAATCTTCAAGAATCTCGACCAAAGCCTTTAACCCCAATGTATACGAACGCCATCCAAACCCAACGACTTTCCCCCTACATGCCGCCGAGATCATGGAGGTGTGCCGAAACTCCTCCCGCGCATACACATTCGAGAGATGCACCTCCACCACAGGGATTTGAATTGCGGAGATCGCATCACGCAATGCAATGGACGTATGTGTATACCCGCCAGGGTTAAACACAACACCGTTCGCCCAAGTGCGCGCATCGTGCAACGAATCAATCAAGGCGCCCTCGTGATTTGATTGAACAAACTTTAATTCAACGCCCAACTCTTTCCCCAATTCGATCAACTTCGTGTTGATATCATCCAAAGTCATCGAGCCATAGACTTCAGGTTCGCGTGTGCCGAGAAGATTTAAATTCGGTCCGTGCAAAACAAGTATTTTCATTTCTTCCTCATTAACATACTGCGACACGCTTCGCGATGTCGCCTTTACTATGTTGCGACATGAATGTCGCGTTACAGAACATCTTCCAAATCTGTCACATCCACCAACTCCACTTTTCCAATCTCAACAGGCAAAGCAAAACGGATAGCTTTCGCATTCTTCTTCTTATCAACCTGCATTGTGCCTATGATTTCATCGCGCGGCAATTGTTTTGGGATATCAACAGGCAATCCCAAACCAGATAAAGTATTACTGATCACTTTCGATAAACTCTTCTTTGATAATCCCATCTTCTCTGCATATTTCGCTTCAACAACCATTCCAATAGCTATGGCTTCACCATGCCTTAATTCAAACTTGCTCACCAACTCCACCGCATGACCAACCGTATGTCCCAGATTCAGCGCGGCGCGGAATCCCTTTTCATACGGGTCTTCTTCGATCACCTTTATCTTAACTGCCATGGCGCGTTTGACGATTTCTTCCAAATTATTTTTTACCCAATCCAATCCATGCCCACATAAATTGAACAATTCGGGGTCAGAGATAATTCCATGCTTGACCACTTCCGCCATGCCAGAAATCAATTCCCGTTCTGGCAGGGTGAGCAAAAGGCTGGGGTCAGCAAGAACCAGCTTCGGGGGATGAAAAGAGCCGATGAGGTTTTTTCCTTCGGGCAAATCGAATCCTGTCTTTCCTCCGAGTGAAGCATCCACCATTGAGAGCAGCGTCGTAGGCACACCGACCCATGCAATCCCACGCATATACGTGGACGCGGCAAAACCTGCCATGTCGCCAATCACACCACCACCCAAAGCAAGGACTGTACTTTTTCGGTCAAGTCCGTTTTCAAGAAATGATTTCCACAAACCAGAAACTATTTCCAGGTTTTTATATTCTTCACCAGCAGGGATCGTTAATAATTTTGAATCATATCCAGATTTACGAAGCGACTCAATTGTTTTATTAACGTGGAATTTCGCAACATTTTCATCCGTCACAATAATTGGGTCTTGCAACCCGCGCTCGTAGAGCAAATTGCCAATTTGCCCTACGTTTCCCACAATCACATCATATTCCCCCATTGCAATGAGATAAAAACGCCCAAGTGCAATTTGGGCTTGCAGGGCATTTTCGTCAGCGGATTTTCCGTCAACCTGTGCTCGTAACGTAAAAGAGTTGTAATGTTCACGGCGTTTTTCAAGCATGGATGAAAGTTGGGTGCGCAGGTCTCCCGCCAATAAAGGACGTGTATTCGAACTTCCATTCAACCTTTCAACCAAAGTATCAAGCCCTGCCTTCAATAAAACAACTTTGCCAGCTTTCTCTGCCAACTCACGGTTTTCATCTCGCAATAGCGCGCCACCACCAAGAGCAACAACGCTTTCTTTTTCATTTTGAATGGATTTCAAAGCAGATGATTCAAGGTCACGAAACGCGGATTCGCCATGCTGCTCCATGATCTGCGGAGTGGACATGCCCGCGTTCGTTTCGATGACGCGGTCAAGGTCAATGAACGGAAGTTTGAGATTCCGCGCAAGGATTTTTCCGATGGTAGATTTGCCTGTCCCTGGGGGACCATAGAGGAAAAGGTGGGGCATAAAATTCCTTTATGTCATTGCGAGAAAGGCTTTAGCCTGACGAAGCAATCTCTTCATCGAGTTGGGGATTGCTTCGGCGCGAAGAACAAGAGCTCTCCCCGCAATGACATAATTATTCCCAATAGACGTGCGGCATGTTATCCATCTGCAAGTCATCGAGTGTGGCTTTGCGTAAAGTCTCAAAGCGCGGCTTCATTTCATTCATTGAGTCACCGCCAAGTTTTTCGATGAGCGCGTCCGCGAGAACAAAAGCAACCATGGCTTCAAGGATCGGAACCGCGCGCGGCACGGGGCAGAAATCGGAGCGTTCGTATTTAGTAGGTGATTCTTGTCCGCTGGCAAGATCAACGGTCGGCTGGGGAAGAAGCGTGGTGGCAATCGGTTTCATCGCCGCGCGGAGGATGATGGGTTGCCCGTTTGAGATTCCACCTTCAGTACCACCTGCGCGATTGGAGTTACGAGTTACGAGTTGCGAGTTAAGTCTGATTGAGTCATGCGCACGCGTACCTGGCAATCTGGAATTTTCAAACGCGTCACCCACTTCAACTCCCTTTATTGCTTGAACACTCATAATTGCCATGGCAAGTTTCGCTTCAAGGCGTTTATCCCATTGCATAAAACCGCCCAAGCCAACAGGAACATTGAGGGCAACGATTTCGAGGACGCCGCCCAACGTATTTTTGCCGCGAATTGTCTTTTCGATTTCTTCGCGCATTTTTGCAGCCGATGATTCAATCGGACATCGCACATCAGACTCTTCGGCGCGGGAAAAGCGTTCCTCGTAGGGCATATCGCCAAAGTTTGTTTGTGCTTCACCAATGGATGAAACATATCCGCCAACGATAATTCCAAACCGCGAAAGGAAGTGCTTACATACAGCACCTACTG
>Ga0247727_10016382_pt1 | contig 11977 bp, 8 predicted proteins | sample WisWelCaveWW1625_FD_202498 | JGI IMG/M metagenome (GOLD analysis project Ga0247727, IMG submission 202498) | Biofilm microbial communities from Wishing Well Cave, Virginia, United States - WW16-25 | ecosystem: Environmental > Aquatic > Deep subsurface > Groundwater > Cave microbial mat | place...
CGGGCCGCCGTGCGCCAGTCGTTCGCCGAGGGTCTGCGTCACGTCGTGGTCGGAACGGTGAATCCCGACGAGCGCCGGAGCATTCTCGGCACCCACCTCACGCGCATGAACAACACCATGACCGGTCTCTACAGCCGGTTCTGGGCCGGAACGATCCCGCGTGCGCTCGGTCTGATGGCGGTCGCGATCGCGGCCGGTGCCGGCTTCGACGCCATCCCGGCCGAGGTCATGGGCGGCGGGCTCAAGCAGATGAACGTGCTGTTCAACAAGCTGGCCATCCTCTACGGGGCGGCGGGCATCGCGGTGGGTTACGCCGTCGTGTGGGCGCAGATGATCTTCGCCACCAACGTGGCCAAGGATCGCGCACAGGAGAACAAGAACAAACTCGAGGCCGTGGACGCCGCCTTCATGGAAGGCCTGCGCCTGGACAGCCGCGAGTCGTGGGAACCCGCCGTGGGCGAGCTGCAGAAGATGTACGCGGACGCGGGCAAGGAGATCCCCGCCGAGTTCGGCGGCGCGCCGATGGAGTTCACCGAGGACCTGGCCGTGAAGTTCGCCGCGTACTCGGCCGAGAACCCGCCCGTACCGACGATTGCGAGCCAGAAGCTGCTCGAATGGGCGAACCGCTTCGGCGCGCTGGTGAGCACCATCCTCTACATCGGGCTCTCGCGCGCGATGTACGATCCCAATGCGTCGGTGCTGCCGCAGCTGCTGCACTCACTGACGTTCTTCGCGGCGACGTACCTGGGAATCAAGCTCGTGGTTCAGCCGACGGTAAGAGCGGCGCTGCGCTTCGCGTGGAATCCCGCGGAAACGGCGACCCGAGTGAGCGCCGCGATGAAGAGCTTCTGCGGAACGCTCCTGAAAGACTCCCGCGGCGACGACCGGGCCTCAAGATAGCGTGCCGCTCTTCTCTCGTTTTTTCTGTCATTGCGAGCCCGTAGGGCGAAGCAACCTTTGGCCTGCGCATATTCGAAGGCATTCAGCTTGCGCAGGCCAAAGGTTGCTTCGCCCTACGGGCTCGCAATGACGGAGTAGGGGCGACTTAGCGAGCAATGACGAACAAGAGGCGGTAGCCCGCACTTTTCAGAATAACGAGAGGAGCCAGGGCTCGACCTGGCGGTAGAGATCCGGAATCCATGAGCCGAAGAGCTTGAACACGATGAACGAGTCGAAGAGGCACAGGCCGTAGCGCCATGCCCATTCGATCCGGCGGGCGCGGCCGGCGCCGCGCACCGCCTCGAAAAGCTGCCCGCTCTCGTCGGACGCGAGTACCATCGCCAGCGCCGCGTTCTCGGCCAGGTCCGCACGGACCTCGGCCCGCGGCCGCCGCCAGAAAGCCCACCACGGACGCTCCGGCTCGACGCCGGCCCGCGCGAAATCCTTGAGCGTCCAGTGCGCGGGCACGTCTCCACGCGCCTTCATGGCCTCGAGCTTCTCTTCGGCGAGCCGGCGCGTCGTCTCGCGCAGGCCGGGGAGCAGGCTCAGGTTGAACCACTTGTCGACGAGCGCCCAACGCACGGACAGGTACGTTCCGAAGACCGCCACCGACGCGAGGTTGGTGAGCGCGATCTCCAGGTGCGTCGCGGGCTGGGCAAGGGCGCCCGCGCCCTTCTGCAGCCAGGTATTCACCTCCCGCGCGGCCACCGCGACCGCGAGCTCCAGCGGAAGCAGGGCCGCGAAACCCATCATCTTCCGGCGGGCCTCGAACCAGTAGCCTTCCTTGCCGTGCAGGATCTCGGGCAGGGCTAGCGCCGCGGCCTCGAAGCCCGCGATCTCGAGCGGAGCGTCGGGCCTGCCCTGGTTTCGGGCGCCCACCTCGGCCTGCAACGTCATCATCGCGGCGGTGTTGCCGTAGATCCACAGCATCTCCCCGCCCTTAACCGGGTTTCCGGCAACGAAGTCCTGCGCCATGCTGAGCAGGTGCCCCGCGGCCTGAAGACTCAGTACCGTCCCGACGCTCTTCAGCCAGTCCGCCCGGACGATCCCGTCCCGCCGGAGCTCGCGAAAATCGAGCGCGGCGAACGCGTTGCGAAAGTGCGCGCCCATCTCCCGGAAGAGATCCCGAAAACTCAGGCGCCGGGACCTCAGCGCCAGGCGTTCCAGCTCGGCCGAGACCATTCCCACGAGCGCCTCGCCGTCCACCGTGTCGACGTGCTGCAGGCGCAGGTCGGGAAGGTTCGCCCGCACCCATTCCCGTGAGAGAGTCGGGATCTCCTCGCGGAGCCGCGTCTCCGCCAACCTCTCGCTCCGGAGCGTGGCCGCCATCACCCTCCTCGCCGTGTGGGCCTGCTCCAGGAGGCGACGGCCCACCCCAGTGAGACACTCGGACCGCCCCCCGCACCCGCGGGTTTGGGACTCCAGCGCCGCGATCTCGCCCAACCGCGCCTTCGCCTCACCCACGATCCGCGCGGCGTCGGCCCGCGCGATTTCCAACGCCCTGGTGGGCACGAGGAGTGCCGGATCGGGAGCGCCCTGGGCGGCCGCGATTTCGCCGGCCCCGAGGAACGCGAGATCGCTCAGGCTCCGCGCGCAGCGCGGGCTCGCGTGGACGGAGAAGGTCGCAAACACAAGTATGGCGATGGCGAGACCGTGAGCGAGACGCATGATGCCGAGTTCGTAACGGCTGGGTTGCGGGTTGGCAAGGCAAGCGCGTGGTGTTACGCCCGCTGGCGGGGAATGGAAAGTATGCGAAGGGCAACGGGAATAGTCTCGCTGATCTTGTACGCTGCACTTTGGACGCTGCCGGTATGCGCGGAGGGGGAGCCCCGCCGATTCTGGCGGCAGGCCATCGCGCCGCTTCTTGTCGTCGATCCGCGCATGCCGGGCCCATCCGACGAGGCGAAACGAAATGAGTTCCGGGGCTGGCTCCGTGAGGCCAAACGGCGCGGGATCGAGGCAATCACCGCGGATGTTTGGTGGGGGCTGGTGCAGCCGGGAACGCCCGACCAGTTCGACTGGACCTACTACGACTGGCTGTTCGGCGCGATCGCCGAAGAGGGGCTGGCGATCGTGCCCATCCTCTCGACCCACCAGTGTGGCACCAACGTCGGCGACACCGTCTTCGTCCCCCTTCCCCGGTTCATCCAGGAAAAGATGCGCGGGGGCGGCGGCATCCCCGACCTCAGGTATCTGAGCGAGGTCGGCCAATACAGCGAGGAGGTCGTGAGCGCCTGGGGAACTCCCTACGTGATCGACGACTACGCGCGGTTCTTCGCGGCGTTCGCCGCTCACTTCGGCCCACACTTCGGCCATCGCATCGAATACCTGACGGCGAGCGTCGGGCCCGCGAGCGAGTTGACCTTTCCCGCGTACCACTACCACGATCGCGCCATCGGCTACCCGCCAGCCCTCTACCCGCGCCGCGGCTCGATGCAGATGGGCTCGGAGCTGGCGCAGGCGGGTTTTCGCGCATGGCTCGAGCGGAAATATTCCACGATCGAGGCGCTCGACGCCGCCTGGGGATTTCCGGGCAAGCACCAGGCCTGGCAGCAGATCGACGTTTTCACCAACCGAGTAGACTCCGACCGGTTCTTCGAGTGGAACGATCAGTTCTCGCGGCGGGGTACCGACGCCTTCACCTACTACCACGAGGTGCTGACCGGCCACGCCGTGACCGTACTCGGCCGGATGGCCGAGGTCTTTGGCCGGAACCCCGACTTCCGGGGCAAGCCCATCTCGTTCAAAATTCCCGGCATTCACTGGAGCTTTCATTCGAAACTCCCTCAGCTCACGGCCGGCCTCCTCACCACCGCCGGAGCGGACGAGGCCTGGCACCCCCCGCTCCCGAACCGCCGGCCGGCGTCATGGTCGGCCGAGAACGGTCACGGCTACCAGAGCCTGTTCGCGAAGACGGTGGGCGAGCTGCGCCGGACCCACCCCGGGACCCGGTGGATCGTCGAATTTACCTGCGGGGAGATGCCCAGCTGCGCCCAGGGGTGTCACGGGCACGGGGCCTGCGGCTGCGGCCACCCCCAGATCTCGGGAGCGGAGGAGCTGGTGCGCGCCATCCACCTCGTCGCCCGCGAATTCAACGTGCCCGTGGTGCTGGAAAATGCGCTCGCCGAAAACCTATATGATCCTACCGCATTGGAGCGCCTCCGCAGACACATCGTGGATCTCCGCCACTTCGCCGGGGTTTCGCTTCTGCGCCTTCAGGACGTGGTGAAGAGCGAGCACGTGGAGCGGTTTCTGCGTTCGCTGGGAGCGCCCTCGGGCGAGGGCAATCTTTCTTGTAGTCGGCGCATCGCGATGCTAAAAAGCCCCTGGTTTTAGGGGTTAACACTTCGTATTTCCTAAGAGCCTCTAACAGAATGAAGCCCGTAGCGAGGCCGAGGCAAAATGGCCGGGACCGAGGACGCACAAGGGAGGCCCCGCAGGCGGCCCTAAAGGGCCGTCGAGGACGCCGACCGCGGAGGACGAAGGGCCCGGTCATTTTGACCGGACGCAGTAGGGTTTCATTCTGTTGGAGGCTCTAAGCCATTGCACGGCGGGTGCTGGGAGTTCGCGAATGAAACGTGCGCTGCTGATTTCCTATTATTCCTGTTTGCTGGTTTTGCCGGCGCTCGGTGCGCCCAAGCTTACGCTTTCGTGCGGCTCCAACGGTATCGAGCACCAGATGTGCGAAAAGGCCGTGAAGGCCTGGAGCAAGCAGACCGGCGTCGCCGTCGAGGTCTTCAGCATTCCCAACGACAGCAACGATCGGCTCGCCATTTACCAGCAGTTTCTCGGAGCCGGATCTCCGGATGTCGACGTTTACCAAATCGATGTCGTCTGGCCCGGCCTGCTCGCTTCGCATTTCCGTGACCTCAAGGACGAGATCCCGACGGCCGAGATCGCGGCTCACCTGCCCGAGTACATACGCAACAATACCGTGCAGGGACGGCTCGTGGCGGTTCCCTGGTTCGCCGATGGCGGAGTGCTTTACTACCGCAAGGATCTGCTGAAGAAGCACGGCCTCAAACCTCCGTCGACCTGGGACGATCTGGAAAATGCCGCTCGTACGATCGCCGGCAAAGAAAAGGGCATGTACGGGCTGGTCTTCCAGGGGCGCGCTTACGAAGGGTTGACCTGCAACGCGCTCGAGTGGGTTGCGAGCCACGGTGGCGGCACGATCGTGGACGAAGACGGCCGTGTTTCCGTGAACAACCCGAACTCGGTGAAAGCCCTCACCCGCGTCGCGGGTTGGGTGGGGAGTCTCGCTCCGACGGGCGTGCTGGGCTACAGCGAGGAAGAGGCACGTGGCGTATTTCAGTCGGGCCAGGCCATTTTCATGCGTAACTGGCCTTACGCTTGGGCTCTGCTCGAAGCGGACGGCAGCCCCGTCCGGGGCAAGGTGGGCATCGTGCCGATGCCCAAAACAGCGCTGGGAGACCACGCTTCCACGCTCGGCGGCTGGTCACTCGCCGTATCGAAGTACTCGAAATTCCCTAAGGAGGCCGTGGAGCTCGTCCGCTACCTGACAGGAGCGGAACAGCAGCGTATTCGCTCGCTCGAGGCATCGTTCAACCCGACCATTGTCGCACTTTACGACGACCCCACTCTGCTGGCGAAAAACCCCCACCTCAAAGTTCTCAAGTCGGCCCTCGCGTCGGCGATTCCCCGCCCCTCGCGGCAGACCCGGCAGAAGTACAACCGCGTGAGCGCGGAACTCTGGAACACCGTCCACGCCATCCTGAGCAAGACGGAAACGCCCGAAGTCGGGCTCGCCTCACTCGAGAAACGCCTCGTGTCTCACTCCAACGGCGGCAAGTGGTAGCCCGGGGGACGTGACAGAAATGGAAGCCGCCGCCCCCCGCCCGGTATCCCTCGCCCGCCCCCGCCTCGACGCGGCCTGGGCCGCGCTGGTGCAGGGGAGGGTGCTCTGGGCCTGGGCTTTCGTGGCGCCCACTCTGATCGCCCTCCTCCTCGTGGCGGGCTGGCCGCTGCTCACCACGCTTCGCTTCAGCTTCACCGACGCCTCCCTCCTCTCGCTGGAACAAGCCTCGTGGGTTGGGCTCGCCAACTACCTGACCGTACTCCGCGACCCTGAGTGGTGGGGATCGGTGCGGACGACCGTGGCCTTCGCGGCGGTTTCCGTCGGACTGGAAACCATTCTCGGGCTCATCGTCGCACTGGTGCTCGACACGGAGATGCGCGCCCGCGGCCTCGTACGCGCGGCAGTCTTGGTGCCGTGGGCCATTCCAACTGTGATCTCCGCCAAGATCTGGAGCTGGATGTTCAATGACCTCTACGGGGTGATCAACGCCATGCTCCTGCGGATGGGCGCCATCGATCGGCCCATCGCCTGGCTCGCCGATCCCTCGATGTCGTTCAGCGCGCTGGTCCTGGCCGATGTGTGGAAGACGACGCCCTTCATGGCGCTGCTCCTGCTCGCCGGCCTGCAGCTCATTCCGAAGGAGGTCGACGAGGCCGCGCGCCTGGACTCCGGCTCGCGAGTGCGCACCTTCCTTCGGATCACACTTCCGCTCTTGGCCCCCACTCTGGGCGTGGCGGTCATCTTCCGCACTCTGGACGCGCTTCGGATGTTCGACCTCGTCTACGTCCTGCTCGGAAACAACCGCAGCACGGCCACCATGACGGTCTACGCCCGCCAACGCCTGATGGAATTCCAGGAGTTCGGCCAGGGATCGGCCGTTTCGGTGCTCATCTTCGTTTTCATCGGCGCGTTCACCGCGCTGTACCTGAGAGCTTTCCGGCCGTCGCGGGAGAAATCGTGATGATGCCCCTTGTGCGCCGCCTGGGACTGTTCGCGCTCACGGCGGCAGTGGTCGCCTCGGCGCTCATGCCGTTTGGGTGGGCCGTCGTCACCTCTCTCAGGCCGCCCACCGAGATCTTCGAAGCCTCGTGGATCGTCACAAATCCCACGCTGGGCAACTACCGCAACGTGCTCGGCGAGGCCGGGTTTCTCACCAGCGTACTGAACTCGCTCATCGTCGCTGGGCTCACGACCGTGCTGGCGCTCGCGATCGCGCTTCTCTCCGGATTTTCCCTGAGCCGCATTCCGTTCCGCGGCCGCACGACGCTGCTGTTGGGCATTCTTTCTGTCTCGATGTTTCCCCAGGTGGCCATTCTCTCCGGGCTCTTCGAGCTGGTGCGCCGCCTCGGGCTGTACAACGATCTCAGGGGACTGACGCTGTGCTATCTCGCGCTCGTCCTCCCATTCACGGTCTGGGTGCTTCGGGGTTTTCTCAAAGGGGTGCCGCGCGAAATAGAAGAAGCGGCGATTCTAGACGGTTGCTCGCCGCTCAAGATCCTCTTCCGGGTCTTTCTTCCCCTGCTCAGGCCCGCGATCGCGACCACCGGGATTCTTTCGTTCATCGCGGCGTGGAACGAGTTTCTTTTCGCCCTCACGCTGACCATCTCTCCCGACCAGCGGACCGTGCCCGTTACGATTTCTATGTTGAGCGGCGCAAGCCAGTACGACCTGCCGTGGGGCAACGTCATGGCCGCCAGCGTGGTCGTCACGCTGCCTCTCGTGGTGCTCGTCCTCATTTTCCAGAAACACATCGTCGCGGGACTCACCTCCGGCGCGGTCAAGGGGTAGTACCGTGGGAGTTCGGCTTACCAACGTAGGCAAGGATTTCGGCAAGGCGCGGATTCTTCAGGGGGTCAGCGTAGACTTCCCGAACAACGCGCTCACCGTGGTCGTGGGCCCATCGGGCTGCGGAAAATCCACCGTTCTTAGGCTTATCGCGGGTCTCGAGGTCCCCTCCGAGGGCGAGATCTTCATCGACGGCAATCCGGTGTCCCGTGTGGCTCCGTTCGCCCGTGGCGTGGGGATGGTGTTTCAATCCTATGCCCTGTACCCGCACATGACGGTCCGCGAAAACATGCTTTTCGGCCTGACCTCGCTGCGCCTGCCGAAGCCCGAAATGGAGGCCCGCCTTCACCGGGCGACCGAAATGCTCGACCTGGGCCCTTACCTCGACCGCAAGCCCAAGCAGCTCTCGGGCGGCCAGCGCCAGCGCGTGGCGATGGGGCGCGCGATCGTGCGGCAGCCCAGGGTCTTTCTTTTCGACGAGCCCCTCTCCAACCTCGACGCCGCGCTCAGGGGCAAGATGCGGCTGGAGATCGCCCGCCTCCGCGAGACCCTCAACGCCACCATGATCTACGTCACCCACGACCAGGTCGAGGCAATGACGCTCGCGCACCGGATCGTGGTGTTGCGGGCCGGAAAGGTGGAGCAGATCGGCACGCCCTTGGAGGTCTACCACCGGCCCGCGAACCGTTTCGTGGCGAGCTTTCTGGGATCGCCGGCCATGAACTTCGTGCCGGTGCTGCCCTCGGCGGGAAGCGGCCTGACCCTTCCCGACGGCGGCCAGCTGCCCCTGCAGGCGCACGAAACGGCGAGCACCCTGGGAGTAAGACCAGAGCATCTCTCGCTCGGCGCCGAGTGCCCGCTGCGGTTCCGTGGAACCGTTTTCGCCGTCGAGCAGCTGGGAGACCAGGTGCTGGTTCACCTCCGGCTGGGAACGACCGAGTCCGGTGGCAGAGCCGCGACGATCACCGCCCGTCTGCCCGGCGACGCCGAGATCCGCTCGAATGCGGAGCTCGTGGTGGGATTTCACCCCAGGCACTGCCACCTCTTCGACGGGCAGGGAGCCTCGGTACCCTGCGGGGAAGCGACGTGACCTCCCTGCCGTGCGATTCGGTCCTGGCCTTACTCAAACCCGAGTACCGGATCGAGGACCTGTCCCATGCGCGGGAGCTGCTGCGGGAAACGCTCCGTCTGGACCTCACCGAACAGGGCTTCCTTCAGGCGTCCGCACGTGGGATCGCCGGATCCGATCCCACCCATTACGACGCGGTCTGGGTACGCGACTCGGTGTGGGGGTTTCTCGCCCTCAAGTCCCGGGGCGAGGGCGAAAGAGCCCGAGCCTGCCTGCTCGCGCTGCTGTCGTATTTCGGGACCTCCGCCCAGCGCCTCCGCCTGGCTTCCGTGATCCACGAGCCGCTGCAGGCTTCCAGGCCGGCCGGAGAAATGAAGGTGCTCCATGTCCGCTTCGACCCGTGGTCGAAGGACATGGCCGACGTACACGCCGAAACCGGGCCACAGCTGTGGAACCACAAGCAGAACGATGCCCTGGCGCTGGCTTTCGGCGCGGCCATCGACGCTCTGGCCGACGGCTTTATCGACGAGAGCGCCGTGCCGCTCGAGGGGTGGGATTTTCTCCTCCGGCTGCCCACTTACTTCGACCGGCTCGCTTTCGAGAGCATGGAAGACGCCGGAGCCTGGGAAGAGATAGAGCGGATCAACACGTCGTCGATCGGTCTGGTCACAGCGGCCCTGGAGAAACTGGACCAGCTTCTGACCATCCCGCGGTTTCGCGAGTGTTGGGAGACACGGGCGAAGGATCGGGGAATCGAGACCGAGCACGAGATCGCGTTCGATCCCCCGGCGCTTCGCCGCGCCATCGACCGCGGCTACGCGCGAATACTCCAGCAGCTCCCGCACGAGTCCCCGGCCTACCTCCGCTCGAGCCCGAGATACCGTGAGTCGGATGCGGCGCTCCTGGCGCTGGTTTACCCGGGAGGGCTCAAGCGGCTCGACTGGCTCCAGGCCTCCGCGCTCCTCGACTCGCTCCAGCCGCTCATCCGCGAGGTGGGGGTCGTGCGCTACCTGGGCGACGCCTACCAGAGCGCGAACTACTGGCAGGGCGCGGTACCGGAAACCTCGACGGATCCCCGGACCGACGACTGCAGCGAGCCTTCGGCGTTCTCGGAGCGCGCGCGGAACCTCGTCCCGGGCACCGAGGCGCAGTGGTTCTTCGACTCGTGGATCTCCATCGCATACGCCGAGCTGTACCGCGCCAATCCCCGCGAGGGCTTCTTCCACAAGCAGGTCCACCACTTCAACCGCGCGCTATCGCAGATTACGGGCGGCACGCCGCGATCCCCCTGGCTCGGCGCCGACGGGAAAGCGGTCCCCGCGGGGGCGGTGCCCGAGTCCTATAACATCGTCATCGATGAGAAGGGGGCTACGTTCCGCCCGAGTCCGATCACGCCCCTCAACTGGGCGAAGGCTTCCCTCAGCCTGGCTCTCGACGCACTCGAACGCACCCTCACGGTCCGAATGGGAAACTGACATTACGCACGACGCGCCCCATCCTCCGGCTTCCCGGGAATGGGCTATCATCGCCGAAAGCCCAATCCCGGAGACATAATGGCCCACAGCGTCGATTCCCCCTCCGCGTCCCAGGGATATTTCGCAGGAAAGCACTTCTCGCCGGGGGAGATCCGCGCCTATCCCCCCTTCGGCCCGATCCCGGAGAGCCAGAAAGAGGGCGCGCTCGAGCGCGCCAAATCCCGGATGCAGATTGCCGGGGTGTGGTCCGGCAACCAGATCCTGGGCCGGCAATACCCCATCGGCTGCGTGGCGCTGGAGATCACCCAGCGCTGCAACCTCGACTGCACGCTTTGCTATCTCTCCGAAAGCTCCGAGTCGACGCGGGACATCCCCCTGGAGGCGATCTACTCGCGCATCGACGACATCCTTGCCCACTACGGCGCCCGCACCGACGTCCAGATCACGGGTGGAGACCCCACGCTGCGCAAGCGATCGGAGCTCCTGGGCATCATCCGGCGCGTGCGCGAGCGGGGCATGCGGCCGACGTTCATGACCAACGGGATCCTCTGCACCCGGGATCTGATGATCGAGATGCACGAGGCCGGCCTTAACGACGTGGCGTTTCACGTCGACATCACCCAGGAGCGCAAGGGTTTCGCGACTGAAGTGCAGATGAACTCGATCCGGCAGGAATACATCGAACGGGCGCGCGGCCTGCCCCTGATGATCATCTTCAACACCACGGTCTGTCGCGAGAACTTCGACGAGATCCCCGATCTGGTCCGGTTTTTCCGCGACAACGCGTCGGTGGTGGGAATGGCCTCATTCCAACTCCAGGCGGAAACAGGCCGCGGCACCTGGCGCGGGCGCGACGAGGCCGTCATCACGATCGAGTCGGTGAAGCAACAGATCGAGCGGGGAGCCGAAACCCGGATCTCGTTCGGCAAGGTGCGTATCGGCCACCGCGACTGCAACACCTACGGCCTCACGATGGTGGCCGGGGGAAAGGTGCACGACTTTCTGGACTCGGATGCCCTGGTAGAGACCGCGCTCGCGAAGGCGGGGGATCTCGTGGTCGACCGGGCGCACCCCATCCGCTCGGCGCTCAAAGTGTTGGGCTGGGCCGCGCGCCATCCCTCGGTGGTTTGGGTGGGGCTACCCTTCATGGCACGCCACCTGTGGCGGATGAAGTGGGACCTCCTGCGATCCAGGTTCCACGTGCGCAAGCTGTCGTTCTTCATTCACGACTTCATGGACGCAAGCCGCCTGCAGTGCGATCGGATCAATGCGTGCAGCTTCATGGTGATTACGCCTCAGGGGCCCATTTCGATGTGCATGCACAACGCCAAACGCGACGATTACATCCTGCAGCCTCTCCAGCTCGAATCGGCGCCGGGAAAGGTTTGGGACCCGATGTCCGGAACCCTGAGGGACCAGCCATGAGACGTCCTCTTACAGTCCTGCTCACACTTTTCGTAACCAGTTGCGCGACGCTCGTGGAGATGCCCCCGATCTCGCGCGAGGTAAGCGCGATGGACGCCGACTCGGCCTGGGCGGCGGTACTCGGCCGTTTTGTCGACGATCAGGGCCGCGTGGACTTCGAGGGCGTCAGGGATCGACCCGACGATCTGCACGTCTACGTCAGGTACGTGTCGCAAACCAGCCCGAAACGCCAGCCGGATCGGTTCGCGTTGGACCGGGATCGACTCGCGTTCTATATCAACTCCTACAACGCCCTGTCGATGTACAACATCCTCGACACGGGCATTCCGGACACCTTGGCGGCGCTGCGAAAGATCCGCTTCTTCTTCTTGAAGAAGCTCGTCGTGGGAGGGGAGGCTCTTTCACTCTACAAGTACGAGAACGAGATCATCCGCAAGCTGGGCGACGAGCGGATCCATTTCGCGC
>Ga0247727_10016383_pt1 | contig 11975 bp, 10 predicted proteins | sample WisWelCaveWW1625_FD_202498 | JGI IMG/M metagenome (GOLD analysis project Ga0247727, IMG submission 202498) | Biofilm microbial communities from Wishing Well Cave, Virginia, United States - WW16-25 | ecosystem: Environmental > Aquatic > Deep subsurface > Groundwater > Cave microbial mat | place...
TTTGCTATAGGTACCGACTTCGTTGTCGATGGCTTCCACGATCTTTTGTCGCAGGTCTAACGAGTAGGCTTTCATGCTTATAAATATAAGCACCTCACGCCTTCTCATCCAAATAGAAAGTGCTGTAAGTTGCTCTTCTTGTCTGCCTGTTCATTCCCTTTTGTGCTCGCCATCTGTTGGCGAATCTTCTCTGCCGCCTTCCGTGCTGCCTCTGCTACGCTGTCACCCCAAGAGGTTTGCCCTTTATCCTCTCGCGCCGCGCGTTCCAGTTTCGGTAACGCCCGCGGATCACAGATTTTTCCCAAGGCATTTGCAACGCACCAGCGCACAATTGAGTCCGAGTCACGCAGAGCGAGAATGAGCGGTTCAATAGCGCGCGGATCACCGATTTCCCCCAGCGCAGATGCCGCGCCCCTACGTGCATATGAAACCTTGTTACGCAGAACCGTGATGAGCGGTTCAATGGCCTGCGGGTCGCCGATTTTCCCCAAGGCCGCCGCGGCTCTCTCGCCTACAGAATAATTCGAGTCGCATAGAGTAGTGATGAGGGGTTCAACAACGCGCCGATCACCGGTTTCCCCCAGGGCGAATGCCGCGCTCCCGCGCACTCTCCAATCCGAGTCGTGCAGAGCGGTCATGAGCGGTTCAAAGGCGTGCGGAGCGCCGATTTCCCCCAGGGCTCTTGCTGCGATCTCTCGTACATCTGAATCCGAGTCGCAGAGAGCGGTGATGAGCGGTTCAACAGCGCGAGGATCACAGATTTTTCCCAGGGCGGATGCCGCATGCCAGCGCACATCTGAAACCGAGTCGCGCAGAGCAACAATGAGCGATGGAACAGCAGGTTCACCGATTTTTCCCAGGGCATCTGCCGCTCTCCAGCGCCCACTCCAATCCGAGTCACGCAGAGCGGCAATGAGTGGCTCAACAGTGCGCGGATTACCGATTTTCCCCAGGGCTGTTGCTGCGATCTTTCGCACATCTGAATCCGAGTCGCGTAGAGCGATGATGAGCCGCTCAACGGCACACGGATCACTGATTTCTCCCAAGGCGAATACCGCGTTGCTGCGCACCTTCGAATCCGAGTCGCACAGAGCGGTAACGAGCGGTTCAATGACGCGTGGATCATCGATTTTCCCTAGGGCTTCCGCGGCGCTCCTGCGTATACCTGAATCCGAGTCGCGCAGAGCGGTGATAAACGGTTCAATGACGCGCGGGTCATCGATTTTTCCCATGGCTTCCGCGGCACTCCTGCGTACATGTGAATCCGAGTCACGCAAAGCGATAATAAGCGATGGAACAGCAGGGTCACCAATTTGTCTCAGAGCATCTATCGAGTTTCTTTGCACATCCCAATCCGAGTCGCGAAGAGCAGTGATGAGCGGCTCTACAGCGCGCGGGTCACCGATTTCGCCTAGGGCGCATACTGCGATGCTTCGCCCATTCCAAGCTGAGTCGCGTAGAGCGGCAATGAGTGGCTCAACGGCGCGCAGATCACCGATTTTTCCCAAGGCGGATGCCGCGTGCAAGCGCACCACTGAACCTGAGTCGCTTAGAGCGATAACAAGCGATGGAACAGCAGGGGTACCGATTTGTTCTAGAGCCTCTGACACGCTGCTTTGCACATTCCACTCCGAGTCGCGCAGAGCATTGATAAGTGGCTCAACAGCGCGCGGATCACCGATTTTTCCCAGAGCAAATGCCACGTTGCGGCGTACATTCCAATCCGAGTCTTGCAGGGCGGTGATGAGCGGGTCTACGGCGCGCGGATCACCGATTTTTCCCAAGGCGAATGCCGCATTGCTGCGCACACTCGAATCCGAATCGCGCAGAGCGGTGATGAGCGGCTCTACAGTGTGCGGATCACCGATTTCCCTTAGGGACTCTGCTGCACTCCTGCGCACCTCTGAATTCCAGTCGCAAAGGACGGTGATGAGCGGCTCGATGACTTGCGGATCACCGCTTTTCCCCAGGGCATCTGCTGCATATCGGCGTACATTGGAATCCGAGTTGCGCAGAGCAGCAATGAGCGATGAAACAGTAGGTTTACCGATTTTTCCTAGGGTGTCTGCCGCGATCCTGCGCACATCTGAATCCGAGTCACCCAGAGCAGTAATGAGCGGTTCAATGGCGCGCGGATCACCGATTTCCCGCAGAGCGGATGTCGCGCTCCTGCGCACATCTGAATTCGCGTCTTGCAGAGCAACAATGAGCAGCTCAACAGCGGCCGGGTCACCGATTTTCCTTAGGGCGCTTGCCGTGCTCCTGCGCACATCTGAATCCGCGTCTTGCAGAGCAGTAATAAGCGGCTCAACGGCACACGGATCACCGATTTCCCCTAGGGAGCATGCCGCATTGTTGCGTACACTAGAATCCGAGTCGCGCAGAGCGGTGATGAGCGGCCTAATGGCGCGCGGATTACCTATTTCCCCCAAGGCTGCTGCTACGATCATGCGCACCCGTTCGTCCGAGTCGCTCAGAGCGGCGATGAGCGGCTCAATAACACGCGGATCAGTGATTTTTCCCAGGGCGAATGCCGCGTGCCAGCGTACATCTGAAACTGAGTCGCGTAAGGCGGCAATTAGCGATGGAACAGCAGTGCCACCGATTTCTCTCAGGGCATCTGCCGCTCTCATACGCACTTCTAAATGCGAGTCAAGCAGAGCGGTGATGAGCGGCTCTACAGCTTCTTCGCCTATAGAGACAAGTATTCCGGTCGTTATCTCATATTCTTCTTCATCACCCAACGTGGCAATCAATATCTCGTTGGCGCGTCTGCCCCGAATACTGCATAGCAACTTGGCACCTTGTTTCTTGGCAAGAGATTCGGTACTACGAAACAAAATCCCAAAGGCTTCTGCGGCTTCATCACCCAGAATACGTCCCAGTTCCTGTGCGACAAGAATCTGAGTTGGGGTCAGTTTTTCCCTAACTGAGGCAACAAATGCTGAAATGACCCTATTTGAAATATCCACTGGCGGACTCTCCACACTACGGAAAAGGCCAATCGCGGCAAACAGGCGTTGATCATTGGTGCCGTTACCGAGTACCTCTTGCACGAACTGGCTATAAGCTTGGGAGTCACCATCCGCACCGGCAAGTCCACCAAGCAGAAACAGCGTTTCCCACCACCAGACATCTTCACAGCAAACGAGCACTTCCCGCCATTTTGTGTTAGCACGCAAGGCATACGCCGCAAAAAATTCCTGCACCAGTTGGTGAACAAATTCGACGCGTTCCTTATATCTTATTCGTACTAATGTTGCGGCTTCGCCCTCGCTCAGAACATCGTCCGGCATATAAGGTGAATCGCCAAGGCTTGCGCGAATGGCCGCCCAGGCTTTGTTCCATCCGGTTTCCTCGGCAAACCCAATGCGCTTTTCTTGATGCATCCCCAGAGCCAAGCTGGCTAGTGCTTCCATTTCCACTTCGAGTGGCACGATCTTCCAATCGGGTTTGCGCTTGCGTTCTTCCGGTTTTTCCTCAATCTCGCGGCGAAGCAGTTTTTCGGCAAAGTTACGAAAAAGCACGCCGCGGTTGCGCGTGTACAATCCACTCTCCGCAACCATCTTTAACCAGTATGGATTGCGGCCAATACCTTTTTCGCCAAGGAGATTTTTGTTTAGTAATTCATCGAAATCACCTTTCGCTTGTTCAGGGTCATACGACTTCTTCTCAAGAGTGGCTTTCTGCCGGCCATATACTTTCAAGAACTCGACAACGCCATTATTATTCAAATCGCAAACAGTCAGGACGTTGCTCAAAACCAATCTCGGCGAGGGGTCTTCACCCACACGACTCGTGAAAATGACGCGAATCAATGGCTGATTTTGTAAAAGCGTCCGCCAGCCTTCCACGAAAATTCCGTACAGGCTGGCCTGCACCTCGTTTACACCGTCCACAAGAAACACAATACGATTGCGTGTACCGAACAGTGGCTTTCCTCCCAAGCATTCCTGCAAAATCTTTGCACGCCATTCTTTCACTTGACCGCCCGCGTAATCTGAACGTGCTTCGAGGAAGAGTGGCACTGTAGAGCGACGCACTACTGCTTCCCAAAGAAAGAAAGACGCCAGCCAGGGAATCGCCAAAATCGGAGCTACGAAGAATAATAGCCCAGCGACTAGCAGTAATCCAAACCAAAGCAAAGAGTTGTAACGATAAGTACGCCTTGCGAGACGGAAGGTGAGCGCTTCCATGGCCGTAGTTTTGCCCGCGCCGGGTTCGCCCAATAGGACAACTGGCTCACGGCGTTGTAGGAAAGATTCAAGCAAATCCAGCACAGGCTGTGGCGTTTCTTGCTTCGCGCCTTGTGCCTTGATGGCGCACAGGGCAACGTATCGCGCCACTTTATGGTTCCATCGGGCAAAGCGTTTGTTGTGGAGGATGTCACGAAGGAATAAGGTCTCTTTGAATAGGCGTATGTAAGGCTTGGTAAGGAATAGCGATTTTCTGGCAAACAAAAAGATCAGCTCAACGACGGCGCTACTGATCAATCCTATCTGAAGATCTTGCCAAAACATTTGGAGTGTCCCAAGAAAATATAATCTTCTGCTCAACTGCAGGCTTCGGTGCAACTTCTCGGCAGGGTTAATATCCCATCGTAAACAGCATTCTGCCTTCCAACGTCGCAAGGGTTTGTGGCTTCAGTTTACCAAGCCTCCACTGAAGGCGAGTCTTATCGAGAACGCGCGCTTGATGGCATAAAGCTACTGAATCTTGAGACAACCCGCCTTCGCCTTTTGGAATGAGAAGACAAGAGGGCAAAGATGCCCGGCGCAGATTGGTAGTCAGGGGAATGGTAAGGACGGTAGTTGTAAAGCGATTGATGGCGTTGTTTTGAAAAATGATGACCGGCCGTACGCCAGCTTGTTCGGAGCCGCGCGTTGGATTTAAATCCGCCATCCAGATTTCACCGCGCTGGAGAGTCATAGAACTTCTTCTTTTTCCAATCCATCCTTATAATCGGCCATTCCTTCCTCGGCCAGATTCCGATCTTCGTCAGCAAATTCTCCATAGAGCGCAGATAACTGACTTTCGTTTACATCTGGCGTGGAATAGCGTGTTCTGAATTTGATGAAAGCAATGTATTCTGCGACTTGTTTTAATTGCTCTTCATCAAGCTCGGCAATTTGTTCCGAAAGATTTTCTCTGGTGATGATCATGATAAATCCTCCAACTTGAATTGCTGGAAATATAATACTGGCTACGCACTCTTTCCAGTGAAATTCGACGGTGAAGCAGTCGGACTTGCACAGAACTATCTTCAAAGTTTTTGAAACCTTCGGCGTGCAAGTCCGACTTCACTATTAAATCAAATTTTCCTCTTCTTCCATCTCCCCTGCCGGAACACCATCACGCCAACCACTGCAATGATCGATTCCGCAACGCAAATCGCCCAGAACACGCCGTCAGGGCCAAAGCCTGCGGGCATTGCTAGTCCGTAGGCCAGAGGAATTTGAAACAGCCAGTAAGAGAATAGATTGATCACCGTCGGCGTGTACGTATCGCCGGCGCCGTTGAACGCCTGCACGATGACCATGCCGAAGGCATAGAACAAATATCCGTAACTGACGATGCGCAAGCAGTTGGCGCCAATCGGCACGACCGCCGCATCGCTGGTAAAAAGACGAATCAGCGGTTCGGCAAGAAAGATGAAAACCGCGCCGATGCCGCCCAGAAAAATCATGTTGCACAATGAGGTCAGCCATACCGAGCGTTCGGCTCGTTCCGGCTTTTGCGCGCCGAGGTTTTGTCCGACCAACGTGGCTGCGGCATTCGCCAGTCCCCACGAGGGCAGAATGCCAAAAATAATAATGCGGATCGCGATCGTGTATCCCGCTAAAGCGGCGCTGCCGAAGACAGAGATAATTCGCACCAGCCCCACCCAGCTTGCGGTGCTGATGAGAAACTGAAAAATGCCGCCGGCCGAAACCCGCAGCAGCCGCAGCATCACTTTGATGTCGAGTTGCACATTCTGTCGAGAGAGTTGCACGCGGCTATGGCGACGGAAAAGCATGCTGAACTGATAAATCACTCCAAGTCCGCGACCGATGTTGGTGGCGACCGCCGCGCCGGTCACGCCCATTTCCGGAAACGGCCCCAAGCCAAAGATGAAGCACGGATCGAGAATGATGTTGGCGATGTTCGCCAACCACAACGCGCGCATGGCGATCGCCGCGTCGCCGGCGCCGCGAAAGATGGCGTTGTTGAGAAAGATCAGCATGATGGTGATGTTGCCGCCGAGCATCCATGCGGTATAGCCCCAGCCGGTTTCAACAATGTTTGGCGAAGCGCCCATCAGCGTGAGCAGTGTTGGGGCGAGGGAAACCCCGACAAGAGTAATAGGCACCGAGAGGACGATGCCGATGACGATGGCTTGCACCGCTGCCACCGCCGCGCCTGCGGGGTCCTTCTCGCCGATGCGTCGCGCCACCATTGCCGTGGTGGACATGCTCAGGCCGACAGCGATGGCGTACAGCAAGGCGAGCATCGACTCGGTAAGGCCGACGGTGGCAATGGCGTCGGCGCCGATGCGCGCGACGTAAAAAACATCCACCACGGCGAACACTGACTCCATGAACATTTCCAAAACCATCGGCACAGAGAGCAGGAGAATGGCGCGGCTTAGACTGCCTTCGGTGAAATCTTGTTGCGAGCCGCGGACGGCTTCGCGGAGATTCTTGAACAACTTCAGCAGGCGTTGTTTAAGCGAGATCGCTGCGTTGGTTTGTCGTGGCATCTCTACGGCATGTAACTGCTCGCTCATATCGGCTTTCGTTTTATCGGTTACGACTACAATGTTTGATTTAGTCCCAGCTTGCGGGCAGCAGTCGACGAAACTAAATTCATCATCTCACCATCGGCCCACAATGGGCAAGGGCTACTTCCAGAGCACGTGAAAAAACTTGTTCAATCACCACTTCAGGAATAGGCAGGTCTCTAAACATGCTTGCGAACATCATCACTCCCCACAAGATGAGGCCGCAGCAGAGCAACATCGGCAGCAATGCAGCGACGACGACTCTTGCGGTTGTGCTTTCATGCGCTTGCGTCCAGCCGATGATGAGCAATGTCAACCACCAGAAAAAGGCAACCAATCCTCCGCACATAGGAGCGAACAAAAAAATCCATGGGCCATTGGAATAGGCAATAACTCGAAAGGTTACTTCCCAACCATTCTTAGCTCCACCCGTAATTAATAGACATGGGTGATAGACGAAGGACAATAAAAAAAGTAATACAATAACACCAATGGGAATGAATGGAATTTCCAACAACAAAAGCTCACGGTTCATTTCAAAGGGCATATTTTCAAAAAACTCTTGCATCTGATTCAACCTGTCATAAAACTGGTAATTCCAAAAAAGTGAAAACAACCAACCGATACTACCGATCAAAACGGCGTAGAGCAGAGGCGAGCCGATGCCACCGGTGCGTGGCATGTTCTTGAAAAAGTTTGTCGGGCGCAAAACCGATTCCGTCCAGGTTTGGCTGAGCGCCGCGACAAAGCCGATGGTGCCGCGGTTTTCCCATGGACAAAAAGGCTGCCAGCCGCTGGTGGCTGCAGCAGTTTGTTCGGTTGGAGTTTGTTCAGCGTTTTCCTGCTGCGCCAATGCCGCGCCGCAGAATGGGCAGAATTGGCCTTGATTGATCTCAGGAATTTCTTTACCGCAGTTGGTGCAGTTCATTTTTCGGTCCTGTGAATCTTACTCGCTTCTATATTTTCGTTTCTAAAAATCAAAGGCGAGTAAGAGTACGAGTAGGAGTAGGAGTAAGAGTATGAGCAAAAAATGATGTCCCATGTCCCTTAGCGTTTCAAGGCGTCAAGGTGTTTTTTATCAAGCCGCGAATTTTTAAAAATCGTATCCCTCTGCCAATGCCGATCATCGGTCTGCGGATAATCCGTCGTGTAATGCAAGCCGCGGCTTTCTTTGCGGCGTAGTGCGCAACGTACGATCAGCAACGCCACCGTCGTCAGATTGCGCAACTCGATCAATCCTTCCGTGACTCGCGTGCGCTTGTAAAAATCTTCGATCTCGCGATTGATCAACAATAAGCGGCGCAATGCTCTGTTTAACCGAACGGTCGAGCGCACGATGCCGACGTAATCCCACATCAAGCTTTGCACTTCTTTGCGGTCGTGCGCCACCAACACCCATTCTTCTTGATTGAAGGTGCCCTCTGCATTCCATTCGGGAAATTTCGGCAGCACTTTTCGTCCGCGCTCTTTGAGATATTCGGTTGCATTTGTAAATGCGCGATGCGCGAAAACCACGGCTTCGAGCAATGAGTTCGACGCCAGGCGGTTCGCGCCATGCAAGCCGGTGCACGCCACTTCGCCGCACGCATAGAGTCCGGCAATCGAGGTTCGCGCCCACAAATCCGTGAGCACACCGCCGCAGATGTAATGCGCCGCCGGAACGACAGGAACCCGCTCGCGGGTGATGTCGATCTTGAACGAGAGACAACGTTCGTAAATATTCGGAAAGCGATCGCGCAGCATCGCAGCGTCGAGATGCGTCATGTCGAGATACACGCAAGTCTCGCCGCTCTTCTTCATCTCAGTGTCGATGGCGCGAGCCACGATGTCGCGCGGCGCAAGGTCTTTCATGGGATGATAATTCGGCATGAACGCAACGCCGGAACGATTTCTCAAAATCGCCCCCGCGCCTCGCACGGCTTCAGTGATGAGGAAAGAATCAGCGCTCGGATGAAAAAGCGTCGTCGGATGAAACTGCATGAACTCGAGATTGGCAAGCGGTGCACCGGCGCGATAGCCCATCGCAATGCCGTCGCCCGTGGCAATCGCCGGATTGGTCGTATGAAGATAAACGTGGCCACAGCCGCCAGTGCAGAGCACGACGACCGGCGCAAGGAAGGTGTGAATCTGGTTGTTCTCTGCATCGAGCACATACGCGCCGTAGCAATGAATTCGCCCTCGCATGCCGGACGCGCGCCCAAGTTGGTGCTCGGTGAGCAAATCGATGGAAAGATGATTCTCAAAAATCTTGACGTTAGGAAAATCGCGCAACGCTTCGATGAGCGCGCGCTCGATTTCGCGTCCGGTGAGATCTTTGGCATGAACGATGCGATGTTGGCGATGCCCGCCTTCCCTGCCAAGCTCCAGCTCGTTATCGCGGCGGGTGAACTTGACGCCCCACTCCATCAACTCGCGCACGCGCTCCGGCCCCTCGCGAACGACGGTCTCGACCACTTCGCGCCGGCACAACCCGGCCCCGGAGACTTCGGTATCTTCGATGTGCTGATCGAAGGTATCCGGCGGGCCGAGCACCGCGGCAATGCCGCCTTGCGCGTAGTTGGTGTTCGACTCCGCCTTCTCTTTCTTGGTGACGATGTGCACTGAACCGACGCGGCTGGCTTTGAGAGCAAAGCTCAAGCCGGCGATGCCACTTCCTATGATCAGAAAATCGCTGCGATACTCCATGGGCGCGCCGTTTTCATCACCATCGAAGAGAAGCGTCTCTCAGGAATAAACCAGCTCGCGAACTTTGCTCTTCAGCTCGTCGAGGTCCGAAGATTTGACGACATACGCATCTGCCGACCAGGTCTGGAAGTCGCTCTTGTATGACGGGTAGGCGGTGTTGATGATCACCTTCACGTCACGGTGCTCCTGCGCCAGATTGTGCAAGACTTCAATGCCGCTCGGGCCATCCAGCTTGATGTCGAGAATGGCCAGATCGATTTCATTTTCCTCGCATGTGATTTTTGCCGTAGCGGCATCGGGCACGGCAATCACCACATATCCATCCGCTTCCAATTCTTGCGTGTACATCGCGCGCAAGTTCCTCTCATCCTCCACGACCAGGATGGTTTTCATAGATCACTCCATGATGCAGTCAAACAGGGAAAGCGGGTGTCTAAAAATACAAAATTTTGGGGGAAATGCAAGGTATTTGCTTGGTGCTGGATGCTGGGTGCTTGGCTCTTTCGGCATTCAAGAGGTAATTCATTTATCGCTGTGGTAAGATTTGTATCATCGCTTAAAAAAGCAAGTGTAACACTTATGCATCAATCAGCAGTTGAACAAGGTGTCAACCGACAAAGTAACGCTTGCATGAGACAGTTTTTACGCTATATTTTCCATTGTACATGAATTGACATTATTACCGTCAAAGGTGTTCAAATGAAAAGGCAACATCACAAAGACAAAAAAACAATTACAGCAACCGAAGTGCGGCGGAATTTCAGCGCGGTAGTACGCAAGCTTCGAAAAAACCGCGATCATGCGATCATCCAAAGCAGCGGTGCGCCTGTTGCCGTTCTTCTTTCGATGGAGGAATACGAACAGCTTGTCGCTCACAAAAGACGTAAAGTCGCTTTTCAAGATTTTGCGCGCAGCCTGGGACGAGAAGTCGAAGAGCGTGGAATAAGCGAGGAAGAATTCACGGCAAATCTGGAAAAGACAAAGAGGGAAGTCTTTACCAAACAATATGGCCGCCCTGCATAAGAAGCCACGAGTTTTAACAGATGCCAATATTCTGCTAGCAGGAAATGCCTTCGCGCGTTGGCCGTACGAAGTCTTGCAACACGCGACTGACGGGGATTTTCAGCTTGTACTTTGTCCGTTAGTCATCCGCCAAGCAAGAGAACATTTGCAAAGTAGTTTTCCGCAACATCTCGCACGCTTTGAAAAATTCTTGAAGGAAGTCGAATACGAGCTCGTGCTCGACCCTGCAGCGGAGGAGATTGGCGCTAATCAAAATCTTGTCCGAGACCTGAGTGACGTTGCTATTGCGTTGTCGGCAATTACAGCGAGAGTGGATTACATCGTCAGCGAAGATAAAGACTTCACGATTCAAGACGAGTCAACTGCCGAATTGCGGCGACATGTAAAAGTTATGCTCTCCGGCACATTTCTGCGGGAAGTCATGGGATGGACAAGCGAAGAGTTGGAAGCCATCCGTTATCGAAAGTGGAGTGATATGTCGGAGAGTGAAACAGAAAAAACAGCAATCAAATAATTCGGGCAAAACTACTACAGTGAAAATTCTGGCTGATTGTTTTGATACAACTCTTGCACCACCATCATCGTTTCTTTAAATGTAGACTGCACACCGCTTGAAGTGCTCAATTCCAGTCCGTGAACAATACTACTCAGACGATCATAATACAGATCCTTGATGCGTTCTTCCATTTGGAAATTACCATTCGACACCAGTCGAATCAACTTGCCAGGCCGATATTTCTCATAGAATTGTTTCCGATCATCGATCACTTGAATTTTTCCAATACGTAAACAAATATCCCTAATCGAAACCTCTAATATTGTCCTGCAAATGGAGTAAACAGCGATATATCTTTCAAAAGCAAAGCATCGCCGAGCTTCTTCAACAAGAACCTCTAACTCTTTTGGTACAACAATATCTATTACCAATACGCCGATTTCAATAAGTCTCTGGATATAGTCTGCCGGTCCGAACCAAGAAAAAAGTTCATTTGAAGCAATTTCGTAGAGTTCATTCCAATCTGTCATTTCCAAATTAAATTTCTTTCTTGTGGCTTCTTCTAATGATCGGATTACCAAATCAGCAAAAAATAACTCTCCTGAGTTAATTTTTTGAAGAACACTCTTGGCTTCTTGATCATTGATAACGAACACAGATGATTTAGTAAATTCATTCTTAATGATTTCTTGCTTAAAGAGAACAGTTTTTATCGCCTGGCTCCAGAATGCATCACACTCTTCCTTGTTTCGCCAGCTTAGACTCTTGCTTTCCTTCTTTAGACGCTCATCCATTTCTTTCAATTCAAGTAAATCAGCTTTAAGCTTTTCCATGTGTATTGCTCCAACCTGGATCGTATCAACATCGACTTTGGAATTATGAACCAACAAAAAGGCCGAACCCAGCACCTGAGTTCGGCCCTATCTTGTACGATGTCCTATCGTCGCTGCTCCCTCACACCTCGGCTACCCGCGGATCAAAAAGCCGATTGACGCTGGTCAGCAACTCTTC
>Ga0247727_10016385_pt1 | contig 11975 bp, 16 predicted proteins | sample WisWelCaveWW1625_FD_202498 | JGI IMG/M metagenome (GOLD analysis project Ga0247727, IMG submission 202498) | Biofilm microbial communities from Wishing Well Cave, Virginia, United States - WW16-25 | ecosystem: Environmental > Aquatic > Deep subsurface > Groundwater > Cave microbial mat | place...
CGCGCGTGCGCTTCCTCCCTCCCCTCGCGCGCGTCGTCGCCGAAGAGTGGCAGGTCGATCGGATCGAGGTCCAGCCCGACGGCAGCGTCATCGCCCGCCTCGACTTCGTGGGCGTGGAGGGGCTTGCCGCGTGGGTCCTGGGCTTCGGCGAGCACGCGCAGGTCGTGGAGCCGGAGGATTTGTGCGCGCAGGTCGCGGCGCGGTGTCGGGCGGCGCTGGAGGGGTACGGGTGAAACTGGAGCGGCCCCGTGCGAGCCCGCTCGCCGCCACGTGTGCTAGGTTCTGATCGGTGATCCGAACGGTTCGAGGTCGCGTGAACGCGGGTCGACTCCGGGTCGACGAGGCGACGGATCTCCCCGAGGGCAGGGAGGTCCAGCTGGCCGTCGTCGATGAAGGCGATGAGCTCGACGACGCTGACCGTGCATGCCTCCACGCCGCGATACTCGAGGGCATCGCGGAGGCAGACAGGGGGGAAGGATCTCCCGCCGACGAGGTGCTCGCGCAGCTGGAGCCCAAGCCTCAGGGATGAACCGCCACCGGGTTCTGGTCGTGCCCAGGGCACGTGCACAGGCCGCCCGGGTAGAGGAGTGGTGGAAGGAGCATCGCGACGAGAAGGACCTCTTCCGGCGCGAGCTCCGGGCGGGGCTCACGCTGCTGGAATCGGCTCCGGAGATCGGAAACCCGTACGTGGTCTCCGGTGCCGGGGAGGTCCGGAGGGTGCTGCTGCGCCGGACGCGGTTCCACCTCTACTACCGGATCGAATCGGACGGCGTCGTTCGCGTCCTTGCGGTGTGGCACTCGGCCCGCGGCGCAGGTCCTGTGCTCTGACGGTGACGGCGCCCGTCAGCCGCCGCAGTAGTCGGGGTCACACGGTGCGACGACGGGACATTCCAGGGCGATCGAACACGAGTAGGTGCAACGGTTGGCTGCGAGGTTGACGGTCTCGCATCGTCCATCGTTGAGCCCTTCCGCTCCGCAGTCATCGTCTACAGCGCAACCAGCGTCGGCGGCCAGGTCGAGAACCGCCTCGCAGGTAGTGAGGTCCTCGTTGATCCCGCAGTAGTCCGTGGCTGGGGCGCCGGACAGGCTGGTCCGGTTCACGGGCACGCGGTACGGGTTCGCGCACCCGCCGCCAGCGTCCTCCAAGCAGTACCCTCCCGGGCGCGCCACTCCGGCGAACTCCATCGGGATGCAGCGGTGGTCCGCGACGCACTCGCTGTCCGCGACGCAGCCCTCGCACGTCTCGACGCTGGCGCGGGGGGTGAGGGTGCAGGTGTTCGTGGCGGGGTCGCAGGAGTTGGCGCCGCAGGGGGACTCGTTGCCGACGGTGCACTCGACGCAGGTGCCGTCGTCGCACAGGTCGAGCGACAGGTGGGCGCACTGGTCGGGGGCGTCGCAGGGGTCGCAGGAGGCGCCGCCCTTGCCGCAACGGGCGGCGGCGGGGTCGGCGCAGTCGTCGTCGGACCCGCAGACGAGGCAGGTGCGGGTGTCCTCGTCGCAGTGGGGGGCGGCGGCCTCGCAGCCGGGGTCGGTCGCGTCGCCCTCGTCCCTGCAGTCCACGCAGTCGCCGGCGTCACAGACCTGCCCGGGGCAATCGGCGTCGATCTCGCAAGGACCGGAGTCGGTGTCGGTGTCGGAGTCCGTGTCGGAGTCGGTGTCCGTGTCCATGTCGGTGTCCGCGTCGGAGTCGCCGCCGCCGTCGGGGCACCCTCCCGCCCACCTCGTGCAGGGCGTCGCCTCCTTATCCAGCGCGCAGGTGCACGCCGGCACGCCGAGGGCCAGGGGGAAGACGAGGACCAGCGAGTGACGCACGCGCGGACGGAAGCGTTAGCACGGGCCCAAACGGGGCGGCAAGGCTCGGGCGGCCCGCGTGGATCCGTAGGAACGGTGGTTCCATGAATGGCAAGGCCAAGATCGCCAACGCTTGGGGCGACTTAGGACGGCCGGCCATGCCGCCCTACGCGATCCGCCGGCAGACTTCGTAGTTCGAGACTGGCGCCTTCGGCGTGGCGTGGTTGACCGCCGTGGTCCTGCCGGGATCGGCAGTCGCCGGCTTATCGGGATGATGCGTGCGTTGCTCGGCATCCTTGACGCCTGGGTGACGCTTACACTAGTGATCCGGGAGAATGGCAGTAGAGCATTATCGGTGCCCCATGTGCGGGAAGCTGTCGAAGCCGGAGCGGTTCGGCATCGACGACGACGGGGTCTACCGGGAGGATTCGGCCATCGACCACGAGCTCCAGATCGCGACGCAGTACTTCGTTGGGCGCGGCCAAGGGGGGTTCCAGTGGGAGCGGGAGGAGGCCTCCTCGGACGTCCTGGAGGCGCTGCGGCAGTGCGCGCTCGCCGTGTACTGGAGGCTGTCGAAGCAGCTCGGGATCGAGCCCGAATCCGACGACGAGTAGGCCGTGGTGCCGTCCTGTACCGTCTGGTCTCCGGGCGGGACCTACGCGGCGAGAGGGCGCCGAGGCGGCACGAGGCGGACCCAGACGGAGGGGGGCGGGGAGTCTGCCGTCGGACCCTCGCGGTAGGCTCGGTGCGCCGGATGGAGGAAAGGGCACAGATGACGGACGTGGTCTTTGCATACGGATCGAACATGGACCCCGCACAGCTCGCGAAAGAGGGGATCGAGGCGTCGCGGCGCGAGGCGGCCGTCCTGCCGGGCCACCGGCTCGTCTGGAACTACCGCTCGATGCGGTGGGGTGGGGGCGCGGCGAACGCCGAGGAGGCGGCCGGCGAGGACCTGTCGGGCGTCGCACTCTTCGTGGGGAAGGGCGCGCTCGAGCGCCTCGACCGCAAGGAGGGTCACCCGTACTTCTACCGTCGAGCGCCGCGGATCCGGCTCGCGACCGGCGAGCAGGTGCAGGCGTGGTGCTACCTCGTCGTCCCGCGGCGGCTGCGTCCGGAGCCGGTCTGGCCGACGCGCGAGTACCTCGACACCGTGATCCGCGGAGCCCGTGCGCACGAGCTCCCGCAGGCCCACGTCCGGCGGCTCGAAGGGACTCCGACCGCCCCCTACTCCGGAGACGAGCTGCCCCTGTCGATCTCGCGCGAGGAGATCCTCTCGTCGTTCGGCAAGGGGCTGAGCGAGGCACAGGAGGAGGAGCACCGTCGCGATCAGGCCGCGCAACCTTCCAAGAAGGACAAGGGAACGGACGAGTAGCCGGTCCCGGTCGCGGTCAGCGGCAGGCGCGCTCGAGGCTGGCGACGGCCTGCGCGGTCGCCGCCTGCGCGCGGGCGGACTCCGAGCCCGATCGCGCCAGCTCCCCGAGGTGCCGGGCGGACTCCTCGCCGGAGCGCGCGATGCGCTCGAGCAGCCGGCGATCGTCGCTCGATCCCGACGAGGGGTCGTTCCAGTCGGCATGCGCGGCGACCGCGACGGCGAGCACGAGGCCGGCGGCGACGCCGGCGACGAACGAGATTGTCTTTCCCACGGATCCTGACCTCCCGATCCCCAGCATGGCGGGCGTGATCCAAGCCGCCCATCGGGACGGGACCGGATGTCCCGCCTCGTTCGCAGGTGTCAGACCGGCGTTCTAGGCTTGCGCCATCCTGTGCGCTTCTCGGTAGCCACCTGGAACCTCGACCACTGGAGGCGAACAACGTCCGTGCGCGAGGCAGCGTGGGCGCGGCTGCGGGGCATGGGGGTGGACGTCGCGCTCCTGCAGGAGACGGTTCCACCCCGGGACTTTCCTGCCGGGTCGGTGATCTGGCGCGAGATCGGCGGGTGGCGCCGGTTCGGGTCGGCCGTCGCGACGTTCGGGCTCCCCCTCGAGGAGATCTTGAGCGCGAGTTCCAGATACTCGGGACGCTCGTTCCCGCTGCTCAACACCTTCCCCGGCTCCGTCGTGGTCGCCCGCGTGCGGCCGCCGGACGTCGAACCGATCACGGTCGTCAGCGTGTACGGCGTGATCGACGTCTACTCCCAGACGACACTGCTGCGGGTCGTCGCCGATCTCGTCCCGCTCTTCGACTCGCTCGACGGCCGGCGCGTGGTTCTGGGCGGCGACCTGAACATGACGACGGCCACGAAGGACGAGGAACTGCCCAGATACCGCGCCATCTTCGCGGCCATCGAGAGCCTCGGCCTCGAGAACCTCTTCGTCGCGGCGAAGCAGCGGCCCGCCCGCCTCGCCGGCTGCGAGTGCGACCTGGGCGACGCCTGCTTCCACGTCCGGACGCACCGCAACGCGAGCGTCGTCGGCACGCCCCGCGAGGCAGTCGGCTCCCACCTCGACTACCTCTTCGCCTCGCCTGACCTCGCGCGGTGCTGCACGCGGGTCCGGCTCGAGGACGACGCGTCCGTCTGGGAGTCCTCCGACCACTGTCCCGTCGTAGCCGAGTTCGAGATCCCGCCGGCGCCGACGTTCCCGGAGTGGGACGAAGGCGACGCGGAGGACATCGGTGCTGCCATCGAGCACCTTGTCGCGATGCGCCCCGACAGGCCGGCATGGAAGCCGACGGGCGAGATACGCGTCGGCATGGACCGGGCCCGATCGCGGTGGATCGCCGCGTTCCAGGACGGCGAACTCTCCGATGGTTCCGCCGCCACGATCGAGGTCGGCGTGTGGAGGGAGCCCGCGAAGACCGGCGCACCGGTCGTCTCGTACGCCGGCTTCTTCAAGGGACCCGAGTGGGCGAGGCGGCTCGGCGTCGAGGCATCCGGCCGGACGAGGCAGGTTGCGGGACAGGCGAACACCTATTTCGTCACGTCGACGGGGACGCTCGCCGATCTGGAGCGCGACCTCGAAACCGTGCTCGACGCCCTGCTCGACGCGGCGGCGGGAGCCCGAGCCGCGCGTGATGGTCCGTGACGGAAGGTCACTTCGTCGGAGTGATCTCGGCGAGGATCTCTTCGGCCGGGCGCGTCCGGCTCGCCATCGCGGAAGCGTACGACCGGTCGAGAGCCTCGTGGAGAGCCGCTCGCTCCCCCTCATCGAGGTCGTCGCCGTCGTCCCCGACGTTCGGCACCACCGCCTTCATCGCTGGCTTACTTTTCCACGAGAGGGGGCTGGGCGGGGACCTCTCGCGTGAAGACGATGGCGAGTTGGTCGAGAAGAGTGCCGACCTCGCGGTCGAGATCGGGTGGCTCCGCGAGCCTCGAAGTGAAGTAGCTGCAGTTTGAGGTCTTGACCAACTTGGCCGGCGATCCGGGATCCGGCGCAAGCCTGCGCACCCAGAGGGGTCCGGCCTCGAATCCCACGTAAGCGATCACCCCCTCCGGCCTCCACCAGACGCCTGCCGAGAGCGACCCTGGCTCACCCCCAGCGAGGTGTCCGCGCTGGACGGCGCAGAGCCACGGGTTCACGCCGGTGCCCCCGGCGCTGCGCGGCGTGCTCTCTGGGGTCCATCCGCGCCAGTCACGGGGGCGGCCGACGATCTCCACGAGAATCTCCCCGAGCATCGTGGAGAAGTGCTCGACGGTGCGCACCGCGGTCCCGTAGTGCGCCAGGCCGGCGCGCAGGAACTCCAGCTGCTCGTCATCGGACATCGAGGCTCCTTTCCATGAGACGCATCGCCGTCATGAGGTCGGCCGGGTCGTCGATCTCGTCTGGGTCGTCGATCCGCGGCACGCCCAGCACCTGCTGCTCGATCGCGCCACAGAACGCGCGCGCCCATACGCGCCACGACACGTCCTCAGCCCGTCCTGCGAGGGAGCGGCGGAGCGCGATCGCCACGTCGTCCCAGGTGAGGCGCCCGACTTCGATTCCGCCGACTCGACCCGCCCGGACTTCCTCCCACTTCTTGACGTGATCGGGCGGCAGGAGGATCCAGTCGTCGACGCGAGCGCGCCCCTCGGATTCCCGGTGCAGCTCCGCCGTCTCGAACGTCTTCTCGAGCGCGAGATCGCCAACTTTGACCTCCACGTGCGTCATGTCGCCGGCCGCCCAGGTGATCCGGATGTCCAGGCGCCGGTGCTCGATCGGGAGCTCGCGAACCACAGCCGGCCGGATCGCCTCCGCCGGCGTCCTGTCGAAGAGGCACGCGGCGAGACCGCCCGTGCTCGACGACTCGAGGAGGTGGGCGAGCCAATCCGACCAGTCTTCCTCGCGGTGCAAGCGGAGCGGCCGGAAAGCGGCCCAGTCCGCGCGCGACGGATCGCCGCCGATGTCCGCGAGCAGATCGTCCCATCGAGCGAGAAGGGGACCGAATCGCGCGACCCGGCTCTTCGCGAACTCCCGCCTCGCGCCGATGAGCGTCCTCGTGGCCTCCCAGTTCGTCGGCGGGTCCGCACCGTCCCACCTGAACCGCTCGAGGAACGCCCACGCGCCTGGGAACACGCCGGCAGGATCGTGCCCACGAGCACGCGAGGTCAAGGGCCAGCGCAGGGGCAGATCACGCAGATGTGACGAATAGTTAACGAATTGACGAATCGGCAACAAACGGGTATCGTCGCACCTGTGGACTTCATGCCGCCTCCGCAGAGCGAAGACCGACAGGACGCCATCCGCCGGTTCGCGCGCTTCTACCGGCAGCAGGACTTCGACCGGCGGGTCAGGGAGCTGGCGGAGCGTCTCGTGGGTGACGAGGATCTGAACCGTACCGTCCGCCACGAGGACGGCCGCGAGGGTCGCCCACTCGACCAAGGGCTGGCCGAGGCAATCGCCCGGGTGTTCCTGACGAACTACGCGGGAACCGCCATGGAGTACCGCACGCGCCTTCTCGCGGGCATCACCGACGGTCAGCACGGGATCGTCGTGGAGCACAAGGGCGCGGAGCGAGTCGCGGGCGCCATCGAGGAGCTCGCCTGGGCGATTCGGGAGGAGCTGCCCGACGCCGCCGCCGTGCTCGTCAAGCGCCTCGTGCGCTTCGCCCGCGAAGCCCTGCGCGCGGCTGTGCCGGACGAGGACGACGTCCCCAAGAATCGGAAGCAGGGGTTCGCCGACCGGGTCGCGGATCTGCTCGAACGCGAGCGGCCGTCCATGGCCGACTTCGACCGGCTCCGGCTCGCGGTCCGGATTGGCGAGCTCCTCGGGACCGAGCCAGCGCCGCGCGATCGGAGTGGGGCAGCGATTTCGGACGCGTTCCGAGCGCAGAACACGGGGGTCGAGCGCATGCGGAGAAGGCGTCGCCGCCGGAAAAAGTCCTCCCCGATTCCTTAGCTTTGTCCCAGACCCGTTCGGACCGACCATGCCAAGGATGTCGGCGTGGGCGATTCGACCGACGAGAAAGGCGGCCCGGGGATCATGCCCCCGGAGGACTCGCTCCTCTCGGCGGATCGGCTGGCCGGGATCCTCTCGCAGGGCGGTCCGATCGTTTCGCCGAAGTGGGTCCGCGCGCACATCCGGCCGGCATACGCAGCCGGGCGGAAGCGTTGGTATACGCTGGGAGATGCTCTGTTCCAGATGAGGAGGAAGGGATGCGCACCGACCGCGAGTTCAGGCTCTACAAGAGAGACGAAATCTGGTGGTTCGACCTCCGCCTCCCTGGAGGGAAGCGGATTCGGGACACAACGCGGTGCCGAGATCGTCTCGCTGCTATTTCAGAAGCCCGGAAGAGGATCGAGGAGATCCTGACGGCGGCGCCCGAGGGCGCGACGCTCGCGAGGCTCGGAGCGGAGATGATCGCCGCGAAGGAGAAGGGAGGCGCGCGCCCCGGGTACACGCGCCAGCTCATCCAGCATTTTCGAGACTACGTCCTGCCGTTCTACGGCGCGGACCGGAATGTCGGGACGCTGACGGATTCGGTCGAGCATGAACTGTTCAAGACGAAGCTGGACTCCGACGTCCGCTCGAGCAAGACGGTCAACCGGATCCTCGTGACGATGCGCCAGGCTCTCAAGTTCGCGAAGAGCAAGGGTCAGATATCCTTCCAGCCGGACTTCCCGCTGAACCATCCCGAGAACCCGGCCGAGGACGTCGATCGCTGGCTGATCCTGCCCCCCGAGGAGGTCGGCCATGTCGTCGGTCTGGTGACCGAGCATTACAGGTACTTCTTCGTGTTCAAGGCCAACACCGGCGCTCGCCTGGACGAGGTCCTCTCTCTCCGCGGGCGCGACTGCGACCTCGAACGAGAGAGTGTCCGCATCAGGGCGGTGAAGGCGAAGTCGCGAAAGTCGCGGGTGATCGACCTCAACGCCCCGGCGCTCCGGGCGCTACGCATCGGACTTGCCAAGAATGCCGAGCGTCCCTTCCCCTTCGACCCGCACCGGCTCTGGGACGCGTGGGACGCCGCACGCCGCGCGTACGGGGTCGATTCGATGAGGATCCACGACCTGCGGCACTCGCGGATCTCGAACCTGCTCGATGAGGGCGTCCCTGTTCACGTCGTCCGGGACATCGCCGGGCACAGTTCGATCGCCGTCACCGACCTCTACGCGCACTCTAGCGACGAGGCCAGGCGGCAGGCGGCGAAAAAGGCCGCGGTGGACGTCGATCTCGTCGCCCCGGTGGGCACACGGGGCACAGTCCGGGGCACAATCCGGTGCTCAGGGACGGAATCGAACCGCCGACACGAGGATTTTCAGTCCCCGCTACCGAGCCCGGAAAGCCTAGACAGGTCAAGTGGTTGAGGCTGCTCACCGGGTGAAGTGTGACGTTGATTGTGACAGAAAGGAGCCGGTTGAGATGAAGGAGATGAGGGAAGACGTGGAACTGTCGCGAGAAGAGAAGGAGCGCCGGTCGGCGGTGCTCGACAACATCACGTACCGGGATCTGCTGGGCGACTTTCGGGATCGCCTTGCCGAGGCCCGCATGACCTTCAGGGCGATCGCGGCGTGCCCTCCAGAGGGGCGGATCGGCCAGGGCCTCGCGCAGGCCGCCCTCGACGCAGACGGACGCGCCGAGCAGGACACCCTCGACGAGTTCGGCGACGAGTACGCCGACCTTATCCTCCTTCCCGATCCGGAGGGTCCGGACGGTCCCCTCGATCCGCAGTCCTGATAGATCTCCTACCGGCCCGCCGAGCGACGGCGGCGCGCGGGCGCTTCGGTCCGACGACGCCTCTTCGCGATGCGATTCCGGCCCGGCTCGGCGAAGAGCTCGGCCAGGGTGACGTCGTAGGCAAGCGACGCCGCCACGAGGACCGCCAAGGACACGTTGGCCGTCGCCGCCTCGATGCGGGAAACGTGAACGGGGTGAATCCCGAGCCTCTCGGCCGCGGTCTCCTGCGACCAGCCCTTCTGCAGGCGAAGGTCGCGCAGCCGGCGCGCGAGTCGTCGACGCTCGCGCCCGAGCGCCGCGAGGAGCGCGGATCGCTCCCACATCTCCGAGCGGCCGTGCCGGTGGCGTGACCTGTCCTTCACGGCCGGAGGCTGGGCGGGTTAGCTTTTCAGTTACATAACTCATGTGTTAACCTCATCCCCTCGCAGGAGGAAGGGTCATGAAAGTCAGGCTTGCTGCTCTTCTGTCGGGGTTCTTCGTCGGCGCATGCGGCAATTCCAAAGGCGGCGCCGACGACGGCCCGGACGCGGACTCCGACACCGACAGCGATTCGGACTCCGACGCGGATTCGGACACCGATTCGGATACGGACTCGGACGCCAACTGCGCGTCGACGTGCAGCGGCTGCTGCATCGGTGAGGAGTGTCTCGCCGGAGATACCGACGGCAACTGCGGCGCAGGCGGCGGGACGTGCGTCGAGTGCGCGGACGGCGAGGCCTGCGACCTTGGCGAATGCGTCAGCGTCTCGTGCAGGGACTCCTGCGGCGGCTGCTGCAGCGCCGACTCGTGCCTCGCGGGGAACAGCGACGACGATTGTGGCCGCGGAGGATCGCCCTGCGCGACGTGCGACGACTACGAGGCGTGCACCGGTGGCGTTTGCGAGATCGACACCGCGGGCGAATGGGATCTCACCCTCGTCGACGGCGCGATCGCCGACGGCGACTGGGACGTGCTGGCGAGTCCGCCGGACGCGTACGTCATCCTGACGCTCGGCGGCAGTCCCTACGACATGGGCGTCGCGTGGGACACGTACGATCCTGCATGGGGGTCCGCGATCTGCTGGGGCGCGGCCGGCTGGCTCGGAGACGCGATCCAGATCGACGTCTTCGACTGCGACGGCGACTGCACCGACTTCGGCGACGGCGACGACGCGATCGGCTCGTGCTCCTACTCGATCACCGACGCGGACCTGCGCGCCGGCTCGTTCTCCGTCCTCGACTGCGATTTCGCTGAGAGCCTGAACTTCGAGATCGAACCGAGCGTTTGCGCGGGGTAGACCCCGACGATCGCCGCCGGTCCGCCCGTCCCGAAATCGGTCCGGACGGCACGTCGCGAATGTCCCTCGACCCGATAGGGAACGGCCTCTTGACCGCGGCATCGTGCCCATGGCCGAATCGGCCGGCACGGGCCAGGGAGGGCGAACATGCGGCGGCCAGGTCCCCGGCCGACGGACGATGACGTAGTGCCGGCGGCGGACGCTCCCGACCCGGAGCCTGTCGCGGATGACCCGAGCGACGACAACGCACGCGAGCTGGTCGGCTTCGTCCTCGTCGTCGAGGACGAGCCGTCGATGGCCAGGGCGTTGGGGGGCTACGTACGCGAATACGTGGCCGTCGAGTACGCCACGACGGTCGCCGAGGCCCGGCTGAAGGTCCGTAAACCGGGCTTGCTCGCGATCCTGCTCGACATCGGGCTTCCTGGAGAATCGGGGCTTGCGCTCCTGGGCGAGCTGCCGTGCCGCCCTCGCAGACCGCCGGTGCTCGTGGTCACGGGCGATCGCGAGCGCGCCAACGACGTGCAGTACTGGGGTGCGGAGTTCGCGATCAAACCCGTCCCGGCCGAGAACGTGTGCGCGTTCCTCGAGCGCGCGGGCGTCATGCGGTGGGCGAAGCTCCGAAAGACCCTGACCCGCCCCGGGGGCCCCAGGCTGACCCCGCGCGACGTCGAAATCGTCCTGCTCGCGGGCCTCGGGCTCCGGCGCACGGCGATCGCCCAGGTTTTGGACATCGAGGTCTGCACGGTGAAGACGCACATCCACAAGATCAACGGACTTTTCGGCGCGTTCCGGCTCGACACGCTCATCGCGAGCCTGCTCGCATGATCCGGCGCGGTCGGATTTCTCCTCCATCGCGGTAGACACGTGGGTATCCACCTTCGAAGGTGGATATGCAGGGCCCGTTTCTTGGGGCAGAAAGGTCGGCCGGGTGACCAGGCTCGGGATCTTCATCGTCGCGCTCGCGACGACGCAGCATGCGTGCGGCAACGACGCACGGCCCAATCCCGATGCCGGCGGCGACGCGGACTCGGACTCCGATTCCGACGTCGACGCCGATTCGGATTCCGATACCGGCGAGCCGGAAGCCTGCGACGAGGTGGGCGCGACGCGCACGACCGACTGCGGCTTCTGCGGCGAGCAGGATCAGATCTGCGGCGACGACGGCGTCTGGCACGACGACGGCGACTGCGAAAACCCCGGCGAGTGCACCCCCGGCGCGACCGAGGACGGCGAGTGTGGCGAGTGCGGCACGCAGGACCGCGTTTGCGGCGCCTCGTGCATGTGGAACGAGTGGTCCAACTGCGTCGAGCCCGAGATCACAGAGTGCGCGCGCGGCACCGTCGAGGTAACCCGCGACGGCTGCGACCCTGGCGACGTCCAAGAGCGCACGTGCGGGAAGACCTGCGTCTGGGAGGTGACGCGTGCGTGCGGTCCGGACTGCGTCGGCGCGGCTGATCCGGACGGGGACGATGAGGAGGTCTGCGTCGAGGGCGGGGCGTTCGTCATGGGTGGGGGCGAGGCCATCTTCGGTCGCACGGATCCGGAACACGAGGTCGTCCTCTACCCGTATTTCATCGACCGCTTCGAGGTCACGATCGAGCGCTACCAGGGCTGCGTCGATGCTGGCGTGTGTCCTGAGCGGAGTGACGGATTCGGAGGCGACTGCCCTGGCGAGCCCCGCTGGCCGGCGAACTGTATTCCCGGCTGGGAGGCCGCAGGGGCGTTCTGTGACTGGGAGGGGAAGCGCCTGCCCACCGAGGCCGAGTGGGAGAAGGCCGCGCGGGCTGTCGCGCCGGACCGGCGCCTTCACCCATGGG
>Ga0247727_10016386_pt1 | contig 11975 bp, 10 predicted proteins | sample WisWelCaveWW1625_FD_202498 | JGI IMG/M metagenome (GOLD analysis project Ga0247727, IMG submission 202498) | Biofilm microbial communities from Wishing Well Cave, Virginia, United States - WW16-25 | ecosystem: Environmental > Aquatic > Deep subsurface > Groundwater > Cave microbial mat | place...
TACTTTTAGAGTTTTTATTTGATATTTGGCCATCTTCTGCATAATTCCAGAATGCCAGACAGCGTACATATCATATATTGAAATAAAAATTAATAATAGGGAAATTGTCCAGAGATTCAGAAGCGGAACAAAAATTGCTGCAATTCCGGGATAAATTGCCAGCTCGGTAAGATTGTGAATAATGATATTTCTTTTAAAGACTTTAAGAAAAGCAAGAGGCAGGGCAATTGCCAAAGAGATCAAAGAAGAGTGTTGTATATTTTGAAGGGCGGCATTTAGTGTGATTCCTATTGCCAGAGTTATAACAAAAAAGAACCAGAGCCTTAAAAATAATTCAGCTCTAATTTTCATTAAAATAAACATAATAATTATAGCAATAATAATTGCAATAACTATAGAAATCAAGCTTGTTTTAGGGGTAATATCCTGAGGAGGCTCTGTTCCGTAGGGCAGGTTGTAAGAAGTTACATTGATAATTTCTCCCGTTTCACTTGTAACCTGTTTAATTTCCGGCGAATAGGCATTTATAACTGCTAATCCGATTAATTGTGCTGCTAAAAACATTCCCAGAAGAAGAAAAGTTACTTTTATCGAATGCTTCATTTTTTATTATTTACTTTAATCTAATTGTTTCCAGATTTCTAGGAACAACTGTTTCTACTCTATTTAATTTGTAAAGAGAAGAAGCAAGATCTAGAGATTTAGAAACTTCTCCGTGATTTATAATTATTCTTCTGGGCTTTGGATTCATTCTGCTTACAAATTGCATTAATTCGTTGCGGCCTGAATGCGCAGAAAAGCCGCTGATAGTTTCTACCTGCATTTTAACATTAATCTTCTCTCCATCTGCGGCAACTTCCTTATTTCCTTCCTGAACTTGTCTTCCCAGAGATCCAATTGCCTGATAACAGCCGAATATAATCAGGTTCTTGGGGTTGTCTGCCAAGTTTTTGAAGTATTCAACTGATGCCCCGCCCACTAACATGCCGGAAGTTGCAATAACTATGCACGGGCCGCCCTCCAATACTTCTTTTCTTTCTGCCGGACTGCCTACTCTTTTTAAGATATCAGAAGTAAATGGATTATTATCCTGAAATATTTGATTTCTAACACTTGCGCTTAAAAAATCAGGATATGCGGTGTGAATAGCATTAATATCCCAAATCATACCATCAATATAAATTGGAACTTTCGGCAGATCCCCGGAATCAACAGCTTCCTGCACTCTTAAAACGGTTTCCTGCGCGTGTCCAAGCCCCAGCTCCGGCAGAAGAACTTTTCCCCCGCGATTAACAGTTTCTCTAACCATATCAATAAATTTCTTTTCGCTCTCTTTCATCGGGGGAAGAATATCAACTTTTGATCCATAAGTTGATTCCATCTGCAAAGTTTCAATTCTTGGAAAATGATTTACTGCAGGATCCAGCAGGCGGGTTTTCAGATATCTTGTATCTCCGCTGTAAACAAAATTATGCAGTCCGTTTCCAATATTTATATGAACTTGTGAAGAGCCAAGAACGTGTCCAGCATTGTAAAGAGTAATTCTAATATCGGGAGTTATGTCATGAACATCCCCATAATCCAAACATATTGAATGCCTTACCATCTCTTTTATGTCTTCAGCCCTGAAAAGAGGAGTTGCTGCCTGCTTATATGCAACACCGACAAAATCCAGGGCAAGAAGAGAAGCGATATCTCTCGTTGGAGCAGTCATGTAAACCGGGCCGCGATAACCCATTTTATAAAGATACGGAATCAAGCCGGAATTATGAACAATAATGTTTTCTGTAATAAAGTTATGATTTTCAACTTCTATATCTACAAGATATGGATACGGATTTTCTTTTTCCTCAATATTCATTATCCTTTCCCAGATTAAATCCATTTCTAGCAAATTATTAAGAGCCTGAATATTTTTGATTGTTTGAGAAATTGTTAGCGACAATTTTTCTTTCATAAATGGGGACAATATATTAGAAATTTTACCAGCAAATTCTACAGAGATTCTATTTTCTTCCAGCTGTTGTACTTGACTTACTTTTAATCCTGTCGGTATACTAATTTCTTGTCTAGTTAGAGATAAAAGTTGCCTTAAAGCATAAAGTTTAGTGTTTGCTTCTGCTTGTTTTAGTAAGTCTACTCTTTTACTTAGAAAATTAACTAATTCTACAACTGTTTTTCTTGTTACATAACCTCTTTTTCTTCTAAATAAATCGAGTAAACACATCGGAAGAAGAGTGGAAAGATTTGGACTATTATGAATCTTTCCTAACATTCCCGCTTCTTTTAATATCTTTCTCAGATCATCCGATATAATCGGCAGCAAATCCTGCTTACCAAAGTCGATAGAAAAACTTGATAACCTTTTTAATTTTTCTTGCTTATAATTGAGAGAAAAGCCAACTTGATTATAGAACTTTGCTATACTAAACTTAGAATTCATACAGATCGAATGATCATTTTTAATATTGGAAGGAATGCTCTGTAACGAGAATAAATATTGCAAATCTCGAAGCATTTTTTCACTAAATGAAGTTATTTTAACTACATTAGTAACGGTTCCTTCTGCATCTGCAAATCCTCTTAAAAAACTACATTGAACTTCTTGTGAAGTGAACTTTATTTTTTTAGGAACTACAACATCTTTTGCCTTTAAGAAGATTTCTGGAAAATTCTTCTCTAAAAATCTAATTATTTTAATATTATTTATTTCTAAAATGAATGCCTTTTTAGTATTATCAGAATGATGCTTTATTTTCCCTTCATAGTTGAATAATTTATAGATAATTTTTTTATGATACTCTAATATTTGTGTTGAGGCATCTGTAAGCCTTAAAGAAAATTCTGTTGCCCTATGTCCATCTCCCACATAATACCCTATGAATTCCGCCAACTCCGGAGTTAGTTTATTCGGCAAGACAGTATTATCTTTTCTTCGTTTATCGTAACGAACACTTGTATCTAAGAAAATCTCTTTCGAAATTCTTTTCGGCTTATTAAGAAGATTTGACGGTAAAAGCATACCTCTTCTTAATTCAGAAGCCTCCAATTCTTTTAGTTGCATATTCTCAAAAGTGAAAAATCTATGATTTGGCGAAGATTCTACTGTTGAATAGGGCGTTCTTATTGTGAATAATTTTTTATGTCCGGTCGTCTTAGTTTTTTCTGTACATTTTGATTTTATATATTTTCCAGTTCTCCAGTCCATAGAAACAATGCTTTCTCCGACATTTACCTCATCGATTTTTTTATACCCCTTTTCTGTCAAAACTAAAGAGTGTGGAGGTAAACAATGGTCAATATGTGCATGGCTCAAAATTATTGCGTCTATTGTATTAATATCTCCTATTTCAGTTATATCAAGATAAGGAAATCTTTCCTGGCCTTCTGCTATTGCAGGATTGATTCCGCAATCAAGCAATACTTTTGAATTTGGTGTATGTAAAAGCAGACAGGAACGGCCGACCTGCCGGCCTCCGCCAAGATATGTAAGCCTTACCCAAATATCCATTTTTTCTGGATTCCATTCAGAATAAATTTTCTTTCCTATATCATTTAGAAATTTTCTTCTATAAGTATTATTTGCATATAGAACTGATCGAATTTTTTCGGTAATTTTGCTTGGAATTACCGGCGATCTTTGAACTACCGGGCTCCAAAAAGTTGATTTTTTAACATCGTTTAAAACTGAGCCTTGCTTTCCAATTACAAGTCCTGGTTTTTTAGCTTCAATGATTACTGTACTTCTCTGAACATCAAAAATAATGTTTGTTATCTCTGCCTCTTCTGGAACCAGGCCGCGAATTGTTTTTTCTGTTTCTTCCTCTGGAGCAAGAATGCCTCTGTCGGCTCTTAATTCAATTCTTTTCTTAATTTTATCAACAACTTCTTTTACTTTTGACTCTCCTATTTTAAAGAATTCTTTATCATTGGTGTAAATAACTATATTCGCGCCTTCAAAGGCTGCGTCGCTGATTACTTTCGGCAATTCTTCTTTAATACTTTTTAAAATGTCTACCATTTTATTTATTTCAGATTTTAGCTTCTAATTTAATTAATTATTTTACTTATACATCGCGACGATTTCCTCGGAAACCGCATGCTTTATTCCTTCTTTTGTAATTGTAAATACATCTATTCCATTCCCAGATCCAGAATCTCTTTGAGTTGATGACTTTAAACATTCTTTTGCCAACTCAATACCTTCCTTAACAGTAATATCTTTCTTATATGTCCTTTCCAACAAACCCATAATGTAGGGCATTCCTGATGAGAAATTTGCATCATAATCTTTAACTTGAATTACGCTTCCAGCAGGTTCTATTGTATATAGCTCGGTTTTTCCATCTTCATTTACTCCGCCAACTAACATACCAACTATACTTGGAATCATTGCAGGAGTTCTTATGCTTCTATAAATAATCATAGATAAAAGATGTGCTGCCTCTTTTACTGTTGGTCTTGTTTTAGTCCTTAATTCTTTTAATCTCAACTCGGCTGCAATTATTTTATGAGTAAGTTGAGCATCAGCAACGCCTCCGGTCCAGGAAGCAAGTAAATAGTTGTTAATTGGAACTACTTTTGTAGCATCTTTGCTCATAATTATATTTCCTGCGGTTGCTCTCCTGTCGCCGGCCATGATTACTCCGTCTTTGCAGACAATTCCAACTAGGCTTGTATTAGATTTCAGTATTGATTTGTTAATCTCTTCGGCGTTGTTCATAAGAATCTAGAACCTCTATAAATATTGATCGTGGATGGTATTTAAGTTTTTTGGTAATCAATATTTGCTAAATCCAGCTGCGAAATGCCGGAATCTTTCTTTAATTTTACGATATTATCTATGAAGCTTTCTATTTTAGGCTCATGACTAACTACAATTAATTGGGTGACATTTAACTCCTGTAAAACGTCTCTAATCTTTTCAAGCTGTGCATCGGAGAAGCCGTCTGTCGGCTCGTCCAGCATTACAATATCTCTTGTTTTTATAAGACTTAACAAGGAATTGATAGTCTGATTTAATGCAAGTCTATAAGCTAGGGCAACTGCTGTTCTCTCTCCGCCGGATAGAAATGAATAATCCATTTCTGTATCGCCCTGCATAATTAATGGTGTGAAATTTTCATCCAGATGAACTTGTAGAGACTCGTCTGCTACCAGCATTCTAAACCAATTGCCAAATAGTTTTGAGAATTCCAGCCTGAGCTTCATCATTACATTCCGCTCAACAAAGCTGATTAAATTAATGAACTGATTAGACAGCCAATTACTTAAATCAAGAATTTCGGCAAGCTTGTCCTTTGACTTTTCTTTTTTATTAATTAGAAGCTCAAGATTTGTTATTTCTTTGCGTGTTAATTCAAGTTCCTTTTTAAATTCCGCAATAGCAATTTCAGACTGTTTTTCACTTAAAAAAGCTTTTTTCAGCTGCTCTTGTTTAAGTTTATTTAAATTGGCAAATTTTGAAAAGTTAAAAACCTGAGATTTTAAGTTTTCTATATGTGTTAAAAGAAGAGTTATATCTTTTTCCAGAGTTTCTTTTTGTTTGGTAAGATCTTGAATTTTGATTTTAGATTTTTCTAAATATTGTATTTTGGATTTTAATATTTCATATTGTGTTTTTTTCTCTTCTAAGTTGGCTCTTTCTATTTTTTCTTTTTCTAAAATATCTCCAATAGAAATTTTTTCTTTTTCTAAATCTGTAATATTCTTGTTGATATTTACCAGCGCTTTTTCTGTTTCATTTAATATGTTGCTTTTATGATGATGTGAAACATCCTGCAGGCAGGTTGGACAGATTTCTATACTAAAAATCCTTTCTTTTTTAGTTTGGTTTTCTATTTTATTCTGCTTTAGATAATTAATCTGGCTTGTTAATTCAATATATTTTATATTTGATTTTTCTAAATTTATTTTTACTCTGTCAAGATTATCGGCAACTTCGCTGTAAGAAATTTCATTAAAGGCGCCTGTTTCAGATATATTTCTATTTATTTCTTCAATTTCTTTATTGGTTGAAGAAAGATTTTCTCTTTTTGTAGCTAGGAGTATCTTTGTTTTTTCAACTTCCCTCTCGAATTTTTCTTTTTCTTTTATTTTTCCTTCTAGCTCCAAATTTTCTTTTTCTATTAATCTTCTTTCGCTTATGTTTTTATATAAATCCAACTCTTTTTCTTTTATTTTTGATTCTAAAAGACCGATCATTGCTTTGACTGACTGCAAGGTTGATTTGTCTTCATCGAGAGTTCTTATTTCTCCCTGCAAAACTTTTGATTCTTCTTTCAAAAAAGTAAGAAGAATTTGAACATTCTCTCTTATGTTTTTGTACTTATCCACACCAAAAATATGCCTTAAGATATTAAGACGGACTTCAGAGTCTTCAAGAATAATTTGCTTCATTTGTTCTTGAGGAGTATAAACTGTATACCTGTATAGAAGATTGTTTTTCTTGATAAACTCTAAGGGATAACCTAAAAGCTTTAGTATTTTTGTCTTAAGCTCTGTTATTGATGATTCTGATCTTTCCCCATTAATTGTAATGGCTGAATATTCATTGCTGACAGTTTTATGACTTCTTCTCAGCTTTCTTTCTATAATAATTTCTTTGCCATCGACATCAAGTTCAAGACTTACTTCACCTAAATCCGAATTATTTCTAAGCAAAGAAGATCCTTTTTGACCTGGCTGCAATCCAAATAGGGCATATTCAATTGCAAGTAAAATTGTTGTCTTTCCAGACCCTATATCTCCTGCCAAAAGAATAGATCCGTCTGGAAATTCAATTTCCTGATTTTCAAAAGAGCGGATATTTTTTAATTTTATTTTTTTAAGCTTCATAGCCTATTACCCTCTTGCTTTCTGATATCAGGCGCTCTTCAAATGTAGACGATTTTTCATCTTCCGACTTGTCGGCCTGTAAAACCCTAATTAATTGCGGAACTAAATCGTTGAATTTATTTGGATTATTTTCCTCATATTTTTTAATTATTTCATTTTCAAGATTGCTTGTATCTAAAAAATCCACTTTTATTTCTGAATCAGCTGTAAATAATTTTGTTGTACTTTTAAGAAAAACAAATACTCCCTTGTTTCTCAAAAAAGATTCTATTTTAAGAAAATCGATATCCGAACTTTTTCCTTTTTCCAGAATTCCATAAAGCTTCAGAATAACAATTTTATCCTTAACATTCTCTTTTTCAAAAATGGAAAGAAGATTTTCTGTTGCTGTTAAGGCATTTTTTACTTCTAAGTTTAATACTGCCAGCTCTTTAAGCTTAATTTCTTCCCTTCTTATTTTTCCATTGTCAAAAATATAAAAAGATCCCCCCTTTAATTCTTCAAGCTCTGAAAGATTGTTTGGAAAAATAGGTCCGGAATAAACCCGGCCTTCTTTGTTATAATTTATATGTAAGTGTGAAAGGGCCAAATAATTTACTTTGGGGAGATTATGATGATTAACTGCCTTAATTGGGAGAGTTCCAACTGCATCTCTTATTGCTGTATGCAGCATTAATATCTTAAATAACGGAGAGTCTTGCAGCTTTATACGTTCGATTTCTTCTACTTCTAAAGCTGATTTTTTCCCGGGATAACCATAAATGGCTACATTTTTGTAAATTGTCGGCTCAAGAATAATCTTACCATTTTTATCCTCATAAACTGCTACATTCTTGCAAAAGCCTGCTTTCTCTAAAACATCGAGAAAAGTTTTTCCGGAAACCGAATAATCGTGGCTTCCCGCTATTAAAAACACCGGAATATTTGCTTCTTTTAATTTTCTAAACTCCTGAAAAGTTTCTTTAAGTGTATCGATTGGAGGATAAGCAGAATCGAACAAATCTCCCGCTATTAAAACAAAATCAACTTTTTCCTTTATACATTTTTCAATTGCTATTTGAAAACTTTTGAAATTAAGTTCTTTTAATTCCGGATGCCTCCACCCCCCAAGATGGCAGTCGCCTAAATGAGCAAATTTCATAAAATTCAAAGCAGAAAAGAATTATTTATAGATTATTATAGTTAAGAACAGTTGATTGTTTGTGTTATAACTGCTTTGTCGCATAAAGCTAATTCATCTCCTTTGCCTGTAAAGACGGCCGGCTGAACTTCTAATTCGAGAGTGCCGGAAGTTATAGACTGACTTGTGTATACTTTAGAAAAGGCTTTTCCAGGAATCAATCCTTTTTGACCTTCTATTACTCCAAAAAATAAATCATTTTGATTTATTTGTTGTTTTACTCTAGATCCTACTGGTCCAATCCTCAGATATGCCGCATCTACGCTAAATAGCCCTTTATTAAGTAAAGTTAGATTTATCTGTGCAGGCGAGCAAGAATAACCCTGAACTATAAGACTTATATCATCCGGACAAACCGGTTTTTCTTTTGGAAGATATGTTTTCAAATAAAAGAAAACAAAAGAACTTAGGCTAATTGCAATTAAAACTAAAAGTACATATCCTACTATTTCACTAATTCCTTTCTTATTGCTGCGCAACAAATTCTTCATCTGCCCTCTCCTTTTTTATAACTAAGTAAAAGCTTTGTCCTTCTTTAATATCAAAATCGTAATAATTTCCTCCAAACTCTACAACTACTTTATCTCCGGTTGGGAAAAGTGTTTCTTCTGTAGATGTTCTTTGATATATTGTTTGTGCTGAGGCGCCTCCGCCAGTAGCAATACCTATACTTCCTGTAGGAGTTTGTTCGTAATAAACTGCTTTAAGAGAATTTTTATCTCCGTAAACTACTGCAAAATTGCTATCTGGATTTGATTTAGAATAAAAATCTGTTAGATTTTTTACGTTTGCTTCTATGTCTGCCCCTGTAAATACGCCATTGTCTATGACTCTGCTTGCTTCATACGTAATTTCATTTGTCAAATCATAAACTTTTACGTCTTCTTTTGGCGCTTTTGTTGAAGTGTAAACTGCTCCCAATCCTATCAAAACACTTAGAATTATTAAAGTTGCAATTAAAAATACTTCTCCTTTTTTATTCATTTAATAGCGAGATAAAAGATGTTTTTATATTTTAGTGTAGACGGGGAGTTTGCTCGGCTTATGCTTAATAGTTGCCTTCTACCTTTCTCGGCTTTGTTACCCCGCAAGCACCATGATTCCTGTTTAGGGCTGCTCCGATCAAGGTCTGACCCGTTTCGCAGGAGCAAGGTCGAACAGGACAAAACGTCAACGTCCAGCAAAAGACCAGTAAGCATCAACGTCACTTGCTCCTTTAAACCCCACCATGAAGCCCGTTTGTGGATGGCATGGGGCTAATATGCCGGTTTGTCTACATACAAGCCGAGTTTGGAGCAGTTTTTAAATTATTCGCTTAAACTGGTTTTTCTACTTGGACAAGCTTTTCTATATAGTCTCTTTCACCTAATATATTCCACATTATGTCATCCATGATTTTTTCTAGTGCGCCTTTTTTGCCCGCATACCCTTTTGTTAAAAAATTATGAAATCTTTCCATATCTACACATACTATTTCTCCAGTTGTTCTGTCAATTGTACTCCCAACTTCTGTTCTATACTCTCTGGAATATTGCTTAATTCTACGTGTTAATATTTCAAATGCGTCCTTAATTTTATAATATAGACTTGTCATTTTTTAATTAAAAACAAGTTCTTTTTAAGAATTATTGTAATAGATTATTATTTACATCTTTTTGATAACTGGAATTCCAAGAAGAGAAAGAGCATTTTTTAAAACTTGCGAGAAAGAATCTACTAAAGCAAGTTTAAACTGCTCATTTTCCGAGCCTATTACTTTTGCCGCATGATAAAATTCATTGAAAGTCTGGGATAATTGAAATGCATAATTAGCAATAACCTGCGGGGATAAATTATTAAATGCGTTGTTGACCCCTTCTGGAAAATTACTTAGCTGAAAAACTAAATTTTTTTCTAAATCGTCTAAATTCTTAATTTCGTATGATTTATTTTTTTGATATTTTGCTTTTTCTAAAATACTTCTTGCTCTTGCATAAGTATAAAGCAAATACGGGCCGGTATCCCCTTCGAAGGAAATAAAGCGCTCCAAATCAAACACAACATCATTAACTCTGTAATTTTTAAGATCGCCGTAAAAAATCGCAGCTAGCGCAATAACGGATGCCCTTTTTTCCAACTCTTCCTTTGAAATTTTATTTTCCCGCTTCAAAATTTCTTTTTTTGCAAGATCTTTTGTTTCTTTTAATATATCTTCCATAACAACCATCCTGCCTTCTCTAGTTGCAAATTTTTTCCCGTCTTTGTCAAGATACAGCCCGTGATCTATATGAACTAATTTTTCACTCCAACCATATCCAAGAAGCTCTAGTATTTTGAAAATTTGTTTAAAATGAAGCCTTTGTTCAGAGCCAATTTCATAAAACATGTAATCATAATTAAATTTTTTATGTCTATCAATTGCAGCAGCGATATCCCGTGTTGCATAAAGGGTTGTTCCGTCGCTCTTTTCTATTATACAAACACCTAAACCATATTTTTCAAGATTAACTATCCTAGCTCCCTGACTTTCTTCAAGAAGATTCTTTTTATTCAATTCTAAAAGAACTGATTTTAATTTTTTATTATATAACGATTCTCCTGAAATAACATCAAATTCTATTCCCAGCTCTTTGTATATTTTATCAAATTCTTTCAAACTTAAAGATTTGAAAGTTTTCCATAATTTTAAAGCGCCCTTGTCTCCAGATTCCATTTTTTTAAACCAGAGTCTTGCTTCATCTTCCAAATTTGGGTCTTTGCTTGCTTTTATGTAAATATCAAGAAGATGCTTTATTGGAGCCGCCTTTAATTTATTTTCATCTCCAAATTTTTTATAGCCCGTTATCAGTTTTCCAAATTGCGTCCCCCAGTCGCCTAAATAATTTAACTTAATAACATTAAAACCAGACCTGGAGCAAATATTTGCAATTGAATTTCCAATAATTGTAGAGCGCAGGTGATGAACCCCGAATGGTTTTCCTATGTTTGGAGAGGAGAACTCCACCAGTATTTTTTGGTTTTTACCGATCATTGAAGAACCAAATTTATTTCCTTCCTTTTTAATTTTCTTAAGAGTTTCTTTGGTAAGAAAATTTCTGTTTAAAAAGAAATTAACGTATGGACCAATCGCTTCTATTTTTTCAAAATTCTTTGATTTAATCTTTTTAGAAAGCTTCTTTGCTATTTCCGCCGGATTTTTTTTAAATCCTTTGGCTAAAGTAAAGCAGGGAAAAGCATAATCTCCAAGTTTAGAATCCGGAGGAATTTCTATTAGTGATAGGATTTCGTCCTTTCTTAAATCAACGACTTTTTCAAGTGCAACAATCACTTTTTCTTTCATAATCTAGAAAATAAATGAGAATTAATAAATGTATTCCTTGTTATTGATCTACTTTAACTTTGTTCCGCAATTTGTGCAGAATTTCTCTGTTTCGTCAATTGATTTTTTACAGCCAGGACAATTTGTTATAGGAATTACCATTTTACCTCCGCACTGCGGACAAAACTTTTGTTCCGGATCTCCTCCGCGGCCGCATTGAGAACATTTTGGGGGAAGCTTCTTTCTTTCTATTACAGCCTTATATCCCACTTTTCCTCCAGAAACTACTTTGGAAAAGGCATCTTGAATAGATTCTGGATCTTGATATTTTCTTAAGTCTATATTACTTCCCATTTTACCTTTTACCTCTTTATTTATAATCTATTAAAAATAGTTTCTTTTTATAAATTTTGTTGTAATTAGAACAAACTGCTAATCTTCGAAAAATTCATCTGAAAGATCTTCTGAATATGTTGAAGATAACTCTTTACTTTTTTTAATGGCTTTTAATGCATGCTTTTCTTCTTCAGACATTTCTTCCATTATTTTAGCCATCTGCATCTTCAGCTGGCTTTTAGGTATTTTTTTCGCCATACCCTGATGTGAAAATTATTAGTATTTAAAATTAACTATGCTCTAATTTATGTGGGTATAAGCCTC
>Ga0247727_10016387_pt1 | contig 11974 bp, 13 predicted proteins | sample WisWelCaveWW1625_FD_202498 | JGI IMG/M metagenome (GOLD analysis project Ga0247727, IMG submission 202498) | Biofilm microbial communities from Wishing Well Cave, Virginia, United States - WW16-25 | ecosystem: Environmental > Aquatic > Deep subsurface > Groundwater > Cave microbial mat | place...
GCCCCGAGGATGGCCAGCAAAATCAGAAAAATCACCCTCCCCTTTTGCGGCATCGGCCGCCTCCAACCCGCCCAAAGGGCCAGGACGACGCTCAAGCCCGTCGCCGCGAGCATCCAACTCTTATGCGGCTCCAAAAGGGCCGCGCGCACGGAGCGCGCGACCATGACGCCCTCCTCGGCGTAAAGCCCGGTGCCCATTGCGACGAGGGCCGATACCGCGCCCAACAGAAGACAGGCGAACGCCGACCTGGCCACACCTTCGCGGCGGACGGCAACTGAGAGCAGATAGAGAAAGACCGCGCCCAAAAGGAAGGCGATGGGAAAATGCACGACGAGCGGATGGGGATTCTGCAGCGACTTCAGGCCCGGGAGAAGGAACTCGATCATCTATTGCACCGATTCGACGGTCAAAAACTGGCTCCCGCCGTTTTTATAAATCTTGCCGGTGACCGTGGCCTTGCGGCCCATCTTGTCGATGAGCTCGGGCGGCAGAGTCCCTTTGTCCTTGGCGGGGAGGAGGATGTAGACCTGATTCGTCTTCTCCTCCAAGAGCCCGACCGGAATCCCCTTCTTGGCGCACTCGATCCCGCAAGGCCGGTGGCTCTCCCCTTTGGCGCCCATGGACGCGAAGCAAAAGGTGTCGATCACCTCGCCGGTCACCGTCGCGCTTTCACCGCGGAGCGGTACAGGCCAGGCGGCCAGAAGAAGAAAAAGGGAGAAAAGAACGAATCCCCTCATGACACCCTCCTCGGATCAGTAATAACCGTGAACTTGGGTAAAGATTTGATCCTGCCCGAGCGCGCCGTTTCCGACCCTCATCCGGTAGATCGTCGAAATCTCCAAGTACGGCAAGGGATAGACCTCGAACCCGGCGCCGATCCTCTGGTGGAATCCACTCCCGGGCAGCTCGTCGTCGACGGCGTCGTAGGTCCCCTTGAAGACCAGGCCGGGAATAATCCGCACGTCCGCCTCGCCGTAACCGACCTTGACCGTCCTCCCGGCGCCCGTCGCCTTGTCGTGGATGTTTTGGATGTCAAACTCGCCCAGGACGGCCACGCGCCAAAAGTGCACGCCGACGAACCCTCCGCCGGTCAGGAGACGGTTGAAGGACTGGTCGTTCCACTGGAAGGACGCGCCCAACCGAAAGTAGCGCATAATCCAGGCGCCCGAAGAGGTGACCGCCTTCTGCTCGTTATCGTCGGCGTTACCTCCCGGAATTCCGTTCGAGTAGGCCACCGCGAAGGTAAAGGGCCCGGGCTCGATCCCGACCTCCACCCCCAAATCCTGCGAACCAAACGTGAAGCCCAGGTCGCTCCTTATAAAGGAGGAGTCGTCCGGCACGCGGAGGCCGTAAGGCAGGTTGATCCGCCCGAACTTGACCCACAGGTTGTAGGGTAATTCATGGATGAGCCCGAAGATCTCGCGGCTGTCGAGGTTGGCGAGGTCGGTATCCGCGTAGAGCGTGAAATACTTGATGGGCATGGCGCGGACGTAGAGAGACCCCTGAGGCACCGAAAAATCGTTGGAGGTCGGCGTCTGGACGTTCGCGAGGTGCCGGAACCGGAAATCGGCGCCGACCGCGAAGTACTTGGTGAGCTGGCCCTTGAACTCGTCGTCGATCAAATCCTTCGTCGCCTCGAGGGAAAGCTTTTTGTAATAACCGACGCCGTGCTCCTGGCGCATGCCCGCGCCCGTGGGGCTCACGTGGCAGAGGCTGCACTTGGCCCCTTCCATCACCGCGAAATACGGCACCGCCCGGGCGCGCTCGGGACGAAGAATGACACCCGACGCGAACGCCAGGGCGCACCCAAGAAGAATCATTCTTTTCATTAATGTTTTTTCATACTCCGAAGTTCGCTGGACATCAATCTCCGAGTCGCCTATTTTCCCAAAATCCAAGAAGGAGGAATCGTGAAATCTGTAACTCGAGCGACCGTGACCGCCGTCCTTATCCTTCTCACGGGCAGCGTTTTTTTCGCCGCCGTTTCTTGCAACAACAGCATCGCCGGCGCCGCCAATTGCACGCAGACGATCACCATCGACGCCTTCGCCTTTTCTCCGATCACCCTCAGCGCCAAGCCGGGCGAGACCGTCTGCGTGGTCAACAACGACAGCTCGGCTCACACGGTGACTTCGGAGAGCGCGCTGGACGCATTCGACGACGACGGGCGCTTTGACTCGGGACTGATCACCGCAGGCGGCAACGGCTCGATCACGATTCCCGTCGCCACCGCGGTGGGCGACGTCATCCCCTTCTATTGCGACGTCCACCTCGGCATGATGGTCCCTCCCAACGGATCGATCACCGTCGTTGCACCCTGATTAAGGAGCCTTTCCATGTCCTTCCGCACCGAAAGCGATTCGATGGGCGAAGTGAAGATTCCGAACGAATACCTCTACGGCGCATCGACCCAAAGGGCCGTCGAGAACTTCGAAGTCTCACAGCGCCGCTTCGACCGCCGTTTCATCGAGGCCCTGGCCCTCATCAAGTGGGGAGCGGCCGTGGCCAACAAGGATTTGGGCAAGCTCGACGATAAGCTCGCCGACAAGATCGCCGAAAAATCCCTCGAAGTGGCTCACGGGCACCACGACAAGCATTTCATCTTGGATATTTATCAGACCGGCTCCGGCACCTCGACCAACATGAACGCCAACGAGGTGATCGCGAATCTTTCCAACCAAAGTCTGGTCGACCAGATAGGGTCGAAGTTTCCCGTACATCCGAATGATCACGTCAACATGGGACAGTCGTCCAACGACGTGATTCCCACCGCCATCCACATGGGCGCCGCGTTGGGAATCGTAAAAGGCCTGATTCCGGCGCTCAAGACGCTCGAAGCCACGTTCAACGCCAAGGCGAAGGAGTTTGCGAACATCGTCAAGGTCGGCCGCACCCATCTTCAGGACGCCACGCCCGTCACGCTCGGTCAGGAATTTTCGGGTTTCGCCGCGCAGATCCTCCACAGCATTCAGCGCCTGGCGCCGGCCCTGGAAGGCTTGCAGGAACTGGCCATCGGCGGGACGGCCGTCGGCACCGGCATCAACACGCATCCCAAGTTCGCCCCCAAGGTCTGCGAGCTGGTTTCTCAAAAGACGGGAGTGAAGTTCCGGGAAGCGTCGAACCACTTCGAGGCCCAGTCGTCCAAAGACGCCTGCGTCTTCGCCTCCGGGGCGCTCAAGACCGTCGCCGTGTCGCTGATGCAGATCGCCAACAACCTGCGCTGGCTGTCTTCGGGTCCACGCTGCGGCATCGGTGAGATTTTTTTGCCCGAACTTCAGCCGGGTTCGTCGATCATGCCGGGCAAGGTCAATCCCGTCATCCCCGAGTCGGTCATGCAGCTCTCGGCCCAAGTCCAGGGCAACGACCTCGTCGTCCAGATAGGCGGGCAGCACAGCAATTTTGAATTGAACGTGATGATGCCGGTCATCGCCGGCAATCTCTTCGAATCCATCGAGCTGCTCACCACCGGCTCGCAGATGCTCGCGGAGAAGTGCGTAAAGGGCATCCAGGCCAACGTCGACCGCTGCAACGAGCTCTCCGACAAGAACCTGATGTTGGTGACGAATTTGAATGCGGTGATCGGCTACGACAAGGCGGCGGAGTTGGCGAAGAAGGCGTTCAAGGAGAATAAGACGATCAAGGAACTCCTACTCGCGGAAAAACTTCTGCCCGAAGACCAGATCGAAAAACTGCTCGACCCCAAGACGATGCTGACGCCGAAGGGTTGAGGCTTAGCCTTCCCGCTGACCTTTCTTCAGAACATCTTCATAACCTATCGAGATGCGGTTTTATGGCCGCCAGTATTTCCAAAAGCGTTGGACGGTCTTTGTAATAGAGTGCGCCAGTCCTCCCATATTCTTCTTCAAACTTTTTTAATATTTCGTCTGGTGAAAGAATGAAGGCGTTCGTTTTTCTAAGATCCTTTTCTAAGCTCTTAAAGCGATCTCCCTTGTGGGCCAAGTACTCTGCCGTGCCGATGAACTCCTGAATTTCAGGCCGGTCGATCAGTTTGAAGATGTCGTAATAGTGTCTCAGAAAATTCCCGTCTAGCTTGCCAGTTTCTTCAAAGTGTTTGTATTTCTTGACCACGGTCTGCAGTTTTTCCACGAAGGTATAATGCGGGTCGTAACAACAAATTTCTAACGCCCGATTATCAATGATGCCCTGGGCTACACCTTTAGCCCTTTCGTAGGCCCAAGAAGAAATATCCGTTTGCATGTTGGGAGTCGTCTTATCGAAGCCCACCTCCAGCAAGACGCCGGGCTTCAAACCGGCGACGGCTTCAAAATGGGAATCGTAATGAAGTCGAATCCCCGCGCTCCAAAAGTCCTTATTGTCAAACTCATGGTCTCTTTCCACTTGGACGATACCGGGAATGGAAATCTCGCGTGCAAGCCAATCATAAAATCGTTTTCTGGATTCAACATGCGCCTTTTTGTCCTGATTCTTCCCTGTTTTGACGCCCAGATCTGCCGGAGGTTCGATCCGTATATCAATGTCCTCAGAAAATCGATCTATGATGCCAAACCCCTTTGAAAGAGAAGTCCCTCCTTTCAACTCGAACCGAAACGCCTGCCGCTTGAGACCGTACAGAACATGCATGATCCAATAATCCTTTTCGACAAGTGCGGGTTCGTTGATCTTGTGATCGCGGGCCGTAATGCGGATGAGATCCTTGAACTCGTCGTGCTGATGAAGATATCGGGGAGGCATGCGCTAATCCTGTCCCAAAAGTTGATTCAATTGCTTTTGTGTCGAATAAGTCCCGTAAAGTCTTGCCGCCTTTTTCAAAGAGTCTTTGTCGAACTCAGAAAGTTTCCTGCTTAAAGTTTCCATCAAGCGGCCCCATTCTTCAGAAACTCTCTTCGAATTGTTCAACAGCTCAACCAGAAGCACTTCCTTGGTCATTTGCTTGGGCACAAAGCGCCGTCTTTGAAAGAGAAAGTCCCGTTCTCCCAATCTCAATTTTCCATGACGCTTTGGATTCAAGACGACGGGTAGATTGTAGAGTTGGGTCGTACCCAAGCCCAAAGAGTTGAAGGAATTGGGCGAATAGACGAGGAACTCGTGAGACTTGAGAAAGGTTTGCAGTAATTTCTTGTCCTCCGGAGGAACGTCGCCAAAGGTTGATTGCCTGGAACGCAAATAAAGTCCGTTTTGAAGTTTGATCAGGGTTCCCTCTGCAACCAGGGCGCTGAGATGCCGATCCACATTCGATGAAAAGGGAGCAAGCTCCGATCTTCGGTAAACACAACCTGGAGAGAGCCTTCTCTTTAGTCGTTCGAGTGTTGTTTCCCGCATGGCGATTCCTCTAGCAGTATTATCGGAAAGTAAGAGGAAGAAGTATATAGTTTTATTAAAAGTTCATGTAAGTATTAATATAACTATATGATTTTATTTAATTAATTTTGAAGCTTACTATTACATAATTCTGAAGTCTGGCTTAGATGCCCTCTAGCTCACCCTTCCAACAACTCGATCTCATACCCGTCCGGATCGTCTACAAATGCCATCTTCCGCTTCCCGGAAGGCGTCGCGCCCGGCCCTAACCGAAGGCAGTTCCAAAAAGCCGATCAAACTCGCCTAAACGTTCCGAAAACATCCGCTCAACGACCAGCCGCGCAGAAACAAGATACTCGTCCACCCGGCCGATATAATAACTTTTGCCCTCTCTAACGAGTTCAACGAATCGCTCGAAGGGAAACTTCTCCTTCTCAATGATGGCGTAGATGTCTTCCGGATCATGCTTTCGAAATCTCTCCAACTTGAGCCGTATCAGATCCTCAGCGCCAACTCCGTTAAGCGTGAGGGCTTTTCCCGTGAAGACCGGTTTGGTCCGGATGTCATTGAAATCGACCGTACTGCAGAGAGTGACGACTTCCGCACTGATTCCGAGTTTTTTGCAGGCCTTAAGGAGGCGGTCGGCATCTGAGACTGGCGCTATATCCAGGTCATTTGTGGATCGCGGCTGGAAGTCCTGAAGAACGATGACGATCCCTCCGATCGCGGTGACGGTGGCTTTCTCTCCCTTCTCCATAAAATAGCCATCGAGGTCCTGGAGAATTTCGAGGATCGTGTTCTTGTCCCACTCTTTGGGATACTTTTTCTTCCCTCTCATGAGAGCCCTTGTTCGCGATAGTAGCGCATTTGGGCCAACTTCAACTGACTGGGCACGACGGGCCGCAGGAGATGCCAATCCCCCAGAAGCCGAAACTCCTCTGCTCGCGGATTCTTCTCGTCCAGGAAGCGAAGATCTTCGAGAAGCGCGCGATAGAACTTGGCGTGCGGAGTCAGGCGATTCAGAAGCGCCGCCTTGTGGAGAAGCATTTCCCGGTAGTCCTCCAAGAGCGGCAACGCCTTCTCGGTCAATTCATAAAAAACCCGCCCCTTCCGGACGGCCTTCCTCGCCAGACCGTTCTTCAAGAAATACCGCAGATCCGACGGCTGATTTCTGACCGCCGACCTGGGCAAGGCTCCAAAATGACTCATTTTTTCTAAAAGACTGTATGACATAACATTTTGATATTATTAACTATTATAAATACAATGACTTTCTATAAGTCATAGTATCTTACTTATCGGGGGGAGACAAGATGAGGTTGCGAAGCGAGAACGCTCACAAGTCTTCCAGGCGGAAGCCTACAGGGCTACGCAAAAATAATACAAAACCTTAGCCCAGTACTGACGTAATCTATATTTACGCATTCGTCAGTAGGGCTTCGCAGTAAAATTTGAGCGATTTGTCTAGGTCGGCGACTCGGAGCATGGTGTGGAGGTATTTCATATCCGGCACTCAGCCTGCAAGTCGCCAATGGGGTCGGTGCGTCCTGCCCACCTTTTGGCAATCCCGCGCTTAGCCAGGAGCGGAAACAGGATTTGCGCTAGGTTCCTAGGATCTGATCCGTCCATAAGATTCTTCCAGCAATGCTTTCTCACAGTTCAAGGTTTATGCAAGGTCCGTATACAACTCATTGCAAACAACACGGGTGCCAGACACGCGTCCATTGATGGGAAAATCCCCTCACCGCTTCATTCCTTCCAACGTTCGCAACCTTAAGCCTCATCGCCCGATAATCCCGTCGTTCCATGCATCTCTCGAGCCCCCATCTCTTCAATTCCCTCCTCCTTCTCGGCATGTCCGGGTGCGTCTCTCAAGCACGCGTCTCCCCGAGCGTCGACGGCGACACGCTCACCCGCCGCGAGAAGGTCGAGCTCGCGGGCAATCCCGAGGTTGGGACCATCATTCACATCCGGCAATTGCACCGCGTCGGCGTCGATAGAGCACCGGCGGAGATCGAGAAGGAACTCCGAAGGCTGGGTCTTCTGGACCGAAGGCCCGTCCTCGTTTCCGTATGCTGGGCGGTCCCGGAAAGTTGGGTGTTGGCGCCGCTCGTCAATCCTCATTGCCGACCTTAACCCGGACTCCGCGTCCCGCGCGTTGAATGAGGCGATTAATAAGTAAAATTAAATACTTATGAGATTAATATTCTAATAAGAAAAATAATATTACTAATTGATATTACTTATTACATGGACAAGGAACCTATTCAGTTAGCCATCGCCTCAGGTCTTCGAAGGCTGAGGAAGGAAAAGGGAGTGACGCAAGCCCAACTTGCGAAGTCGCTTCGCTTGTCTCAGGCACAGCTTTCCAAGATTGAGAACGGCGGCGGTTCCCTCACGGCGGAGCAATTCATCTGGCTCTTGCAGGAATACAGCCTGCCTCTGGGGTACTTCATCGTTCCTAAGCAGAAGTTTGAAGAAGATCCCTTTCTGCAAAACGCCTTGGTTCATCTGGGCGCGACCCATTTGCGGCTTGTTCCCGGCGTCGCTGTGCCGGAAAGATTGGAGTTTCCGGAAACTGCGATCTTAGAGGCGCTCGTCGAGGACTCTTCACGTTTGATTACCGCTCTGGCGCCGGTCATTGTCCGACATTGCGAAAGGATCAACTTTCAACGCATCGCTCGGGATTTGAGGACTTACGCTTTTGGCGTTCGGAACCGGATCTGGTGGATCGTCGACGGCACGTACCATGCTTTGGAACGACGCCTACAAGACCCCTCTCTTCCCCGGAATTTTCGTCGGCTTTACCAAAAGGCGTTTTTGCTCTTGGAACGGAAAAAGTCGGAAGCGAGCCAAGCGCAAGAACAACTGCGAGACCAGGAAGACGAGCTCGATCAGGACCTGATTTCTGAAAGAACCATCCAGTTGATTAAGAAGAATCGCGATCCATTGGCTCAACGTTGGCACATTTTGACAAGAGTCAAAGGAGCTGATTTTGAGCAAGCTTTGAAAGATTCCGAAGAACAATGATTGAACAATTCTTGAAAGACATCGAAGTAGAATGGAAAGTAGCTGGTTCTGAACCGATTTCTTTGAGAGTGATCGGCAGTACCGCCCTCTTCCTCCAAACAGACTATATTCGCGGCACCAAAGACGCGGACATTTTGGAGGTCAGCGGTGTTTCAGAAAAAGTCTGGGCGCAGATAAAGGACATCGCCGGAAAAAATACGCGTTTGGCAAACGCTCACCGCCTTTTCATGGACTTGGTCATTCCGGGCTTCCCGTTCTTGCCCCAGCAACCGCTTTTCCATCCCTTGTCGGACCTAAGTGGGAAACTCAAATTTTTTTATGTCGAGGCATTGGATCCGCTTGACGTCGTCGTCAGCAAATTAAAGACGTTTCGCCCTTGGGATCTCGACGACATTCGCGCCATGGTGCAACGCGACCTGGTGAATCCCATTCGTCTTGTCGAACGTTTTGAGTCGGCGAAGGAGCGGTGGCTGCTCGACGCGCGCGCGCCCGAATTACCCGACTATATTGAAAACCTTCACACCATTCAGCGGGATTACTTGTTCGTACCTGAAACGCCCATCGAACTCCCGGATTGGCTGGACGCTTCATCATGATGGATTCCGTCTATGACCGTTTCCAAAAAGGCGGCGTCGATCACACCTGAGACATGCCGCCGTCCACCGTGAGCTCGATGCCCGTGATGTAGCTGCTGTCGTCGGACGCCAGAAACAGCGCCGCCTTCGCGATCTCTTCGCTCCGCCCCATCCGGCCCATGGGGACTTGGGAGAGGACGTAGGAGCCGAACTCCTTCACCTTGTCTTCGCTCAAGCCCATCTTGCCGAAGATCGGGGTCTCGATCGGCCCCGGGCTGATCGCGTTCACGCGGATCTTTCGGTCCTTGAGGTCGGACGTCCAGCCTCGGGCGAACGACCGCACCGCGGCCTTGGTCGCCGAATAGACGCTGAACCCGGCCATCCCCGTGGAAGCCGCGACCGAGGCGTTGAGGAGGATCGAGCTGCCGTCGCGCATGAGCGGCAACGCCTTCTGGACCGTAAAAACCAGCCCCTTCACGTTGATGTCGAACTGCTTGTCGAAGTGCTCCTCGGTGATCTCCCCGATCGGAGCCAGGCTCCCCAAACCCGCGTTGGCGAAGACGACGTCGACGCGGCCATGGACCTCCTTCACCTTGGCGTAGAGCCGGTCCAAGTCGGCCAGGTTCGAGACGTCGCCCTGAACCCCGAGGATGTTGTCCCCGACGCTCTTCACCGCCTCGTCGAGCTCCTTTTGCCGGCGGCCGGTGATGACCACCTTGGCCCCTTCCTTGACGAAGAGCCGGGCCGTCTCCAGACCCATGCCGCTGTTGCCGCCCGTAATGACCGCGATTTTTCCGGAAAGCTTTCCCATAGGGCCCCCTTATTTTCTATGATTCCTTTGATTGGTCCCCAATTATGGACCTCGAAAACGCTTTGTCAAAAACCTTTGGACTCCGATTTCGGACGTTTGGGGCGTCTATTTCCGTCTTACCGCCATCACATGGACGTCCGAAGAGCGTTCCGAGAAGTAGCTGCGGAAGAGGCGGGAGCGAAGCGGCGGCTGAAAGAGCTCGAGGCTGCCCTGGCACATGTCCATGATCGTTCTCACGAAATACATGTAGTCCTCCTCCTTGGAAAAGTCCGGCGGGACGCTCGCCTGGACGAGGCCGATCCCGCCCCGCACGAGGTTGCCGGCGAAGGATTCGAACAGCGTGTGAAGTGCGACGCTGGGATGGATGGAGAGGATCAGGTGGGCGTCCCCTCCCCGGAGCTGTTCGAAATTCGCCCTCATTCCGAGTTCCAGGCGCGCCCGGTGAGGGCCCCAGGGAAGTCTCTCGTAGTAAGGCCGGATGATGGGGTTGTCGTTCATGTCGTAAACCGTCGCCTCGCCGGCCCGCCCCGTCCGGATCGCGAGCTTGGCCATGAACCTCAAGGCGTAGAGAGGGTCGGTCTTGGAAGTCCCCGGACCGAAGAGCAGGACCCGCGGCCCCGTCTCCGGCGCGACGACCTCCGCCAGGTTATCGACGATGCTGTCCTCCGCCGCCTTCAACTCCTCCGCCACCGGCACCCTCATCAGGTCCGGGGCATCATTCCAACCCAAGGTCAATGCGTCGCCCGGCAGGTCGCCGGCCGGGGCGGCGCTCAGGGACGTGATCAATCCTAAGATCTGGGCCTGTTGGCCCGCGAGGGAGAGGGAGGGGTCGACAAAGGGAACCGGCGGCGGTGTCAGCATTCAGGTCTCATCGGAGAGGGTCCTCTTTTGTTGCCAATGTATTCGCCCGAATGCAAAAAAGAAAATGTCGGCTTCTCAGCGCTGGGGGTCTCGATCTATCATTCCCACTCTACGGGGGGATCACCATGTTTAAAAAAATGACGACCGGGCTGTCTGTGCTTGCCTGCCTCATGGGCGCAGGAGACCTTCGGGCCGCGCCCGGGGATCTCGACTCAAGTTTCGACGGCGACGGGGTCGCCCTCATCGACTTCAGCGGCACGGAAGATTTCGCCGACGCCGTTGAGGTCCTCCCGGACGGACGGATTCTTGTCGGAGGCTCAACCAACGGCATGCAACAAATCTTGGCCCTGGCGCTCTTGGATGCCAACGGGGTCTTGGACACGTCTTTCAATGACGACGGCCTGTTCACCACCGACCCCACCGAGTTCGGGTCCGGCATCAAGGACCTGGCGGTCGATACGGAGGGGCGGCTCCTGGCCTTGGGATCGATCTCGCCGGACCTGGCCCTGCTCCGCTTAAATACCGACGGCACCTTGGACGCCTCCTTCGACGGAGGCCTAGTCAGGATCGGGACCGGCGGGTTCAGCAACCATGCCACCTCGATCCTTCTTCAACCGGACGGCAAGGTCGTCATCGCGGGCGATGAGCTCGATCAATTCCTCCTCGCCCGTTTCAACGCCGATGGGACGCCGGACCTGGGCTTCAGCGGAGACGGCTTTTCGGACGAATTGGTGCCCGGGGGCGCTTCGGCCGCGCTCGTCCGTATCTTTCTGGACGGGGATAAGATCGTCGCCATCGGAAGGACCAGCATCGGCAATGACGTGGTCGCGGCCCGCTACGAATCGGATGGTGATCTGGATTTGAGCTTCGACGGCGACGGCTTCGACACCTACGACGGCGGCGGCCTCTCCTTGATTCGCGACGTGGTGAGACTCCCCGACGGCAAGTTCTTGATCGGTGGGGAGTTCAACACGGATTTGGGCTTCGTGCGCCTGAACGCCGACTTGACGCTCGACACCGACTTCGGCGTCGGAGGCACCCTCGACCACGACTTCCCGGCCGTGATCAACGAATCCCTGGGCGGGATGGCGGTGCAGGCCAACGGAAAGATCGTCGCAGCCGTCACCTCGGGGAGCGGTTTGGCGCAAGTCGCGATGGCCGCGCGCTTCAATCCCGACGGGAGCATCGACACCGGTTTCGGCGTGGGCGGCCTGGCCACCGCGGATTTCCTCCCCGGCTTTCAGAATGGCACCGATGCGATCGCTCTCCAAACCGACGGCAAGATCGTGGTAGCCGGCTCGGCCGACGGCGCAAGCGGCAACGACTTCGGCGTCGCGCGCTTGATCGGCGACGAGGCGGATCTCTCCCTTTCAAAGACCGTGGACGACGCGAGCGTCGAGACCGGCGCCACGGTGAC